>Ga0208903_1000345_pt1 | contig 40506 bp, 32 predicted proteins | sample AntAceMetag02UKJ_FD_184769 | JGI IMG/M metagenome (GOLD analysis project Ga0208903, IMG submission 184769) | Saline lake microbial communities from Ace Lake, Antarctica - Antarctic Ace Lake Metagenome 02UKJ (SPAdes) (version 2) | ecosystem: Environmental > Aquatic > Non-marine Saline and...
CTGATGGAAGGGTCTTTTCTAATCAGTCTGAATCTGTAAATCTTGTAAGCGTTCAAACAATGACAAATAAGACCATTACATCACCAGAAATTAATGGTGGAACCGTGAATTTGGCAACAACGATAACACTGTCGGGAAATCAGGAACTTACTTCAAGAGTAAGGAATGCAACTCTTTCTACCATCGATCCCAGTGGTGGGTCAGATGGAGATGTTTGGATTAAGTACGTCTAATGTCTGGCGTAAAAGTTTCTGGAGCATGGCGAACACCAGCAATCACCAGTGTAAAAGTTGCCGGAACCTGGCGAACAGCTGCTACTGTAAGCGTAAAAGTTAATGGTGTGTGGAGAGTATCTACGTTTGCGGGAGCTCCATCAGACCCAGTAATGAATCACCACACATCCACAGGGCAGTTTATTATCACAAACTATGACCCCGCCCTTTCTTATTCTGCAACAAACATTTCCGGAGGAGGCTCGGCTACGCTAAATACTGGTAGTGGAGTGTATACTGTTTCTTCTGCAAACTCTAGGTGGTCAATTACCGCTGCTTATGCCATCGGAGCAAACCTATCAAACCCTGACTTTATGGAAAGGTTGGCTTACACATACTCATCTGTCAACTATCCATATGCTTGCGGATCTCATCAATGCAACTGCGCTCCCGGCTGGGGTAGTTGCGGTTGTGGAACATGCGCTCCTGGATTCCCATCACCAAATGGACAATCTTTTGGACAGTGTGGCTGCCCAGGAGTTATGTGTTGGTACAATCCAACAACTGTCTGTGGAACTTGCACATCTTATTGTAATAACTGGGTAAGTGTTAAGAATGGCACACCTTCTGGATATTCAGATTCATACAGCGAGTGGTGGAAGGTGTCGTAATGTTGGAGGAAGATAAATGATTGATTTAGAATGGATAGAAGTCCCACAAGAGGTGTTTTGGTTAAGAGACAGAACAATTGTACGTTGCTACGATGGCGATGTGGAAGTTGCCGACTTTGATGGATCAACTGGCTTGTCTTTTTTGTATCACGAAGAGGACGGCAAGCATTTTATAACTCCGGATGACAGGGTGTTTCCAGCAGGAAGGTGGGTGTTTGATGGATCTTATCAGGTAGGTGGTGTAAATGCCCCAGTGTCTGGTGTATTTATTCATTTAGAAGGAACCAGCGACGGTGAGTGGTATTCAAAAGATAGGTTGCTTCAAAAGTATAGCCAAGAGATCCCTTGGGATTATCCCTCTGCCCCTTTTCTTTTTGCTCCATATGATGAACGTGAAGAACGAATGAAAATATGTAGGTCTTGTGACCTATATGATCAAATTACAGGACAGTGTACTATGGATTTAAACTTTATGCCATCAAAAACAAAATATTCTCAAGAGGTTTGTCCCGTGGGAAAGTGGTCGGAGTCATCAAATTTCACAAAAGAGGATTATGAAAAAAGAATATCCTTAACCCCAAAAATACCTACCAACGAAGAACAAGATTTATTTGAAAAAGAATGGGAGGAAAGAAATGCTCGTTGAAAAAGAAGTTGCTTTTGAGAGATTAGATATATGCAATGATTGCCCATCATTATTTAGACCAACCTGGACATGCAAAGAGTGTGGATGCTTTATGAAGATCAAGGCAAGGTTGGAGTCGTCCACCTGCCCCCTAGGAAAATGGGGTCATGAGTAGTAAGTAAATTAATAGCCCCTGGTGGGGTTGCGAAAGAACAATCAGAAGTGCTATACTAAAAACTCACAAAAACTCACATAGAAGGGTGTTTTTTATATGTCACTTATTAACGAAAATGGATCAATTGTAGATCCTTACCGAAACTTTATTCACGTTTCAAGATACAGCAGATGGATAGAAGAAAAAGGTAGAAGAGAAACGTGGGTCGAAACGGTAGATAGATATATTGATTTTATGAAAGAACATCTTGTAAAAAACCACAACTACAAAGAAAATGATATTAAGTTTTCTCAGGTAAGAGAAGCCATCCTAAACCATAAAGTTATGCCATCTATGAGATCCCTAATGACTGCTGGATCAGCTCTAGAAAGAGATCATATCGCTGCATACAACTGCTCGTTCATTGCAGTAGACAGCCTAAGATCATTTGATGAAGCTATGTACATTCTCATGAATGGAACTGGTGTTGGATTCTCCGTTGAGCAAAAGTATGTAGACAATCTTCCAGCAATTGCAGAAGAGCTTTTTCCAACAAACACTACGATTGTCGTTGAAGATTCAAAGCTTGGTTGGGCAAAAGCCTACAAAGAATTGATCGGTCTTCTGGTTACCGGACAAATTCCAAACTGGGATATGTCAAAGGTTAGACCAGCAGGGGCAAGATTAAAAACTTTTGGAGGAAGAGCATCTGGTCCAGAACCTCTTAATGATCTTTTCAAGTTTACCGTGGAGCAATTTAAGATTGCCAAAGGAAGAAGATTAAAGCCTATTGAGGCTCACGATATCATGTGTAAGGTAGGAGAGGTGGTTGTTGTCGGTGGGGTACGCAGAAGTGCCTTAATTTCCCTTTCCAATCTAGATGACTTTGAAATGGCAAAAGCAAAATCCGGTCAATGGTGGGAAACAGAGGGTCAGAGAGCACTTGCAAACAACTCAGCGGTCTATAACTCAAAGCCAAATACTGCCCAGTTTCTTCGGGAATGGAGAAATCTCTATGAGTCAAAATCAGGAGAACGCGGTATTTACAACATGGACTCTGTTCGCAAGCATACCGACAAGTTTGGAAGAAGAGACTCTTCAAAGGTTGTAGGGACAAATCCTTGTGGTGAAATTTTACTTCGTGCCAATGAATTTTGTGTAACTGGAAGTACTCCAATTATAACAAAATCAGGAATTATCGACATAAAAGATCTTGAAGATAAGACTGTTGATGTTTGGAATGGGGAAGAGTGGTCGGAAGTTACGGTAGTAAAAACAAGAGAGAATGCTAGTCTTGTTAGGGTAACTATCTCAGACGGATCAACCTTAGATTGCACCCCAGACCACAAGTTCTCCGTCAAGGACAGATTTTCAGATAAGTGGAGTCAGGTAGAGGCAAGAAACTTAATGTCATTGTCCAGATATTCCGTTCAGATAGAGCCGACAACAATTGTGCAAGATGATGATGGAGTTAATGTTGATGAATCATACACTCTGGGGTTTGCGGTAGGAGATGGATGCAGTTACGGAGGAGTAGTTTTTGTTGATTTATATGGAGACAAGGACCAGAGCTGTCCGGTGACAGGAACAAGATATAAGAAATATCTTCCCAAAAAATACAACCTGAGCCGTCAAAGAGTTAGAACAAATATAGATCCTGAATTCTTTGGTTCTATAAGGGATAATTTTAGAGAAGTATCCACTTGGAATAAAAATAGTGCCCTAAACTTCATTGCAGGTTTGGCAGATGCAGATGGATCTGAAACGGGAACGGGCGGAATAAGAATATACATATCTGCGGAAGATAGAGCCAAGGACTTACAGCTAATCCTTACTAGGTTTGGAATAAGGTCATCTGTAAACTTGCTAGCTAAAGCCGGGAAAAGGACCAATCTCGGAACAAGAAAGAGAGATCTCTGGTATCTGCAAATTACAGATCCAAGAGACATCCCATGCTTTAGACTAAATGTGTCAAAGGGTCATTCTGCAAGATTCAAAGGTAAGTATCAAAATGTAAGGTCTGTCGATATCCTTGATACGACCGAAGATGTGTATTGTTTTAATGAACCCAAAAGACATATGGCTGTTTTTGGAAACATTCTGACATATCAGTGCAACTTGACGGAGGTGGTGATCGACGAAAAGGATACAGAAGAAACCTTAAAGGATAAGATTCGACTTGCCACAATCCTAGGTACCTGGCAGTCTAGCTTAACAAACTTTAAATATATTCGCAAATCCTGGAAGGATAACTGTGAAGAGGAAAGGTTACTGGGGGTATCTTTAACTGGAATCTTTGGAAACCCCATTACAGGAACAGTACACAAGGGTCTGGGAGATATGCTCGACAGGCTCCGTGAATCAGCTGTTGAGGAAAACAAAAAAGAAGCAGAGATCCTTGGAATAAATGCATCGGTTGCCATTACGACCGTAAAGCCATCGGGAACTGTATCTCAGCTTACAGGAGTTTCTAGTGGAATTCATCCATGGTATTCAGAATATTACATCCGTACCGTTAGGGCAGACAACAAAGATCCATTGACAGCCTTTCTTAAAGACTTCAATGTTCCTAATGAGCCAGATGTGATGAAGCCAGAAATGACAACTGTCTTTTCTTTTCCTATAAAGTCCCCAAAGAATGCGGTAGTAACAAAAAATGTTTCAGCAATAGAGCATCTTGAGATCTGGAAGGTGTACAGAACCCACTGGACAGAACACAATCCTTCTGTAACTATCAGTGTAAAAGAAGATGAGTGGCTAGATGTTGGAGCCTGGGTATTTAGAAACTTTAACTCTATCGGTGGAGTATCGTTCTTGCCAGCCTCAGAGCATTCTTATAAGCAAGCACCGTATCAGGAGATTACGAAAGATAGATACGAAGAGTTGTTGTCTAAAATGCCAAAAAACATACCTTGGCAATCACTCCCACTATATGAACTAGAGGACAACACCATTGGTTCTCAAGAGCTTGCCTGTGCTGCTGGAGCTGACTCATGTGATGTTGTTGATTTAGTTTCTGCTTAAATAGGTTGGTCGGTAAGGCGGGACGGCGCATGAGGCTGTCCCGCTTTGCTATAATTGGGTAGGAGGTCAAATGAGTAGCGTTTCTAATCTTTATGCAGCAAAGGTTTACTCAGAACACCCCCTTGCAATATGGCCTCTGGACGACGATGTTTCGTATGTTTCATTGATTACAAACGAGCAGAGATCTTTTGAGGCAGCCTCACCTTACTCAGGGTGGACAGTCCTAAGTGGATCGGCAAACGACTCCCTATCCTTGCCAAATGAGGGATCTCCATTTATCAGCAGCATTTATTCAGGAATTCAGGGCAGCGTCCCATCGGTAAATGGAACAGTTATAGAAGCAAAAAGCCCAGATCTATTTCTGTTTAGTGATTGTAGCCAGGAACTAGAAACATTTTCTATAGGGATGTATCTATATCAGGACACTATATATTCCACTCAGCATGAGTTTGGGTATGAGTATTATGACGAAGGAACATCTTCTTGGGTTGAGGTCTTAAGCGTTGTAGATTCTACTCCCAGCAAGGGGTGGATACATCTTCAAGATACCTTTACAATCCAAGAATTTGATTTAGACTACTGCCGATTAATTTTTAGGTCAACGGTAAACACGGGGGGCACCACAGGAGACTACAACTTTATTTTTAATGGGATAACTGTCGGCCAGTGGTCGGAAACAACTTCTTCAGAAAGTCTGGGGGCAACGGTAGAAAGCCCACCACTATCTTCTGGTATATCCAACAACGTCGTCCCGGCAGATCAGTATGGAGTTCTTTCAGAAAGTGCATACTATGTTGTTGAGAGCGGAAAGCTTTTGGCAAAAAATGAGGGAATCCCAATGATCTTTGGGTCTGAGAATGTAACTAAGATTTACCCATCTACAGACGGAACCCCATCCCTTATTTTTCCAAATAAAACAATGTTTTCGGAAAGCGGAAGGTATAAAAGCCAAACCCTTGAGTTTTGGCTAAAGATAAGACCACTAACAAAAGAATCAAGAAGGATTGTTGGACCCCTAGACACAAATGATGGAGTGTATGTATCTGCTGGATTTATAACCCTGGTTGTAGACAGCAAGTTTGTATCTCACAATGTTTCTAGCTGGTACAGACCCATGATCATCCACCTTTCAATAAAAAATGATACAGTTTCCATGATCATTAATGGCGAACAGGTGGGTCAGATAAGCGTTAACAAAAAAACAATGGCTCTTTCACAGAGCAGCTGGATGGGGGTATACAGCTATGAAGACATAGATATTTTGGAAATTGACTGTATATCTATCTCTCCCTACGCAATCCCACTTCAGCTTTCTAAAAAAAGATTTGTTTGGGGACAGGGGGTAGATCCTCTAGAGCTAATAAACGACTCGTTTGATGGAGAAGAGTCAATCGTAAACTTCTCAAACTCAAATTATACGGCTAACAAGATATATCCAGATGTGGAAAGATGGGATGCAGGACACTATAACAATCTAGTTGCAACAACAAATTCCATCTCTGTTCCGGAATATGCTTTGCCAGATATATATTTAGGGGGGAGAGGAACTCCAGAATGGTATTTAGACAACAAGGCATTAAACAGTCTTTTATACCCATTAGGAAACCATCCCCTGTTTTTTACCTTTAGACCAAACATTGAGAGCAGCATCTGGGAACCAGTTTCTGGAACAAGTTGGACAGAGCCATGCTATCTTAATTTTCAAGACTTAACCTTTCTTGCAAACCCGGTGAGCGCAATTTATGGAATATTTGAGGTAGAGTCTGAGGTTTTATCAAAAAGACCACTCATTCATATAGTAAACACTCTAAACAACAAGAGATTTGAAATTAATATAACGGGATATGACATAACTTATGAATTTGATGGACAGGAGCTATCTGGAACCGCATTCTCCGTATTAAACGAACACTTTGTCGTAGGATTTAACATCCCCCAACTTTCAGAAAATTTTAACTACGAGCTTTCATCATTCTTCAGTTCCCCAGAAGTGCTTAGCCTGTATATTGGAGGCGACGGAGTAAACACCTTTGAGGGGAAAATTTATAGAATTGGTTTTGCAGATCAAAAAAACTTCTCTGAAATATCAGAATACTTTCAGGAAAGTGGAATTTCAGATAACTCTGCTCAGTCCCTGATTGAGCTTCACTACTCATCATATACCCTATCACCATTTTTTAGATATGGTACATACTTCTTGGACATATCTGTTTCTTCTGAGTGGGAAGAGTACTTCCCCCTATCGTATTTTTCCTCATACATAACAAAAAGAGATGGTTCTAGGGGGTACGACTTAGACTACTTGCAGTTTAATTTTGGATATCCATCCCTTATAGAAATAATACAGGAGATGGTGGACAATCCAGACTGGATATATCAACAACTCTTTGAGGCATACAACGATCCAATACAAAAAAGCTATGAGATGTTAGACAATGAGGTTATAAGCAGCTATGTAACGTATTCAGATTTATCCTCCAACATTGTTACAGAATACAAGATCGATACAACTCAGTCATCACTAGATGCATACGCTACCTTTCAGTTGCTTGCGGAGGGCGCAGACGAGCCACTGTCTAGCTTCATTTACTCAAAAACTCTGACAGACTCCTACACTGTCTATGCCAATGAACAAAACACCAACCTGGACCCCTACAAAGCATACAAGACAAAATTTGGGGTTATTGATGGAACGATTATCTATCCTCCAAAAAATATTAATTTTAAGGATGTGGCTGTTGTCATACATCTAAAAATTGAACAAGATGGAATAATAAGCAACCCTTTAAAAATAAAAAATCTTGAAATTACGTCTAGATCTCTTAATGAAAACGGCTTAACACCAATAGGAACAAAAACCGGAAATTCAATTTACCCATATGTAAAGAGTGGGATATATTATAGCGGTAAGTCAAAAAACCCAGTTATGATCAACAAAGATAGCCTTCCGTACCTATACACGACAGAAACTAGTGGGATTAGAGTTCTTGAAAAAGGACAAAACAAGGAGTACGGAGTATCGGTACCAATAAACAAATCTAAGTCAGATAACTACCTGCTGGGAGCATTACAACTATTCTTAAAGTATGATCAGTTTAAGGAATCCATGGTTCCTCAAGTGATGTTTAGTTTATTGCATGGAAATGGAGTTGTTGAGTTTTTAATAAACACAGACCAAACACTAAAAAGATTTAAAATTACAGCGAGGGATCAGCTAACAAGATCAGAATACCCAGGAATATCTTTTTATCAAAATGGAATAAAGATAACAAACCCATACTTGTCCAAGAATGAATGGAACGTTATTTCCGTACTTTTTGACGATCCAATAGACCTTAGTAGCCAGTCTGGATCTATAAACCTTCTTTCTGGATGTACCTACAACAACATCTCCTTCTTCAAATTGACAGGTCTTAATCAATTTGGTGTAATAGTTCCTAGACTGTGGCAGAGTGTTCTTTATGGGGATCAGGATCAGATACCTGGAAACATTGTTGACTGGGCACAGGTATACGATGAAGGCGGCCTGCTACCTGATCCAAATGACTGGAAAAGTGTCTATGTCTTGGGTGTCCGATTCTCTACTACTCCAAAAGAAATATATTCTACCTACATAGGGACAAATATCGTTGTTGTGGATGACGACACTGGAATGTCTGTCACCAATGACGACTTTTCAGTCTACGCAGACCAAACATGGCTAAGCATAGTCAACAAACCAGTATAGTCTGCTATAATCTAACCATGAGTAATACAAAAAAATCAAAACTTGGTAAGTCAAAGGCCACAGTAATAAACAAAGCCTATGATTGGGGTTTATACTTCTGGAAATTACCCACGGGACATCTATTTAATGATGGTCAAGGAAACATGCTAAACATTCCATCAATGAGAAACGATATCTCAAAGATGGCAGAGCTTAGAAAAGCAGCAGCTGGTTATGGTCAACCAGAAGGAACCCCCTGGTTCTACCCAGGTATCAAGAGAACCACAGATGATCAGTATGCAGAGCAGCTGGATAGAATGAAAAACGGACTAATTCCAAACATAAACGATATGGGTGCAGTGTATGATGCACAACAAACCCTAAAGAAGCACGGAGATGAAGGTTAATGGAAGATCAAAGAATAAATATCTCCTATTCGGATGAAGTGGAAGAGGATAGAACTTTCCAAGAAAAGGACATATTCAGCAAGTCCTGGGAGGAACTAAAAGATCTTAATGGAATAAACCTTAACTTTAAAAGAAGGACAACCCGATCAGAAAATAAGATAGATAAAAGATATTATGACATTCCAAAAGATCAGGAAGGTCGAGTGTCTGGAAAGTACGCAGAGGATGCTGGGGTCAGGTCAAGGGGATCAGGAGGTACAGAGTCAAAGCAGCTAAATCCAGGAGAAGTTTTTAGAAATGGATATGGTCTTTTCGATGTGATTACTCCACCGTACAATCTTTACGAACTTGCCAATTTTTACGATAGCAACTTTGCAAACCATGCCGCAATTGACGCAAAAGTTTCAAACACAGTAGGTCTTGGGTACAGGTTTGAAACGGCAAAAGACGTTATCCTTCGAATGGAAGACATGGACGTTGAGAGTGCTAGACTAAAGGCTAAAAAAAGAATAGAGCGTAGCAAGGGTGACGCTATTGAGTGGTTAGAAAGCCTAAATGACGACGACAGCTTTATTACTACCATGGAGAAAGTTGATTTAGACTTAGAGTCAACTGGAAATGCCTATCTAGAAATAGGAAGGTCTGTAACGGGTGAAATTGGATATGTTGGACACATTCCTGCAACAACCATGAGGGTCAGAAGACTAAAGGATGGGTTTACTCAAATAATCAGCGGCAAGGTTGTTTATTTCCGCAACTTTAACGCAACAAATCAAAATCCAATCACTGATGATCCAAGACCAAACGAGGTTATTCACTTTAAATCATACTCACCCCTAAATACATTTTACGGGGTTCCTGATATTATATCTGCTTACTTGTCACTTAAGGGAGACCAGTTGGCCTCACAGTACAATATTGATTACTTTGAAAACAAAGCTGTTCCAAGATATATTGTCGTCGTAAAGGGGGCAAGGTTAGATTCAGAATCAGAAGACAGATTGTTTAGATTCTTGCAGACTGGGCTAAAGGGGCAAAATCATAGAACCTTGTATGTTCCTCTTCCAGCAGATCAGGAGGGAAACAAGATAGACTTCACAATGATTCCCGTAGAGGCAAATGTTCAAGAAGCATCGTTTGACGCATACCGCGAAAAGAACCGGAACGACATCCTTATGGCTCACCAAGTACCACTCTCTAAGCTTGGAGGGGTTGATTCTGGAGGATTAGCAGCAGCAATGTCCCAGGATCGTACATTTAAGGAACAGGTGACGAGACCAGCACAGAGATATATTGAAAAGATAGTCTCCAAAATCATTAAGACTAAGACAGATCTCATTGACCTTAAGTTTAACGAGCTGACTCTTACCGACGAAGTGGCTCAATCTCAAATACTCGAAAGGTTTGTTAAGTCTCAAATACTTCTTCCAGACGAGGCAAGAGAGAAAATTGACATGCCAACAAGATCAGATGGCAAGGGCGGAACACCACTAGAGCTTTCTGCAAGGCAGGGAATAGACGCAAGAGCAAACGCTTCTCAGAATAGGCAGAGAGACTCTGAAAGAACAAACAACAATTCTGACAGCGTAGCAACGACTACGGGAAGAAATGCTCAGGGTGAAGGCAGAAAGGTATAATTGTAACAGTTTTATAAAATGCTGTTATAATATAAACAATATGAATAAAAGTTATGTGAATGTTTGTTCTGCCACCCCAAAAGGTGTTTACGGTCAAACACTCTCGCTAAGTTCACATATATGTTCAGGAAAAGATGTGCTGTCTTATGTCTAGAATAAACAAGGCAAGTTTTAATCTTGATAATAAAGAGCTAAAGATGTCAATGCCATTTTCAAAGATAGACATAGAAAAAAGAACGGTATCCGGTTGGGCCACGACAGACTCTGTAGACCATCAAGACGATATAGTAACGGCAGAAGCGTCTATCTCAGCATTTACTAATTTTAGAAACAACATCAGGGAAATGCATGATGAGAAAAAAGCTGTGGGAAAGCTTATTTCATTTAAGCAGGATACCTTTTATGACCCAGACACAAACAAGTCTTATAGCGGTATCTTTGTCTCTACATATGTCAGCAAGGGGGCTCAGGACACATGGGAAAAGGTCCTGGACGGAACCCTTACAGGATTTTCAATCGGAGGAAGCGTAAAAGACTATGAAGACACCTACGACGACGATCTGGGTAAGTCGATAAGGATAATCAAAGAGTATGATCTTTTTGAGCTTTCACTAGTGGACAATCCTGCCAATCAATACGCAAACGTGATTAGTATTGAAAAAGGTCATACAGGGGGGTATCTTTCTAAGGCCCTCATCGAAAACGTATTTTGGTGTAATGATGATAACGTAGTTCAATTAAGTTCTGACAGTTTATCAAGTTGCCCTAGATGCGACAAGGGTATGAGCAACATTGGTTTCGTTGAGACTAATGATGCACAAAAGACAGAAGTAGTAAAGTCTATTCTTTCTACTGTCAAAAATGATGCAAAGGAGGTAAGCAAAATGAATAACGATACAGTTGAAACAGAGCCTACAGAAGATCCAGCGGAGGCTGTTGTAGAAAAGTCTGTTGACTCGGAAGTAGAAAAAACTGAAGACTCCGAAGTTGAAAAAGCTTCCGTCGAAAAAGACGAAGCAGAAGATGAAGTGGTCGAAGAAAAGTCTATGCACGAAGAAAAAGACATGGATGAAAAAGACCCCATGGAAGAAGAAAAGTCCATGAGTGCTGATGAAAAAAGCAAAGACGATATGTTAGAGCAAACAAAAGCACTGTCTGATCAAATACACACGACACTCAGCAACATTGCTGACACAATGAAAGTTCTTAATGAGAAGGTAGAAGAGCTCAATAAGACCGTTGTGGGAGTCAAGGAAGATGTCAATACAGTAAAAAATGAGTTTGGAAAGCGTGTAGATGCAGTGGAAAAAGATACTGCTTTCCGTAAGTCTGGCGACCTTGGAGAGGTTGTGCAGGAGCCAATTTTCGAAAAGGCTAAAAGATCGCTATGGGATGGACGTTTCCTCACGAAGTCCGACCTATTTAACTAAAAATAAAAGAAAAAATGGAGGTGAAGTACAATGTCAGAAGAAATCTTAAAGAATCAGCCAAGTGAAGCCAGTGAATACGGAGATCCAAACCCAGGTTTATTCCAGGGTCAAGGAGCTGTTGCAGCAGGTGGAATTGGCGGAGTAACTGATCCAGCCGCTGGCGTAGTAGGAAATATTCCTAACGCTAACTATGGAGTAACAACAGGACCAAACGCTGTCAACCCAACTGGTGTTGCTGGCGGAATCCTGAATCCAGAACAGGCTCGTCGTTTTATCGACTATGTTTGGGATGGTAGCGTTCTTGCCAAGGATGGCCGCAAGGTCACGATGAGAGCAAACACGATGGAGATTGAAAAAGTCAACGTTGGTGAGCGTGTTATTCGCGCTGCTTCTCAAGCACTTGGAGAGTATACAAACGCCGGAGCAACTTTCACAAAAGTTGAACTAACCACAAAAAAGATTCGTCTTGACTGGGAAGTTTCAACAGAGTCACTAGAAGATAATATCGAAGGTGGAGCACTTGAGGATCATCTTGTTCGCATGATGACAAGTGCTTTTGCAAATGACATCGAAGATCTAGCAATTAATGGTGACGGCGGTGCAGATCCATTCCTCGGTATTATGAATGGTTTTGTTAATCAAGTCACTACAGGTGGAGACGCTCATGAGGCAGTCGTTACTGTTTCAGCAAATGCATGGACCCCAGAAACAATGCAGCAAATCATTTACGCATTGCCACGCAAGTACCGTGCAGTAAAAAGCAACCTTAAGTTCTACGCTGGCACGGATACCTTCGCAGGTATCGTTGCAAGCAACGGAACACTTGCCGATGCAATTGCAGCAGCATTTGATCCTAGAGTTGCTGGTACTTCAGAACGCAGAGAGAACTACCTTAGTGGTGCAGGACAGACCCTTGGTGGAGCTAACGTCACTCGCGTACTTGGTATCGATGTTATGGAAGTTCCTTACTACCCTGCGGATTATGTCGATCTGACATTCCCACAGAACCGTGTTTGGGGATTCCAAAGAGACATCACAGTTAACCGTGAGTACAAGGCCAAGAAAGATACAATCGAATACACAGTGTTCGTTCGTCTTGGCATCACATGGGAAGAACTAGATGCAGTAGCTTACGCAGACGCGGCAGCCGACGTATCCTGATAGTAAAAATATCTAAGGGGGGCGGGTATAACACTCGCCCTCCTAAGTATATTCTGATATAATTAAACCTAAGAGAGGTGTAAAAATGTCAAACTTTGAAAAAATGACCGTTGTTCAGCTTAAAGAATATGCCAAGGATAATGGCGTAGATCTTGACGGAGCAAAAACAAAAACAAGTATTCTTTCTATTTTGGTGGGTATAGGATCAACTGCTGGAGAGTCAGAAAACAAAAGCGTCATCAGCTCGGAAATTACTTCTCCCAAAGCTAAGGCTGTAAAATCTCCGATAAAGGTAGATGACATGGGGATAATCACAACGGCCACAGCGGATAACTTCAAGGACAAGATATTTAGCTCAAAGCCAAAGATAGAAGAAGTAAAAAAGGTTGCAATTTATTCAGAAAAAAACATGAATTGGAACAGTATAGGAAGAATATCCAAGGGATATAATATTGTTACAAAGGAGGCAGCCGATATGTGGCTTACCCGAAAGGGAATTCGTGAAGCAGAACCCGAAGAAGTAGCAACACATTACGGCCTATAGACATGGACCTATTAAGACAAACACCCTTTAACTTTTCAATAAGCTTTTCAGTACCGTCTATATCAACAGACCACATCTTAGAAATATATGGAAGCCGTGGAGACGCAATTGTTTCTGAAGTTCTAACCTCTAATGCATCTGGAGTGATTACATATGAACTTCCTATGGGATTTCAAAAGTATGATGGATCTTACCCAGTATACATATACACAATAGATGTAGATGACTTAGCAGATGAAACAGTGGTCATAGATACACTTTACATATATAGACCCTACATCAACCCCATAACGCTTTCAACTGGTACAGATTGTGATGCAGCTGAATACACTCAGCTAGAAAAAACAGCAAGATTTATCCTTGACACCCTCGTTGGAGGATTTTACTACGAGTCAAAAGCTATTGAGTTGACTGGCCTTGGATTGGATTACCTGCCACTACCCAAAAAAGCAAGTAGAATAAACTATGTTTATCAAAACAACGTGGCGGTATACAATAGATTGGTTCCGTTATCTGGTCAATATACTTATCTTATTAGCCCAGATAAAACATCACTAACAATAGACCTTGTTGGAGAATACAACAAAAAAGAATCTAGGAGTGTGCAGTTGCCAATGGCCGCATCTGATTCCTTAATGCTTTCTTCAGAAAATTATGACCAGGTTATCTCTCTAACCAATGGCGGAGGCAGCTCATTCTTTCCCAAGGGGGCTGACTTTACTATTTATGGCGAGTGGGGGTGGCCAGTAGTTCCACAAGAAATAAAAGAAGCGACTAGAATTCTTATTGATGACATTAAGTGTGGAAGGCTTGCCTATGTTAGTAGATATGTAACAGAATATGAAACAGACCAGTTTAGAGTAAAGTATGGAGATCTTGCATCAAGTGGATCGGGGAATCTAATTGTGGACAAGATTATACAAAAATACTCTATACCTATCTACAGATTAGGGGTGCTTTAATTGTTTTGTGATCCAGAAGCATTCTATTCAATGAACTTGGATGTTTATTATTCTTATCAATCTCAAGATGCATTTGGCGCAGCAATCAAAACCTGGAACCTAAATCAAACACTCATTGGCTATGTTCAGCAGGAAGGTTCAATGGAAAAAAATTCCTTAAAGGCAGAAACATTTTTTGAGTACAGCAACAGGTTGGTGGGAAGAACATATGTTGATCCAAGAATCTCTATGGAGGGAACAGGCTATCCAATAACTAGCATGTTGATAACAAACATACAAGACTCTAAAACTGGAACCACATTCTACACAGAAAGTGCTGGAAAGAGGTCTGGAAAGCCAACGATATACGACGTAATGTCTGTAGATCCACACATAAACCCCTGGAATGAAATAGAGTATTACAAGGTTTACTTTGTTCGTTCTGATTTGCAGGAGATAAATCGTGATTAGCGTAAGAATCGACAACAAAATGCTTGAGAGATTCTTAAGAAATGCCGTATCTTACGGTAATGGATTTTTAGAGGGCGTGGCCTTGGAAAGATTAAACTTTAATAGAGTGCTGGCTGGAGTAACCGTAGAAGCTTTGGGAGAGTACATAGACCAAAAGGCAAGAATGAATTCTGATACCCTGCATCATGTCTATGAGTGGGGTCAGGTTGGAAATAGCTCAGCCAGGTTGTTTAACTTTAGTGTAAAATCTGGAAAAACCTTTATCTCTATATCTGGAAGTTTTTTGCCATCAAAGTCTATTTCAGAAACATCCTCAGAGCCGTTTGTAAACAAAGCAGATGTTATGGAAAACAAGATAGCTATAACAATAACACCGAAAAACTCAGAGGTTCTTGCTTTTGAGAGTGAGGGAGAGATGGTGTTTACATCAAGCGATGTGTACATAGCTAATCCTGGTGGGGACATGGTTGCAGGAAGTTTTGGCTCTGTAGTAGACGAATTTTTTCAACAATACTTTACGTCCTCAATCCTCAGACAACTCTTGGCAGATTTAAGAACTCCACAAGAGTTTTCTAGACTTTTTCCTCAAGGGGTAGAATCTGGTGGAAGGTCTGTGGGGGTTGCTGCTGGAAGAAAATATTTTAAGGTAAGAGGGGCAGGGTTAAATGAGTCTTTCTAACTTCGGGTTTGCCCCAACTGTTGTGAATAATTACCTCTGGAGCGTAATGAAGTTGGTGGAGCCATCTCTTTCCAGTCCATCAAACTATGGGTCAACCATCCCCTTTCTCCCGCTAGGCGACGCGGCAGCGGGAACCCTGGGGTGGGAAGACAAAACGTATGTTATATATGACAGAATGTTTAAAGCAATGAAAGACCCATCCTATTGGGTGAAGTGTGAAGAGGTTAAGTATCAGTTAAAGGCAAAAGAGCAAGATACTTTTATTTGGGGATCTGCAATACAGCAAATTCTTGACAGACACGATGATGCAGCAAAGGATGTTAATAGTTGGATAAGGAGCAATGGTGGGGATAACGCTTATCCCATATTCTTCCATAGTCTAAGGGTGTTTCAGCTATCAGCAAATCTGGCGAGCGATTCAACAAACACAAGAGATTTGAGCTCAAGGTCTTTTTATGTAACAGAGTTTGCAGTCGATATGAAATACCACTACACGAAATCCATAGAGGATTACCTATAAAACGGTGATATAATATAAAAGAGGGAACGTCACCATAAATAAAAATATGGAGAAAGAGGTGAAAAGATATGGCATATACACGCGGAGATTCAAAAAACATTATTGTCGGCGCAGCAGCAATGTTCGTTTCGACTAGTGCAGATTTTGATCCAGCTACAGTAGTCTTCCCAGACTTTGTTGAGGATACAAAATACATTGACACGCTAACAGACTCAGTAGATGGTCAAGCTTTGGTTCGGAACATTGGTTACACGACCAATGGTCTCGAACTTCAGTTTCAGCCAGATTTTGGGGAGGTTCAGGTAGATCAACTTCTTGACGTTGCAAAATTGTATAAGCAAGGAATGCAAGTTAATCTTAATACTGCTTTTGCAGAGGCTACGCTTGAGAACCTTTTGGTTGCTATTGCAGCACCATCAGCTGATTATAATGAAAGCACAACACTTGACAATCCAATGGATAGTGGACCTGCATCAACAGCATCCGTGCTTGAAATGACTTCAGGAGCTATTGGCGAATGTCCAGTAGAAAGAGGTCTTGTTGCAGTTGGACCAGGCACAGGAGACTGTGACCCAGGAGCATACATTGAGCGCATTTATGTTGCTTACCGTGCTCTGTCTATTGACAGTGTGACTGTATCAGCAAAAAGAGATGAAGCTTCTATGTTTGAAGTTTCATTCCGTTTGCTTCCGGCAAACAGCGGTTCTTATGGAAAAATTGTTGATAGAACGATTAACTCTACGACCTGATAAAACATAATAATAACTGAATAGTCAGCAGCCCCTAGTGCGTTTTGCACGGGGGCTGTTGTCATTTTCCACCGTTATTTTCCTGGGGTAGCTATGATATACTTTACCTATTAAATACCAGAAAGGGTAAAAAATGGCCACAAGCGTATATGAAACAACAGAAATCGAACTTATGGATGGTACAAAGATTAAGGTACGACCACTAAAGATTTCTCTTCTCAGAGAGTTTATGAAGAAGTTCGAAAGCATTGCAAAGGTAGCAGAAGACAACAGCAAGTCAATGGATATTCTTATAGATTGTGTTCAGATTGCAATGAAGCAATACTCACCAGAGCTGGCTACAGATCGTGAAAAACTAGAAGATGTGATAGACCTTCCAAACGTCTACAAAGTAGTAGAAGCAGCATCGGGAATTAAGTTTGATGACGAGGGAAACGTAGCGGCGACGGCGATTCGTGGTCTGAGCTAGATCTTGTAAAGATAGAGTCCGAAGTGTTTCTTTTGGGAATATGGAAAGACTTTCAAGACATAGAAGACAGCCTCTGCATGGCAGAGTTAACAGTAATCCTCGTCGCTAAAAGAGAAAAAGAATATGAAGATAAAAAATTTCTCGCAGCCTTAAAGGGAATAAACCTGGATGGCGAAAGCTCTCAAAAGGGGCAAAAAGAGTGGGAAGATATGAAGTCTAGAGTATTTACTGGAGGATCAGCAAAAGACTCTAACGACATAACCTCATTGCAAGGTCAGAATGCAGCTAAAGCTGGTTTTGGAATAAAGAACGGCTTGGAGTATGATTCATCAAACACCTCTAAGAATCCTATGAGATAATGGTATAATTCACTAGAGGTGATAGTTCATGGCTAACGACGTAAATGCTAATATTAACATAGGGGTTGACTCTACTCAAGCCCTTGCATCACTGAGGTCTTTGCAAAGCCAAATATCCACTTTCAACAAGTCCGTAATAGCAAGCAACGCATCCGCTATCGCAGCCCAGAAAGGGGCGGTGGCTGGACTTGCGGCCCAAATAGGGGCAACAAAACAGTTCTCGACATCAATAGTAAACGTCGAATCTAGCGTATCTCGGCTGGGTAGGTCCATAGACTCAAACAGACTCTCCCTTGGACAATACTTTAGGTATGGAATTGCCTCAAGTAAAACTTTTGGGAGTGTGTTTAAAAAAGAACACATAGAGATGACTGCTGTCGCGTCCTCAAGAGTAAAAGCCCTTCAAACTCAATACATTGCTTTGGCGGCTTCCCAAAATGGATTAACCAAGTCCATGGCAGTAAGACCTTTAAATCTATTTAACGCATCTACAGCAATAGCAACCCAGAGACAGATATTATTTGGAAAAATGCTTAGAGATGGATCGACCTCATTAGTTAACTTTGGTAAAAATACTCAGTGGGCTGGTAGGCAGTTGATGGTTGGATTTACCGTTCCTTTGACAATTTTTGGAGGAATAGCTGGAAAAATCTTCATGGACTTAGAAAAGCAGATAGTTAATTTTAGAAGAGTGTATGGAGATGCCACAACACCGCTAGAAGAAACTAACGGAATGATCGAGCAGATAAAAGAGCTTGGTTCTGAGTTTACGAAGTACGGCATTGCTGTAAAGGACACGATGAAGCTTGCCGGAGACGCCGCCGCCGCAGGTGCGTCAGGAGACGACTTAGTGGCTCAGACCGTCGGTGCCACGCGTCTTTCAACTCTTGGTATGATAGATCAGCAGCAGGCATTGACGGCTACGATTGCCCTCCAGTCTGCGTTTAAACTAAGCTCTGACGAGCTTAATGAATCTGTAAACTTCTTGAACGCAGTAGAGAACCAAACTGTTTTGTCTCTTGATGACGTCACGGTTGCGATTCCAAAAGTGGCTACCATTATCAAGGGGCTTGGCGGAGATGTTCAGGACCTATCAGTCTTCCTGGCGGCAATGCGCGAAGGTGGGGTTAATGCTGCAGAGGGAGCAAACGCACTGAAGTCAGGTCTTGCCTCTTTAATTAACCCTACAAAAGGAGCAAGAGAACAGCTTGAAGCGGTAGGAATAAACATCGACTCAATTATTAACGCCAATAAAGGGGACATTAGAGGGATGGTAATGTCTTTTGGGGAAGCTCTGGGAACTTTAGATAAATTCTCAAAGCAGCAAACACTTGCAAAGGTTTTTGGAAAGTTTCAGTTTGCAAGACTTGGGGCACTGTTTGAAAACATAAACGAAGATGGATCTCAAGCACAGAGGGTAATTGACCTTACTGGTCAAAGCGTTGAAGAGTTAGCTGAACTTGCAGATAAAGAGCTTGGAGCCATCGAGGATTCCATTGGTGTAAAGTTTACAGGAGCCCTAGAAAGACTAAAGCTTGCAATCGCCCCAATTGGAGAGATGTTTCTAAGAATTGCAACCCCAATAATTGAAGTGGTAACAAGGCTTTTGAGTAAGTTTGACGATCTTAGTCCAGGAGTCAAGACTTTTATTACCGTTCTTGTGGCAGGGGTAGGAATAGTTGTCCCATCAGTAATTATGCTAATTGGTCTGTTTGCTAACTTTATTGGTCAAGCTATAAAGGGTGCTGCTATGTTCAACAACTTCTTTAATAGAATTCGGGGTGGAGGATCAGATTTGAAGTATTTGTCTTCTGCAGAACTTGATGCAGCCGCAGCTGCCGCTTCTCTAGAAGGAAAAACAACAAGCCTGACCAATGCACTAAACTTACAGAAAACTTCCGTAATGAACCTTTCGAGAGCCTATCAAAACTATGCGGCAAGTGCAATGTCCACAGCAGCGATTATTCCCAGAGGTTTCGCTGGTGGCACAGCGGGGGCAGCTCCAAGAAGGATGGCAACTGGAGGAGTTGTGGGGGGAACGGGAAACAGAGACACCGAACCAGCACTTCTTACCCCAGGAGAGTTTGTAATTAATGCAGAATCTTCTAAAAAGTTCGGACCACTGCTCACATCCATTAACGAGGGTGACGTTGGAATGTTCAATGAGGGAAAAACTTCTGGGAAAAAGTTATTCAGTGTGGGTGGACAAAGCATACCTTTGAACGTATCGGGATCGACCGAATTGGCAATTAACCGTAGGATTTCAGAGGCAGCCAGCTTGGGAGAGTCAGCCTTAGAAGCACTTGCCAGGGAGCTGATGAAGTTAGTTAATGAGGTAAGTCTTCTTACTCCACAGGTAGATAGTGCCCTGAGAGCGGCACCAGAGCTAAGTGGAATGAGATCCATAAAAGACAAAAATTATTCGGCACCAGAGTTTATAAGAAAACAAACTGCAGGCCTAGGATGGGAATCAAAATCTAAAGAGATAGAGGCAATACAGTCAAGAGTTGCTCAAAAGTGGAACCAGTACGGGGGGGCTACGGAAAAACAGCTAGGAAATATGGCTTCCGTCCAAGCCTCTCACTTAACAAAGATGGAGGACAGCTTTGGGGGCAAGATTTGGTCACCAAAAAACCTGACCCCAGACCTGGGAGCTATAAACAACTACCTTAACAGAGTAGAGTCAATGACACTAGACACTGCCAACGGTTCTGAGGTAATGAGCGAGCTAGTAAAAGCAACAGGTATGGAGTATCAAGAAGTGTTGTCGGAAGTCCAGCGCCTCCAACAGGGAATTCACCCACAAACAAGGGAATCTTTCGAGGTTTTAGATGCCTTGGCAGGACTAGATGAGCAATACTCTTTGCAGGAAATACAAGCAAGAGAGCAAACAGGTTTGTCACAAAAAAGAACAGGACAAATGAAGAATGCTTTGGGGGTAAACGCCGCCAGCGGAAGTCAGGCATCAGCCGCGCTAGCTACAACTCAGGTAAGGCTTGCCGATAACTCATCATCGTCTTACATTAACACGATGAAACAACGAGCTTATCGTGAAGCAGAAGATGTAACTCAAGGTGCTGTCGATGGTGGGAGAAGTGGGCAAGGGTCGAATTCTCCATCAAAAAAGATGAAGGTAGTGGGTGAAGAATTTGTTGATGGGTGGGTTTCAGGAGTAGCTGGCAGCAAAGGGGAAGCGGTACGGGCCTCTCAAGCAATGTCAGAGTCTGCAGTTCAGGCAGCAAGATCAGGACAACTCAGCATTCTCGACATAAATAATAGTCCAGTACAGGGAGAGCTTTTCAGCACATCAGGTATGCAGGGTTCTGGAGATGGGTTTGTTCCAAATGTAAACGGTCCAAGACAGGGTGACCAGGGGAGAATTCATAACATAGAACAGGCACACGGGGCTGCCATAGAACAAAATACGAAAAATGTTTTAAAATCTTCAGTTGCGGCAGAGTCGTTAGGAAAAGAACAGTCGAAGCTTAGGGGTGTTTCTTCAAAATTTGGAAAGACATTGACTTCAGGAGGATTAAAAGTAAATGGAGCAATGGGGGCTGTTAGTGGAATGGCTTTTGCTGCATCCATGATGGGGGGAGGAATGGGAGAGTTTGCTCAAAAAATAATGCCAGCAGTCTTTGGTCTACAAGGAGTTGTTATGGCTTTGCCAATGCTAAAAGGAGCGTTGCTTCTGCTAGCAAACCCCATAGGGTTGGCTGTAGCAGCTTTTGTTGCAGTGGGAGCAGTGGGTTTTTTGCTAAAAAAGGGAATGGACAATACCATAGCAGCCGGTAAAGAGATGGCAAAGTCTATGACCATTGCAAAAGATGAAATAGACTCCTTGGCAGGATACTTTAAAAACAATGTTAGAGATTTAAATAAAAAAGGAAATATTTCTGAAATTGAAGGATTGACCCCAGAGTCACTTGATCAGGGAAGAGAGTTTGTTCAAAGCGACTTTGGTAAAGAGTTTGTTGAGGGAGCTAGGAAATCTTTTGAAACGAATGCTTCTGGTTTTGCTAGAAATCTTTCAAATCAGCTTGCCGTGGCAGTGATTAACAATGCTGTAACTCCAGAACAAGCAAATGCAATTGCCGCTGGTGTAGCAGAAGCTTTGGACAAGTCAGAGCTGACAGCAAACATTATAGGGCAGCTAGGGATAATTTTAGATCCCGTTGGAAATGATATAACAAACTCTCCCCTACAGATAATCGCACAAATTACTGCAAACGTTGAAGCAGATGAAGATTACTTAAAGTCTCAAGCAGAAAAAGCTGGTAAGTCCTATGGAGATTCTTTCTGGGATAACGTCTTCAACTTCGGATCTTGGTATTCTGGAGAATACGATGAAATGATTAATACTAGCGTTGCTTACTACGACTCTTTAATTGCAAACAGTAGCACTCTGGCCAATGTAGCTAAAAATGAACTTGCAGCCCAAGATGAAAAAATTAAAAAAATAAAAGACCAGCTCAAAAAAGAAAAAGACATAGAGGAGCAGAAAAAACTCCAAGGTAAATTGCAAGCCGCGAGAGATCAAAAAGACTTGATCGCTGCAGAACAAAAAGCAATTATGGACGAAAGAAGGAAAACAGCTGTAGATTATATGTCTTCTAGGGAAGATGCTGAACTTAATGCCGTTTCCCACGCGGCGAGACAAACTATAGAAGCTCAAGCTCCAGGTCTTGATGCAACTTCTGCAGCATATTCAGCAAGGACTGCATTAGCTGCAAGAAGAAAAGAAGATGGAGAAGATCTTTCATTTGCAGAATCAAGGAAATCCGTACGCTCTTTAGAGTTTGATATTCAAGTGGGAAATATTGATGCGATGTCATACAAAATAATGAATGATCTAATTTTAGAGGGGGGAGGTGCTGAATCAGCTGCATCAAAAACCATGGGATTAATATTTGATTTACAAACACAAGGAGATGTAGGCGAAGCAAATGAAATTATAACACTGTACACATCTATGACAGAAAAGCAAAAAATAGAATTTGATGTCGTTGTAAATACTACAGGAAAAAAACCAGAAGATATTGTTGCATATGCTAAATTCCTAAAAGAACTTCCAGATAGCATTCCAGACTCAATAAGAGCCGAAATAATTGTCACTGCAGAAGAAATGTCAACAGAAGAGTTAGGGGATCTTACTTTAGTTCTTGGTCAAATAGGATCTTTACCAGAAATATTAAAAAAGATAATAAATGTTGAGTCTATAGGAGAAGATGGTCTGAAAAAAATGACAGACGCATACTCAATGTTTCAAAATAAAAAAAATGCTAAAAAACAAGCAGAAGTCGCCTTCGGAACAACCGATCCAAAAACCATAGCAAGCAACCTTGATGCAATGGGGCTAAGTCTTCAGGAGTTTGCTAAAAAACCATCTTCTTTTAAAATGGCAATCATGGCAGTTGCAACTCTAGAGCTGATACCGCCAAAATTTGTGACTGAGGAGGGGCGAACCGCAGCAGCAGAATGGGTGGCAAATGAAAGAGCGAGGCTTATAGCGTCGACGAGTGAAACCCTTAAAGTTACTCCAACAAAGAATAACATAGAAGACGATAATAAACCTGATGACGATGGTGAAAAAGGCAGCAGTCCTGCAAAGTCTTTCTTCCAACAACTTCTTGATGATACAAAAGCAGACCTTGCTCTTTTCCCAAAAATGCTAAACAAGCTTAAAGGAAAAGGAATTCCAGAGCAAATAATTGACATGATTGGCGGAGGAGAAGAAGGACTTAAGAAAGCAAAAGAACTTCTCAACGTAAGCAAGAAACAACTAAAAGATCTAATCACCAGCTTTAATAAAAACCTGGTAAACGAAGCAATTAAGGCATCCAGAGTAGAAAAAAATAGAAAAAAACAAAAGAACCAAGCAATCGATATTCTCATGGCGAGAGGGATGTCTAGCGAAGACGCTGTTGGGTTTGCCTCCGATGCAGGAAGAGTCCAAGAACTTCTGACAGCAGAACTAGACAAAACAGGAAAGGCTACCAAAAAGGTTGTCAGAGCCTACGAGTCAATGAAAGACGTACCAGAATACTTAGATCCAATAGAAAAAAAACTCAAAGATATTAACGATGTATACAAAGCATCGATGCTTCCTCTTCAGGAAAAAATTGACAAGCAGCAAGATATAGTTGATGCAATACAAGAAGAGTTAGATGCTCTTAAAAAAATAAACGACACTGATCAAAAGAAAACAAGGTCTCTTGAACGTCAAAAAGAAATGATTCAGAGACAAATAGAGGATCATGAAAGAATAAACGAACTAGATCAAAGAAAAATAGACACACTGCAAAGACAAGACGAATTAAGAAATCGTGAAGCAAGTGCTATGGGCCATGAGCTAGAAGTTCTTTCTGACATGGAAAAAAAGATTCGTGAAACATATGCGGAAAGAATTGATGCATTAGGAAAGGTATCGAGCCTAAACAATAACATCGTGCAACAGCAAAAGGATCAACTTGGAGTGTCTCAGGCCTTGGCAGAAGGAGATATTTACGCCGCCACTATCGCCGTACAACAGATGAGGCAGAATCAAGTTAAGGCAGCACAGCAACAAACAAGGGGTGCCTTAAATCAGTCAATGGAAAGTTCTGTTGATAGTCTTAAAACAAGCGGCGGCTTGACAAGAGACGAGGCAGAAGAAAGAATTAAGCAGATAAAAGAACAGTCTTACCAAACCTCATTGCTCATCAGGGATGTCGAAGATAAAATATTTAGTAACAACCTGCTTCTAATTCCTCTAAAGGATCAGCTATTGTTAAGGGATAGAGAGATACGAAACATTGCAGATGTCATTTACAACAGAGAGACACAAATACTTAAGATAGAAGAGAGCAAGCTCGAACCAGCCGAAAAACTGCTGAAAAGTTACTCAGAGCAAGCACAAGAAAAGAAAAAGCAACTTGACATAGACTCAGGATTAATTGATGGGGCAAACCTGTTGTCAGAAATGACAGATGATCAAATTGAAAGAGCTGGTCTTTTAGGATCTGCTTGGTATGAAGTGGGGAAGCAGATTGATCAAGCCATGAAGCTAGCAGCAAGGCAAAAGGTAGAGCTAAACAACGTCAAGCCAATGGACAAAACAAAGAAGAACTATGACTCAAAAATAGCCCAACATAACCGAAAGATAGAGAGAATAGATAAAAGATTAGATTCAACCGTGGACGCAATCCTAGGTTCAGGACAGGATGCACTTAACAAGAATATGGGTGGGAGAATTATGAACAAGGTTGCTGGAAGCATCCCTGGTTCTGGAGGAAGAGACTCTATAAGTGCAATGCTGACACCAGGAGAGTTTGTTGTTCGTAAGTCTATGGTGGAAAAGTATGGAGCCCCAATGCTTAAGGCAATAAATCAAGGATCGTTTGTCATGCCAAAATATAGCTCAGGTCCAGATACCCCTAGCATTAGCAAAAAGGGTGGTGCATCTACAAGCATTAACGCTCCAGTGTATAATAACTTTAGCGTCAGTGTGAGCGCAACAACGAACGCCAACGCTGACGACATAGCAAACAAGGCTGTCATGAAAATTAAACAAATGCAGAATATGCAAGTGAGGAGCAGTCGTGGCTAGTAGTGGTTACATGTCTGGAAGAAAAGGGTACTTAAAAGGGGCGAGCCGCCCACAAGCAATCCTTCTGTCAAACAACCCAGGAACGCTTGACGGTGGTCAGTATGTACCAACAGGCATTGAGGGGGAAGATTTCATCATACTTACCGATGGAAATAGATCAGAAATATCCATAACACCTCAAAGAATTGAGTCCCGACAAAGAATGGTAAACGGAAACATGCGTTCGTACTGGACAGCAGATAAGCTAAACCTGTCCACCTCCTGGGCGAGAATACCATCTAGGGCATTTTCTGGAGAAGTTTCCTTTGACAACACCACTGGTCAAGTGGTTGAAGATGCATCGACATATTCAATGTATACAGTTGATGGAGGTGCTGGTGGTGTTGACATTCTGTCTTGGTATGAAGATCATACTGGACCGTTTTATGTTTTTCTTGCATATGACAAGTTTAGGGTTAATGGAGTGGAAAACTTTAATAGGCTTGGGGGGTACAATCAAGTGTTAAAAATGTTCATATCTTCCCTTGACTACACTATCGAAAAAAGAGGCGGAACTTGGTCAAGCGGGGGGACTTCAACTGGATTTGACTTCTGGAACATCAACCTATCCTTGGAAGAAGTTTAATGTTTAAATCGGAAGAGCTTGCCAATCACTTAAAGACATCAGATACTGTTCAGGTGGAATCGGCGGTATATGCTGAGTGGAACATGAATCATCCTGATAACATCGCTAGGCTTGGAAACTACAGATACAGGCCAACGTACACCGCATCTCAATACTACTTGCTCCCAATGAGCTATGACTCATCAGACATTGGAAATTACTATACTGGAGCAACTGACGCAGATGTTGCCATTAGCAGTGGATTTGACGATGACGATCAACCAACTCTGTTTATCTCACAAAAAGAAAAAATGAAACTTCTATATTCACTTGAAGAGTGCATAAAGCCCCACAGACCAAGGTCTGGAATAAACAAGCCTTTGTACCTTGGAAGTTCCGGCAGCTCCTATGAATCTTCTCAATACATCACAAACCCATCTCCAATAAACAAGGAAACGGGGGTACAAGAGGTAAATCAATCTTACATAGTCAGAAGACCTAGATACTACATGTCTCACAAAGATGACTTGTTTAAATATTGGACATCCTATAGAACTGAGTATGGACTTCCCACCCCAAGAATAGGTGAGTCGGATGCTGCGACTTTAAGGCAGGTAGAGCGGGGAATATCCTTTACAGACAACAATACCCACTATATAGAAGATGCAGTCCCATTTGTCGTCTATAAGGATCGGGTACCATCAAACAAGATAGTCATAAAGGTTCAAACAAACGTCGGAGACATAGATCTTGGAAACTTGAGATATGGTGATGAATCAATACCCGATCCAATGTATGGAGATTTAAATAAGACTACCCCAACATCATGGAGAATTGAAAAACTAAATCAGGATAGTAGTTGGGAAGAAATAGAAAGCTTTGGAGCAAACTCTTCGAGAGATGACGGCTCCGCGATCCTGGGACCAGACGGGATATTAGAGGTTTCCTATGGACTAAACGTACCAGAAGAATATCAGGAAATTTTTATATTTGCAGATACAATTTCTAGCAGCACCCTTCTTCCAAGCAGTGCCCCAGAGGGCTACTCTTATTTGGTAAAAGAGACAGATCACGAACTGGGAATGATGTATGTTTATATAAACTCTCTGTGGGAGAGCTTTGCCCCAGATTACTCCTGGAAGGTTTCAAGCGAAGGGATAAACTACAACAGCAAGTTTGTGAGTAATGCCTCAAACCCAGATTACTTTTTTGATTCTAATGGTGTAAAAAAGTTTAGGGAGTTTGAATGGATAGGGGGAATAAGAATTGTTGTTCAGACAATGAACAAAAATAACTGTACCTTTGACCTGATTGAGTTTTCTCCAAGACTTCTTGTTGACATTAGTGATTCTGTTTCCTCTTTTTCAATTACAAAAACAATGTCAGATTTAGGAAACAGCTCTTTGCCAGTAAGTGGGCTGTCCGTTTCAACAGGTTCCTTGGAAATTTTCGACGTTGACTTTTCTTTTAACCAAAACAATAACTTTGACTTTGACTTAAATACGGGAAGCATTCTTTCCCCCTACCTAGACATGCCCATAAAGTTTTTGTTCTATGACATCACAAAAAATGTAAACGGAACAGATTACTTTATTCCGGTAAAGAGTATGTATTCAGAATCTTTTCCTCAGGTAACAGGATCAGCTGCGACCGTTGATATTCAGCTAAGAGACTTGTTCTTTCTTCTTGAATCAATGCCAGCCCCTGAAATACTTCTTACCGACATCTCTTTGAGCTCAGCCATAACCGTCCTGCTTGACTTTGCGGGTTTCTCAAATTACAACTTTAAGAGAGTTGCAGGTTATCCAGAAATAATAATTCCTTTTTTCTTTGTTGAGCCGAATCAAAACATTGCAGAGATATTGCAAAAGTTGGCGGTGGCCAGCCAGTCAGCAATGTTTTTTGATGAATACAACAATTTAATAATTATGTCAAAAGAATACCTACTACCCAACACGGAAGAAGAAAGGGCAACTGACAACACCCTTTATGGACAAGTTGAGGGGGATAACCTTCCGAACATTATAAATCTGTCAGCACAAGACAAGCTGGTTTACAATGATGGTCAGGTTAACTACACAACTAGATACATTCAAAGGTCTATTGGGTCTACTCAAACGGCACAGAAGATTGATCAGTATAAACAGTTTGTGTACAAGCCCGTTCTTTTGTGGGAAGTTCAGGGGAGAGAATCAAGGCAAACCCTCAACCAGATAGGGGCACAGAATGCAGGATACACCCTGGGGGCGGTACCATTAAACTCAGACCTATCAGAAGATCTCCCCTACGTCCTTGGAAACATCATATACAATGACATTATTGACGTTGGGGAAAATGTGTATTGGATTCCATCATATTCAGGATACTTTTATGCTAGTGGAGAGATTATTAGATTTGAGTCAATAGAGTATGCCGTATCAGGACAAGCAAGCCCTGTATGGATAAATAATAATCAAGAGTATCAAAACTATATGTCTGCACTCACGTTTAATGGGAAGATGTATCCAACAGGAAACGTAAGAATCTACACAAAGCCGGGTTATGAGCTTGTGGATGGGGTGTCCAGCATGACGGATGGAGTGATTGTTAATAACGGCAGGGGTCAGTTTGGGACACCAGTTGCATCTCACAATGCTGGATTAATCAATGACAACTATTGGACAAATAATGATTATGTCCGTGGCTGTATTATGGATGCATCAAAGTACTTGTTTACCACTGGATCTTACATAGATTATCCTTCAGGACTTTCTCAAGGGGTTGCCGGAAAGATCAAGAATGAACCTTACCTTGACGCAGACATCCTTTCACAATCATCAACCAGGAACGGAGTAATTAAAAACTTTCTTGCAGATAGATATGCTACAGAAGAAGAGATAAACTACTATAAAACAACGGGACCAGGAACAGTTCAAACCTCTGCCCTAATACTCAAAGGTCCAAGGTTTGATGAAAGCTTTGCTCCATCTTCCTTTGTATCCTACATCTACAAAGACTTTGTTGATCAAGATGGCCAGGCAGTTCCATACAAGCACTTTGGGACAAGAATGAGGATAATTGGAAAGGTGGAGTCTGGAACTAATAATTCTCAAACACCCATAGGTGGGTATCCGATGTTTGAGGGGGTGTCCGGTGGACATCTGTATGAATCCTCCGGATCGATATCACAAACTTCACCAGAACAGCAGATAAAAATTTATGGAGGATCTGGTGGGGTCGGATTTGGAATAAACAAGACAACAAATAATGGATATTTTTTTGAGATTGTAGCTCTTACGGCAGATAATGTTGATTCCTATGCTTCAAACAACAGCTCTGGAGTGAAGTCTGCAAACATATTAATTTCCCCAGCAGCTACCTGTGTTGCCAACACCGTAACTGTTTACACAGAAAATCAGTTTGACTTCCAGGTGGGAGAATTGGTTACGGTTTTGGGTCTGGTTGATGCAAATGACCCAACAAACACAAGAACTCCTCTAAACGGAGAATACTCAATCACTGCAATAAACACAAACAAGAAATCATTTCAGTATGTAGTTAGTCCATTATCCCCCCTCACAACAACAGCATCGACGGGAGGAAATGCATCTCAATCTATTGCAGAATACACAAACATCTCAAACATATACTTCTATAAAGTTCTTTCTGATGGAAATGGAAATGCGGTACCCGTAAAACTTTGGTCCGGTCTTGGTCAGATTAACGTTGACGGTGGAGAGTTTATCGGTCAGAATAGGTTAGCGGGAGAGTCGTCTACAACGGTATACGACCTCGCTGCGGAATATGTGAATGTTGGAACAGCAAGAAGATTTTTTCTATACTTGAATGGAAAACAAGTTGCAACAGTTGACGATACAGATCCTCTACCCGAATATAACAACATGGCAATATTCTCTAGAGGGTCTTCGAGATGTATGTTTGAAAATGTATATGCACTGGCAAGCAACTATTCAGAAAACACAACCTTCACCCTTGACACCGGAATATCAAAAATATTTGGAGATTCAGAGGTGGACGCAACAGAAGCACTAAGAAAATATGCAATAAGTGGAATAATTCAGAAGACCTATCTGTCTGGAATTAGTTCGAGCGAACCACCAAAGCATAAGATTTATTTTGAAGAATTTGGAACAATACTGAGGGAGATGTCCCACTTTAACGTTAAATATGACAGAGCTTATCCAGCACTGTATGCAAAGCTTATGAAAATTCTAAACAGGTATCAGGGCTACTCTGTCTCCGGATTCTATGCTGGTTCGTATGGAGCGGATTTTTTAATTTTTAACTGCACAGACTTCTTATTAAATCTTGACGATACGTCCGGAAACTATTTAAGAATTCAGGGAATAGCCTTTACTCAGGACACAACCTATAGCCTAACAGTAGATGACTACTACAAGAAAAAGTCTATTCTCAAGAACACGGAAGTCGGATCATCCTCAACCATATTCAATCCACTTAGAGTTATAGATGAGTATGACAAGATTAAAAACTCTAGAATTAAGTATGGAATAAAGCAGTTTTCGGCAATAGACAGTCCATACATCCAAAGTACCGATGTTGCGGAGAGCATTTTTGGTTGGGTAATAGACAAAGTTCGATCCCCCAAAAAATCTGTCGGGATAAACACTTTTGCCACCACAAACCTGCAGCTTGGAGACATTTTAACAATCGATTACAAGGATAGTCAGGGCGGCTTGATTGACATAATATCTCCAGACAATACAAGGTTTGTCGTGTACAATATGGAATACAAAAAGGATGATTCCGGACTTACAACTACGTTATACTTGGTAGAGGTATAATATGGGATTTAGCAATTATGGAGACGTAGAGGCAGCTCTTAGGGCAGAGTCTGACCTTTGGGGTGCCGATCAAAACAAACCAGGGTTTGAAGCTGCAAATGCAAATGCTAACGCGGCAAGGGCTTGGTGGGCAAACTATCAATCTGCTCCTCCCGCGCCCCAATCTCCACCACCTCCACCGCCTCCCCCTCCAACCCCACCAAGCCCATGGATTACAACAAGCTCTTATAAGTCCCCCTCTGGAATAAAGCAAGCTCAGCCGGACATTGTTTTGGATTCAGAGGTAACAACATCTGCAGACTATATTGCTGAAAGATTTTTTGAAGAACTCGGAGGAACAGAGTTGATAAATTTATCTAGACATGACTTAATTGATGGGGTTCAGGTATCCTATAACCCAATAGCAAACTTATCAAAACTAAGACAAAGATTTAATCCAAATAACATTATTGCCACTGATGCCCTTTCAGATAGTGAATTTGCAAGATCAAGCATAGATTTGGTTTCAAGAGGAATGAATATTCCACTTTTCAATAGTAGCGGAAACTTAATCGTAGAAGTTGATATAATTAGGTCAGAGGAAAATATTGAGGTTGAAATTTCTCAAAGCGGAACATTGACAAGGATTGAATTATGATTACAGACTCAGGAAAAGAAATTATATCAAAGTACCTTTTGGGACAGATTCCATCATATGCAAGCCACATATCTATTGGATGTGGAGCAAAGCCATTAGATGCAAATGATGTCGCCCCCTTACCAGCAGAGCTAGCAGCAAAAACTAAGATGGATTTTGAGATGATTCGTGTACCAATATCATCAAAGGGGTTTGTTGACGATAACGGAACAACCAAGGTTTCCTTTACAGCAGACCTTCCAAAAGAAAACAAGTACGACATTACTGAAATAGGTCTGTGGTCTTCCGGAAGCAACAGTCTGGCAGCAAGCTTTAACAGTCGGACAATATTTAACTTTTCAGAAGATTGGCAAGCCCATAGCACATCTATCTCAAGCATAACAACCCCAACACCACCGGGAATAACGGGAGATATAACAACAGCCCTTAAACAGTTTAGAGCATCAAGCAGTGACAGCGTTTTTTCTACCTCAGAGCGCAGATCAAGAAAGGAGGGTCCAAGATTCCTTGATTCAAAAATTTTATTAAGGGGAGACTCCTCTGTTATTCAAGGGGCAACAGGCTCCTGGAGTGGAGAAAATCCATCCTTTAATGTAAACAACAAAGAAAAAGCTGGAACGACGGCAATCCTAACAACGGTAACCCACCTTCTTAATGTTGGGGATAGCATAACGGTAAATATATCTGACTTAGAGTTTGATGGAACCCATGAGATTACTGCAAGAACCAACACAGAGATAACATATGAGCACGACCTATCCAGCACCGTTGCGTCCATTGCAGCAGCGGGAACCGTGGTGTTTTCAGGATCAACACATATCCATCTAAACGCCATCAACTTTGATATCTCAAAAAACTCACCATCAGACATCATATCCCTAGCCTTTAGTTTAATAGATAAAGATTCTGTAGGGGGTGGAGATCCCGACTATGTAAAGATACTTGTTGAATTTTATAGAAATGAAACATCTATTACCACGGGATTTGCAAAGGCAGAAGTGTATATAGCTGGGGGTGAGTTTGCCAATGATAGGTACAAGGTTGTCGAGATTCCAATATCTAGCTTAATCACAAGCCCAGACTTCAGCTCGGAGCAAATAAGAGTAGCAAGGGTTTTTGCATCGGTAATCTACACGGCATCAGGAGAGCAGATGTCCTCACCCCTTCACTATGTGGAGCTAGAAGGACTTCGGATTGAAAATGAAACTACAATAAATCCAGTATATGGAATGGTTGGATACTCCATCGTGAGAACTCCTGATGGACAGCCAATTCATAAATATAAGAATACCAACAACTATGTTGAATTTAGGTTCAATCTGGATGTGGGATAATGCCACAGATATCAATACCAAAAGAAAACTTTTTTGAAACCGACATCTACACTAGAAAAGAAAGCGTAAGATATAGGATTGTCTCCGAAAACAAAAACAATTTTTCTTACTGGTCTCCAATATTTTCCGTAGATACCGGATTTGACTTCATTCCCTATAACAACGTCACAGTAGATAGGACATCAACTCAGGTCTTAGCTTCCTGGGCACTAGCTCAAGTAAAAAAAGATGGTATAGACATCGCACTGCTGCCAGAATACGATGTTTGGATTAGGCTGGGGCTATCTGAGGCAACGGGAGATTGGAAATACTCCCAAAGAGTTATAGGAAACTCCTTTAGTTTGGTGGAAGATGTGGGTGTTTTGGCAATCAGCTATGCAAGTGTGGAGGTGTATAGGCCAATGAGACCAACCGATCATAGAATTGACCTATACGAGGTAGACCAGAGCGCAGCAGCCCTTAAAGTTGATCTCATAAAAGACACAATGATCATGCCAACTGCGAACATCAGTAACGGTGATGCCATGAGATACACATCCCCCACACCCCTTGGAGGTCTGGTTAACGATACCACATATTACGCAAGAGTATACGCCACCGATGAGGTTACCTTTCACCCAACAAAACAGGATGCGATAGATGACACGAATATAGTAGACATAACATCAACAAACAACTTCTTTGGATATTTTAAGTCACAAGAGTCCCTAGTTTATGATTTTTTGCTATACTCAGAGTATAACGTTCCATCGTAATGATATAATTAACCAGGAGATAAAATGGCAAGAGTACCCCTTCCCGACAAGGGACAACCCCTAGACGTAACGTATATCTATCAGATAGCTAACGCGGTCAATGATATATCAGATGCCATATCTACGGCATCATATAACTACACCTCCGTAGACACAAGATCCCTCGGCAGACAAGATCTAAAAAACAACAATGCAAAGTTTTATGCAGGATACAAGGATATCGTTACAGAAGAAAACGTTTCCTCAAACACCACAAAGCCATGGGCAATTGACTTTGCATCAGACTTTAAATACATTCCCGTAGTCACCGCAACTCCAGTAAATATTGGTACTAGTTCGGTGGGAAACGATGTAACGGTCGTCATTACTCAGGTATCTACAACTAGGGTAGAGGGAGTTGTTAGGTTCAACTCCTCTGGACAAGTTAGTACATCTGTAAACATCATTGCCATTGGCATCCCAGCGTGATATAATTAACCGCTATGTTATCTTGCAGAAGGTGTAAAGGGAAAGTTTTTGTTGATAGGCTATTTAGCTCTGAAAACCATCTAGAGACTTTTTGCATTATTTGTGGGGCAAGAAGATTTTATCATAACTGGAGTTCAGATAACAGGGAGGCCGTATGGCTGCTGGAGACGGAGAAGAAGAGATCAAGAACAACACAATCACCGTTATAAGAAGGCCAAGAAGAAAAGTCTGGTTCTTAAACGGAGATTTGGTTAGAATTGCTCATACCAGCAGGGCAGCAGGAATTGTTACATTAGACAATTTAACAAAAGACAAAAAAGAAGTAACGACTATTGTCGAATTTAAAAAGAAAAGAAAAAGAGCTTTTACTGTAAAAGAAGCAGCTACCCTGTTAAACTATCACAGAAAGCACATCCCCAGACTTGTTGAAAAAGGTTTAATACCCAACCCAATAGGCGAGCTTCCAGGAGGGGTCAGGGCATTTCATCATCTATCATACTACTCAGAAGACATCATCATGGAGGCAAGAAGAGCAATGGCCCAGATACACCATGGATGCAAAAGAAAAGATGGATTGATTACAAACAACAAGGTACCCACTGAGCAAGAATTGCGCTATGCCATGGGGGATGGTATCCTTCTTTATACAAAAGATGAAAATGGCAAGTTTACCCCAATATTTTCTGAAACAATATAAGGGTTGACAGGAGGCTTAGCTTCTGATATTATAAAAACACACAAAACTACGGAAAGGTTTTTTATGGAACCAACGAGAATACAGTGGACTTTGGGGTACACGGTGAATGTAGGAAACTTCCAGTCACTGCGCCTTGATTGTCAGATAACAGACTATAAGCACGAAGCCGAAACAGCAAAAGAGGCATCTGATCGTGTATACGCTTTTGTAGAGCAAGAGCTAGTAGAAAAACTCAACCAAGCAAAGGAAGAATTAGGATGAAAAACAAAGAAAACAACTCAAACGCATACATCGCACATGGAGAGAATGCCTTTCTTATTTGTGGATACGGAAACACCTATGGATCAGCCCTAAAAAAAGTGGGTAAGCTAATTGATACCACTGTAAAGAAGAACCCAGAAATCCTGGTTCTTGGACTGAACTCCTCATATGATGAAAGCGGAGAGTTCTGCGTAACAGCAACGCTATCTACAGCAGGTGTCTAGTGTCTGATCGTAAGAGCAAGTTTGCTCTTATCAGTAAGTTCGAGCAGTATTGTAAAAAAAACAACATAGTAAGAGAGCCAATTAACAAGTATAGCGAGCAGTGGGCAGCAGATGCACTGCTAGAATCGTTTAAGTATGAGGACATTCTTTCTGCAATGGAATACTACTTTAAGATAAATGGTTCTCCAAAGTGGAAAGGGTTTGCCAACAATGTAGATCGTCTGCTACAATCCATTAAAATGCAAGAAGAAGATGATCAGTTTCGATCAGAGATGCGTATAAAAGCGAAGGACTGGGCCAGTGACTAACCTAGAAGCAAAAACTTTGTCGGCGGTACTTAACGACAAACAGATGCATGTATTGCTGCAAGCTAACGTGGAGTCACTTTTAAGAACTCACAACGACATCTGGGAATTTACCCGTAATTATTATGATCAGAATCAATCTATACCACCAATAAGCATCGTTAAGCAGCAGTTCCCAGACTTTGACTATACTGCGGAAACTGGAGCAACCAAGCACCACCTTGACGAACTTAGACAAGACTATCTTGTTGATAACGTAAAGATGATGTTGAGGGCTGCTGCCACAGACGTTCAGGAAGGAAAGGCTACAGACGCACTTGATAGGTTAATAACAGAAACCTCTAGCATAAAGCGAGTTACCTCAACGGTCAGGGATCTAGACGTTACTAACATTGACGAGACCATTGCCTACTTCGAACACATCAAAAAGATGAAGGAGAGCGGCAATCATGGAATCTATACAGGTATTAAGGGCTTTGACATGTTCATGCCATCAGGTATCGTTCCCGGGCAGCTGGGGGTCCTCCTAGCCTACCCTGCAATAGGGAAGAGCTGGATGGCACTATACTTTGCGGTAGCTGCTTGGAAGAATGGAAAGACACCGCTAATTGTTTCCTTAGAGATGACAGAATCAGAAGTAAGAAACAGGGTGTTGACAATCATTGGAAACGGAATGTGGTCTCACAGAAAGCTCAGCTCTGGACAGGTTGAAATTGACATGTTCAAGAAGTGGGCAGAGAAAACGTTTGAGGGAAAGCCACCAATACATATTGTTTCTAATGAGGGTATAGGAGAGGTTTCACCCAGCGTGGTTAAGGGTAAGATTGATCAGTACAAGCCAGACATTGTTTTCCTAGACTACCTTAACCTAATGACAAGCAATCAAAAGACTGACAACGAAGTTGTTAAAATGAAAAACCTTAGTCGTGAACTAAAGCTTTTGGCCATTAGCGAGCAGGTTCCAATCATAGCAATCTCTTCTGCAACACCAGATGATGTAACCAACATGAACAGCGTTCCGACCCTTGGTCAGACCTCATGGTCAAGACAGATTGCCTACGATGCCGACTTCCTGCTAGCCTTGGGTAGAGCACCTAATAGCGATGTAATAGAGTGTGTCTTCCGAAAATCAAGAAATGGGCCGCTAGGAGATTTTCTGGTTCAGGTAGACTTTGACGGTGGTAGATTTGTAAACAAAGAGTTTGCATAGGTGATGTATACTTGAGTCATGACGGATTACCTTCACAAGAGAATAAAAAGATTTGAGCTGTCGGGTCAGATACTAGACGACTCCTTTATTCCAAGGATGAGGGGTGAATATATAAGGCTTCTTTCTGATTCAATGAAAGAAACCGGATATGTTCAAAGGTACGATATAGGTCCAGACTGGTCGCTATCATACACTGGAAACTATTATGAGTTTGTTTTAAGCTTATATGGATCATATGTAGGGAGAAAGAGTGCAACATGTATAGAAGGTTTGGACAAGAATCATCCAATATATACACGGGTGAGCAAGTCAAGAGAGCCCTCTCCTGGTCAGGAACAGACATTGAATCAGAAGTAGACTCTGACTATTTGATATTTTGTCCATACCATAATAACTATCGAACACCTGCGGGAGAAGTTAGCAAGGAAAAGGGGACCTTCTTTTGCTTTTCTTGCCATGAGTCAAGATCTTTAATTGAGTTAGTTATGCATACAACAAAGAAGTCATACTTTGAATCTTCAAGATTTATTGATTCAGCCAAGGAGGAGATAGACATCCTGGGAAGCTTAGATAAAATACTCGTTGAGAAAGTAGACTATGTTTCTTATGATGAGATACAGATAAAGAGATTGGGCAGTCAGGGACGGAAGTCCCCCAGGGCAGTCTGGTATTTTGAAAGTAGAAGAATTAGTACAGATTCGATGGCTAAGTTTTCTTTGGGGTACAGCGAAAAACAAGACATGATAACAGTACCAATTAATGACCCTAGTGGCTCTATGTTTGTGGGATTCGTTGGTCGCAGCGTTGAGGGTAAAAGATTTAAAAATACCCCCAACCTTCCAAAGTCCAAGGTTCTGTTCAATTTGCACCGCGCAAAAAGATATGATACAGTCTACGTTGTGGAGTCCTCATTTGATGCGATCAGGCTGGATCAGTGTGGCTTGGCATCGGTGGCCTCCCTAGGTTCAAATATTTCAAAGTTTCAGATAGAACTATTGACAAAGAGCTTTAACTCTATGATAGTTATACCTGACAATGATGATGCTGGCAAGAATATGGCCGACAAAATCATAGACAAGGTAGGCACAAGGGCTGTAGCTTTTAGCCTACCAAATAGATTCAAAGATATTGGCGACATGAGTGATGCTGATATAAAACAGTTAGATATAAAGACCAGCGACCCACTGCTGGCAATGTATAAATAAAATATAAGGAGCGTATTATGGGTGTAATAAAGGGATTAAAACAAATGGAAAAAGCCTTAGAGCGTCCATCAGTTTCCGGCGAAGGCGGAATCAAGGTTCGCTGGCTAAAGCTGGATGATGGTCAAAGCTCCAAGGTTCGTTTTATCAATGAGCTGGACGAAGACTCTCCCAACTTTGATGTCGAGAGAGATCTGGCTATTGTTGTTTCTGAGCACACAAATCCAAAAGACTACAAGCGAAAGGCTGTCTGCACAGTAGAGAGCGAAGGGCGATGCTTTGGATGCGAGATGGCTCGCAAAGAACCAAAGAGTGGTTGGAGAGCAAGGTTCCGATTTTACACCAACCTCCTTGTTGATGATGGTCTAGAAGATCCTTACGTTGCCGTATGGTCACAGGGAGTAGGAAAGCAGTCTGCATTCAACACTCTCAAGGAGTATGCGATTGATACAGGATCTATTTCTAACCGAACCTGGCGCATGAAGCGCAATGGCAGCGGAACGGATACTACCTACATCATTCTTCCAGGAGATCCAGACACAGAAAAGCATGACTGGACTGGAGTAGAGCCCTTCAACCTAGAAAAGGTTGTTCGTGAAGTAGCATATGCAGAGCAAGAGTCCTTTTACTTGGGATTTGAAGCTGCCGGAACAAGTAATACCACCAACATTGATTGGTAATTAGGCTGGTAGGAGGGTATACTCCATCGTGCTGAATTCTCGCAACCCCTAGGGTGGTTATAGTTAATCGGCAAAGCGAGGTTGAAATCCAGTATAGAAGTTGCCCTCCTACCTTTTTTATTAGATAAGGAAAACTAGTGCATAGCTACGAACCGCTTCACGTTCATACCCACTACTCCCTGATGGACGGAGTATCCAACCCCGAAGAGTATGTTGAAAAAGCAATTGAAAACAAGATGACGGCTATTGCCATCACTGACCACGGAACCCTATCGGGCCACCGCCCCATGGTCCGTGCTGCAAAAGCGGGGGGAATAAAGCCAATTCTTGGAATAGAAGGGTACATAACAGCAGATAGATTTGATAAGAGGGAAAAGAAAGAAAGAACAGACCCCCTTGATGTTATCTATAATCACATTGTTATTCTTGCAAAGAATGACCTTGGTCTAGAAAATCTGGGAAGATTGAATGAGATTGCTTGGAATGAAGGATTTTACCGTAAGCCACGAATTGACTTTGAGCTATTAGAAAAGTATCGTGAAGGCCTTATTGTTACTTCTGCCTGCATGTCAGGTCTTATTAATAAGGCAATAGAGGTTGATGACTACGCAGCAGCAAAGTCACACCTAAAGTGGTTTGGGGACAGGTTTGGGGAAGATTTTTACGTTGAGGTAATGCCTCACAACACAGCTGGAATGAACAAGGCTTTGATTGAACTTGCCGATGCAGCAGGACACAAGATTGTGGTGACTCCAGATTGCCATCATGCAACGGTAGATCAAAAAGTAATTCAAGAGATCATGCTTATAAACAACACACACGCCAAACTTCAAAAAGAGATTACATACGATAAGTCCCGCAAGATTGAAGATCCAATGAAACGGCTTGACTACCTATACGGTGAAGATAGGATGATGAGCTTTAATAAGTTTGATATCCACCTACTTTCTGGTGATGAGATGCATGAGGCTATGGGGGAGGACTCTCGTCCAGACATGTTTGCCAACACGATTGAGGTTGCGGAAAAAATAGAAGAGTACACCATCCACAGAAACTTAAATCTGCTTCCTGTTGAACATAAAGATCCCGATAAGATGATTAGAAAATATGCAGAATCCTTCTTAAAAGAAAAGGGACTGGATTCTAGTCAGGAATATGTTGATCGCCTTAATGAAGAATTAGATGCTATCAAGCAGAAGAATTTTGCATCATACTTTCTTGTTGTTCAAAACATGTTGAACTGGGCAAAGAAGAATGACATAATGGTCGGCCCAGGTAGAGGATCATCAGCAGGATCTTTGCTGTGCTTTGCTTTGGGGATTACAGACGTCGATCCAATTAAACATGGATTGCTATTTTTTAGGTTTATTGACGTTGATAGAGACGATATGCCAGACATAGATAGTGATATTCAAGACACCCGCAGAGAAGAGGTTAAGAGCTACTTAGAGGATCAATACAAGCACGTTGCCTCTATTGCCACCTTCCTACAGTTTAAAGATAAGGGTGTTGTCAGAGATGTTGCTCGCTGCTTTAACGTTCCTCTTGCAGATGTCAACAGGGCACTCAAGACGGTAGACACATGGGATGAGTTTGTATTCTCTAAAAATACCTTATGGTTTCGAGACAAGTATCCAGAAGTAGAGGTGTATGCAAACAAACTCCGTGGAAGAATTCGAGGTACGGGAGTTCACGCAGCAGGGGTTGTAACCTCAAAGATTCCCATTAGCCGCATCGCCCCAATGGAAACTCGCAGTGTCACCGGAAGCGACACAAGACTCCCTGTGGTTGCGGTAGATATGTCAGAAGCAGCGGATATCGGACTCATCAAGATTGACGCGCTTGGACTAAAAACCCTGACCGTTATCCATGACACGCTGAACATCGTCAAGGATCGAACAGGTAAGAAGCTAGACCTCCATAAGGTGGACATGGAAGATAAGAACATCTACGACATGCTTTCTGACGGACACACGA
>Ga0208903_1000354_pt1 | contig 39861 bp, 28 predicted proteins | sample AntAceMetag02UKJ_FD_184769 | JGI IMG/M metagenome (GOLD analysis project Ga0208903, IMG submission 184769) | Saline lake microbial communities from Ace Lake, Antarctica - Antarctic Ace Lake Metagenome 02UKJ (SPAdes) (version 2) | ecosystem: Environmental > Aquatic > Non-marine Saline and...
GCTCACGCACTGGCAGGCTCACGCACTGGCAGGCTCACGCACTGGCAGGCAGGGCAGGCTCACGCACTGGCAGGCTCACGCACTGGCAGGCAGGGCAGGCTCACGCACTGGCAGGCCTAGGGGTAAAGATTGGCTTATTTGCTCAGCCCTAAATATCCCCGAAACGCCCCCAAATTAGGGGGGATTTTGCCCCCTATGTCCGATTTTTTTGTCCCTTATGTCCGATTTTTTTGGTGCTTTTCGAGGAGGTTACCCACAGGTTATACACAGGATATACATAGGTTGTCCACAGGTTTCACACAGGCTATACACAGGTTGTCCACAGAAAAATGTTAATAAGTTGTGGATAAGCTGTGGATAAGTGCCAAAAATCTGTGGATAAGTTGGGGACAACTTGTGGATAACCTGTGGATAGTGCACTGCCAACTCACAGGTAAAATTCAAAAAACGTCACTGTTCATACTTCTCCCAATGCCGTTTTAAATCCTTCCGAAAAAAGGCATACCCCCTTTTCTACGAAGCACTTCCACCCAAAAAATACAAAAACAAAAAATAAACGTAAAGATCCGACTCTGCAACTTATCGTACAACTAACTCTGCTACACTTTCTCAATGAGGAGAATGCAGACCCTTCCCCAAGAAGAGGTTCTAGCCCTACAATCTCTATCAAATAGCCCCCAAAAGCGAAATACACGACTTTCCGCCCTCCACCAATTGGGATGGCCTCTATCTTCCTTAGCCGTTGCCACAAACTCCCCCAAATCCACGGTTAATTACTGGGTAAAAAACTCGCTCCCAGACCAAAATCAAAATCAAACCCTTAAACCACTTCCTTCCCCCCCGTCCCCCCTAAAAAACTCGCTCCCTCAACCACAAAACCTTAGAAAAAAGTCCATCAGCCCTAAAGTTCCACCACATCTCTATGATACGATTAGAGAGCTATCAAATAAATCGCGCAGATACCGGTCAAAGACCCCATCAAACTCAGATATAGCCGTTTCCAACAGAAAACTCACAGTTTTAGCCCTAAATCTCAGGTCTCAAGGAGTTTCTACCGCAGATATAGCCCGCGTTGCCGGAGTTAGCTACCGAGCAATGGCAAAAAGAGTCGCAAAAGGAGAGAAAAGTGCTACCTGACCACGCAATTGTTGTTTGGGCCAACCCAGATTTCCAAATACAGGGGCAAAAAAGATTGTTAGAGACAATCATTAGTCAGTATAGTTCTGACCCTATTGCCTTCCCAATTTCAATACTAAAAAATACCCTCCACAACGCTACTTTTATGGCAGAAGAGTCCGAACTTACCCTTGGAGAAGTGCTACTTAGCTCCAGCGAAGCTGCTCCGGTAGTAATTCCTACCCAAATAGCTGAAAAACTTCTTGGCTGGACATCCTTCTACACACACGACCAGGAAAAAGGAGCTTAAGATTAAAAAAGTTGATATTTTCCCTGCAACTGTTCTTATTGCTCCCCCAGACAGTATTCCAAACTTCCGAGACTTACCTATGCGGGGATCTCGCCCTCAAAAAACTCGCAGAGTAGACCGCTGCAGGGTAGCAATAGTCAATTCAAGCATCTATATAGTGGTAGACGACCCTAATGGGCCAAAACTTGTGTTTAAAGAAAACGTTGCCGACTACGAAAAAGATAGAAATAACACTTCTCATCATGCAATCACTACCTCTGGTAAGATTATTACCTTCGATAAAGACGTAAACTGTGGCTGCGGGTCTAGATTACGGTCCTGGAGCCCCTTTGGAAGCTACCTAAGCGCAACAGGAGACCCCGATGCTTGATCTAGTAACAACAGGACTTGCAACCTACCGACTGTCCCGTCTTGTCGTAGAGGACGAGATCTTTGAGCCGGTAAGGTCAAAAGTGTGGAGTAAGTACCCTCCAGAGTCCTCAAAGATAGGATATCTCTTTACATGTTACTGGTGTACCTCTATATATGCGGCATCAGCACTCCAATTATCCCGTATGATTGCACCTAAGACAACCCGCGTAGTTGAGACGGCTCTTGCTGCCTCTGCCATAGCGGGAATTATCGCCGCACAAGTTGATTAGTCAGCATGTTCCGCATACGAGACACAGGAGTATAAGTGGGAATTTTTAGTCGGGACGAGGCACCAAAAACTTCTAGCTCTAGTTCTAAGGAAGTAGTTCCGTCAAGCTCTCTTTTCACTTCCGCGTCAGGTACGACTCCGGCAAAATCTGTAGCCTACTCAACTCCTAGATCTCTTACTGCAGCCGCCGTTCAAATTAAGATTAGAGACCTCCAAGAATACGAACAATTCAAGTCCCGCCGTTCGTCAGCGTCCAGCGCATGGCAATCTGAAGCCTGGGAATATTACGATGCAATTGGCGAAATCAAGTACGCATTTAATCTTGTTGCCTCTGTTATTAGCCGTATCCGAATTTACTCAGCAGCCGTTGATGATCCTTCAGAAACTCCTTCACCGGTTTCTAAGGCAGAAAACATTGACCCCCGACTTGCAGCCGCATCTGAACGTGCATTAGAAAGATTAAGCTCAGCGTACGGTGGCCAAGCCGGACTTCTTAGGGACGCGGCCCTCAATCTCTCTGTCACCGGAGAATGTTATCTAGTTCAAATTCCTGAGCGTCCTGGTACAGGGTTGCCAGAAACCTGGGACATTAAATCTACTGACGAACTTATCACCGACGCACGCGGAAACTTTTCAGTTATTGGTCGGCGTGAACAGAACAGTACTTCCGGCTCAGGTATGACTCCTGTAGGAAAAGGTATTTCACTTACTGATAGGTCTTTCGTTGGCCGTATTTGGAGGTCACATCCTCGCTACTCAGATGAAGCGGATTCGAGTTTGCGTGGTCTATTAGACCTGTGCCTTGCTGAGGGCACTCTGGTGTTTACACCTAAGGGCGCTGTGCCTATTGAAAATGTCTCTGCAGGAGATTTAGTTTACTCTCGCAATCCAGACTCTGGAGAGCTAGTGCAGTCTATGGCTTCCCGCGTGTGGTCTACTGGTGTTAAGCCAGTCTACAAAGTCTCTTCTCGAGGCCGTTCAATCCGCGCCACTGGCAACCACCCTGTTCTTGTTTTGCGCGATTCAAACCCAGCCACTAAAAAAGGCGTTAGTGCTAAATACGAGCTTTCATACGTTCGTGTTGATGAGCTTTCTAGAGGTGACATGCTCGTCTCTTTCGAGACTGCTGGCACGCCTAGTTACGACATGCAGGTTTTGCCATCTGGTGTTGAAATCAACGAGGACGTCGCGTGGTTTATTGGGCAAGTTACAGGCGACGGACACATTCATAGGGGGAAGTACTCTAAGAATTGCCTAAATGTTGCGGACTACAACCCTATAGTTCGCAGTAGGCTTGTTCAAATTGCTCAGGACTACTGGAATGCCGACCACTTTTTCCATCAGGGCGGGAACTTTAGAGTTAAGTCTGAAGCACTTACTTCAGATATGCGCTCTCTCGGTCTTGCCGTTTACTCATATGAAAAAACAGTACCTGAGCTTATTTGGGCGTCTCCTACCGACGTTCAGAAATCTTTTCTTTTAGGTTATTTTGAGGCTGACGGTTCGGGAGGGGCAAAGTCTAAGGGCTACCATTCGTACGCCTCTGCAAGCTATGGTCTTGTCTCCCAAGTGCGTGCCATGCACATTATGCACGGGGACAGGGTCAGCAGTGTGATGACACAGGAACGCCCTGAAGTAATGCACATAGCTGGAAACACAAAGCCTACGTTAAACGCTAAGCCATTGCATAGGTTTGAAATGTATGGCAACACCTCTAATCGACGTGGTGACTTGCCCATGCGAAGGAACAAGTCTGCTCGAGAGCTTCTTTCTTTAGACCAGCCTTTTGTTGTTTCCTCAGTTAAGTCAATTGTTCCTGATGGTGAAGCCACCGTCTGGGATATGACGGTGCCTGACACGGAAAACTTTATTGCAGATGGTATTGTAGTCCACAACTGTGCAGAATTACTTTTGCTTAACCGTACCTTCCGCGCTACTGCACGCTCACGCCTTAACGCTGGCGCTCTCTACCTGCCTGACGGGCTCTCTGTCGCTGCTCAGGGTGATGGAGATTTCCCTCTTGACTACGATTCCGAAATTGATCCGGTCTCGTTTACCCCCGAAGAAGCAGAAGACGAGTTTGAAGAACAACTTATTGATGCAATGACTACACCTATTAGAGATGAGGAATCCGCTAGTGCCGTTGTGCCGCTTATCATCCGAGGCCCTGCAGAACTTGGGGACGCTATCAAGCAGTTTAAATTTGAAAGATCGTTCGACCCAGCTCTTGCACAGCGTGCTGATCGCGTCCTCGAACGTATTCTTCAGGGCCTTGATGTACCGAAAGATGTAGTAACGGGTCTGGCCAATGTCAAATACTCTAATGCTCTCCAGATTGACGAGTCTCTTTATAAGGCGCACATCGAACCACTCATGCTGCTTCTTGTTGACTCCCTTACGGTTGTGTACCTTCGACCATACTTAATTGCAAATGGCTTTGATGAAAATGAAGTTAAAAAGCTTGTTGTTTGGTATGACCCAAGCGCCGTTGCAACTCGTAACGACCGAGCAGCCGACGCTGATGCAGGGTTTGATCGTAACGCAGTTTCTTACAACGCTTGGAGACGAGCCCACGGGTTTTCAGATGCCGATGCACCGGACGCCAAAGAACTTACAATTCGTATGCTCTTTGAGCGTGGCGTAATGACACCCGAACTTACCGAGTCTCTGCTAACAACTCTTGCACCAGAAGTAATGACAGGAGTAAGAAACGTACAACAAGCTACATCTGTTGCCCCTGTTCCGGCAGGAATTCAAGATGCAGCAGGTGGCGGTGAAGTTACACCCTCTCCAACAACACCTGAAGCACCGTCTGAAGAAGTACCGTCAAACCTTTTTGAGCCTAACCAATGAAACTAGTAGGAGAAAATAATGGATAAGAGCCGTCCCTGCGTTGAAGCCCTTAAGCAGGGAATTAGCGACTCATTTACCATGTACTTTCGAGCACACGCCTATCACTGGAACGTAGAAGGTTCGGACTTCAGCGAATACCATAGATTTTTCAAGAAGATCTACGAAGATGTCTACGGATCAATTGATGAGTGGGCAGAAAACATCCGAAAACTCAATGCTCTAGCTCCTCAGTCCGTTGAAGAGGTCGGCATGCCTAGCCTAATTAAAAGTGTTTTTATTGGGTCAAACCCAATGGAAATGTCTATCGCACTATATGAAGCTAATGAAGTTGTTCTTGCTTCTATTGACGCTGCCGCTAAAATTGCCAACGAGATTAACGAACAAGGTATTGCGGATTTCCTCGCATCCCGAGATAACATGCACAAGAAATGGCGTTGGCAGCTAAATGCCATCACTGGTATTGGCAACAAGTCAGAAGAAGAAGAGATGGAAGGCGAGATGCTTCCAGATTCACATGTTGCCTACGACGTTAATAGAGATATGGAATATGTCTACTTTGGAGATCAAACCGAAAAAGAGATTTCAAGCCGAATTGTGCGACACAACAAAAAAGCTCCTGCATCTCTCCAAGCCTCGGTCGAAAGTGTTCGCGCAGTGTTTCGTCGTGGCGCTCTAACTGCATCTGCTGCAACAGATCGCAATAAAAGCGGACTAACACGAGTTGATGCGTTCCTTCGGTTGCTCAGCTCTGGTAGGCCAGCAAACTCTCTATACAAGGTTGACAATGATTTGCTTCCTAGCTCCCATGCTCGCAGTACCTATAGTGAAGATGCCCTGGTTGCGTCCGCTGCCGCTGCCTCTCTCACCTTCTCTGACTTAGAGACCATTGACCGTCCAGAAGAGTACGTTCTTGCTCTTACAGAGCTTTCCGGTATGGGATACGAGATTGAGCCAGCCATTCGTGCTTCATGGCTACGAGCAGTTACTTCTGGAGAAAGTCCCCGCGAGCGTTCTTTAGGTCTTGCAACTAATAAGTACGATAGCCAAGACGCAGACCTTCTTCCCACTATCTAGAAAGGCAGACTTAAGTGTCTAATCACAAAGAAAGAATTCTTTCGTCAGCGTTGGGAATAGTCTCTGACGCTAATGAAGGAGTAAATGGAAGTCGATATGTAGCCACTGGCATAGTTGAGATGATTGTAGATAGATCCCTTGCCATAACTAGCGCACTACCATTCTCCGTACGTGAGCATCTTGCTGTTCGTGACGTATCAGACTTTGTGAGAGTAAGCCAGCGCGGAAACAGCATGTTCCGTAAAGCTAGAAACACTGATTTGCTTCCTATTGGTAACCCGCTATCTACTAGACGAAACGCTATGTCTCGCTCAGCAATAAGAGCATGTAGTGCCAGATGGATTGCAGCAGATCCCCGTATTAAAACAGAAGAGGCCCGCTCGCTAGTGGCATCTGCTTTAAATGCGGAGGTTGGAAGTATTGAGCACGACTACTACATTGCAAGACTTTCTAGTCTTAGCGAAGGTACTGTCCCGCTTCGTGCTCTAGTTGCTGCCTTTGGGGATGGTAACTCTAGCGCTGCTCGTTCCGCTCGCGCAAAGCTCCAGCGTCGTGACCGTGAGGGTCAATTCGCGTGGATGGGTGGAGGCATGTCTACACTGATTTCTCGCGCTGGACAAATCTTTAGCCGTACTGGTACTTTAGTTGGTCAGGGAACAGACTCATCCGGTGGAAACTTTTTTGATGTTGAGTACGCAGACGGCACCCTCGCAAGAATTCCTGCATCCGCTGGAGAGTCTCGTAAAGCCACTATTTCACTGGAACAGTCGGGGGATGGGTACTCTCCAGCACCATCAAAAGAGGTCACTGCTAAAGATTCAATCATTAATGAGGCAGATATTGCCTACATAAGTGCCCCCGAAGGGTTCTACAAGGACACAAACTACGACGGTCCCGGTGAAAAATTTACCGACGACGAACACGACGTATTTAAATTTGACCCTAACGATGAAGAGGCCCCAGAAAATGTAACTTCTGGAGAAATGATTGATTTTAACAGACCTTTATATGTGTTTCGTGACGCCGGAGCAGAGCCAATAGATTTTGACTACACAGCACAGTCTTGGTCAGAAATGCAAGACTACATCCGGTTGAACCAGAACAGCAGTGACAAGGCTGCAGGTAGAGATCCAGGAGTTATTGCACAACTTAGTGAAGAACAACTTAACAAAGTTGCCGACGAGACCCCAGAAGATGACAATGCTGAAGAAGTAGCCATTAGACTTTTTGGGGATCAATTTGAATCTTCTACACCAGTAACTAAAGATCCTGTTGGAGATACAAAGTCTGATTTTCTTAATGCTCCCGATGGTGCGTACATTCCAGATCTAGACACCCCCTACATTCCTGAAGGTCGGAGCAACCAAGCGTCCGAAGACTACACAGACGACCCTGCAGAACTTGGAAGTAATCGAGACATTTCAGATCAAGATCTTCGTAATGCTCTTTCAGAGGCAATTTCTCCTGTTGATGGCACGCCTGCCGAGGGGTTTGGTAATCTTCCATTTGATCAAGGAGACGAGCTAGTTTCCGCCGAAGCAATTGCAGAGGCTCTTAAGAATCGCGGATTTGATCCAAAAGAAGAGATCAATAACATCTTCAATTCAGGTGAGTCAACTGCCCCTGTAGCAACTATCCCGGATTCAGCTCCCCAAGAAATGGAGATGGTGTCTCAGGAGGAAAGAAACAGCGCCGCTGACTTAGCACAAAGCATGGGACTAGGGGATGATGCTGAAGAACTGCTGCGTACTGGTGGAAGCTATTCAGAAATTATTGAAGCCCTCAACAAGGATAAATTTCCGGGCGCTGGTACGATGCGTAGCAGATACGAAGCTAGACTTGAAAACTATGAGACTCGTTTTTTTGTTGACAATCCTAGTAATGCTAGGCGCGAGTCTTGGGAAAAATTCGGTAGGTTTAAAAGTACTCTAGATAAACTAGAAAAAGAAGAGCCAAAGGCTCGGCTAGAACTAGAAGAAGATACGAGTACGGATCTTCCTCCTCTTCTTGAAGGTCTATCAAACGAAGAAAAGGAAGAGTTTAATCGGACTGGGGATTACAAAAAGTACCTCCCTATAAATGATATACCAGACTCTTTTCCAGTAGGTATATACGAAATAGATCCGCGACCCTTTGATAATGAATTTAATAACCTTAGATTTGACCCAATAAATCTTGCAAATACTGTAGTAACAGAAGATCTTATATCCGCCTTTAAAGAGTCTCTTATTGCCGAAAATGATGGTATGGGAAGACTATTGATAGAAGACTCTGATGGTGAATTCCCGATAACATCCATACCAGCCGAGGCCTTAAGAGATGCGTTACAACTTCAGGGAGAAGACACAAATAAAATTTTGTTCGCAGCATTAAAACCCGGGGGTGTATCCACGGGGGACGGTAGCGGTAGCGGTAGCGGTAGCGGTGGCGGTGGCGGTAGCGGTAGCGGTAGCGGTAGCGGTAGCGGTAGCGGTGGCGGTGGCGGTGGCGGTGGCGGTGGCGGTAGCGGTGGCGGTGGCGGTAGCGGTAGCGGTAGCGGTAGCGGTAGCGGTAGCGGTAGCGGTAGCGGTAGCGGTAGCGGTAGCGGTAGCGGTGGCGACGAGAATACGGGAGAGGATACCGGTGGAAGAACTCCTAGTGGGTTCTACAGAGTAGATCCAGACGGTAAAATAAATAAAGATGTAGAGTATACAGAAGAATACCTAGACTACCTTCTTTCTTCCCCCCCTCAAGATCTTTCTCTGCAAGAACTTCTTGACCTAGAGTCCATGATCAATCAAATGGAGGGCCGTGAAAGACGTATTGCTGCCCTAACTCTGATGGAGACCCAGGCTGAGCTTGCGCGACGAGATCAAGATAGTAAAGACGACGTAGGATCTCAATTTGAGGGCAATAGATATGTAGTTGATCCACCACCATCTAAGCGGATACTTGACGATGAGTACGTTGATGAATTGCTTGGTATGGACCCGAAAGATATGAACTCTGAGCAACTTTCAGATGCTTTAGAAGCAGTAAATGCAATGGAAGGCCGTGAGAGGCGTATTGCTGAGAGATTCCTTGTTAGAGTTAAAGAGGAGATAGCTAAACGCAATAAACCGGTTAAAACAGTCGAGCCAGCCCCAGACAAGCGCCGTCGTCTTACTCGAAACCAGAAACTTCGGAAAGGGGCTAATTACGGTAACAATAAAACACCAGAAAACTCAATTCTTGACCGACTAGCACAAGGCCTACAAAGACTCCCTAAGAGAAAGTTAAAGCAAGGAGATATTAAAGATCTTGGTGTTGCTAGAGGCATGATGAAAAAATTCCTTGCAGGATGGGACGACAGAGGAATTAGAATGCCAAGACCTATTCATAGAGTAGTTGGTAGAGAAGTAGATGCTAACAATCCTATAGAAGACCCTAAGTATGTAGATATAAACGGAAATATTATCCGTGAAGGCGATATAATTGCTCATAACCGAGACGGAGAATTAGTAAGCCCTGAGTACGAAGCAGTAAATATTATTAGAGGTAGAGTATTAAGACGAGAACCATATATAAGAGATGGTGTGGTTCGTCAGGGGGGCATATACGTTGAAGTTTTGGAAGCAGATGATCCAAAGTGGGTAGGTAACGAATTTTTCTATGTTGCCAATAGAGTTGTTATATTAGAGCAACCTGACCTCAAAGACGAAATTTTAAGGGGCCAAAGAGAGAATACAAATAGAGATTCTGGTGAAGTATATGAAGAGTCTCTATGGACTCTCGATGACTTGGATCTCTACAAGGAATACCTAAGAGTTATTTCATCTGGAGAAGACAAGTTAGAAAAATTTGCTGCTAAGGAACTAGCAAATAGAAATATTGTTGTTCCCAAAGATATGGCCGAGTGGATGGCTCTTCTTCCTGACGAATCTTTCGAGTATATTGAAGCCAACAGGGACTTTTTCAATGGAGCAGATACTCAGGGAAGAGTATTGGATATGCTTGTAACTCTTGAAAGAGAGAGACGAAATGTTGGAGGCGCTGGGGGGGATAAGAACATAAAGTTTGACCAAGAAAAATTAGCTGAACTGCTTGGAGTAGAAGTCGTAAAACCCTCTAAATCAAAAGAAGAAAATAAACAGCAGCAAAATGAAAGAAAAGTTTATCGACCTATCGAAGAGAATGCAAATAATATCTATGTAGACGAATATGTAGATTACATTTTAGATCAAGAAAAAGACTGGATGCAAGATCTTACATTTGAAGAGCTTAATGACATATCAAAAATTATTCCTCAGATGGGAGGAGATGACTTTAATTCGGCATTCTCTGGAGAAAGTAAAGATAGTGTGACAAGCAGACTTGCAGCCGCACTTTTTGATATTAACTGGAACGTAGGAAGAATACCTCCCGTAGGGTATAAGGGGGAGAGAACTAGAAGAATAAACCCCGATGTCGTAGGCGGTAAGACTCCCGACAATGAAGCCAGCCCCGAAACAGAAAATGAGAAAAACTTCTTAGCCGGTGGAGACGCCTGGGTTAAAGAAAACGCTGTGAAAGTTTTCGGGCTAGATATAACAGACCTTAAAGAAGGAGATTTCCTATTCGCAGAAGTGAGAGGATTTAGAAGAATAGTCAAAGTAGAGAAACTGCCCAATGGTAATATTTCTCTAACAGTGCAGACTTCTGATGGCGAATTAGTGAGATACAGAGAGTTTAAAGTAGCACAAGGTGACATTGCTATTTCGGATGAGGTATATCAAGTAAAGCCCAAAGGGGAAACTCTTACTCCCTCTGAAATAGAGTTAGAAAAAAATTGGATGGTTAATGGAGAACAATGGGTAAGAGACAACTTAAAGGAGGAAAAAGATCTATCCATAGGAAATCTTAAAGTAGGAGACATCTTATATAGGTACCTAAACGGAGTACAGAGAATTGTATCTATTGAAGATTTAGGGGGACAAGTTCGTATTAGAGTGAAACTAGCCAGCGGAGATGAAAAAGTTTATCTTCTATTGGAAAAGTCAAGAGAGGCTGTATCTTTAGCAGAAGTATTCCGAGAAAAAGTTGCTGATTCTGCCCCTAAGACGGAAGAGCCCTCTGAAAAAATAAAAGTTCCGGATCTTCCTGAGCCTAGAACTATAGCAATAAAAGAGGCAAAACTTAGAGCCAAAAAACTTGCTAAAGATATTGAAAATAAGTCTTCGCTACCAACATACGAAGAAATTGACATTAAAGATGAGACAATTAAATACCACTATGACAGGATGATAAAACTTCTTTCTCCGGAGGGAATAGATCGTCGTAGAGATAAAGGTCTTAACAAAGACTTAGATGAAGTAATAAGAATTGCAATTTACTTTGGTTGGTTTGATGAAGTCATGGAACTTAAGGCAATACGAGCAAGAAAAGAAAATGTACCACTAAGAGCAATTTCTACTGACTTACAGGACAACCTTTCTATACTTAAAGGTCAAGGATTTTTAGACATTATTAAAATTAAAAAAGAAATGAAAAATGACCCAGGTCTTCTGGGAAGAAAAGAATATAACAGATTACGGGGGGGTTATGAAAAAATTATACTTAACCCTGACCCATACAATGTTGGGTATAGAAATGGATTTTTAGCGGTAAAAAATGTTATAGATGAGATAAAGAAAAATCCTGGTGCAAGAAACAATCCAGATTTTCTAAATAAAATTGATGAGTTTGAGAGACTTATAAATGGTCTTGGAGATCTACCCGACATGGCTAAACCTGGAAATCCAGGAGGAAATCAATATGAAAAACTAGATGCAGCGATAGCCGATTTTGACGGAAAAAATATGAAAGATATAGAGATAGGTGTAGGAGATTGGCGTAGAGTTAGATATTTAAGTAATGGTATTAACCAAGTTGTTTTACTTAGAAATAGTGTTACAGATGATTATATCGTAGTTAAAATAGACAAAGATTCCGGAGGTAGAGTGGGATTTAAGGCTAACGGTATTAACTCCGAGGAAATGGTGGCTCAACTATATAGAGATCTAGGGTTTGCTGTCCCCCTAGCCAAGGTTATTAACAGAAATCTAGATGCAGATGCAGGTCCAAATTTAAGAGGAATAGCGGTGATGGAGTTTGCCGACACCGGTTTCTTTGGACTGGAAAATATTGGGGAGGCCGCCGACAAGTATGAAGCGCAGGGATCTATAGATGCTATTATACCTGAATATCAAGGAGAAATCCTGGACTTCCTTGTCGCTAATGGAATAGTAGGAAATACTGACCGCCATCAACGTAACTATATGTATGGTCAAGATCCAATTACTGGAAAGTGGAGAATCATACCAATAGATAACGGATTAGCCATGTTTAACGGTGACTTTAACAACGCTGAAAGATATCTACCGGACGCCTTACACTTAAGGCCTGATAAGGTTATTAAGGGTTATCACGGAAATGCTAACGGGGCTAAGGGTCTTGCAGCAGAGTATGTTCGTATGATAGGAAAGGACGCTGCTAAAAATCATATAAAAGAGTTTGCTGAACGAATGAAAGAACGTGCAGAAATATTAGATTTTATTGATCAACGTGGGTCAGGGTATATTTCAGAGCGTGCTCAGTGGATTTTGGACAATATTGATACATACCTTGATGCAATAACTGGAGGACGATACTGATGCCGTTTGTAGTTGGAGTAGCAAAAAGTGGCTATATATTACCAGATTCTGATCTATTTGTAGTTATATCTGACACAAAAACTACTGAGTTTATGCTCCCACTTGATACCGACGAAGAATATGCAAAAGATCTTCTAAGAGCACTTGGGTCTAGAATAGCAGCCAGTGATACAAAAGATCTGGAAGAGTTTGTAGAGGGTCTTGTGTACAACTTTCCCGCAGAAATATATATTAGTGAGCCCTACGGTACATACGAAGAGGCCTTAAAAAACGCCCAAGACTATATGGAACTTGTAAATGATTTTGAGGAAAAAAAATCCATACTGCGCGAAGCAATAATGGTTACAGAAGGACTAGAAGAGGAGTAATAATGACAAACAAAACATATGCTGTATTTTTTATCCTTCCTGATGATTTAGTGTCCGCAATTATTGACTGGAATAGGGGGGGAGAATCGTCTCTAGAGCGTGTCCACGGAGAGTGGGTCCCCCTAGACGAAGAGGGTTTTGAATCATTAAATGGTTTAGCAGTTGCTACAATGTCAGAAGAAGTTATTAAGATATTCGATAAGGCAGAAGAGGACGAAAGATCTGTTAATAGATCAGAAATCCTCGACTACGTCGTGAAACTGGAGAAACAATAATGGAGTTAGTAGGTCGTAGGGGGGATAACGTACTTCTGGCTTCTGGTAATAAAGGAGTTCTTATTAACGAAACTACAAAAACTGTGCTAGAAGTGGGAGAAAAGTTGTCCCTCTCTAAACTTGTTGACGACGTAGAAGATGGTAAAACAGTGTCCCTTGCATTAGAAGAGCTTGGGGAAGCATCTATTGTAGGGCTAGACATCCAAGTACTGTCTAGTAGTGACCGTATGCACACTATTCCTAAGGCAGTTCAACTAGAAGCAAAAAGAGCGCTCGAGTGGAAAAAAGAATTTAATCGCGGGGGCACACCTGTTGGGCAAAACACTGCAAAAACCTTAGCTGATGGCGGTCAGATTGGTATCAAAAAGATTCGTCATATTGCAAAGTACTTCCCACGCCATGAAGTGGATAAAAAGGGGAAAGGATATAAAACCGGAGGTGAAGGGTACCCATCTAAGGGCCGTATTGCTTGGGCTCTTTGGGGAGGGGATGCTGCTAAAAAGTGGGCTACGGCAATTGTCGAAAGAGAGAATGGTAAATCTCTCACAGCAGGCCTAGACATGTTTGAGCCGCCAAAAACCGTAGATTTTTCCGACTTCTCTAGGGAATCTGTTCAATTCGTTGTTCGGGTCCGCAGAAGCGGGTCTTTTGATCGTCTATATAAAGTAGAGTCTGACGGAGATGTCTACGTCTGGGATGATGGCTGCTGGAGCGATTTGGGAAATCTAGAAAACTATATAGACACCTATGACGCGGCCCTAGACGATCCCTATGACAAGGAAGAGAAGCGTCACGTTCCCGTAGATGCACAAACCGCACTTAATATAGCTGCTTTATTCGATACCTCACCATTTCGTGAGGTATTACCCTCCTTGCTGTCTTCCGCCGAGTGGGATCTATATGATGGCGCAAAATATGACCTAGATTGGGATCAGTTTGAGGCAGTTACTGCTGCCGGAGAGCAGGACGGTAACTACACCCCAGAAGAGCGGTCAAAAAATGTAAAGTCTCAGACAAGAGACGGTAGGGGTAGATTTGCCGAAAAAGGTGGACGAGTAGTTGTTAATGGGGATCAAGCTACTCGAGGCGTTATTGAAAGTATTAACGATGAGAAAGCAACTGCCACTGTAAAAATGGATAGTGGTGAAACTGTTGAGGTTCTTGTAAAGAAAACAGAGAAAGAAGATCCTAATAGGCCTGTACCACCTCCCGTACCAGATGTAAGCCCTATAGATACTTCTGGAATTCTTGGGGAGACTCGACAAACTACAGATAAAAGTATTGCAAAACTTCCTAGTGCGCTTCCTGTGCTTAGCAAGGAAGAAATACAAAAACTCATAAGTGAGTTTCCTGAAAGGGTCCAGAAAAAAAGAGACACAGCAAAAATAGATGCCCTAACTTCTTCTGCTGAAAAGCCCGGTAAAAATGACTATAAAGAGCCTGAAGAATCTGACGTAGATCCTCTCTATTTTGCTATTGTTGCTGACGACGACCCTCAAGCGGTTATGGACGTTGTCGCTTTAGTTCCGGAAGGCCCGGAAAGTGGCGCTCCTATGACATTTAAAAGATCTCCCGGCAAGTGGGAGCGAGATGACTCTGTGCTTGCTGACATTAATAGTGCTACACCCCCGCCTATCGTTCAACTTGATTTAGGCGTGTTAGAGGAAGTCTTAACTCAGGTTGACTCTTCTGTAACGGCTTCAGCAGGTTCGCATCAAGTTAGAGCCCTTAATCACGGTAATGCTGATCGACTTCGTAACTACTGGTCTAGCGGCAAGGGTGCCGAAAAGATTATGTGGAGTAAAGACGGTTCGTGGGAACGTTGTGTCAATAGCATGGCAAAGTTTATGGGTCCTATGGCTAAATCTTACTGCGCCCTAATTCAGAAGGAAGTTTCCGGAGATTGGAAAAACACCAACAGTAAGTTTGAACTTCCTTCTAGAACTGGAAAAGACTTTAGTGGCTATGAGGTTCTTTCGGAGGACAAAATCATAGCTAACGCTATTGCTAGAGCAAGAATGTCTGATGCTCGGGATAGGGTGGTTACTGCCGGAGGATCTGCGACAATCGATGGGGCAAGATTTAAGATCAAGTTAGTTATTCCTGAGGGAATCGAGTCAGGAGATGGCAGAATCTTTGATAAGGAGGCCATCGACATTAGAGACTTACCCCTCCCGCTTCTCTGGCAGATCAAGACTGGCGAAGGACACAATGGATCTGTAGTTGTGGGCCGTATTGACTTTATGCAAAAGACTGATTTAGGTATTGGTAACGCTTATGGATACTTTGACACTGGAAATTATGGTAAAGAAGCCGAAAGACTAGTCCGTAGAAAATTTATCCGTGGAGTTTCCGCTGATTTAGACAAGTTTGAGGCCCTAGAAGAGACCGAAAAGTCCGAAAACTCAGAAGACGGAGAAATTTCTACCGGTAGAATGAAGATTAGCAAGGCAAGAGTTATGGCTGTAACTATTGTCCCAAAACCTGCATTTCAAGAATGCACAATAGAAATTGAAGAGGATAAGCAGGAGGATGAAATGATCCCAGATGGCGTGTATGTCGAAGATGTAGATCCCAGTGAGGCATCTGCTCTTGTGGCCTGCGGTATTACAGCAGGAGTTATCCCAACAACTCCCCCTCAATCGTGGTTTGATAGACCCGGTCTTAAGCAGGCAACTCCTCTAACAGTGGATGATGAGGGCCGTGTGTACGGTCACATTGCTGCATGGCATGTTGACCATATTGGAATGTCTTTTGGGACTAGACCTCCTCGTAGCCGAAGTAAGTACTCCTACTTCCACACTGGAGTAGTTCGCACCGAAGAAGGTTCTGACATCCCTGTCGGGCAACTTACACTGGCTGGTGGACATGCGTCCCTAGAGATGAGTGCAAGTCAGGCAGTTCGTCACTACGATGACACTGCCTCTGCAATTGCAGATGTTCATGCAGGAGAAGATGCCTTTGGAATTTGGGTTTCTGGCGCACTACGACCAGGAACTACCCCTGAGCAGATCCGAGCTCTTCGTGCCTCTGCTCCTTCAGGTGACTGGCGTCCTATTAAGGGACACCTTGAACTTGTTGCCGTGTGTCAAGTAAATGTCCCAGGATTTCCTATCGCCCGTTCTCGTGTTGCCTCTGGTCAAATTATGGCTCTTGTAGCAGCTGGTGCAAGTATGTTAGCCCACATGAAGACTGACCCTGTAGCAGAGTTAAACGCTCGTATGGACCGTTTAGAGCGCGAGCCACTTGATAAGGCTGCTAATACTGCACGGAGTCGTGTACTTACCATTAAAGCCGAAGAACTCAGCGATAGAATAAAAAAGGCTAAAAAAGATATGTCATATGGTCAAAAGAATATGGAAAACTTTGACCCAAAAGAACGTGACCGTCTGGCAAAAAAGGGTGAGTCCCTTCCAGACGGTTCGTTTCCTATTGAAAATTCTCGTGACTTAGAGAATGCTATTTTGGCTTATGAAAGATTGTCTAAAGACAAGCGTCCCGAGGTAAAATCGCACATTACTGATCGTGCAGAAGCATTAGGTAAAGAGGATATGCTTCCAGACAGCTGGGAGACCGACACATCAAGCTTTTCGGATGAAGATGATGAGGATGGATTATTTTTTAACATTAGAGAGCGAATAGATAAAGCAAAGTCCGTGCTCTCTGATAATACTTCAGAACTTGAGATGGAGAATCCCTGCTGGGATGGCTACGAGATGATAGGTACTAAAACAAAAAACGGTAAAGAAGTCCCTAATTGCGTGCCTAAAGATGCGTCCTCTGACGATGAAGAAGATTCCGTTGTTGCTAGCGTTCGTAAAAGACTAGCAATTGTTGAGGCTATGGTCTCTGCCGGTGGTTTAGATCGTAACCGTGGAAATGCAGAAAAACTACGGCTTTACTGGACTAAGGGTGAAGGCGCTGCAAAAATTCGTTGGGGAACTCCCGGAGACTGGAAGCGTTGTGTTAGATACCTCTCTAAGTATATGGGGGTTCGTTCTAAGGGATACTGCCAACTACGCCACAAGGACGCTACTGGCGTATATACAGGGAGCAAACTCAATCCCGGTAACAATAGTGCTGTCAACGACACCGCACTGGATAATTCAGAAGCACTTTACTTGGGATATGACATCACTCCTACCGAAATTTCCGATGAAGACATGTCCACCCCTATTGAGTGGCTGGATATGGAAGAAGATATGAACTATGACAGTGATTGGGAGCCAGAAAGAGAAGTAATAATTCTGTGCAGAAATGTCGAAGAGTTTGATTCTGAGGACGTGTCTACTGAATTTGCTGTTGAAGACGATATTATAGAAAATCTGACTCCGGAAGAGATTAGAGCCCTAAAGGAGGAAAAAACTTCTAGGGATAACGGACCTAAAACTGAAAGAGAAGGCAAATACACCGCCAAAACACAACCTAGAGATTCTGGCGGAAAGTTTAGGACAGTTCTTGCACGTCTAAAACTAGACCTTGGCGTTGCTGGGCTCGACAAAGCCCTTAAACAGGTGGAAGAGATCGAAAATCTTGACTTTTCTGGAGACTACTCCAATGCTGCAAAGGCTTCCGGAGACCTGATTGACATCATTGATCGTCTGGATACTAAGGCCCTAAACCCAGACGCCTTAGAAAATGTGAGAAACAGTAGCAGGGAGCTTGGGAAGGTCATTGCCAATCTCCCGTTTGCCTTTGGAGTAGATGCCGAAAAAATTAGGTTTTCAGACCTGCCACCGGCACTAAAAAGTCTAATGAAAGATATGATATCTCGCGTAGAAGAGAAGATTGGCCAAGAAGACGCAGACATTGCTACTAAAAAATTGAAATCATTCCTTTCCGGTAATGATGTATTCAATCAATCAGAGATATCTGGTCAAATGGCAACACTTTTAAGATTATTAACTTAAACATCGTTAATCGAAGTAAGACTCTATAAATCAAGGTACAATAAGTAACTAGGTGGAGTGCCTCCACGCCTCGTGCGTCTCGGAGTCCCTCGGCCCGACCGATCAGCAGGGAAATTGGAACAGCCAATTCCCACAACTGGCCTGGAGGATGGACAGTGGACCGAATCAAGGAAATGCTGGATCAGCTCAGCGAACTTGACGATACTCAGGTGTCGGAGTTACAGAGTTCGATTATCAGCGAATTTGAAACGGCTGAGAATGAAGATCCCACTCCACAGACAGTTGACGCTATGACGTCGCTTGCCGACATGCTTGACACCGTTCGCGGTGAAGTCAAGCGCCGCGAGGCTCAGGTTGTTGAATTGGCTCAAAAAGCCTCTGAAGCAGCCTCTCGTGTTCACGGTCAAGACGGCGGTTCTAACGAAGACATGGAAGCAGGTATGGAAGAAGAAGTGGAAGAGGAGGACAAGTCAGTGACAGAAGCAGCAATGCCAATGAAAGAGGAAGTCCCCGAAGCCATGCCATCCGATGAAGCCCCAGTGGAAGACGCCCCTGTAGAAGAGGTTGTCGAAGTTGAAGTTGAGGCTGAAGAGGAAGAAATGCCCAAAATGAAATCTAAATCCGATGAGGATGAAGAAGAAATGGAAATGTCTACCATGTCCGAAGCGTCAACCGCTGTGGAAGAGACCGTAGAACTCTCAACCGATGAAGCAGCCTCGGAGGCACAAGCCGAAGAGACCCCAGCCGAATTTGCAATGCATAAGAATGCTGAAGAAGATACTGCCAAGGAAGAAGAAGAAAAAGAAAAAGAGGCAGAGAAAGAACTTGCCGCTTCCGAGGAAGTAACTGAAACAGCAGTCGCAGAAGTTGTTGAAGGCTCAGAAAATGCAGTAAAAGAAGAATCAACCGAAACACTACCCCTGGAGGCACCCGTGACCGCTTCTGCAGAGAATGCAGATAACCTCAACATCGAGGTTCCAGCGGATCGTCGCCCTGTTGCACAGGCTTCATTTGCTCCCGTGGCGATCACGGCGGGCGCTGATATTCCTGGCTACACGGCTGGCAGTTCGCTCAATGATATGAAAGAAGTTGCAATTGCAATGGAGAAACGTCTCCATGCTCTGCGACGGGTAAATGGTGGAGATGGTGAGCAGCATATTGTTGCCTCCGTTAGCACCTCATTCCCCTCTGATCGTACCCTAGGTACTGATCCTGAAGAAAACTGGAACAAGATCCAGAACGTCGTTGGCCCAGAAGCCCTCGTCGCCGCTGGTGGACATCAAGCACCATTCGAGGTTCGTTACGACATCTTCGGATTCGGAACCACGAGTCGTCCAGTGCGAGATGCTCTTCCTAAGTTCCAAGCCGACCGTGGAGGTATTCGATTTATTCTTCCTCCAGTTCTTAGTGCTTACGGCGACGCCGTAGGTGTTTGGACCGCAGCGAACGATGCTGCAGGAAGTCCAGACCCAGCAGCAAAGGGAAGCTTGACCGTCACTGCTGCTTCTGAGACCACCGTCGCTACTGACGCCGTGACTCTTCAAATGCAGTTCGGTAACCTCGCAACCCGTGCGTACCCAGAACTGATTACTCGTCACAACGAGCTCGGTCTGATTCAGCACGCACGCGAAGGAGAGCAGTACCTGCTCAGCAAGATTGCAGCCGGTTCAACAGCGGTTACTACCAACAGCCTAATTGGCGTTGGCCGTGACATGCTCGTTCAGGTTGGTCGCGCTGCAACAGCGTACCGTTCGCGTCACCGTCTGGAAGCAGACGCATCTATTCGCATGATTCTCCCTTCATGGGTTAAAGATGCAATGGCTGCAGATCTAGCCCTGTCAATGCCAGGAGACAGCACTCTCAATGCCTACAGTGAGATTGACGGCTACATGGCCGCTCGCGGTGTTGTTGCTAGCTACTCGCTTGATCAGGACGTTTATGGCACTCAAGGTACAGGAGCACTCCTAGAGTTCTCAGACACATTCACTTGGTACATGTTTGCTGAGGGAACCTTCGTGTTCCTTGATGGTGGCACTCTTGACCTCGGAATTATCCGGGATTCAACCCTCGTCGGAACCAACGATTACAAGATGTTCGTTGAAACCTTCGAAGGTGTTGCCAAGGTCGGTATTGAATCGCTTGCAATCACTAGCACTATTAGTGTGAACGGTGTGGCTGCTGCCCTCCGCGATACGACTGGTAACGCTACTGCTGCAGCAATTGAGTACTAAGCTACCCCAGCAATAACCCAATAACCATTACAACGCGGTAACGCTCAGAAGTCTAAGAGGAGAAAATATGGCATTTCGTGGAGTTTATGACGCTCCTGAGATCAAGCCTACTTCTTGCGGACTTCTGAGCGTTGCCCGTGTGATGACTCACTCGTCTGCAGATTACGACGAGCGATGGATTAGAGGATTCTCGTATGTCTTCGACACACAGGGTACGCTTAGAATTTTAACGACTAACGACGAAGCGGTATCCGACGGGGAACTGTTTAATAGCGACGACTTACCGCGATACAAAGATTGTGAGCCCTTCTTTATCGAGGTAGAGGACTTTTCTTCGACTTTTGGTTTGCTAGGCGTAGATAGAATTGCTAAAATTAAAAAGCAACTTGCTGTAGGGACTCAGAAAGCAGTTGAAAAGGAGCTTTGGGACGGCGTTTCTGCAACAGCTGCCACGAATTCTAACACTTTCTTATCTAAAGCATCATCCTCCACTGTTTCCGCCATAGGGGCTTTTAATGTCAATGAAGGTCTGTACTATTTAGAACAGTCTATTGCTGAATCGCCTCTAGGTGAGCAGGGAATTATACATATGACTAGGGACGTAGCCTCTGCCCTAGGGTCCAAACTTAGTTTTGGTGGCGATGTTGATAAGAAAAACTACATTCAAACTCGTCTAGGAACACCTGTTGTTGTTGGCTCTGGCTATTCGGGTAATGGCCCTGTAGGTTCTTCCGGAGCAGCAGCAAGCGCTACAAATAAATGGATGTACGCAACTGGCCCAGTAGACGTGCATCTAGGCAAAATAGAGGTTGTAAACGAAAACTTGGGCCAAGGAATAGATGCTACTATTAATGATATGAGGCTAAAAGCCACTCGTCCGGCTGGAGCCTATTTTGACCCAAGTATTCACTACACGGTTCGCGTAACGCTTCCGACACCCTAAGTACCACCCTTATTAAGGAGAAATAAAGAATGGCCACACAAGACTTTGCGGCAAGCGTACAGGGTGTGTCGATTCGAGTTACCCGCCTAGACTCCGCTGGTAGTCTACTCAACGGAGCAGGCGACTCGTACACCACTTCAGCGTTTATGCGCGTATCTTTCACCCCTGAGTATGAAGAAGGTGACGAAATTGTTGAGAAGTCTGCGGACGGAACAGTTTGCGTCTCTTACAAGGCTCCTGACACCATGAAGCGGATCACAATGGAACTTGCCATCTGTGAGCCCGACTCAGAACTAACTGCATTGATTTCAGGCGGTCTATTGCTCCGTAAAAACTTCGGAACATTTGCTGCCCCCGACAATAAGAGTATTGGTTGGGCTGCCCCCTCTGTTGGGGACGACCCCACAGGTCGTGGTGTTGCTCTTGAGTGCTGGTCATTTGCCATTAAAGATGGTCGTCGCTCTGCTTCACTTCCATATTTCCACTGGGTATTCCCATATGCTCGCCTTCGCCAGTCCGGTGACCGTGTGATTGAAAACGGAATGCTTGCAACTACGTTTGAGGGCTATGGCCTAGGTAACGATCTGTTTGCAGACGGTCTTGATGGCCGCTGGGAGTTCCCAGTATCTACAGAGCGTTCTTACTCGTATGCTCGTACAACATATGCACCTGTAGGTCTTAGAGGCTTCTACACTTGGCACAAAAACCTTGCTGCTAGCGTAACTACTAAGTCACTAACATCTAATATTGCCACACTTACTACCGACGCCCCGCATCAGTATTCGGTTGGACAGACAGTGGTAGTAGCTGATGTAGGGAGCCCATTTGATGGCACTCAAATCATTACTGCAGTACCTACGACAAGCCAATTTCGGTTTGCAAAGACCAACGCAGACGTACCAACTGCACCAGTCAGTCCGGTAGGTACTTCAGTTCGTCAAGCAGGCTACAACGCAGTTACTGATATCTTTGGGTCTGAAAACGACTCATTCAACGTACCGGGCAGTGAAGAGTACAACCCAGATCAGAGTGTTGACTTTATTGTCCCGTCTGATGAGGACCCAGTAGCATAAGTTTTTTCGAAGGGCGGGTGACTTCCAAAAGTGTTTAACACTTGGGTAGTTACCCGCCCTTTAACTAATTCTGTAAGGACCAAATATGTCTGACTTAAAGTTTGTGGATCAAATGAAACACGAAACATTTGATGCACACGAACTGTCTAAGGACAGTGGATTTGCCCAGAATATTATGGGAGGTCTGTGGAGTCCTGTTGCCTTCGTTGAGTGGCAAAGAGCGTTGTATCCGGTGTATGTAATGCTCGAGGACATTTTAATGAAGAATCGTAAAGATCCTGTACTCAACATGTTTGACCATAGAAAATTAGACAGAAGAGACAAAATATTCAGTGATTTATCCTTTTATGGTGTAGATCCTGTAGTGGACCCGAGCAGACTTCCCGCAGTAACCGCATATATTGAGGCGGTCTACCAAGCAGGATCTAGTCCTCAGAGAATTATGGCCTATCACTACACCCGATACATGGGGGACATGATAGGAGGACAGGTAATTTCTAGGTGTCTATCTGAAAAGTACGATATGAGCCCTGAATCCTTGACTTGCTACGACTTCAGCGCTATCGGAGATATTTTCCACTACAGGAAAACATATAAAAATTTGCTAAACAATGTGTCTTGGACAGAAGATGAGCGTAGAGCATTTATAGAGGAAGTTAAAGTAGCATACACTGTAAATGCTAATCTTTTTGAAGAATTGTACGTTCTCCTTTCCGAAATGCATAAAGAAGATAGGTAGACACTTAAATGGTAGCGGACAAACTTTGGGTGAACGTAGAAGAGCTTGGTGTTTTTCAGGACTCTACGTACGCTTACGATGCCTGTAAGACGGCATCATACATATTGTGGGCGCTTTCCGGAAGAAAATTTACTGGAATAACTACCGTAACAGAGCGATATGTGTCTCAGTTTGATTCGTACCTAAGGACAATCGGTTCTGCATCCTCATACCGTCCTATTCTTGTCTCTGGTTCTGTTACAAACGTTCCTGTCGGTCACAACAACCGTATGGTTGGTAACGACTTCTTGGGTGATGGAGCTTCTTCTCTGACAAGAGTCCGACTTAGAGGAAGAAAAGTGTTAAAGATACATGTAGTTCGTGACATGTACGGAAACATTATTGACCCTAAAAATTACTTTCTAGCTGAACACTCTACTATGTACGGCTCTCCATCCACTAGTTGGAATTCATCGAATGTTGAGATAACATATACATATGGAACCCCTCCCCCCTCTGCAGGACGGGCAGCTGCCCGTTTATTTGCTCTAGAGCTTATTAAGTATTATGAAGGTGACGATACCTGTGCCCTTCCGCAGCGTGTAACCAGCGTGAACCGTCAGGGAGTTTCTTATACTGTTCTAGATCAGCAAGATTTTATTGAGTCTGGTAGAACCGGTATCTACACAATTGACCTGTTCCTAAAGGCCGCTAACCCAGACAATGCTAGAGCAAGAGCAAGAGTATTTACCCCTGACACTCCTAGGGCCAGAAGAATTACACCAAAACCACCCTTCGTTCCTGTAAGTTCTTTTGACCTGTTTGTCACTCCTGATGGTGGATCTCTCCGTGTGTTTCTCTCTGAAATTAACTCAGAGTTTCTCCAAGAAGATCCGAACTGGGTGGTATCAGCGGTGGTAACAGATTACTACAATGAAAAGCAAGTAACACTAGATTCTAATCTTGTTAACTACGATGATACGTCCGGAACAATTACCATTGGTGCGGAGTACAGGGACACTCTCGGAATTATTGGCCCTAGAGATCCAGGCGTATTAGACATTTACGCTACCCGCCCAAGTCTCAGTGGTTCTAGCGTGGACGAGGTTGTAAACCTTATGACAAGCAATGTTGTGCTTCAACTTGGTGATAGAATTAGTCCCATCGTAACAATCTAGAGACACTTAAGGAATGATGATTTATGGCAATTGACATTGATTTATCCGCAATATCTCAAGATGCTAAACCTTTAGCATCTATGATGTCCGAAGTATTAAACAGAGTTATTGTTGTTTATGAACACTTCTCTATGCCTATTCCTGAGCGTAGATACTGGACCCTAGGTGAGCCTGCGGTAGATTGTGAACAACTAGTTGTGTCTTTTATTCAACTGTACCTTGGGTACCCAGGCGATGAAGCTACAGAGCCAAAAAGGTGTAAAGACCCAAGAAGTGCGACACTTCATGTCAGGGTTTCTCGTAAGGTACCTACGGTTGGCCCAGGAGGTCAGGCCCCTTCGGCGGCAAATATTCAATCCTACTCAGAGCTTGTTGCCTATGACGCATGGTGTCTTATGGAAGGTGCATCTGCTCTTGATGTCTGGACCGAGGCCTACCCGGGGCTAGGTGTTATTGCTACCGTAGAGACAGACGCCCCGGAAGGTGGATTTCAAACCACAGTAATGACTATTACTATGGCGGTCCCGTAATGGCTAAAGTAATTCTATACGAAGGTCCTATGAACAAAATGTTAAAAGCTCCAGAAGGAGACGTAGGAAAACATTTGACAAAAAAAGGACGCATGATAGAGGTAGCGGCTAAAGGTCAGGTTGGGGTAAGAACAGGTGCTTTAAGATCCTCTATCCACATGAGATATTTTGTAAGCGCCAGAGGAATGTATATAAAAGTTGGATCAAAGAAAAACTATGCTTTGGCCCATCACGAAGGAACTAAGCCGCACATGATTTACCCCAATAGGGCACAGTCGTTGAAATTTGTCTCTAGAGGGAGCGTAGTTTTTGTTAGAGCTGTTAGGCATCCAGGAACTAAGGCAAATAAGTATCTCACAGACAACTTAAAACTGATAACATAGTACAAGACACACAAACATAAGTCAACTACAAAAAGGAAGAAAACATATTATGACAACACGATTTAAGGATTTTGGTTCGCCAGAATCCTCCCATGAGCCCCTAAGTTTCTCTCTGTTTGGCGAAACTTTTGAGTGTCAGACGGCCCTTCAAGGGAAGTTTCTTTTAGACCTAGTTGCAGGGTCTGGCTCGGAAGACCCAGCAACCTCGGCTGCCATTGTAACTAAATTTTTTGACACGGTACTTACCACGGAAAGTTCCGAAAGATTCACATCACTAACTAACGACCCCGACAAGATTATTTCTGTTGAGACACTTGGTTCTATTACAGAATGGTTGGTTAGCGAATACGCGGAACGCCCTACGGAGCGGTCAGAAATCTAGTCCAATGGGCTATTGATCTCTGGCCGTATGTTAACGGTCAAGCAATAATGAATGGCGTGAAACTTTCTAAATTGCCTGCCGCTGACCTACTAGACGTGATTCACTACATGTTCGAAAAAGATCTTGAAGACACTATAGGCGAGTATGCGGAAGCAAAAGACTTGTACAGAATAAGACTGTACGAGGATATGTACGAAACTACCTATCCTTACGCAAGTCCTAGCACTAAAAACTCGTCATTTAACCCTGACTTACCTCCTTTTGATGAAGAAGAGTTTGGCGAACCAGAAGGGCTATCTAACGGAGTGCCAGCAAAGAAGAAGGGGTACATACCCCCAACGGAATTTAAGGAATCGGCTCCTAATCCTTATCATGGGGTGTTAGATGCTCCACTCGGCTAACTCATATCGTGAGATAATAAAGGGTCGAAGGAGGTGACGGACGTATGATTGTTGGCGAGGCCCACATTATTGTGCGTGCCATCACTACCGGTGTTCGTAGAGACATAAAAAGTGCCTTTAAAGATGTGGACGACATCGGGAAAGATGCTGGAAGAAACATTTCTCGAGGGCTTTCTAGAGGAATGTCCGGTGGTGGGGGTGGTGGTGGATTCTTCTCTAGTCTGGCAAGTCAGGCTGAGGGAGCTAGAGCAGCCTTTGATGCTTTAATTGCATCGGCCTACGCTTTAGGACCTGGTATTGCACTTCTTTTGGGGGCAGTAGGTTCCTTAGTCGGCGCATTTTTAGGGTTGGTTGCAACAACTGCAGGCGCAGTTCCATCCCTCATTGCATTAGTCGGTGTGTTTGCAGCAGTTGCTGCGGCAGCCGTAACTTTAAAACTTGCATTTATGGGGGTTGGCGAAGCCATAGGTGCCGGACTAAAAGCAAAAGATGCTTCTGGTGGAGCTAAAGCAGTTGCCCAAGACCTCACTAACTATTTTAGAAGAATTGCAGACGCTAAAGAGGCCCTTAGACGAGTGTACGAAGAGAGTAATCGTGCGGTAAATGACGCAGAAAAGAAACTCTTTAAAGCTCAGTCAGATTATTACCGTACAGAAGAAGATAACCTTGAAAAACTTGCAGAAGCGAAAGAAAAGTACGAAAGAGTTGTTCGAGAAGGAATAGAAAACATCTCTGACGCACAAGTAAGGCTTCAGGAAGTTGAAGCAAGATCAGCTAGAGCTATTTCGGACTCAAAAGCCCGAGTCCAAGAAGCTCAAGAAAATTTAAACAAGGCTTTTGAAGCTGGACGAGAGGAAATCCAACAACTTAAGTTTGCCGCTGAGGGTGCTGTTTTATCAGAGAAAAAAGCTGCTCTAGAGCTTGAGAAGGCAAGGGAAAAACTTCTTAGAGTTCAGGACGTTCCTCCAAACAGCAGAGTTAGAAAGGAAGCGGAGCTTGCTTTTGCTCAGGCTGATCTAAATTACCGAAAGGCAATTGACACTAATGCCGACATGGCAAAAGAGCAAAATAGACTTAATAAAGAGGGAGTAGACGGTACTGCCGGTGTAGTTGATGCTAAAAATAAACTAGCCTCTGCTACTCAAGGGCAGTTTGACGCGGAGGTAGAAGCTGCTAACGATGTAGCCGAAGCAAAAGTAAGACTTGCTAGGGTAGAAAGAGATGCAGCCGAGGCTGCAGTTGAGGCGAGTAGGGACAGACAAAAAGCAGCGGAAGATGCTGCGGATGCAGAAGTAGCGGCCAGAGAAAGAATCTCAGCCGCCGAGGAAAATCTAGAGCAAGTTATTATTAAACGTCTTGACTCCGAATACGACGCTCAGCAGGCTTTGATAAGAGCAATAGAAGACTTAGAAAAGGCACAGAAAAAAGGTGCCGCTGCCGGGGCTGGTGCAGCCAATGCGTATGCCAATCAACTTAGCAAACTTTCTAAAGAGCAGAGAAAATTTGTTAGATATATGGTTGACACTTTTATTCCATCTATTGACAAGCTGAGAAATGCTGCGGCAAGAGAATTTTTTCCTAAACTTATTCCCGCTTTAGAAAATCTCAGGACAAATCTTTTTCCCGCTCTAAAGCCATTGTTAGAAGAGACCGGGTCGGTATTGGGGGATATCGCAGAGCAGATATCCGGTACTTTAACTTCTCCAGCGTTCTTAACAGGTCTGGAAGCTATCTGGGGCAATATAAATAGCACTATTCTTCCTGGGCTAGGCAATATCGGCTCTAATGTTATTTTAGGGATAACAGATGTTCTCGAAGCTGCTCAGCCTCTGACAACTAGATTTGTCACGTACCTAGATAGAATAACAGAGTCCTTTAGCAAGATGTTTGATACAGAAGCAGAGAACAAAAAACTAGAGACATTCTTTAATAAAGCAGGATCAATTGCTGCTGAAATCGGGGGAATTATTGGAGACTTCTTCAGTGGTATAGGTACGATCATTGGGTCTCAAATGGAGCCAGATAGCGGTGGCTTCATCATGCTTAGATTCCTTAGAGATGGTGCTGCTGCCTTCAAAGCATTTACAGACACCCCAGAAGGCCTAAAAAGAATTGAAGACTTTTTCAAAAATACTGCAAACAACGCCAAACCAATTCTAGGTTTTATTAACGACCTAGTCAAAGAACTTTTAAAACTTGGGGAAAACCCAAACATTGGAAAATTCTTTACCACCTTAAAAGAGTCAGATTTTGTTGGCACTTTAGGTGACATCGCTAATGTCTTTGCAGATTCTGGTCCGGCCATAGCTGAGTTTGCTGCTTCTTTTGCTGAGTTTTCTAGAGCAACCCTAGAGTCCGAAGCTATCAACGTTTTTTACAAAACATTTACTGCTATTTTTGACGCGCTTACCAAACTATTTGAGACCCCTGCGGTAAAAGCCATTGCGCCAGTAGTTGCAAGCATTGCCGCCGCAGGGGTGGCAATGAGACTTTCTTGGAAACTACTTAAAATTCCTATTCTTGGTATTATAGAGCCTTTTACTAAGCTAGGAACTAAGTTATCTAAGCTCAGGAAAGATTCTGTTGCTCTTAAGGAAGCCGGAAAAAAACTATCTGTTTTTGGCAGACTTGCTGTACTTGGTGCAGGACCTCTGCTACTAGTGACAGCAATTATAGTTGGTGTAATTGCAGCATTTGTTGCTATGTGGAGAGAGAGCGAAATCTTTAGAGAGGCGATAAAAAAGCTTATTGACGGAGTCATTACAAAAGCAATTACTATATTTGAGACTCTAAAATTAAAACTTGAAGAGGCACTTGCACCACTAGGTGGTACCACCGGAATAGTGGACGGGCTAAAGTCAGCATTTAAATTCTTGGGGGACATAATAGGAACTTATGTAGTCCCCGTTCTTGGAGTTATAATAGACATTATTCTTAATGTTCTTGGGGCAGCAATTGGATTTATTATTGACGCTTTAGGGTTTTTAATAAGGGCGGCAGTTTATGCTTGGCCGTACATTAAAGAAATTGTTAGCGGTTTTGTTTTCTGGTTCCAAGAAACAGTATGGCCTATTATTAACACAGTTATTGGTCTTATAGTTGAATACTTCCAACTTTTATGGAAGGCAACGAAAGTTGTTTGGGGAATCATATATGATGTCATCAAAGTTGTTATCACCTGGTTCCAAAAAATTGTGTGGCCAATCATTAAATTTGTAGTTGGTCTTATAATTGGGTACTTTAAGTTTTTGGTTGGGATTATGAAGGTTGTCTGGGAGACTATATTTGCCGTAATTGGGGCAGTTATTAACTGGTTTAAGGAGACTGCATGGCCAATAATTAAAACTGTGGTGAACCTTGTTATAAATTATTTTGAGCTTTTGCAGGGAATCTTTAACACCGTTTGGGGGTTTATATTTACCGCAATTGATACGGTTGTAACTTGGTTTAAAGGTACTGCATGGCCTGCTCTAAAGTCCGCTATTGACCTCATATCAAGTAAATTCACTGCTGTTAAAGATAAAATTTTAGAGGTTTGGGGCCTCATAAGAGCGAGAATAGACAAGGTAGTAAATTTTGTAAAAAATAATATATTCCCAATCTTTACTTCAGCATTTGAGACAGTAAAAGATGTAATAGGCACTGTATGGGATAAAGTTAAAGACGTGTTTGACAAGATACAAACTAAAGTAGATAAAGTAGTTTCAAAGGTTAAGGGGTTCTTAACTGGGATGTGGAGCGGACTGTCAAGCGGATTGTCTGCCGCCTTTGACGTAGTTAAGAGAGTTTTGAATAGGTTAGCTAGAGGAGCAAACAATCTTATTGACGGTATAAACTTTCTAAATCCTTTCAAGAACATTCCAAGATTTAGCGACCCTCTATTCCCAATAGGTCTGGCCGAAGGTGGGATTGTACCGGCTAGGAGAGGGGGAACTTTAGCTGTTATTGGGGAGGCAGGTAGATCTGAAAGAGTTGAACCCCTAGATCAGAACGGACTTTCAAAAAGAGATATAGCAATGATCAACATGCTGTCTGGCGGAGAGGGTGGCGGAGCAACAATTAATGTCTACCCAAGCCCAGGTATGGATGAGGTAGAGTTAGCATCACTTATATCAAGAGAGATTTCATTTATGATGCGTAAGGGATCGGTATAATGGTAGACCCAACACTACAGAGTTACGAAAATACACAGGTAAACCGTGGATTAACTCCTGAGCCATATCCGCACATAACTGGTCTTAAACTACAGTCCGACATTATTCTTGGTGAGTTTGTCTTGAACACAATCGATTCTGATGGCATTGTGTGGGTAGTAGAAGATATTGAGGGTTGGTGGAATGTCCCTGATCCAGAGGTTCCAGACTACCCCCGAGGTAATGCAGACGGTTCATACGATGTTCGTGGCAGGTGGGGATTTAGACAGTTAACTCTTTCGGGGTCTTTCATTGTCCCGGACAGCAGTTACGTTCCTTTGGCCAGACAAAGACTTATTGATGCGGCAAATCTTGTTTATAGAGGGACTTGGTTGCGAGTAAACGAGAGTAACTACAACAAGGTAGCTTGGGTACGTCTTAGTGGTAGGCCGATGATTCAGACAGTAAATGCTAGAGGAAGAACAAATTTTTCTATCGGTCTAAGAGCCCCTGATCCGATTAAGTATTCGTGGAACTATGACGATCCTGACGGCTTCGATATTGCAAATCTTCCTATCCTTGACCTAGAAGGTGCTCCCGGACAAGCCGTTGTTGAGAATGTAGGTAACACCCCCACCCCATGCAATATAAGAATATTTGGTCCGGTAAGTGCCGGTACTGTTATTCAAAATGCCACCAGACTTGAGTTAATAATTTTGAGAGAAGATATTCCTTCCGAAAGCGTTTTAGATATCGACACGTACGACAACTCTGTATCGTTGGATGGCGAAGTTTCTGGTGCCAGATCCCTTATTGATCCTCTAGCAGATTGGATAAAACTGAATCCTGGATTGAACCTTGTTCAGTACTATGATCCAAACAATCTAGTAGGTAGCACTGCAACGGCTCAGATATACTATAGATCTGGTTGGATCGGGTAGTTTCAACTATAAAGACGTTAGACATAGGAGATATTAAATGCCAGTTAATCCGCTAGCGGGTTTAGGTGTATTTGACAGTTACGGCCTAGACAACCCAGATATTGCTGGATACTACGCTGACTATAAGTTTTTTACTACGGACTTTCTTACCAACACTATTCTTTCTGAAATACCGTTTAAGGATGTTAGCTGGGAAAGATCTATTAAATCAGCCGGACAATTTTCTGGAAGTATAGAAGTTATTCCCGAAACTCAGAGGGTGGTTGGATCTACTGAGCCGGGAAGCGTAGATTCTGGTACATCTCATCTAGATCTATACAACAGCACGCAACCGGGGAAAACGTGTTTGTATGTTGTTAGAAACGGCGTCTGCGTTTGGGGGGGAATTATTTGGACAAGAACCTATGACATTATAAGTAGGAAACTTAGTGTTTCAGCGTCCGAATTTACCAGCTATTTGTACCATAGAGTGGCGTGGAAAACCATAAACAACGAATACATAGCAAGAGTCGTTTCCGACAATGGGGCCTGCCAAGTTACGCTACTTAACTATTCAGAATTTAACACGGTAAAACCTGGTGCAAGCGTACGAGTAATTTTTAGAGAAGTAAGTGATTTTATCTACAACGGGTACTTTACAGTGCAGACAACCCTCAACCCTCAAAGCAGTATATTCTCTATAAATATTCCCACACTTCCTTCAGGGACTTATGACCTAGCAATTGTCTATATTCGTTCAGATACATTTGACTATGTACGTCAACTACTAGACAGCACATTTATAGATTTTATTGATAAATCGTTCCCTAATGAAGAGATTGAGCCTGCTCTAGGGACAGATGTCCGGATAACTAGAACACAAATTGTTGACGGTGTAGGGACAGTTAATACACAGCTACCACACAATGCTATAGAGAATCAGGTTGTGTATATTTCTAATGTAAACTCAACCTATAATGGAAATGCTTTAATTATAGATATACCAAATGACTTTACTTTTACTTATGTAGCTACTGGATCTCCAAACACCCCAGAGCAGTTTCCAGCAGTTAAGTCATTATCCGTTACACATAAAGAACTAGAAAACTATAAAATAACACTCACTACAAATGCTCCTCATGGGTTTGAGGAGTTTGACAGCGTAGTGATAGATGGAGTGGACAACGGGACAGAGACTATTGCAATATTTAACGGAACCCACTTTATCGCAGAAATAAATAGCCCAACAAGGTTCTCGTACTTTTCTGGAGGAATCTACGACCAGGAATTTCAATCAAGCGGTGGCTCTGCTGTTGTGACACCAACACTTACTTCCGGAACTTATGGCTCCTTCCCCTACAGTTCAGAGTTTGGCTTGTTATACTCAGGAGATTTTTCTGGTAGTAACGCAGAAAATACTAACATCAGGGGTTTTGAACTTAAGTCTATTGGAGAAGAGTTAGATAGATATTCGGACATATTAAACGGTTTTGAGTACCGAATAGACTGTGACTATGATTTTGAGCAAGCAGAGTTTAGGAGAACTTTTGTTCTTATGCCAATACAGCTCCCGGGTGCCCCAGCAGATGGTTCTGTATCTCCTATATCTAGATTCCCAGGAGCTAATAACTTAGTCTTTGAATATCCGGGTAATATAGATCAGTTTAGTATGGAAGAATCTGCAGAGAATGCCGCAACAAGATTTTTTGTTAGTGGAAATATCCCTGATCTAGGTGATGACGCTAGTCAGCCTTATGCCGCTGCTAGCAATCAATATCTTATTTCTCGGGGATGGCCTTTGCTAGACGAGGTAGAAGATAAAAATGATGTCTACGACGAAGAAGAACTTTACTCTCACGCGCAGAGATACCTACTAGAGTTTCAGCCTCCTATAACCAAAATGACGGTGTCTGTTAACGGATCAATGTTCCCGCAAGTAGATTCACTAAAACCCGGGCTATGGTGCAGTCTTTTCATAAACGATCAGTTCTTCAAGGAGAGACTTGCCAGTCCTTTAGAACCTAGAGACGATATTTTGCTACGAAAAATTAACTCTGTAAAAGTTTCTGTCCCAAACATGCCAACGTTTCCTGAAAAAGTTTCACTAGACCTAATCCCAGAATGGGAAGTAGATACAGGAAAGAAGGCATAAGATGGCTAGCAATAGATTTAGATCTAAGAGAAACGTATCTAACAGACTTGTAAGTGCAGAGTCTAGACTGTCTTTTCTTACAAGACGTCCGACACCTAGGAAACTGGCAGACAATTTCATTTTCACAAATAATGTGAGAAGAGAGGCGATTGTAGAGCCTCTTATTGGTGTAGACGCTATATCAAACGAAAAAATACAGGATGGTGCCGTTGACACAGATCAAATTGAGATGGATGCAATTAACGGAAAAAACATTACATCAAGCAACATTACTGACTCCAACATAAGTAATTCTACGATAGATAGCTGTGAAATAACTAACTCTACTTTTGACACTATAGAAGGTGCAAATTTTATAGTTACAGATGCTTTTGATATGACTAATGGAGAACTTAAACAGGTAACAATTACCGATGATTCTCTGCTTGAAGGTGTTGACGTAGTATTAAGTGGCGTGACTTTAGAGGGTGTTTTTGCAGACACTATTACTTCTGAGGGTTCCCTACTCTTGAATGCGGCTTCAGACGTAGTTTTGGCTGGTACGGGGTTTATCGTTAGCACGGGGGGAGCCGTGATGACTATGACCGACACAAACTTTGGTATTTCTTCTGGAGCTGGATTTATTTTGGGTCCCAGTGCCGTTGAATTTGGGGTTAGTTGGCAGAATTTTTTACTAAACGGCGTGGCTCTTGTAGACCAAAATACATATATCGATGATCTTTTTGATATATATGACGAGATTGCTGCCCTTCAAACACAGATAGATGGCAAAGCCAGCTCCGGACACAGCCACTAACAATGAAAACCTGCGATAGACTTATGTCATACAGCGACTTAGGAGACAATAAATGTATGAAGTAAAAGACGGTTCTCGGATCTTACAATTTGAGGGACGACTACTCGGGGAGTCTAGTTCGTGGAGAACCGGATCGACTCGGTGGATAGAATTCAAACTGTATAGAACAGAAAGCGGATCATACATTCTCTCAAGAGTTGGTGCCTCGCTAGTGTTTCATGGTGCGGCATGTTCGTTGGTAAAACGATACGGACTAATCGAGTCTTCAACTGAGGCTTTGCTCGATGATGCACTTCCTTGCGAAGAGTGCTACCCAGACTTTAACTTACCTGTAGTTTTTCCCGAGAAGTTTCGTAATTGGGCTCAAGTATCGGAAGACCCAGGAGCCGTACTGGAAGCCCTGTACAAGTATGATACTGGTGGCGCTAGATATTTAACTAATGTAGCCCAGAGGCTTTTAGAGAATGCTTCAGATAAAGATACAGGTATTGACGGAGTCTATAGGGTTGAAATGATTCCGTAAAAGAACTACAGTAGGTACAAAGACAAATGACAATAAGCAGGAGAAAAAGTGACTGAAGCTACGAACGGCCTCTCAGATGTAAAACTACACTTGGTAGATAGTGTAGAAATGGCGTCAAAATTTCTTGCATGGGCCTCAGAACGCCGACCTTATGATGCAGTAGGTGTTGATATCGAGACCGGAGAAATCCCCGGTAATCATAAGGACGATGCCTTATCTCCTTGGCATGGAAACATCCGTCTAGTTCAGATAGGTGACGGTATGCAAGGCTGGGCCATCCCTTGGGATGAATGGTCTGGGGTATTCTACGAATTCACTAAAAATTTTAGCGGACCAGTTGTGTGCCACAACATTGCCTTTGAAGCTAGATGGTTTGCTGTAAAATCTAAATGGGAAATTCCTTGGCATAACGCGCATGACACAATGATCATGGCGCACCTAATAGATCCGATAGGGTCTGTTGCTCTAAAAAGATTAGCCTCACTACATGTAGACCCCAGATCCGCAAGCTTGCAAGGCACATTGAGTTCTTCACTTGCTGAAAACGGTTGGACATGGGGAACCGTTCCTGTCAACTTTGAGCCATACTGGGTTTATGGCGCGCTAGACCCTGTCATTACCATGCGTCTTTGGGAGAAATTCTATAGGGAGTGTGGCCCAGGAAGTCAGTACGAAAAAGCGTACGAACTTGAAATGGCTACACGAAAAATAGTCACTCGTATGGAAATTAATGGTGCGCGTGTAGACCTTGACTACTCCAAGAAAAAGTATGACGAACTAATCTCATACACCGAGCAAGTTAAAGAGTGGGCATCAAAAAAATATGGGGGTACAAGCATAACTAGTAATCCTCAGTTAGTTCGCTTAGTAGATAGATTAGGTGGAGTAATTACCGAGGTAACTCCATCTGGACAAAAGTCTGCATCTAAAGAGCAGATGGAAAAGTTGATAGTTACGGGTAATAGCGAGGTAAAAGAATTAGCAACTGCGGTACTGCAACAAAGAAAAGCGGCAAAACTGGCATCTACCTACTTCTCAAACTTTATGGACAAGCATGTGGACGGCGTGTTACATCCTTCTATTCGTACTCTTGGTGCAAGGACCGGACGCATGGCCATGTCTGATCCGGCCCTACAAACTCTACCTACCGGAGACGCTACCGTTCGTAGGGCGTTTATTCCCAAGGACGAAGACCATGTAATTATTTCTTCTGACCTAGACCAAGTTGAGTTTCGTTTGACTGCCGCGATGAGTCAGGACGCTCAGTTGATTAGTTTGTTTAATCAGGCAGACTCTACCGGTGGCGACCCTTTTACAGAGATTATGCGCGACATCTATCAGGACCCTTCACTGATAAAATCTGACCCTAGAAGGAAGCTAGTAAAGTCAACAATCTACGGCAAGCTGTACGGAGCAGGCGTAACAAAGATGGCCGAAACGTCCGGTGTGCCCGAAGATCAAATGAAGTCCGTGGTAGACGCATTTGATCGTGCATATCCGGGTGTAAAGCAGTTACAAAAACAAATTGAAGACATAGGAACTAAACGACTCAATGCAGAGGGTCAAGGATATGTTAGAACTGTTACCGGTAGAAGGCTCCCTTGCGACGATGATCGAGTGTATTCGCTGACTAATTATCTTGTCCAAGCAAGTGCAGCTGAAGTTTTTAAAATGAACTTAGTAAAGATGGACATGGCAGACTTGACAGAACTAATGATTGTTCCCGTACATGATGAAATTGTTTTGCAGGCTCCTAGGAAGGACGTACAAGAAATTATGAGAACTGTTCAGGAATGTATGACCACAAACGAGGGTTGGGCAGTTCCTCTTACTGCCGGAGTTGATGGTCCTTTTGAGAACTGGGGGCAGAAATATGAGTAATCTTTTAGTTCTATCAGTAGACCCGGGAAAAGCAAGCGGGATTGCTGTACTTAAATGGGGTACAGAAAGTGGGAATCCTACTCCAGACTTAGTTTGGTCCACCGAGGTTCAACCGGACATATTTGCGGACAGTGTCGAAGAAGGGTTTAAAATTTGCTCCGAATTGGGGGAGTACGTTGTGGCATGTGAATCTTTTGTTATAAACGCCCAGACGGTACGAAACTCTCAGGCTCCTTGGAGTTTAGAGAATATTGGCGTGTTAAAACACATCTGCCGTCGATCAGGCTACGACCCCCTAAATATCGCATTTCAAGCCCCTGTGAACGCCAAAAATATGTTCCCTAACCCTGCGCTGAAAACGCTCGAATTGTGGCACAAGGGCGGTGAGGGGCACGCTAATGACGCAATACGGCATGGTCTTCTGGCCCTAGTTAAACTGGGATGGAAGCCAACAGCCCTACTAGATTAAAAAGCACTAGCGAATAATTGAACTAAAAACTTTTCTGTGCTAGTATCTCCGTATATACATGAAGGGACAAAAATGACAGTTTCTGTAGATTTAGATCTAATTACCGGAAAGCACATCAGAATTGATGCTGAATGGCGGTATAAGGAGCTTTGTAAGAGTATTCCGGGGTCTTCTTGGAACACAGCAGAAAAGGTGTGGCGTGTCCCCCTAAGTTGGGCAAGTTGCCTAGCGCTTAGGTCTACGTTCAGAGAGCATCTCGTTATTGAAGACGGATTGGCCCAGTGGGCTACAGATCTTGTAACCAATCAAATTAACCCAAGCATGGCACTAAGAGAGCTTGTTGAAGGAGAGGGGGACGAAGACCTGTTCCCACACCAACGAGCAGGAGTGTCCTTCCTTAAGACGGCAAAAAAGGCCCTTCTTGCCGACGAACCAGGGCTTGGTAAAACCGCCACAGCAATTCGTGCGCTAAAGGGGTTGCATGAGGGCGGGGAGACTGTATTCCCTGCACTAATTGTTTGTCCTAATACTCTTAAGAAAAACTGGGAACGAGAGTTTGCTATGTGGTGGCCTGAAGTTGAGCCAGTAGTAGTAAAAGGGACTTCGGCTAAGCGTAAGAAACTTTTTGATGAGATTTTAGACGAAGATGCTGACCCCAATCAAAAAACGGCAGTCATCATTAACTGGGAGTCTCTTCGTATGCACTCTCGCTTGGCTGGGTTTGGCTCTATTGCCCTAACAAGATGTGTTGCTTGCGGTGGCCTTGACGAAAAAGTTTCTGCTAATCGATGCGAAGTCCATATTAAAGAACTAAATAAAATTAACTTCGGGTCTGTTGTGGCAGACGAAATCCATAGATCTAAAGAACCTAAGAGTAAACAAACTCGCGCTCTGTGGTCTGCTACGGGAGATGCAAAGATTAGATTTGCTCTTACCGGAACTCCCATAGCAAACAATGTTGTGGACATGTGGTCCATACTCCATTGGCTCTCGCCAGAAGACTGGCCAAGCAAAACAAAGTGGATTGACATGTACATTGACACAATGATGAACGCTTTTGGCGGTCTGATGGTTCTTGGCGTCAAGCCACATATGCAGGAAGACTTTTATAAGGCTGTAAACCCTCGTATGAGGAGAATGCTTAAAAAAACAGTACTTCCTTGGCTCCCAGAAGTTGTCAATGAGCGACGAGATGTTGAGATGTCTACTAAGCAAAAGAAAGCATATAATCAGATGCGAGACCATATGATTGCAGAGTTACAGGATGGAGAGATCTTAACGGCTCCTAGCGTTCTTACACAGACTCTTCGCTTAAGTCAATTTGCTTCTTCATTCGCGGAAATTGTGGTGGACGAATCTTCAGGAGAATCTAAGGCAGTCCTCACGGAGCCATCATGCAAAGTAGATCAACTTATGGACGACATTAAAAGTGGAGACTTTGGCGAAGACTCCGTTGCGGTGTGCGCTGTGTCTCGCCAACTAATTGAGCTCCTTAGCACTGCTATGACAAAAGCTAAAATTGATCACGGATTGATTACTGGTGCTCAAGACGAAGACGAACGTCAAAAGGCCGTTGAAGATTTTCAGTCCGGAAAAATAAAGTGGATTTTGTTTACTGCTCAAGCGGGTGGAGTTGGTATTACCTTGACAGCAGCCCGTAGACTTATTATGCTACAGAGACCTTGGTCATTGGTTGACTACAAACAAGCCCTAGACCGAGTACACAGGATTGGTTCAGAAATCCATGACTCTATTGTTATCACAGACTATGTTACTGAAGGGTCTATAGAAGAACGTGTAATTCAAGTGCTAGACACAAAAGCGGATAATTTCGAACAGATTGTTCGTGACAAAGATAAACTTATTCAACTTCTTAAAGACGATAAGGCAGGGAAACTATGACCGTAAGACTTTCAAACTCTGAAATCCAGACATTCAAAGAATGTCGAAGAAAATGGTTCTTATCGTATTACAGAGCCATGCAGCCAAAACAAAAAAGCCATACAGGCCCTCTGGCTATGGGGACTCGTATCCACGCTGCGTTAGATGACTACTACGCTCAGGGTGTCTACCTGCTAGATGCCCACGAAGAATTGGTTAAAAAAGATCGTCTAACGCTAGAGACGGAATTGCGTGACACAACCGCACTTGACTCAGAAGCAGAGTTAGGTCGAATCATGCTCGAAGGCTACCTAGAGTGGGTAGAAGAGAACGGCATTGACGCTGAGTTAGATATTATCTCAACAGAAGAAAAAATCTCTATACCGCTTTTCAATGGAGAAGTCGAACTCCAAGGAAAACTTGATATGCGCGTCCGTCGAAAGATTGACGGAGTCCGGATGTTCCGCGATTTTAAAACCGTTGGGGGTTCACTCTCAGACTTTGCAAATCTTGCTCCAATGAATGAGCAAGTCCTTACTTACATGCTCCTTGAGCAAATGAAAGAGGGAGAAGATACCAGATCAGAGGGTGGCATATTTACTATGCTAAAAAAGGTAAAGCGAACCGCACGCGCTACGCCACCTTTCTACGATCAAATAGAAGTGCGACACAATATCTTTACGTTACGTTCATTTTGGGATCGTATTCACGGAGTGATTACCGACCTTATGAGAGTTCGTAAGGCTCTTGACGACGGTGAAAGCCATGCACTTGTGGCCTACCCAACTCCGACAAGAGATTGCAAATGGAAATGTCAATTCTTCTCAATATGTACCATGTTCGATGACGGAAGTTCAGCGGAACAGGCGCTTACTGAGATGTTTGAAGAAAAAGACCCGTACGCATACTACGAGTCAGACAAAAAAGGAAGTGAGTGACGTATGGTAGATGTCCAACGTTCTCTTACGGCAATGGTGTACGGAGAGTCAAAGGTAGGTAAATCTAGCTTTGCTGTCACGGCTCCATACCCACGATTAATGCTTGATGTTGAGGGCGGTCACCGCTTTCTTCCCATCATCATTAAGTACTGGG
>Ga0208903_1000356_pt1 | contig 39713 bp, 50 predicted proteins | sample AntAceMetag02UKJ_FD_184769 | JGI IMG/M metagenome (GOLD analysis project Ga0208903, IMG submission 184769) | Saline lake microbial communities from Ace Lake, Antarctica - Antarctic Ace Lake Metagenome 02UKJ (SPAdes) (version 2) | ecosystem: Environmental > Aquatic > Non-marine Saline and...
GATAGGTAAGGCCCCAGGCGGGGCCATAGGGAGCGGCCCTGGGGGGGGGCCTTATCCGACAGCGGGGGGCGGGGGGGCGTTATTCCTGTTCGTCGGGGCGGACGCGGCGAATAAGATAACCCGAACCCAGGTTCCGCTTTTTCTTCTCCATAGTCCAGTAATCCCCCTGGGGATCGGTAAACCACTGGTCGACGACAGAATACGTTCGGAAGTGGTTCCCCCATTTCGTTTCGATCGACCGGTCCGTCCAGCCGGCGGCCTGGTAACGCTTCCCTTCGTCGTCCGCTTCCCGCTCTAAGGCCCATTCCTGTTTTTCGTCCAGGGTCCAGGCGTGGATCGGTTTCGCTTTCAGATTATCGGGAATATCGGTCATGGGGGTCCAGGTTTCGTCCCATTCCCAGCCGCGTTTATTATCCAGTTCGCGGACGATCTGTTCCAGTTCGAACAGGATCGACGGGAATAATCCTTCGTATCTGGCCGTCCTGATAATATCCAGCATGGAAACCCAGGATTCGTCGACCCCGCCGCAAAAGTCGCGGATCAGGGCCTGGACCAGGATTTCGAATTCCCGGTTATCGACGTCGCCGCTTAAAGTCCCCTCAGGAACGACCAGACAGTCGCCATACGCCCCGGTCTGGACGATCGCTGGGATTACCCGCGACCAGTTTTCGAACGATTGTAACGGACGCCCCTGGTAATCCGGGAACGCGTTTTCCTGCCACCACAGGACCAGACCCGCCAGGGCTTCCAGGACCTTTCGGACGATCCGTTCGTCGTCCAGGAAATCGTCGTCCAGGACGATCGCGTCCGGGGGTAAAACGCGATCCTTCGCTTTCTGTTTCGCTTGCAAGTCGACCAGTAACGATCGCCGTCCGATATGGTCGTCCAGTTCGACCTGGGTCCCGGTCATTATCGTAACGGCATGAACAGGAACCCGGATTTTTTTCTGGGTATGCATTTGTCGGGCTTCCCAGACCCTGGCCGTAAGCCAGCGATTTAAGTCCGTGTTTCGAAGTTTCATTCCCTTAGGTAAAACGACGTCGTCGAACATTATGTAAGGGTCCAGTTCGGACGCGGTCGCGTCCAGTTCCTTTCGGATTTCGTTCGCGTCGCGCCAGTGGAATCCAGCCTTACCCGCGTCCCCGTGGGGCGTAAGGATCAGGTCGCCCAGGCGGGACTTTCCAGACCCTGGAAGGTTACCGTTTAACAGGAACAGCGGGGGACGCCCCCCGTAAAGGGCGCGACAGTAAACGGACAGCATGGCCGCGATTTGTACGGACTCGCTTCGGTCGTCCATGGGGAAATACTTAAGCAAGTCGCGAAGGTATTTCGTCGACTCGTGGACGTCGGGGGCGACGTTGTAATCGAATTTTCGAACCGTGTAAATTAAAGATTCGGGATCATACCCGAACGGTAACCAGTCCAGCTTTCGGTCCTTCACTTCGCCCCGCCAGACAGGTAAACGAACCTGGTTTATCGCGACGATTTCTGGAACGCTGTTTCGAAGTTCGTCGGACCTAAGGACCCGCCGCATATCTTCCGATTTGAACGAACAGGGTTTCGGTTTTCCGGTTTTCTTATTCGTCCCGGCGTAAGGATAGATTCCAGCGGTAAGCGGTAACCAGGTCGCGAACCGGTCCTGGTCCATACTTTCCCATTCGCCGGTTTTCGGGTGGATCGTTCCCAGGTCGTGTCCCTTTCGGAATAGCTGTTTTTTCCCCCGTAACATTCCCGCGATTTCGACGGCCTGTTCCTGGCTGGAAAGTCCGACGTAAACCGTTCGGACGTTAAGGTCGTCCGGGACCGGGACGTCGGCCTGGTCGAAAAAGTCGGCCAGGCGACTTACTATTTTATGGGCTTCGTCCTGGCCGTCGTCGGTCGCTTCATTTTCTTCGGTCATGGTTTTACAATCTGGTTTCCGCCCTGGTAAATCGGAAGGCCGGACGGGTCCGGCGAAGGGTTTAAATAAATAAGTTTCTGGTCCGCCCAGCTGGAATCCTCAGGACGGACCCAGGTTTCGCATTTTTTGCACTGGAACGCCTTCGCTTTCGCTGTCGTCGTTTTCCCGCAATTCGAACAGGTAACGATCCGTCGACGACAGCCTGGAAGCCTCGTTAAACGGATCGCTGTCAATGCGCCAGGGTCCGCCCCCAGTTTCGAAAACAGGGGAAGGATCGAACGCCTTACCAGGTCGAAATCGGGCTTACTATGGACGTCTAATTTTACCAGGGCGTGGATCGACCGGACCCCGCTGGTATAAATCGCGACGATCGGAAGGGGGACGATCGCCAGGAAATTAAGCCATAAATCGAAGGGGGCGTCGTCGCTTTCCAGGATCAGGAAACGCCAGTCGGTAACGCTTTCCTTCGATCGCCGGGACCAGGGTAACCCGCCCTGGTCGTCCCGCTTTCCCCTGGGGTTCGGTTTCCATTGTCCCGAAACTGGCTGGTTCAAAAACCAGACCCCTTCCATATTGTCGACGGGAAGCCTGTCGACTCGCTTCGCCTGGATACCCTGGGCCTGGCCCAGGATAAACGCCCCCCGGCCAGGTTCGAACAGATACTGGGCCTGGGAAAAAAAGTTCGTAAAAACCAGGACCCTTTCGTCCGGTCGATAAACCTGGGCCAGGAAATCTTCGGGGGTCTGGATTCCTTCCAGGTCGATCGGGTTCCGATCGTAAAACCAGGCTTCGTCGGTTCCCAGGTCCATTCGACAAAAACGTCGAAGTTTATCCAGGTCGAAGGACAGGACGCCCTGGACTTCGCGTTCGGGGGCCTGGGCCGGGGGGTTCGGTTTCGGTGTCGAAGGACCCGACCCCTGGCGGGACTGTCGCCCCTGGTCGGGGATCAGCTTTTCGCCCAGTTCGTTTACCGCGTCGACCCAGTCGATTCCCTGAATATGGGCGTAAAGTTCGATCCCGTCGCCGGATAGAATCCCGCCTCCGCCCTGGGAACAAATAAACGAACCCGTCCCGTCGCGGTCGTCGAACCGGAAACGATCCCGGCCCCCGCATCCAGGGCAGGGTCCATGTTTATTCTGTAACAGCGACCCGTTTACCCTGGCGTGGCTCATAAGGACCGCGTCCCAGGCGTTTCTGGCGAATTCGCGGACAGCGTTCGCGTCGTAATGTTTTTTCGGTCCGTCCCCCATGGCTTATCGAATGTTTAAAAGGGTTTTCCCAGTTCCTTCGTATCGAAGGATTTCCCGCTGGTAAGCGGCCCCCGAAACTGGGGGCCTTCCCCTGGCCCCCGGCGTTACCTGTCGCGGACCGCTGGACCCCTGGCGGGATACCAGGGACCAGGCGAAACGATCGTCGTCCAGGACAGCGTTAAGGACTTCCATACTCAGTTCCAAAAGTCCCCAGCCAGCTTTAGTTTTCATCGTTCGAAGGGTTAAGGGTGAAACCGACCAGCTGGGCGACGTCCTGGAAGTCCGGGTCGTCGATACCGTTCCAGCGGATCGCGGACCCCAGGACCGCGACGGTAAGATACCCGACCAGGGCTTCGACGGACTGGAAGGGCGTTTCGTCCAAAAATTCGACGATCCCGACAGGCTGGGGTTTCCCCTTAAGGTTCGGGATTTCCAGCCAGCGTCCCAGGACGAACGTCGCGTCGTCGCTGTTCGAACAGGTTACCCCGATCAGGGCCTTAAGGACGTCGGGAACCGATTCGGGTTTCGTCGCGATCAGGTTCGCCAGACCAGCGGCGTTCCCCAGGGCCGTTTCCAGCTTTTTCTTTTTCTGTTCGCGGTCGCGTTTCTGGGCGTCCTGTTTCTTTTTCTGGTCGCCGTCCGCCTTATCGAACAGGGTCGACCCGTTTCCCTTTTCCTTCGCCGTCGCCTTAACCAGGTCTTTTATCGCTTCGCGATCGACCAGGGCGACAGGCTTCCCTGTTTGGGGGTGTCGCGCCAGGATCGGGGCGACCGTCGACCCGTGAGTTTTAAGGACCTGGTCCCAGGTCGGGTTTTTTTCGTCCGCGTAATGGCCGACGTCCTTCGAAGTCGGTTTCGAATCCAGGGGGACCAGCTTCGAATCGAACGCGACGGCCCCAGCTGGGCCAGCGAAAACCCTGGCCGCTTCGTCGTCGTCCAGGACGACCTGGCCGGACTGTTCGGCCCTGTCGCGTTCGCGGCCCCAGGCCAGGTCCGCCTTATTTCGGAAACAGGTCGGGTTCGTACAGACCCTGGGGGAAATCCCGCCCCCGGAAACCTTCCCGCGTCCGCCTTCCGACAGTTCCGCGTCCAGGCCGTCCATATTCGCCGTTCGATAAGGACAGGGACCACAGGCCCCCGCGTTCGGGTCCAGCTTCGCGTCCTCAGGATCGAACGGGGCGTCCTGTAAACCGACCATAAATTCGGACTTAACCAGGGCGATCGTTTCCAGTTTGTTTAACGGACGATCCAGCCCTTTCGGTTTAAGGATCATTTTCGCGGCCTTATTGCGGTCCGCTTCGGTCGGGATTCGTCCGATAATTTCACAGTGTCGCGTCCCGATCTTTCCAGCTTCCAGGGCTTCCAGGGCGATCCGGGGGGCGCGTATCATGGTCATACGCTGGGAAACCAGCCTGGCCGATACCCCGATCCGTTTCGCGATCGCCGCTGGGGACTGGCCCTTATTTTCCGACAGCCATACGAACCCCCTGGCTTCGTCGCCGGGGCTTATGTCCTCCCGTTGTAAGTTTTCGACCAGCTGGACTTCCTTCGCCGTTTCGATTTCTTCCGGGGTTTTCAGAATACGGACAGGAACCAGGCGACGTTTCGCGGCCAGTTCTGGGTCGGTATTTATCAGTCGATCGACGACTTTCCTGGACGCGGCCAGGCGACGGTTACCGACAGGAACCAGATACATTTCCCCGGCCAGGCCAGGCTGGGTTTCGTAGGCTTCCAGGTTCTGGCGGACCCCATGGACTTCGATACTGTCGGCCAGTTCGTCCAGCTTCGCGGGGTCCATGGTCGAACGGAAGTTCGTCGGGTCGTTTTCCAGCTGGTCAATATCGACCAGGACGATTCCCGCTGGTTTAAGCGATAAGTCGCGTTCGACTTCGCGGAAAACGCGTTCGACCAGGGCCTGGCGTTCGCCCTGGATCGGGGTCGCCCCGCTTGCCATTTTCTTTACCTGGTCGATCGACAGCCCCAGGGCCGTCGCCGCTGTCGCCTGATTCGGGAACAGGTTCGCCAGGCGATTTTTAAAAGTTTCGTTATCCATAATATTAGTTCGGTTTTCGGTTCGGTTAAATTTTCTGGAAGCGGTCGACGGCCTTACCGTTTTCGATCCTGGCGACCGGGAAGGCCAGGGCCAGGATTAGGGTCTGGAAAAATCCCAGTTCGTCGCGGCGAACCCGAAAGGTTCTGGCCGGGGTTATCCCGATCCGCCATTCCTGGACCAGGGCCGGGGGTTCCGGGGGAACCAGCCGGATCGCCGGACGCGGGGCCGGTGGATCGGTCGATCGTGATTTTTCCGGGGTTCGACCATTCGGTCGGTTTGCTGGGTTTGTTCGTCTTTTCATTCGGTCGGTATGTTAAAAGTTTCTGGGAAGCGGCCTGGACCTGTAACAGGTCGAAGGGGACGTCCAGACCCGTCGCGACGTCGCGAAGGACAGCGGCCTGGTAATCGGCCAGGGCCTGGGCGAAACCCGTCGCGTCGATCGGGTTCGACGCTGGGGCGATCGACGGGGCGATCGACGGGGCGATCGCCAGGGACGCCAGGGACTTTACGAAAGTTCGGCGTTTCATTTTTTGCCGGGGTTTTTCCGCTTCGCGGCCTGTTTCTTTTTCCGGGTTCCTGTCCGTCGATTCGTGTTTCCCTTCGCGGCCTTCCGGGATCGTCGCCTGGCTTTTTCGGACTTAGTTCCCCCCAGGCCATGGAATCCAGAAACGCCCAGGCGTTTACAGGCATCTTCAAAAAAAGCGATTTCCCTGGCGGACGTCGCGGCCTTCGTTTCGCCCAGGACCTGGGCCAGTTCGGTCGCTGACATGTCGCCCAGTAATCCGGGGTTTACCCGACGAACGACAGCCAGGAAATTTTTAAACGCCCCCCAGGGACTTTTAATTCCGTCCTGGAAAACGAACCGACAGAATACGTTCCAGTCGTCCAGTCGCTGGGCCTGTTGTTCGGGGGTCAGTTCCCCGCGAACGCCCTGGCGGACCGCGTCCGAAAGCGGGAAATAATCCAGGTCTATATCCCCCATGGGGAACCGATCGTCCGCCGCGTTTTCCCATTCGGTCAGGACGTCGACAGCCTGGTCGTAATGATCCTGGGCGCGGTCGATTATGGACTGGTCCCCGAATTCGTTCGCCAGGACCAGGGCTTCCTTTGCGCCCAGGGCTTCCGCGACCAGTCGGTCCCCCTCGCTGGAAACCAGGCGGACGTCGGGACCAGCTTCGCCGTCGACAGTTTCGCGGGTCTGGGAAAAGGACGGTTCGCCCCTCGTAAAAATGCTTTTTCGTTCGGCCATAAGTTTTACCAGGTTCGTCGGTTTTTGTTTCGGTCGTCGCGTTCCTTCCTGGCGCGGCGTACTGCGGCCCCATGTTTCGAAAGGGTGCTGGACGCTTCCGCGAAATCATGGGCCAGACCATTCGCGACCAGGGCGTTTCGTTTCGCGTTAAGGTCCAGGTCGAACCAGCCGGACGGGATCGTTACCCCTTCCAGCGGACTTCCCGGCGTGTAAAACTTAGTCGGTTTTTTTCGGTTCATACTTCCGGGGTTTTATTGTCCAGTTCCTGTTCGACGTCGTCCAGGTATTCCTTAAGGATTAACTGGGCCGTCGTCGAATGCTCTCTTAACCAGGCGATCCGTCGACGGATTTCGGGGTCGCTATATTTACGGCCCAGGCCAGGGCGGGACCCGCTGGTAATGTCGCCCCAGTATCTGGTTTCCGGGTCCAGGGGGACTTCGTCGCCTGGTTCCCTGGGGATTAAAAGCCTGGACCCCATACCTTCCAGGATCGGTTCCTGGATTACCCCGGCGATCGAATCCCGCTGGACGTCGGCCCCGATCAGGCCCTGGGGGAATATCCGGCGAAGGGTATCCAGTTCGACGAACGACTGGGCCTTCCGCTTTTGGGTCCAGTATCCGCCGCGTAATTTCGTCGCGACCAGGATAAGGACCAGGGTAAGTAAACCGAACCCAGCTGGGACCCAGTCGCCGTCCAGGATCGCGGGAAGGGTGAAAACGACGACCGTAAGGAACGCCATACAGAAAACCATTATTTCGACCGGTTCGGCCAGGGCGTAACAGTTTCGGGGAATTCGAAATCGAATCATACCTGGCCCCCTTCCTGGTCGGACTGGGCCGTCGCCCTGGCCAGGGCGTCGCGGAAGTGGATCGGTAAGGTTCCGGTCGCTTTCATGGCGTCCAGCCTGGTCGACATAACAGCGGCGAACAGGTTCGGATTTATGTCGCTGGGGGCCAGTTCTGGCTGGTCCAGTTTCGTTCGGATCAGGTCGACGGTTTCGTCGAAACACTGGCCGGTTATTAAGTCGATCGCGACCCTTAGCGGGTTTTCGTTCTTTTCCATATCGGGTTTTTGGTTCGGAGTTTCCCTTAAGCGGCGACGGTTTCGGTTTCCGGGATCGGGGCCAGGCCCAGGGCCTTTTCTTCCTGGTCGACGCGTTCCAGGATCGCCTGGGCGATCCATACGTTTCGATCCAGTCGGGGGTCCCGGCTTTCCGCGATCCGCTTCGCCCTGGCCAGTAATACTTTCGGGACGTCGGCCAGGACCAGGGCCTGGGTCGGTTTATCTGTTTGTTTAGGCATCTTAATATTTTTAGGTTCGCGGGTATTTAAAACGGTTTTAAAAGTTTTTGCAATAAAAAAAAGGATTACCCCGGACGACTGGACACAAAAAAACCCCGAACGGACGAACCGATCGGGGGCGGGTAAAGGAAAATTCGGGGGAATCAGGGGCGGGATTTTAACTCGCGAACGTCGCTTTTAATTTCGCCCAGCTGTTCGGATATAAACCGTAACCTTTCGTCGACGACTGGAATATGGGCGACGTCCTGGACGATCGTGGCCTGTTTCTTTTTCAAGTCCTGGACGTCGTCGTCGCTGTTTTTCCCCATGAATACTTCCGCCGTTACCCAGGTCGCCCAGGCGACAGCAAAAGGGAAAACGATAAGGATAAATTTAAGCCCGATTTGTAACAGATTATTCATAAGGAAATGTTTCCGGTCCTCCGTGGACAGGGGGCCGGTCTGGTCGTCGTCGGGCGTCGCGGTCGTAATCATTTTATAAAATGGGGTCCTGTCAAAAGATCATAAAAAACGCCCTGGGGGACTTCCCCAGGGCGTCCCGATTTACGGATCGGGGCCTGTCGTTTTATTATATTGTCAGGACGTCGGGTTCCACAGTCGGACGTTTTTCGGCCAGCCGTTTTTGTGATACCAGGACCCTTCGATAACGTAGGGGATCGCGGCCTGGAAATGCATCGCGTCGACATACCGGCCAGGGTGTTTCGGGTTTTCATAACCAGGCATCCCCCAGGCCCTGGGTCCCCACAGGAAACCGAACGATTCCATAATCGCGACCGATTCGTCCGAAAATGTCGACGTATCAGAAAACAGCGGGTTTTCGTGCGGGTTAAAATCAACAGCGGCCCCGTAAGCGTGGACCGACAGGGATTTCCCCAGCTTTTTCGATCGGTAATTAAACGAACCCCCGTAAACGTGCCAGCCTTCCCCGTGGAACCGATCGGACCCCAGGGTCGCGTAAATCATGGCCAGGGCGTCCTGTAACGCTTCGACCAGATTTTTATGGGTGCGGTGATCGTCCAGGCCGTCGCCGGTCCTGTCGATAAGGTCCGCCCCTTCGCGGGTGTAAAGGACCGCGTCGTCGACTGGCCAGTTAAACCAGTCCAGGATCGTTTCGTCCTCCCAGGGTTTTCCGTAGAATTCCGCCAGGTGTTTTTCGCCGGGAAGGGCGACCAGGGCCGGGGGGTCGACCAGGTCGATTACCGGGGCTTTTCGAACCGGGGCCGGGGCCGTCGTTTCGATCAGGGCCTGGAACAGGCGATCCTGTTCCGCTTGCCATTTCTGGGCGTTAGCCCTGGCTGTCGTCCAGCCTTCCAGAATGTCGTTTCGTTCCATCATAGGATCAGGGGGAAAAGTAAAACCGGGTTCGACTTTACTGTAAACCTGTCCGGCCAGGTTCTGGGACTTTTCCCCAGGCTAGTCGCTGGCCTATCGAACCGGACGCGTCCGTAATGGCCTGGCTTCCCAGGTAAGCGGTCGAAATCCAGCGGATAATTTCCCCGGCGATTTCTTCCGAAATCCCGAAATGGATCGCGACCAGGGAAAGGGCCGACGCAATCAGGCCGACCCAGAATTTACGGGATTTTAGCTTATCGACGGGCGACATATCTGGGGGCGAATATCCGGTTACGGATTTCGTCGCGTCCGCCAGACCCTGGAACCCCAGATAATTCGTATTCAGCCACAGGAACAGGCCCAGGACGAAATCGTCGGACAGGCCGAAAGCGGTCCCGATTAAAAGGCCGATATTCATAGCCAGGACGAACCAGGCTTTTCTGGAATTAAGTTTTTCTTTCATGGTATTACGTTTGCCCCAGACTTCGCGAAAGATCGCGACCTTACGAAACAGACCTGGTTCGTAAGGTTCGATTCCCTTCGACTTCCGTCCCCTGGGCTTTCTTTTTTGGTGTGGTTTCACTGTTCGGTTTTCTGATTTTCGACCGTCGAAGCGTCGACAGTCCGAAAGTTTTTTACCGGTTTATGGACCGGTTTTTTTACCGGTTTATGGACCGGTTTCCGATAGTCGAACCGGGGTTCGGTCGGGATAAATTTTTCGGCGGGGGTCATGGCTTGAAAGGGTCCAGGGCCAGGGGACGGATCGGATTGGAAAACAGGGACCCGATCCGGGGAACGAAACCGATACAGATTTCGGGACCGATCCCCTGGACCGTCGCCCTTACGCATACCATACCGTCGCGGATTTCCCCGGCGATATTAACGCGGGAAACAGCGTTCCGAACGTGGTCCCCGAACGTCGGGGCTTCGTCCTGGGGGAACAGGTCGTCGGTCGCCGGGGCCGGACCAGCGGGAAGGATCGGTCCGGGATCAGTTCGCGAAGTCGCGCAACAGGGAAGGGCGACCAGGGCCAGGACTGAAACAGCGAAAAACAAAAGTCGGGTTTTCATTAAAAACGCGACGCTGTCAAAAGACAGGACCCGGACGGTATGGAATCCCATCCGATTTACGAAAACTTCCGCCGTCGATACCAGGAACAATTCCCGGACTTTCCCTGGGGGCTGGACGATAAGGCCCTGGGGAAGGACTTCGCCCAGGGGCGGGGGATTCCTGTCCCGGAAACCTTCCAGACTATCGAAAGCCTGGACCAGCTGGACGACCTTCGAATCCCTTCCAGGGCGATCGTAAAACCGAACGGGTTACATTCAGCCAGGGGACTTTTCGCCCTGGTAAAAACCCAGGACGGTTTCGTCGACGTAATGGGCCGTCGTTCGACGACCAGGGAAAGGGTCCTGGCGGCCTATCGTGAAAACTGGGAAACCTGGTCGAAACATAACCGGCGAATTCCGCTTACGATCCTGGTCGAACAGTTCGCGAAAAGTCCCCTGGGAACCTGGACGATCCCCCTGGACGTAAAAATCTATTTCGTCGCCGGTTCGCCCCGGTTCATCGTCGTAATAAACCGAAACTTTCCCGAACCCAGGTTCGGTTTTTTTACCCCGGACTGGAAGGACGCCCAGGGTATGATCCAGGACGTTTCGGTCCGCGTTACTCAGGAACGACCCAGGCGTCCCGAATCGAACCTGGCTTACGCGTCGAAACTGGCCCATGGCCTGGATACCCCGTTCGTTTCGGTCGATATGCTGGACGCGGACCCCGAACCCTGGTTCGGGGAATTTACCCCGGCCCCAGGGGGGGCGTTCGCCTGGTCCCTGGGGCTTCCGGGAATGTGGAAATTTACCGATCAGGTCCTGGATACCTGGCTGGACGCCTGGACTAGCTGGTCGTCCGTTTCTTCCCCTTCCCCCGGTCCGTCCAATGGTCGCACGTTACCGACCCTTCCAGGTTAAAACCCCAGCCCTTTTCGTGTAACCGTCGCGATACTTCGCCGTCCCATCCCAGGACGTAAGGTTCCAGGGCGTTCCCGATATTTTTCGTTCCCCGGATCGGACAGGCTTCCAGGGCGGGGCGGGACCATACCGTAAACCCGCCAGCGACCCCGGCGACCTGGATCGCCGTCCGGGGAATTCCCGCGATCCTGGGGGCCTTCGACCAGCGACCAGGGACCGTCGTCGCGACCGCGACCCCAGGGTTATCCCTGGACGCGTAAACCCCAGCGGACGCGGCGATCCGGTTCGCGGCCCCTGGGATAATTCGCTGGGCCAGTTTCTTCGCCGCTGGTTCGATTTCGTGGGGGAAAACGTCGTCCTCCCAGGTTAGGATCGTATCTTCCGGGGTCGCTTCGACGCCCCTGGTATAGGCCCAGGAAACCAGGTTATGGATCAGGCCGAACCGATCCAGCTGGGACCAGCGGGGCCAGGTGTCGCCCTTTAAAACGGTAACGCGTTCGAACCGTCCTTCGACCTTTCCCAGGGCCGTTCGTAACTTCCTGGCGAAGGTCGTCGAAAACGAATTATCGACGACCGTAAGGCCGCAATGGATCGGAAGTTCCAGGGCCTGGACAGCTGGGACCCAGCGGTCCAGTAACCGAACGTCCCCACAGAAAATAATCAGGACGCCCAGGGACCGACAATTCCAGACCGCGTCCTGGAATCGTTGGCCATGGCTTCGCCGGTCCCCGTGTTCGTGTAATTCCAGTTCGTAATTAAGGGGGCGAAGTTCCCAGCCAGACCGCTTAAGGCGTCCGCCCAGTTCGTAATCTTCCAGGCGGGAAAGCCTGGTTTCCCAGCCCCCGATATGGTTAAGGGCGTCGACCCGCCAAAAACCAGAGGTATCCGTAAAACAGGACTGGCGCGGATCGCCGGTTACGTCGTTCGACCTGGGGACGGACTGGACCATAATCTGGGGGTAAAGGACCCCGACGTTTTCCCCCGCCGTCCGGGTCCTGGCGATACCGTTCGCCAGGTAACCCTGGGGGATCAGGTTATCGGAATCCCAGAAAAGGACCCAGGAACAGGCGGGGGCGACTTCGGCCATGGCCGCGTTTCTGGCCTGGCCGGGGTTTCCCCAGCTTCCCCGGACGACCTTCCAGCCAGCGGAAACGGGGGGGTCGTAATCGGGCGGGGTGTTATCCAGGGCCAGGATTTTCTGGAACAGTCCCCGGTCGGGGACCTGGGCGTCGATCGCGGCCAGGCTGTCCTGGATAAAATGAAAATGGCCGGGGTGAGACGTAACTATAATTCCAATCATACCGACCGGTCGACGTCAAAAGGCCCCGGCGAATTTAAGGGGCGGGGTCCCAGACTTTACAAGGGGGATCATAAACCGACCACAGGGGGCCGTCCGGGGCCGCTGTCTGGTCGCCGATCGGATAATCGGGTCGGGGGGCGATCGCCAGGGCGTTACATTTGTCGGGCGTCGTCCAGTCCAGGGCGTAATGGTCCGCGACGGTAAGGTCCCCGACCTGGACGACGCGGCGAACCGTCGCCGTATTGTAAAACCAGACCCCGCGTTCGTAAGTGAACCATACGGACGGGGTCCCGGAATCGTCGGGGGCCGTCGCCAGGCGTCCGATCGGGACGCCCTTGTAAGCGTGTAAAACTGCGGTCGGGTGGTTCATCAGTCCGGGTTAAGGTCGCGTTCGATTCGGAAAATTAAGGTTTCGCTGGACTTCCGCTGTTCCTCCCCGGCGTTCGCGTTCGCGTATAAATGCGCCTGGACGGTCGCGTTATGGACGTCGCCCTGGACTTCCTGGCGTAACCAGGTCGGGGCGGAACCCCAGGCGGACGAAACCCCGCCCAGCTGGGAATCTGATTTTACGACCAGGACGACCTGGTTACTTCCGTCGACCAGGCGGACTTCCGTAAGGTCGCCAGCCAGGGGGCTTACGGCCTGGACCTTCGCCTGGATACTGGCCGCGTCGTCGCCGTCCTCCCATAACATGGGGGACCCGTCGTTTAAAGGCATATCGAAGTTTCCCCCGCCCTGGCCGCTTCCATACAGAATATGCCATAAATCGAATTCTTCGGGATTGTAATTGTAAGGGTCCCCGGTCAGGACGCCCCCGCCAGAAACCGTTAGGAAATTAAGGGGGACGACGATAACCAGTTCGGTCGTCCCGCCGCTGGTCTGGACCCTGGTCGCGACGGAAACCCCGGACGCGTTCCCGCTTACCGACAGGTTCGAAAAGGTCGAACGCCAGTGGGGGGCTTCGTCGGTCCCCTGGTCGGTATTCGTCCCGACCAGGTTGTCGACCTGGAACAGGTTCCCGTCCCAGGCCAGGGCCAGGGTCCGCTGGAACGTAACGTCCTGGCCAGGCTGGTTCGGAAACGCCAGGGCCAGGTCCAGAATATACGGTTTCGCTGTCCCTGGTTTCGGAAGGTCGACGTAATTAAATGTCTGGTTCAAAGTCGCCCCGCCAGAAACATTCGACAGGGCCTGGGTCTGGGTCTGGTCGTATTCGATCAGGTCGTAAATTATCCCGATCGCGATTTCCCCCAGGGCGTCGTAAAACGTCCCGCCGTCGCTTTCGTAATTCGCCAGGACCTTCGCGAAACTGGCCTTATCGCAATGGACCATTATCCGGTATCGGGTCGCCTTCCCCGATCCGACCTTAAGGAAATCGGTTTCGGACTCAGTCAGGACCAGCCTGTTTTCGGGTTCGCGTTCCTTCGTTCCTATGCGGATCGTAGTAAGGGGAAGGTCCTGTAATGTCCCGTCCTCCCTGGTAACGCCCAAAAGGATCGGAAACCGGTCGGACTGTTTCACGCGTAACGCGGCCCGCTGGATTCCATCTTCGATCCCTGGGGGTCCCCAGGGGACTTCGTCGGTTCCTGGGATCGTTACCTTACCGGTAACCATATCGAAATTAACCTTTACGGCCAGGTCGTCCCCGACTTCGTCGACGTCCGCGACGACTGGATACCCCGCGATAATAATATTTTCCTGGTCGCTGTCGACGACAGCGGCGACAGCCTGGACCCCGGTCCCGTCGTCCGTAATATTCAAAGCGGCCCCGCCCTGGACAGTGGCGACTTGAAAAGTTCCGTTCGCCTGGTCGACGTCGCGGACGACATAATCGACGCCAGCTTCCAGCGGGGCGGGAAGGTCCGCCCCGGTAAAATTAACGGTATCCCATTCCGAAAACGAATTCCCTGGGGAAGTAAAAAGGTCCGTCCCGTTCGCGACCGTAAACGCCCTGGCGTAAAGTTTTCGGGCGACCAGGGCGACGATATAAACCCCAGCTGGAAGGGTTCCGGTAATCTGGCCGGTCGCGGCGTTCGCGGCCAGCCCTGTCGGAAGTCCAAAAACCTTCCAGCTTTCGGGGGTTACGTTCGTCGCCTGGGGGATAAACGTAAACGCTTCCCCGACTTCCCCGCCCAGGGCGGACGTTCGAATATCAATTATGGGTTTTTCCATGGTAAAAATTATTTAATGGTCGCGATTCCCAGGTCCGGGGTCCTGGAACCGTCCAGGCCCATATCGGCCCCGACGACAGCGATAAACCCCCTGGCGTCGACGACGTCGTTTTCGGTATCGAACCGGACCAGCCTGGCGCGTAAGGCGAAGTTCGCCGCGTCCGGTCCAGTTCCCCCGGCGACGTTATCGTAAACCAGCTGGTCCAGGGTTATCCCCGACAGCGTCCGTTTAATCCGAACCCCGGCGACATGGCGGGAAGGGACCGGCGTAAGTGTAAGCGGGATTTCGACAGCTGGGGACGGACGCCAGACCGCGTTTTTAATGTTAAACCCTGGCGTCGCCGGGGTCAGGTCCTGGGGCATATCCCCGATTTCGATAACCAGGACACAAGTAACTTTCGACGTCGCTTTTAACAGGGCCAGTTCCAGGCCGAACAGCGTTTCGAATACCTTCCCGATCCGTAACTGTTGATCGTTTACCGCGACGTCGAACAGCGTCCGTTCGAAGTCGACGGGATAAAACGAAACGTCGCCCTGTTTCGTAACCGTATGGTCCCCAGTTCCCAGGTCGGTCGCGTCGATCGTCGCCAGGCTTCCGGCCAGGGTAAGGGTAAAGGTCGACGCGGTCCGCCCAGCGACATAATAGTCCGTCGCCGCGACCAGGCCAGCGGGAAGGGTTCCGGTCGTCGACAGCTGGACGCGGTCGACATTGTCCAGGCGATGATCGACGGAAGTAAACAGGTCGGGACGGAAAACCGTATGGACCCCGGTCCCGGTGTCGGTCAGGTCGACCGCGTTCCCAGCTGGGTCGTCCAGTAACTGGATCGTGTCGTCGTCGATTGTCTGGACGTAATAGTCCGTCGCCAGGGCCAGCCCAGCGGGAAGGGTTCCGGTCGTGTAAAGCCGGACGCGTTCGTCGTCCGCGAAACCATGGCCGACGATCGTAAGCAAGTCGTCCGCGTCGTCGCCTGTAAAAGCCTGGGGGGACTCAGCCGTAAAGACTGTTCCCGCCTGGACGCCATAGGGGACGACCTTGTAAAAAAACCGTCCGTCGTCCGCCAGGTAATCGTTAAGGCCCAGGGTCCGACCCAGTCGTCCGCCCCCGCCTGGAATATCGACGGTTCCGCCGCTGTCGTTTACGAATACCTTCCCCTTACGCGACGCGTCGCTTTCGGGAAGTTCGCCGGATACCAGGATCGCGTCCAGGCTTTCGGGGGCTTCGTCGTGGACCGCTGGAAGTAACGCCCCAGGTCGACGGGTTCGCCCGAACGCGTCCTGGAAAACTTCCTGGGGAATATCGTAAATTTTTTCCGGGGTCGCTTCCAGGACCGGGGCCTGGGTAAGCGGGAACAGGTCGAAAACCGGGGGAAGTAACCAGGTCGACCCGCCTTTTAAATCCTCAGTCCGGGAAAGGACCTTCGACGGGGCCAGTAATTTAAGGTCCTTAATATCGGATAACATACTGTCCAAAAGTTCGCCCAGGCCGTTTACCTGGCCCAGTTCGATTTCGATATTATCGACAAAAGCGGAAACCGGCCCAGCGGACGTAATCAGGGCGACCAGGGTATCGACCCCAGGGGTTCCGTAATTCGCCAGGACCTGGATCGTTACCTGGTTCGCGTTGTCGATCGTCCAGGTATAGTCCGAACCATGGACCAGGGCGCGACCCCCGGCGACGTTCTGGCGAACGACGACGCTGGCGATTTCCTCAGTATTCAGACCGTGAGCGATTACCGCTGGGTCCAGGGTTCCGTTACCGAAAACCTGGGGGTAATGCTGTTGGCCCGGAATTACCTGGGTCGCGTTGAAAGGGTAATAATCGTTCGGAAGTGGGGGCCGTAACCATTCCTGGTTCGGGGTGTTTTCCAGTTCGTCCCAGCCGACTTCGCGACGGAAGGTTACGTCCTGGGTAAACGTCGACCGGTGTTTTATCTGGGCGTCCTGTTCGTCCTGATAGGTAACCTCTAATTCCAGGACCAGGGGGACCTTATCGCCAGCCCTTAGGATCGCCAGGGCCTGGGAAGTATTCTGGTCCAGGTCGATCTGGAAGTCGCCAGCCGGGGCGTCGAAAACGACGATTTCCAGGTCGTCGTCCGGCCAGTTTATCCCCTCCATTGTCCCGTCGTATCGAATATGGGCGACGTTCGCCCTGGGGTTCGTAACGGTAAATTCCCCGCCGTCGTCGGCCAGGGGGTCCAGGGCCGTTTTTATCTGGCGGGACCCGTCCGACTTCGAAAGCAAGGTCGACCGCTTTCCCGATCGCCGGACCTGGAACGACCCGCGAAAGTTCGGGGGGACGGCCAGGGCTTTTATTTCCGGCCATACGTTTTCGCCGAATTCCCCGCCGTCCTGGGGGGAAGGGTTTATAAAATACGGGGATTTCGGGACGACCTGGGCGTAAGCGGACTGGAACGCGACGGGGGCCTGGACCAGGCGGACTTCGGTAACCTGGTCGTCGTCGGACGAATAAGTCGCGATCCTGGCGAAGGTAACCGGGGCCAGCGAATTCGCCGCGACCAGGAACGGGATCGGGTCGGGGCCGGTCGCGATCCAGGAACCGTCCTTAACTTCGACCGCGACCGGGGAATAAACTTTCCCGATCCCGACGTCGGCCAGGCCGTTTACCGCGTCCTGGAAATCCTGGGCCGCTGTCGCTGCGGTATCGTCGAAGTCGACGTCGACGCTTAAGTTTTCCAGGGTATGGGTTCCGGTTCCGTTATCGGTAAAGTCGACAGCGGCCCCGCCGTCCGAAAGGGAAAGCTGGAAGTCGTTCGCGGTCGCGGCCTTAACGTAATAATCAGTCGAAGCGAACAGGCCAGCGGGTAAAACGTCATTCGACGAAACCCGGACGCGATCGCCGTCCGCCAGGCCATGGGCCAGGGCCGTAAGGGTGTCGGTCGCGGACTCCACCGTAAATTCGCGGCCTGTCCCTTCGATTTTAAGGGCGAACGTCCCGCCTGTCGGCCTGGCGTCGACGCGGCCCAGCGAACAGCGAATAGATTCGATCGTCCGGTCGACTTCGATTTCCCGGCCCCCGATATTCTGGGTTAGTCGTAACGTAATTTTCGACTTATCGCCCAGGAAAAAGTCCGGGGCTGTCCAGCCAGTATCCCCCAGGGTCGGGGCCAGCGTCTTACGGTTTAGCGATGCGAATAAAAAGGCTTCCATTTTCCTTCCTGTTCGCCCCAGTCAAAAACCCAGCCAGGCCCCCCTGGGGAAACGGGGCGGAAGCTGGGGGCCTGGACTGGGTCGCCGGGAAGGTTTAACCGGACTTCCGTCGACTATTCTTTACCCTCAGGTAAGCGACTTTCGGGGCCTTTTTTTCGACCCGGGTAAGGCGACGATATTCCTTTACCTGGTCGTCGGTCCAGCTGTCGATTTCGCGGATTATCGCCGCTTCCGGGGTTTTCGTTTTCGCGGGTTTCATTCGTCCCCCTTCCATGGTTCCGCCAGGCGGGTATCCAGGAACCCCGTTTCGTATAGGGGACCCCAGCCCCCTTCCGGGGAAAGCTGGAAGTTTTCGCGGACTTCCCAGCGGAAACGGGATTCGTCGCCCAGCTGGTTAATCCTGGGACCGATCCCCAGCCAGTCGCGACCAGGGGCCAGGTCGGGAAATCCTGGGGGTTTTACGGGAACGATCCGTCCGATATTCGCGAACGGATCAGGGTCCAGGCGATCCGTTCGGTAATGTTTCGTAAGGATCGTTCGGACGTTCGGGTCGACCCAGGTCGCGACGACCTTCCCGTCGCCGTCCCGGACCTTTCGTTCCTGGAATGAAAATTCCAGTTCCCAGACAGTTTCGCCGTTTTCCAGCGGGGCGACTGGGTCGATATGATCCGGGGAAAGGACGACCAGGTCGTCGAAGGACTTCGCCTGGACGTCGGGAACCCGATCGACCAGGGCCGCGAATATCGACAGGGCTGTCCCCTTAATTATTTCGCGGCGTTTCATGGCTTCGCCCCCTTCCGTAAAATCGCCTGGTCGCGTCGAACGTCCTGGGCGACGCGGTCGCCTGGCTTCGACCACAGGAACCCGACCAGGGCCCGGGCGTTATCGCAGGAAAACCCCCGGTGTCGCTGGCCAGCGATCCAGGCGACGGCCTGGCCGTAACCTTTCGGTCGTCCTGTCGGTTTCTTATTACCTGGCTGGGTCATGGCTTCGCCCCTTCCAGCTGATTTAAAACCTGGTCGATATGGAACGCGACCGACCCCGTAACGGGAACCCCGCTGGGGCTGTCGCTTTCCATCTTTTCGATTATCGACTTAGATTTCCCCAGGATCGACGCCAGGGTTTCCTGGGTCATTTTAAGGGCCTTTCGCCGGTCGCGAAGTTCCTGGCCGGTTATGATCGCGTCCGTTCCGACCATTACGAACCGTTCGGGGTCCTGGCTTATCAAGTCGCCCCAGGCCCTGGTCGGACCAGGGACCCCGATCGCCTGGGCGTCCGGGTGGTCGGGGTCGTGATTCGCGACCCCGGCGACTTCGCCGTTATCCCGATCGAATAGTATCGTTTTCCTGTTTTTCATTTTTTGGTTTTTCGGTTAAGGGCGTCGATCAATAGCGACGCGAAAGGTAAAAGTTTCGTCGGCCAGGGTCCCAGGTTCGGTCCGGGTTTCCATTTCGACGACAGACAGGCCCAACTGGAAAACGTCCCAGCGGAAACGTCGCCTGGCCGTAATTCGCCTGGCCAGTTCTAACGGGATCGGGGGCGCGTATCTGGCCAGGTCGACCGTCGACCCGAATCCCTTTTCCAGCTGGAAGTCGAACCCCCCGCCGTCCTTCCGGGACTTATCAGCGGCCCAGGCTTCCAGGGTGTCCAGGACAGCCTGGTCGACAGGGTCGCGGTCTGGATCGTCCTGGGATTTTTCGGGGGGACGCTTCGCCAGGGCCTGGACCGTTTCGCGAAGTCCCTGGGCGAATGTCCTGGGACGCTTCCAGCCAGCGTCCGAAAGTTTCTGGCCGTCCAGCGAATAGCGAAGGTCGTGTCCAGGGCGGGACGCGTGGAAATTTTCCCAGGCGTAATCCAGGGGAAGGTCCAGGGCGTCCGCGATCCGTTCCGCTAGTTCCAGGTTATCGACTTCGACTTCCCCGGCGACGTTAAACTTATCGGGTCGATCGCTGTCCCCGAACCTGGCCGGGGTTATGTTTTCCAGTATCCAGGCCAGGGCGTCCGCGTGGTCCCTTGCATGTAACCAGACCCTGGACCCAGCGGACCAGCCCCCCAGGGGATGGGGTTCGCCATGGATTCGAACCTGGGTTCCAGCCAGGACAGCCTGGACGACTTTCGGGACGAATTTTTCGGGGTGCTGGCCTGGGCCGTAATTGTTCATCGTGTTTGTAATCAGGACCGGGACCCCATACGAACGCCAGTAACTTATCGCGATCGCTTCCTGGGCGGACTTGCTGGCCGCGTAAGGGTTCGATGGGACATGGGGGTCCCATTCCAGGGCGGACGATCCGGGGGCCGCTGGGCCGAAAACTTCGTCGGTCGATACCAGGATAAACTTTTCGGGTTTCGCGATCCTGGCGTATTCCAGGATCGACAGGGCGATCGCGACGTTTTCCTTTACGAATTCCGCTGGGTTATCCAGGGACCGCTGGACGTCGGACTGGCTGGCGAAGGTCGCGACATAGTCGACCGAACCGATTCGATCGACGACCTGGTCCGGGATCGGTTCCCTTAGGTCGTGATAAATAAATGTAAGGCGTTCCCAGCCAGCTTCGCGACCGACGAACGCCAGCCGGTTTACGTCGCTGGCGTATTTCAGTCCGACCAGCGCGACGACTTCCCAGTCGGTCCTTTCCAGGATCAGCTGGACGAAATGGGAACCGATAAAACCACAGGCCCCCGTTACTAGAATTCGTTTTTTCTTTTCCATACGTTTTACGGGTTCGGTCTATTTCCGACCTGGAAGGATCGACAGACAGGCCCAGCCGGTCGACCGGTGAAACGTCCCGCGTCCGCATACTGGACAGGACGGGGCGTTCCCTGGGAAGGGGTCCGCCAGGCATACCTGGCGACAGGTTTCCGGGGCGTTCGCCAGGGCTGTCTGGATAAACAGGTCCAGCAAGGGGCCAGACAGTTCGCGATCGTTCGGGAACGCCAGGTAACGGTTTCGCGGTTCGCTATACAGGACCCAGACAGCCCCCGGACCGGACGGACCGATCCGTAATTCCCAGCCAGCTTCCAGGACGCCAGAATCGACCAGGGCGTCGACGACCAGGGCGAACGAAAGGCCCTGGTCGCGGTCGTCGTTTAAAGTCGAACCCGGTTCGACTTTCGTATCCGGCCCCCGGTCCGTTATTACGTCCCCCGCTTCGTCCAGCGTCCTGTAATTGTCGTTATCTTCGCCCAGGGAAAGCCAGGCGATCCTGTCGCTGGGGAATTCCCCAGCGGCGTTCCAGGCTTTTTCGTTCCAGTATTCTAATTTTATCATTTCGGTTTTTTCGTTCGGTTAAGGGGCCTGGATTCCTTCCAGCTTATCCCAGATTTTATGTCGACGGACTGGGGTCGAAAGGTTCCGACCTCGTTCGATATTCCGTTCGTTCGCCAGCCTGGACGCTTCCTTCCGCCTGGCGTCCCTGGCCGCTTTCTTATCGGCCAGGGCCTGGGCGTCGTCGCGGACTTTGCGGTCGCGGAAATGGGCGACGATATGGCTGTAAATTTCCGAACCGGTCAGGATCGCCCCCGCTTCCCGGATCGCCTGGCGACGAATACGAACCAGGGCCGCTTTCGTTATCTGTAATTCCGCCCCAGCCTGTTCGTCCTCCCATTCGTAAATAAAGGTCCCGACCCAGCCTCGATCCATAAGGGCGGACAGCTTCGCGGGATCGCGACGCTGGGCGATAATGTCGACGCAATCCTGGACCCAGGACTTAGCGATCCGGTAAGCCAGGCGTCCTTCGTTTTCCTTCGGGTATCGTTTCATTTTCATAATATCAGGTCGGTAAAAATTAAGCGGCGTTCGCCAGGTTCCGGTCGCGCCAGGCGCTGAAATGCTGGATTTTAAAATCGACCGAACAGGGTATCCCGGCGCGTTTCGCTTCCCATCGTGCGGCCATGGCCCAGGCCATGGAATCGACGGACGCGATTTTCGGGTCGTCCGCGAATTCGCCCAGGGCTTTCCCCTTTACCCCGAACAGGTGTAAAGCGGTCCCAACTGGAAGGGCTGGCGTAATCTTTGCCAGGATTTCGCGAAGGCCGTCCGATCCAGCCATATCGCGGCGACATACCGAACCGATCCCGATAACGGGGGGCCAGCCTTTTTTTTTCGAAAACTCGAAACGGTGGAACATATCCAGACAGGCTTCGTAATGCCAGGATTCCCAGCCCTGTAAAACAGGGACGGGGCGGGGGATTTCGAACCAGTCGGCCAGCTCGTTTAGGTCGGACAGGTTCTGGACGGTTCCGGCGATCCGGTCCATAATCGACGGTCCCTGGGCGATTACCTCAGGTTCGACGCAATAATCGCAGGACGCCCAGGCGTCGGGTTTAAGTTCCGCGACCAGGCGACAGTAATCGACCAGGGAAAAACGGAAACCGTTACGGGGACCGGGGTCCTTCATTGCGACGAACCCCCCGGAATCCAAGAACAGGCGGGGCTGGTCCTTTAAATACTGGGGGATATTCTTCCAGCGTCCCCGCTTATTATCCCATAAACGGTTCGCGGAAACCATAACGGGGATTTCCTGTTCGATCGTAAGCTGGGCCAGTCGGGGGTTTTCTAATTCCAGGCCGGTGAAAAGTTCGGTTTTCATAGGACCCGATTATCGTAAATTTTACGGGACCTGGCAAGCGAAAACGTCGTAAATTTTACAGGTCTGTTTTTACCCTGGGATTCGCGGGAATATCGAAAACGTCGGGATCGAACGCGGGGGACGCGACGAACGGGAAGTCGGGTTCCAGGCGGACAGGCTGGCGTCCTTCCAGGCGTTCCCGTCGCTGATATTCCAGGCGGTTTTTTTTGTCCAGGCCGAACCCGTCGTTTTCGTTTTCGTCCGCCATGGTTAGATAATCCAGAATTTACCGACGACCTTCGAATCGTTCAAAAGGGAAAGGGCCGCGTTCGCCGCGTCCGTAACCCCGTCGACCAGGGCGTCGACGACTGGCTGGGCGACGCCCCCGGCCAGGGGGATCGGGACCGGATACCTTTCGAACTTTGGGGTAGCCTTAAGGTCGATATTATTTTCGTAATTCAGGTTCCAGAAAACTTTATGGGCCAGGAACGGGGTCCAGCTTTCGTCGACGTCGGCCCCGTCCGGTTCGCCGTCCATACTCAACAGGTAAACCGTCGCGATCTGTAACTGTTCGAAGGGCTGGTCGGTCGCCCCGCTTAACATGGCCAGCCCTTCGATTTCGGCCTTAGGTTCCCAGGACGGGACGAACGTAACGAACGATCGTTCCCGACCTGGGGGCGATAATGTAAAGTCGATAGTCGCGAACCCGCCGTCCGACCCGATCGTCGGGACCAGGGCGGGGCGATCCTGGGTTAAAATTACTTCCTGGGCGCGAAGTAATCGCCGGGGGCCTTCCGTATTGTCGGGGGTCGATACCGAAACCCCGGTCGGGGACTGGTTTATCGTCGACCCTTCCCGGACGCCCAGCTTTACGAAATAGTCGGGGACCTTTTCCAGTTCCAGTCCGATCGCGTCCGTTCCGACCGTTCGCCAGTTTTCGCGACTCAAAGGGAACCAGGGGAATTCGGTAAGCCTGGCGTCGACGCGTCCGCTGGGGGGCTTTTCGTCGGACCCCTGGACCCTGGCGACAGTTTCGGGCGGGGCGTCCTGGGCGTCCAGCCGGATCGTCGCGTCCAGGCCGTTTACGAATCCAGGTTCGACGTTCGATTCCCAGCGTTCGTTATCAGCGGACCAGCGTAAGGCGACGTTCCAGGGGTGTCGAAACCGGCCTTTTTCCAGGACGTCGAACCTTACTGGTCGATTCCTGGCGACGCGTTCGACGATTTCGACCCAGGCGGAAACCGCGATCGAATCGACGGTCGGGTCGATCGTAAAACTGTAATCCTGGACGTCGTCGCGCATCGTTACCCCTGGGCAAAAAAGAAATGTCGGCCAGGGCGATCGCCGGTGCCCTGTTTAAACCGGTGTCCCAGGTTATGGTAAACAATCTGGAAAACCCTGGCCAGGTTCCCGTCGCGCCAGGACAGCCTGGCCAGTGGCTGTAAACCGATCCCCATATCGTCGGGATACCCGCCCTGGATAAAAGCGGGGTCCAGCTCGCCGGTAACGTGGACGATCGTAAGGGCTTCCGGGTTATCAGCTGGGGCGACAGGTTCGCCGTCGTCGTCGACCAGCTGGGCCAGACAGACCCAGGACGCGGTCGACTCGCTGGGTTCGATCGCCAGCTGGGGGACGTCGACAGGCTTTTCGTTCGCGTCGATCCCGTCGACGGTTACCCCGTTTATCCGGGGTATCTGGTCATTTAAAAACCCCAGGGCGACCTGGACCCTGGACGACGACGCGGAAACCCGGAAAGGATGATCCCAGGCGTTCCGGGGTTTATAAACGACAGCGGTCCCCAGTTCGTTCTGGATCAGTTCCAGACCGGGGGAACCGATTACGACGTCGGTCGATTCGGCCCAGGCCGTAAGTCGGTCGACGTATTCGTCGACGTCGTCGCCGGGGTTCGGGTAAAGGTATCGCGGGATCGCCATAACCTTAAACCGTAATCAATTCGTGGATCGGTTTCGGCCAGCCCCCAGGGGCGGATAACATGAGATTATCAGAAATTTCGAAAGCGTTCCCCCGCTGGGAAATAGTCGGGGCCATTCCCAGCCAGTCGCGACCGGTCGGGGTCGGGAAGTTTCCCCAGGGGATCGACGAATAAATTTTCCCGATCTGTTCCAGGACGTCGTCGGGAATATCCTTTACGACCCGCGTCCTGGAAAATATCGCCCCCAGGACCAGGTAAGTATCGTTTCCATACATGGGGTTTTTTTCGGTTTCCGGGGCGTCCTCGCCCAAATCCAACCCTTCGCCGGTTCCAGCGGTCGACCCTTCCGGTAACTTAGGGTCCCAGGTAACCTTTCCGTCCGCCCCGATCCGTCCGCCATAAGTCGCGATCAGGTCGTTTATTTTCGGGTGGGTTTCGATCGGTTCCTTAGAAAACGATCCCCGCCATTCGTAAGTTTCCTGGTCGCCTGATTCCTTCGTTTCCTCTAATCCCTCATAAGAAACGACGCAATCGAACCCATGGCCTTCCCCGCCTTTCCGTTCGGTAAAACTTCGTTCGGAAAGCGGTATCCCCAGGAACGCCCCGTCCCCAGCGTTTAACGCTTCGTCCAACGTGTCGACGAAATACGGAACCGTAAAGGTCGCCAGACCTTCGCGGGATACTTTGCCGGTTATTCCCTGATTTCTTACCTGTCCCATAATCTTACGCGTTCGCGAAAACCGGACGGCCCTGGACGATTATCTGGGGCGCGACGGGTTTCTTATTCTTAATATCGGTAAGGGTCGCGTTTACGTCGGCCAGCTGTTTCGTCTGGGCTTTCGCCTGGTCCAGGACCAGTTTCTGGCCGGACCCCCCGGTTAAAAGGGAAATCGCGGACCCCAGGGAACCCAGTCCCCCGGCCAGGGTTCCCTGGACTTTCCGCTTACTTTCCAGGGACGGGATTTTATCGCCTTCCCCTTCGCCGGACCCTTCCGCCGCGTCCGCCGCGTCCGCCTGGTTCGACGCGACCTGGGCCTGGATTCGGGCGGACGCGTTCGCCAGTTCCGCGATCTGTTCGGAAGTGTCGAAAACGTCCTGGGTATCCTGGAACCCTTCCTGGAAGGACGCGGCGACCGCTTTCGCCTGGTCCGCGATCGCTTGCATTGCGGCCATTGCGGGGCCTTCCAACAGGTCGCCAGCTTCGTCCGTCCTGGACTTTGCGCTGTCCTTCGCGTCGTCGGCCATTTCGCGAAGGGCTTCCGGGGCGTCCCCGATCAGCTTCGCGACGCCTGGGACTTTCGCGGCCCCTTCCAGTAACGACGCGATCGCATTAAGCAACAGGGCGCGAAGGGCGTCGCCGTAAGCCAGGAACGCCTGGCCCATACCTTTCCAGAAATCCTTTTTTGTAAGTATCTTAAAAAGTTCGATCGCCGTTTTAAAGTTCTGGACCATGTGGGTTCCCATTGCGGACCAGGTCGCGTTTAAGGTTTTCCACAGGAAATTCATACCCGCCTTAAACGCCAGGATCAGGGCCGTTTTTATCAGGTTTACCAGGTCGCCAGACCCCAGGGTCTGGAACGCGGCGACGATATATTTAACCATATTTCCGATAGCGGCCCCAGCTGCGGCGACGCGTTCCTTAAGGGACGAAACCAGACCGATCCCCTTCGCCAGGATCGGGCGGATTGCGTCCGCGATCGGTTCGCCCAGGGCCAGGCGTAATTCGGTAAGCTGGTCGTTAAACGTCGACCACAGTCCGCCCAGGGTTTTCGACTGTCGCGCCATCATTCCCGAAAACTGGCCCCCTTCGCCGGTCATGGACTGGAACCCCTGTTCCAGCATATCGAACGTAATTTTTCCCTCGCTGGCCATTTTCTTTACCTGGTCGACAGGGACCCCCAGCTGTTTTCCGAATTCCTGTAAAATCGGAATCCCGCGTCCCGTAAGCTGGTTAATATCTTCCGCGAATAAAGTCCCCTGGACCCTGGCCTTACCGTAAATTTCCGCAATTTCCCCGATAGGCGCACCGATCGCCGTCGAAACGTCCCCGATCCGGCGAAGGGCTTCCGGGACGTTTTCCGCTGATTCCCCGAACGCCAGTAACTGTTTCGCGGCCCCGGCCAGGTCGAAAAATTCCAGGGGGGTCGACGCCCCCAGTTCGCGAAGTTCGCCCAGGGTTTTTTTCGCCTGGTCCGCGTCGCCGGTCAGGACTTCGAAGGAAATTTCCAGCTTTTCCAGTTCCGCCGCTGATTTTATCGACTTGGCGAATTCGCCCCCGATAACCTGGCCAGCCTTAGCGATCCCGACAGCGGCCAGGATACCAGCCAGGGCGGGGCCGACTGTCTTAAACGCGGACAGGACGCCAGACTTAAGGCCCCCGCCGATTCCCTGGCCCTGTTTCCCGGCGCGTTTCGAAAAGGACCCCATTTGTTTCTGGGCCGTTTTTAACGCCCCGCGAAACTTCGCGATTTCAAGGTCCAGTTCTGCGGTAATATCTGCCATGGCTTTTACTTCCCGATCGACGCTTTTTTCGCAGTGTTCCCGGTTACGTGCGAAATCTGTCTAAACAGTTTTCCCGCCTGGTCGTCGATCGCGCCCTGGATTCGATTTTTGAAAAATTTAATATTCCCAGCGTATCGAACGCGGTTCGTCGCTCGAAACAGTATTCGGTCGTCGCTGATTTCGATTTTTATGGAACCGGGGGAACCGTGTCGCCATATCCAGGCGGGGGGCTTGTAACCCAGTTTCGCCGCTGCGGGGTTCCAGGCCCCGGCGACGTAACCGACCATTCGCTGTTTTTCCTTTATGTAAGCGGTCGCGGCCTGGCTGGGAACGCGGACCTTTTTCGAAGGACGTCGGACGGTTCCGCGACTGTTTCGAAGCGGGGCGATTACCCCGGCGACGTCGGTCGTATCGACGCGGTTCGAACGGGTCGGAATTACGGCCCTCATAACGTCCCCCCGGATTTTATTTTCGCCGGATTTTTTCGCCGCTGTCCCCTGGGTTTTCGCGGACCCTGGCGGGGTCGTCCTGATTACTTCGCGGACGATCCCCTTAAACTGGGTTCGGGAAAGTTCCCCCAGTTCCTTTTTCATTAAACCCGCCCAGACTGCGGTCCGTTCCAAAAGTAACGAATAGTCGACGTCGAAAACTTCCGCCTTTGCCATATCCAGGGGGCCAGTCTAATCGTCCAGGGCGAACGCCAGGTCGTCCCGATCGCCAGCCTGGTCCCAGGCGTCCAGCTGGTCCAGCTGGTCCGTAATCGGGGCGGACGACGTCCCGCTGTTCGCGTCGCCGTAACCAGGGGCGACGGTCCAATAATGGACGGAATCCATAAGGACGGCCCCCAGGTGATACTGGACAGCCCTGGGCCAGGTCAGTTCGAAGCGGATATAATCTTCCGACCAGCCAGTTTTCGACGCGATCGACAGGATAATCGTCGCCAGCCAGCCAGGACCCCGGAAACCTTCCGGGGGTTCGTCCGCTTCTAGGTCGTCATTTTCCGGGCTTTTTTTTTCAGTTCGAACGCGGACGCTGCGGCCTGTTTCGCCTGGACTCCGACGTCGTCCAGTAATAACGAAATTACGGGAATATCCAGTTTCGCTTTAAACATTCGAACCGGGGTTTTCCAGGTCCCCGCGTCGATATGCGAACAGACCATTTCCAGGGGTTCGGATTGCATCCAGGCGAACGCGGTAACCTGGTCGATCAGGTCCTGGTTACTCAGGCCGTCGACCCCGTCCATCATCATTGGAAGCGGCATTAACTCGCAAAGTTCCATTGTCATAAGCGAAAACCGTCGAAGCTGGATTCGGTCGCCGGTTTCGGTCGCGTATTCTTTCGGCCCCCCGTTTATGTGAGTTTTCGCCAGTAATTCCTGGCGGACCCCTTCGTCCATTATGTCGGGTTTCGGGGCCTGGGTCCGTTCGGTTCCTTCCCCCTGGTTCGTTTCGGTTTCGTCGTTCATTTTTTGGCGCGTTTCATTTTTTGGATTTCTTCCAGCTTCCGTTCCTTCGTCCAGTGTCGTTTTACGAAATACTTCCGGTTTCCTTCCCTTACCAGGTCGTGACGAATCAGCGGGAAACCCAGTTCGGGGTCCTCAGGGTTCGCGGTATCGGATCGCCGGGGGTCCATGGCCATTTTACGCTGTAAAAATAACAGCTGGCGAACAGCGGCGACGGCCAGGGTTATCGGGTGGTCCGGGTTCCTGTCCAACCATGGGCGATCCTGGGCTTTTTCCAGGACTTCGCCCAGGGTCCAGGTCTGGGGCCTGGGAAGCGGTCGAAAGGTAATCGAACCCGCGTTATCGAACGCCCAGGTAACTTCCCTTTTCGGACCAGCCTGGGTCGCTTCGGTCGCGTCCAGAAATGCTTTTTTCTGGCCGTCGATCCCTGGCTTAAAATCGAACCCAGCGGCCAGGGCGATCGCGACCAGGCCGGTAAGGTCCGCGAACAGCGGGGGGTTTCCATCGCGGTCGCGGATAATTCGGATTTCGTCGCCTTCCTTCATAGTTCGGTTTTTTGGTTCGATCGGTTAAGGCCCCCGTCCCCTGGGCCTGTTTGGAACGCTTACGACGCCCCTGGAAAATGCGATCCCGACATACCCCAGTTATTATGTCCGTCGTTTTTGTTCCCTTCCTCCAGGTCGGTAATAATCGAAACCCCGCCAGTAATCCCGGCGATCGCTGGGCCAGCCCCAGCCAGGGCGTAAGCGACCGGAATATCCCCCATTCCTTTCGCGGAAAAATTATGGGTGGGGTCGTAGGCTTCCGCCGCATGAAACGCCCCGTTCGATTCGGTCACAGGATCGGAAACCTTAAGCTGTCGTTCGACTTCGAAGGTATCGACCAGGGCCGTATTTATCGACTGGATTCCGGTATCGTCTAAGTTTGCCATAATGGGGGATCGTTAAATTAAAAAAAAGGGGGGGTGGGACTTATGCCAGGGTATCGAAAGCCTGGCCGGACTGTTCCCAGTCGGGGAATTCGTCGTCGGTTTCGGACTGTTTCGCGGACGTTACTTTTACGACGCCAGCGGCGAAGGACCCCGCCGCGACGTCCGCCAGTTCCGCGTCGCCTTTACCCTTTGCGCTTACTTCCTCAGTAACCAGCTTTTTCGCTTTCGCTTTTACCGTTACCCCGTTTTCATTCTGGACTGTCGCAATTTCGATGGTCCGCTTTCGGGTCGCTTCGGTAACGTAACCGACAGCGGGGGCCGATAATCCATAAGTGTTCTGTACTCCGAATGTGACTGCCATAATATTCCGGGGGCTGTCAATTTTCGATCAGTCCAGCTTTAACGTTCGTATCGTCGACCCAGCGACTTTCGTCCTCCTGGTCCTGGGCTTCCGTCTGGACGAACCCGTTACAATTCGACCCGGACGTCGCGGCCTGGATCGTCGCGTCGACAGCGGCGACCGCTGCGGGATATGTCGCCGCTTCCTGGTTCGGGAAGGCCGCGTCGATCAGGTCCAGGACCTGGCGATAATCTTCGATCGCGTTCGCCTTCCCTGATTTCTGGACCTGGAACCGGAAAAACCCTTCTTTTATGGGACCGTGAACCGTCGCGATCCGGTCCGCGATACAAAAGACGTTTGTCTTATCAGGGTCGACGCCCTGGTCGGTTTTCCCTGGTAAAACCTGGACGCTGTCCGCCAGGGCGGACGCGGTAACTTTCGCCTGGATATAATCGGCCAGACCCTGTTCGACGCGGGACTTATTCATTTTTTAAAGGGGTGTTTTATTGCGAAAAAAGGCCAGGACCTTCGCGGCCCAGCTGGGGAAGGTTCCGGGGAAGGTTCGTTCCTTTCGCTATGCCAGGACCAGCCCATAAGTTCGGGGTCCATGGAAGCGACCTGGATACTTCCCTGGTCGGACAGTCGGACCTGGTAAGGTTCGGTAATGGACCTGGCCCCAGGCTTCGACAGGACGACCGGGAAAACGATCCGGCGATCGTCCAGGCGTAATCCCATGGGGTTTACCTGGGCGTCGTAATGGCGACGCGTAAGCCTGTCCAGCCATTCGTCCAGGACGCGGATCGCTTCCCTGGTCGTTAAATATTCGAAGGTCGCCTGGGATTCCATAACCTTTATTTCCTATCCCCTGGGAAGGTCGCGGCCCTGATAATCCAGCGGGTCGAATCCAGGCCCCCGACTTCGTAAATTTCCCAGGACTGTCCGACTGTCTGGACCGACTTCCCGACCTTAGGCTGGCCAGCCAGAGTTTCCTTATCGACGGTTATCGTTACCCCGGAAAGCGACTTCGGACCGTGTTCCAGTTCAACCTGGACGCTTCCGTAAACGATCGACCCGTCCAGGGGGTCGCCCCCGTCGTAAGTAAAAATCGCTGGTCTGGACAACTCGAAAGCGTCCTGGGTTTTTTTCCGAAAGCTGTCCAGCTGGGCCTTATCCATATCGTCGGGATCAGTCAAAAAAAAAAGCGGCCCAGGCGTAAACCTGGACCGCTTTCGAATCCCCGACCGAACCAGGGGACGGACCGAACAGGAAATGGTTACTTGTCCGTAAATTCGTGGTCGGTCGACTTGCCGTTACCGTCGACCAGGGACAGGATCGGGAAACCTGAATAAACCGGCGAACCTGTTTTTACCAGGGCCTTAAATTCTTTTTCCCGTTCGTCCTTAGGTCCCAGGGGCGCGACCGTTTTCCGTTTCAGCTTCCCAGGGGACGCGGCGACGATCCTGGCCAGGCTTTCGGGGGGAAGGACCAGGGCTGGACCCTGGTCGATAGGTGCTTCGTCCGCCATGGGTTACGACTGGGGGGCGTCCGGGGTCGGATCGACGTCCTGGTCGCCCTGGCTTTCGCCCTGGTCGTCCTGGTCGCCGTCGTCGCCGTCCTGGTTATCGTTCGGGGTTTCGTCCTGGTCGTCGTCCTGGTCGTCGTCCTGGTCGTCGTCCTGGGACGCTTCCCTGGCCGCGATGATAGCGGACGCGATTATCGGCTTAGTCGCCTTTTCCGGGACTGGAACGCCTTCCGACTCAGCCAGGGCGACCAGTTCGGCCTTATCGTTCCCGGCGACCAGACTGTCGACCGTATCGACCGGGGTCGCGTTCGGGTCGGTAACTTCGACTGGTTCGCTGGGGACCTGGGGGGCCGGTCCAGCGAAATTCGGGTTATGTTTCCGGGTTCCGACGTATTGCGGGTTCGAAATCATAACGAACGATCGGGACGTCGTGTTCCCGGCCATGGCTTTCGCCAGTTCGTCGGCATCATGGCCCAGGAAAACGACTTCCGCTTCCGCGTCCTGTCGGTTTTCAGCCAGGCCGATTACAAGTTTTAATCCCATGGTATTCGATTCGTTAAGGTTTCGGATCAGTCGGTCGGGGCCGTCCCTTACTGGGTAATAAGACGGTGTCCGGCGAAATCGGTAAGCGACCCAGCGGCGTTCGTGGAAAGCTGTTTCCCGACAGCGGACCCCCAGACCATAGTAACGTGAAGGAACAAGTTAAGGGTTCCCTGTTTCTGGCTGGTAATTCCCATCATGGACAGACCCGTATCCGGGTCGGTTACGACTTCGATCCCGACGACCTGGGGGATTCCCAGGCGTTCGGCCAGGTCGGTCGTATCGTCCGGGATACCGGCCAGGATTGCCAGGGCGCGGGGTTCCCAGAAAAGGCCGTTAAGATATTCGCGACGCTGGACCGAAACAGCGGCCCCGTCGGAAGTGATATTAACAGCGGCCCCGTCGGAAGCCGCGGAAACCTTAAAGGTATCGGTCGCCCCGTCGCGGACCCAGTAATCGGTCGACGCGGCCAGGCCGGTCGGAATAGTGGTTCCGCTAAACTGGACGCGGTCGCCATCTTCCAGACCGTGAGCGGCCAGCGTAAAGGTATCGGTTCCGTTCGCGACGGAATCCAGGGCCTGGATCGCCCCGCTATTATCAGGCATTTCTGGCCATTCTTCGACCTGGCCGAAACCGGCGACGTTCTGAAAAACGCGGTGGGCGTTCGCCCCTTGCATATCGCCCTTGTAATCAGCGGACAGGATTCGGTTATCCAGGTGTAAAGCGGACGCGACAGCGGTCGAAACCAGACCGGCGCGACCGAAAGGACTGGCCCCGGCCAGGTTCATATCGTCGCGAATTCCAGAAACAGCGTCGTAATCGCTGTTCGCGGTCGTAAGGACCGTTTGTTCGGAAAGGGTTCGGGCGGACGCCTTACCGACGACCGACATAACGACATCTTTCGCCAGGGCGTAACCGGTGTTTCCGATTACCTTATCGTATTCGTTTTTCTGGTCCGCGATCTGGTCCAGGTGACGCCAGGACAGCGAAACCTTACGGTGTTTGTCGACCGTTATCGGGACTTCCGTAAGTAAAGATCGGGCGTCCGTCGCGTTCGCTTCATACCCGCCATTATCTTCGTCGTAATCGGTCACGCCAGGAACGGACGCGATATGGGCCTTATATTCCTGGCCCAGTTTCAGCGACTGGACGCGGAAATCGCGGCCCATATTGTTAATACCAGGGACGCGGACCTTAAAAGCCTGGATTACGTCCATAAGGAGTTCGGGAACGGTTAGTTTCATATCAGATATTTTTTAAGGTGTCGCGGGTGGTTGTTTTTGCTGTTGGAAATCGGGGGGTGTCAATTCAGGGACGCGGCCAGGCGAAGGTTTCGGGCTTTCATAGCCAGGCGACCTTTTTCTTTCGGGTCAGTGGAACCCGCGATCTGGGCGCGAATGTCGTCCAGCTGGTCGTCGTGCGATCCGCCTGTCGACGAATTACTGGCCAGTTCTTTTTCGCCCTGTCCGACGCTGGCCAGTTCGTCGGTAACCTGGCTTTCGACTTCCGCGTCGCGGGTCGACTTGTCCTTCGACGCCAGGGTTTTATTTTCGCCTTCCAGGGTTCCTATCCGTTCCAGGCCGGACGCGATCTGGGACTTAGCCTGGGCCAGTTCCGCCTTAAGTCGTCCGTTCTCAGCGGTAAGGACGCGATTCGCGGCCATGGCGTTCGCGGGGCTTCCCGCAATTTTCGCCCCGATCTTTTCGCGGGTCGTCGGTCCCTGGGCGTTTTCGCCGTCGACCTGGTCGTCCGCGTTCGTTTCGCCGTCGACCTGGTCGTCCGCGTTCGTTTCGCCGTCGACCTGGTCGCCGTCGCCCTGGTCGCCGGTCGCCTTTACCTTGCCAGCTTCGCGAATCACTTCGGAAAACTCGCCGGATTTCTGGGCGATCCCGGTAAGGAAATTCATTTCGGCGTTTTCAGATTCGGACAGGGCCGTCGAAGCGGCGACCATAACCAAAAGGGAAACAAGTCGGGTTTTTTGTTCGCTGGATAGTTTCATTTTTAAACGGGTCGTTTTTGGGTGGGTTCGTTTGGGATAAGGACCGGCCCCTGTCAATTTAACCAGGCCAGTAAATGGGAAAGCGACGGGAAGGTCCCGTCCGACAGGCCCAGTTCCTGGGCTTCGTCGGGACCATACCAGCCCCCGTCGAAAACGCTTTCGTCGACGCCTGGGCGACGTTCGCGGACGAAATCGAAAAACGGCCCAGCTAGTTCGTCGACCCTGGCCTGGAAAAATTCCCGCTGTTCGATCGAAAGGGGTAACCCGTCGATCCCGGACGCCTTAAGCGGACCCGACGCGAACAGTTCGACGCGTTTACCAGCCAGTTCGAATTCCTTCGACCGATCCAACAGGACCGAATAAACCCCGATATTCCCGATAACAGCGGACGGGGGCGAATAGATTTCGTCGAACCCAGCGGCGACGTAATACATGGCGGACGCGGCGGTATTATCGACCCAGGCGACCAGGCGTTTATCGTCCGCGATTTCCCTGGCCAGTAACGCCATATCGCGGGGGCCGATAGCATGGCCCCCAGGACTGTTCGCGATCATTACGACCGTATGGACGTCGGCCCTGTCGCGAAGGGCGACCAGCTGGGATTCCAGGACAGCCATATCGTAACCCCCACCACAGACCATTTCCATAAGGCCCAGGTGTTTTCCCAGGACGCCCTGGACGCGAAGGACGGCCAGGCCGTTACGGATCGCGACGCCCTGGACTTCCTCGCTGTCCTGGAACCCGGACCCCAGGGCCAGGGGGATTCGGCCAGCCAGGACGCGGTCGGTTTTATCCAGGTCGAAGCGGGGGGCCGTCGCCAGGGCGTTATCCAGACCCTGGGCCAGGGCGTTATGGGTTTCCGGGGAAACCAGCCAGGGTTCCGCGTAAAGGGCTTTTATGATTCGGTGATACATGGATTTTTTTTTTACTGGGGTTTATTCGCCTTTTTCGTCGTCGGCCTGGTCGTCCTTCGACTGGTTTCGCTGTTCGATCGCGGTAAGGCGATCGTCGACAACCTGGTCCGCCTTCCCGGAAAGCCGGGGGACGACTTCGCCCAGGGTCAGGTCGACGCCATAGGCTTCCGACTGGGTCGCGATTTCCCGCTTAAGCCAGGCCGTTTCGATAACTTTTTCGCGAAGTTTCCGGCGACCGTAAAATCCAGATAAGGCGTATTCGTCGCCCCAGGTCGTAAGTCCAGCGTCCAGGCGGGTAATCGCCAGCTGTCCGTCGCGACCCCGGTCGATCGTCATATCGGGCTGGCCGATCCATTGCACTTGACGCCACCAAGGGACGCCAGGGTAACGGGGGATTCGGCCCTTACGGATTTCCTTCGCCAGCCAGACCGCGTAATAACGCTGGTTCGCCAGGGCCTGGGGTCGCTGTTCGATCAGGACCCAGCGGCGAATATCTTCCATATTGAAACGAACAGCGGGTCCGGTTAATCCAGCGACGTAATACAGGGCGGACGGGGGAAGGTCGACGCCCAGGATACAATCTTCCAAAAGGGCGCGGTCGAAATCCAGATTATTCTGGGTGGGACGATCGTCCGCGACCAGGCGGATTTTTTCGCCGGGGTCCAGCCGGGGGACGACGCCCTGCCCGGTCATAAGTTCCCATTTTACTTCCTGGCTGGTTCCGTCGCCCAGGTCGACCTGTTGAGTAACCAGCGGACCCCCCAGTCCGCCAGTCCCGGACGTTACGACAGCCCTGTCCTTTTCGATTACGGTCCCCAGCTGGGCCGCATTTTTCGCGGCGTGTTTCCTCAGGCCGCGAAGTTCGACGACGTCGACCATATTCGCGACAGCATGGGCCAGGACGCTTATCCCTTCGATCGCCCCGAACGAATCCCAGTTCGAATAATAAATCCCGTTCCCAGCTGGGACGTAAGAATACTGGGAACCGTCCCTGGCGTCCTGTAAACCGTAACCGATTGGCCGGTCGAATTCGTCCAGGTGAGTTCCCCCGACCCAGATTTCCTTTTCGTTTTCCCGCTTCGGGTCCTTTTTCAGCTGGCCAGCTTCGTAAAAAACCATCCTGGCCCCGCCGCTGGTCGTATTCGTAAACGCCCCGAAACAGCGGCCTTCCTTAAACCGGTGTCGGTTTATCACTGGCTGGGCCGTGAAGAAATCGAACCTGGCCTTACGATCGTAAAAAAAGGGGGACCCAGCGGTCGCGACGAAATGATCGAAAACCAGTTCGTTCCAGTCGTCGTCCGGGGTGATTGGCTGGGGGGTCTGGATTCCCAAAAGTTTCGACAGGCCGCGAACGATCCGCCTGGCCATTCCGAAATTAGCGTAAAGCCATTTTACCCGTCGACGGATTTCTGCGTCCGCCATACCCGAAAGGGCGGACCGGTCGTTCGAATACCCCGGCCAGTAAACGTAACCCCTGGACGGGGAATTATTCGCCGCTTCATAACCGGAAACCAGCATAAAGGGCGACTGGTTCCGCTGGCGTTCCTGGATTTCCTGGCGGACCTGGTCGCCGTCCGACTGTAAAGTCGAACCCGGTTCGACTTTATTCCGCCTGTCGATCAGGGTCTGGACTGTTCTGGTTCGATTCATGGTAAAACGCGACGGTGGGACCAGTCGGTCCCCCGTCCTAAGGTGTCAGGGTCGACGGGGTTATTTCCTTCCAGCTTGGCAATCGCGCCCTTACAGGTTTCGATAAACCCCCGGATTTCCGCTGGGGACGACAGATTAATCCCGCCGCTGGCCTGACCGTCCTCCGACATACTGGTAATATGGATAATGGTCGACGAACGCGATACCAGGGCGTCCAGGGCTTGTTTCCAAAAACCCCGGATTTCTGTTTCGTCGTAAAATTCGACTAAGCTGTCGATAAGGACCTGGTCCGCCATGGGATTCGGGGTCTGTCAATTTTTCCGGGCTTTCATTTGAGCGATCAAGGGCTGTAAAACATACCAGGCTATAATAATCAGCTTAAGGGCGTCGCCGTAATCGTTCGGGTCGGTCGGGTCGATCCAGGCGTATCGTTTTTTCGCGTCGTCCCATTCGCGGCGTTCCGCGATCAGTTCGCGGATCAGTTCTTCGAAGGATATTTCCCCGTCCCCAGCGGTCGTCGTGGGGAAGTAAATCCGGGGTAAGCCTGGATCGCCCTGGCCTTTTTTTAACGCTTCCGCGATTTCGTGAAAGCGTCCGAAACGCTGTTCGTAAAGTTCGGTTTTAAACGCGTCGTCGTTAAAACGATAAACTTCCAGGGGCCAACCTTTATGGACCTTCGGGGTTTTTTCGATAATGTCGCGCCAGTTCTTAACCGACAGTCCGCCCCGTCCATACGACGAGTAAAACCGATAGTCCAGGCCCCCGCCTGGAAGCTGGCCCAGGAACGTATCGACGACAAAGTCCCTGGTCCTGGTCTGGTTCCCCGCTTCGCCCCCTTCGTCGATCAGGCCCTTATAAACGACTGGGTCCTGGCGATCCGCTTCCGGGGTTCCGTCCGGCCAGGTTAAAACGCGGGTCGGGGTGTCCGCGATCGGGACCAGTCCCTGGAAACTTAGCGTTTCGCCCCAGTTCGTAACGTAAAGGTCCTGGCCCCGGATCGCGGCCTTAACCCATTTTTTTACGTCTTTCTGGACGTCGATCCCCATAAGGACCAGGTCGGGTTCCGCTGGGACTTCGTCCCGGCGATACCCGGAAACCATTCGACGAATATCCGACATTTCGATTTTAACCTGTTCCTTTTTCCATGGAAGGCCCAGGCGTCCGCGAACGAATCGCATTTTTTTGGAAACGCTTTTCTGGGCGTCGATCCATTCGCTGGCCAGGCGTCCCCAGGTATCCTTCGCGTGTAAACTGTAAAGGTCGGAAATATGGGCCGACATTTTCCGGGGCCTGGGCTTGTGGTCGTCCTGGCCCAGGTTCGAAATTTCCCAGCGACGGTTTTCCAGTAACCAGGGTTTCTCCTTTTCGCTGATTTCCCCCTGGCAGTGTAAACATTCGTAAAACGTAAGGGCTTCGACTTTTTCGTAATCCCAGGCGTCGCGTTCGTCCTTGCAATGGCCGAATTTTATCTGTTCCCAGACCAGTTCCTGGAAACCGTCCAGGCCCCCAGCCTGGTTCGAACAGTGGGGACAGGGAACGAAACATTTATGGCGGGTTCCGGTCAGATACTCAGGCCAGATTAAAGTATCTTCGTCCTTAGGTTTCGAAAACGCGATCAGCTTCGCCCCCATTACCTTTTTCAAGCGATCGCGCAAAAGATCCAGGGCGTTCGATTCCCCCTTCGGACTGGGCGGGTAATTGTCGCATTCGTCCGCGATCGCCAGGCCAGCGGTTTTATTCGCCAGGGCGGAAGGGGAAAAGGACCCCATTAAGTAAATCGCCAGGCCGCGAAGGTAAAGCGTAAGGCCGCTGGTCGTCTCGTTCATGGACTGGCCCAGTTTCGCGGCCAGGGCTTTACAGGCTTTCAACAGGGGACGAATTCGCTTTCGTCCGATCTTTCTGGCTTCCGGTTCGCTGTCCAGGGCCAGGATAATATCACGGCCCCTAAACTGGGCGTCGTAAGCGATTATCGTATGGGACGCCTGGGACAGTCCCGACTGGCTGGACTTCGGGGCGATAAATTCGTCGTATTCGGTCCCGTCGTAAAACTCGAAAACGATTTCGGCCAGGGGCGTCCGTTCGACGTCGTAATATCCCGGCCAGTCGGGGGAAATCGACGGGGGAATAAATACGTTTTTACTGGCCCAGTCCAGGACCCCTTCGCGGGGCCTGGGCTTGTAAACGTCGGACAGGATCGACGCGAACCATTTCCGGGTCTGGGCGGGATTCATTCCGGGGCGTCGTCCTGGGGTTCGGGAACGAATTCGGTTTCGGCCAGTAACCGGAAAACACTGTCCAGCCAGGCGTCCCATACTTCGCGTTCCGCTTCCGGGGTTTTCGCGGCCCCCAGCTGGGCGCGAACCGTTTCGATCCCGGACCGCAACCTGTCACGGATCGCGGTATGGGCTTCGCGGACGATCTGTTCCAGGGCCTGTCGCGGGATAAGTTCCCCCTGTTTTTCCAGGATCGCCTGGGCGTCCCGTTCGAATTCCCGTAACAGCTTAAGGGCTTCCGAATATCGTTTATTCGCGACTTCGATCGCCAGTTCGTCCCGGTTCGCTTCCGCCTGGGCCAGCTTCGACGCGGCGATCCTGGTCCTTTCCTTAATCCGTTCAAGTTCAGCGGCGAAACCGGACCCTTCGACGTCGGGGACTATCGGGGGAACGAACCCAGGGTCGTCGCCGTCTCCGCTATTATTTTCGGGCGCGGCGCGGCCCCCTTCCCCCTCTTTTTTTTTTGGGCTTTTCTGGGCTAGGTCCATCAGGTCCAAGGGAACCCGCTGGCGTTGATTACGTCGCCACCAACCAGGTATCTTTCGCGGGTCGTCCAGGGGCGGAAGGTCCCGGCCGGTCGGGTTTTTCCGCCCAGTCGAAATCCAGCGTTTTATTACCCTGGTCGAACGGTCGTAAATTTCCGCGTATTCGGCCAGGGTCCTTTCGAACGCTTCGACCGTTTCCCCTTTTTTCGATTTCGGTCCGGTTCCGTCCCCGATCGGATCGCCCAGTAAATCGGTCGCCGGTAAAGTCGAACCTGGTTCGACTTTCGGGGCCGGATCGTCGGACCCAGCTGGGTCCCCGATCAGCGGGGCGATTTCGGCCAGTTCAGCCTGGGAAAGCCTGGTCCCTTTCGCCCATTTATCCAACAGGGCCGACGTCCGCTGGGCGCGGATTTCGGTAAGATCGGGGGCGGATTCCATACCTTAGGGGCCAGTCAATAAGGGGACGAAAAAAAATCGAAAGCTATTCGCGTTTTTGGCGAAGGGGACAGGACACCCTGGGGAAGGGAACCGAATTTTAAAAGATTCCTTACCTTTCGGTGACACGGTGACACGTTCGGGGCCTGTTCCCCTCTAATGGGACGAATACCCTTTTTTTCTGTCCTTACGCATTACTTAAAAAGAAAGGTATCACGGTATCACTTTAAAAGGTCCCGCTGGTCGGATCGCTGATTCCATAAGGCTTTTTTTACGGTGATACCTGGGTGACACCTACCCCGGAAAAGGTGACACCGTGACACCTTAGGCCAGGCCAGGCCATGGTAAGGACCCCGACAGGGGGGCCGGGGTGATACCTACGGATAAACCGGGGTGATACCTGGGTGACACCTCGCGACGACAGCTTATTAAAACCTTAGGGGGTGCGGGGGGGGGGCCAGCCCAGACC
>Ga0208903_1000359_pt1 | contig 39569 bp, 54 predicted proteins | sample AntAceMetag02UKJ_FD_184769 | JGI IMG/M metagenome (GOLD analysis project Ga0208903, IMG submission 184769) | Saline lake microbial communities from Ace Lake, Antarctica - Antarctic Ace Lake Metagenome 02UKJ (SPAdes) (version 2) | ecosystem: Environmental > Aquatic > Non-marine Saline and...
CATCAAGGCCAAGGACGGCACGGCGTCTGCCACGATTGCCAACAGCACTGGCGTGCTGACGGTGGCCTCGTCTGTTTTGACCACAACCGACATCAACGGCGGTTCAATCGACGGCACCGTGATCGGTGGCTCCACCCCTGCGGCTATTGGTGGGACGACTGGGACGTTCTCTGGCGATGTAAGCATTGCTGACAAGATCGTTCACACGGGTGACACCAACACAGCCATTCGGTTCCCTGCTGCTGATACTGTGGCGATTGAGACTAACGGGGCTGAGAGGCTTCGAGTTACGAGTGCAGGCAAAGTGGGTATTGGGACAAGTTCGCCTTTTGGGCAACTTACGCTAGGTGCTAGCGGGTCAGCGTCCCTGTATCTTGAGGACGGTGCATCTTCTAGCACAAGCAACCGCTATATAGCCTTCTTCAACGATAACGGATTGCGCGTTCAAACGCGCACTGATGCTAACACGTTCGTCTCAAACGACTACCTTATCACAACAGTCGCATCAGGAGCGAACACACATCGCTGGCAGACTGCCAATACCGAGAAGATGCGTCTGAGCAGCGCGGGAAAGTTGCTGATTGGCACCACATTTACAGGCGTATCAATACTACGCCTCGTCGGCCTTCCAACATCGTCCGCAGGCCTATTCTCTGGCGACGTCTGGAACGACGGCGGAACACTCAAGATCGTTTAACCTCAGGAGGAACCAATGAACCCCAACGACATTATCGCCCACTACGCAGCCGAACGCCTAAGTCTGCTAATGCAGTTTGAGCAGGCCAAAAAGCACATCGAGCAGCTCGAAGCTGAGCTAAAGGCAAAGGAGACCAGCCAATGACAACCTACAACTGGACCATCGCAACTCTGGAACACAACGTCGCCGATGGCGGGGTGATTGTGGCGCACTGGCGCGTCTCTGCTGTTGATGGCGACTATAGTGCATCCGCATATGGCTCTGCTGGGTTCACGCCTGATCCTGAAGCTAAAGAGTTCGTCCCTTACGCTGACCTGACCGAAGCTGACGTGCTCGGCTGGATTTGGGGGCAAGAGGAATTCGACAAAGACCAAATCGAAGCCAACCTTGCCACGCAGATCGAAGCACAGAAGGCTCCCAAGACCGAAGCTGGCGTTCCTTGGAGTAACTAACAAATGCTGGGCTTTCACCCTTTAGCTTCTAACACACTTGCCGAGAGCAAGGTATTCTATCTGCTGATCGTAGATGAAGGAAGCTTCACGGCTGCTGGGCAGGCGATCACAGAAGGTGTGTTGGAACGGGTGGACGCGGGCAGCTTCGCGGTAACTGGCCAAGCGATCAACGAAGGCGTGCTCGAGCGCATTGACTTTGGTTCGTTCGCACTGGCTGGTCAAGCAGCAGCCAAGGTCGTTGGCGAGGCAGGCGGCACTGGCAGCTTTACGCTGACTGGCGTGCCCACCACCAAAGCCTACTCTGAGGCGGCTGGCACAGGGAGCTTCTTGCTGGTCGGTCAGGGCATAACCGAGGATGTTCTTGAACGCATCGACGCGGGCACGTTCTCGGTCGCGGGGCAGACAATCAACTTCGGCATCAGCGGCGAAAGTCTTGGTGCGGGCAGCTTCTCGGTTGCTGGGCAGCTGGTCAACGAGCGCATTAGCGAGGCTGTTGAGGCAGGTTCCTACGCGGTGTATTACCAAGAGGTCAACCGCCACATCAGCTGGGCCATCGCCTCTGGCAGCTTCGCTCTGGCGGGGCAGGCGATCACCGAGGACGTCCTCGAGCAGATCGACACAGGCCTGTTCAGCGTCACAGGGCAGGACATCACCGAGGACGTTCTCGAGCGCATTGACACTGGGGTTTTCTCGCTCGTCGGGCAGGACATCACCGAGGACATCCTTGAGCGCATTGACACTGGGGTTTTCTCGCTCGTCGGGCAGGACATCACCGAGGACGTTCTCGAGCGCATTGACGTTGGGGTGTTTGACCTTGTTGGTTCGGGCCTGAATGTCAACATCCTTGAGCGCATTGACGTTGGGGTGTTCATCTACAATGGCGTTCCGATCACCGAGGACATTGCTGAGCGGGCAGACACAGGCCTGTTCAGCGTCACAGGGCAGGACATCACCGAGGACGTTCTCGAGCGCATTGACGTTGGGGTTTTCACGCTCAGCGGCCAAGCAGCTCCGAAAGGCGTTTCAGAATTCGCTGACGTTGGGGTGTTCGCCATCGATGGCCAACAGATCAACGAGGCAATCAGCGAGCGCATCGACGCAGGGGTTTTCACGCTTACAGGCCAACAGATCAACGAGGCAATCAGCGAGCGCATCGACGCAGGGGTTTTCACGCTCAGCGGCCAAGCAGCTCCGAAAGGCGTTTCAGAATTCGCTGACACTGGGGTTTTCTCGCTCGTCGGGCAGGAAATTACTGAGGACATCCTTGAGCGCATTGACGCAGGGGTTTTCTCGCTCGTCGGGCAGGAAATTACTGAGGACGTTCTCGAGCGCATTGACGTTGGGGTGTTCGCCATCGATGGCCAAGCAGCTCCGAAAGGCGTTTCAGAATTCGCTGACACTGGGGTTTTCTCGCTCGTCGGGCAGGACATCACCGAGGACATCCTTGAGCGCATTGACACTGGGTTGTTCAATGTGGTGTTCTTTGATGTTGCATTGCGCAAGCCTCGCTACGAGTTCCGTGGTGATTCCACTAGCGCAAGGACCAACACAACGCCAAACTCTGCTCTGGTGCTGCAGCTAACCAACAGTGCAACATAGACACGTCAAAGGAATAGGGTAATCTGACATGGCATTCTACATAAAACAAAACGACACATTCCCAGCCATCAGGTCTATCATCCGCGATGGCGACGATGTGGCAATTAACCTGACTGACGCAACAGTGCGGTTCCACATGCGCGAGGCCCAGACCAACGAGCTTATTGTCGACGAGCTCCCATCAATCGTCAGCGAGGCAGGTGGCATCGTCGAATACCAATGGCAGTCGGGCGACACCAGTGCAGTGGGTTGGTATAAGGCCGAATGGCAGGTTACCTACGGCAGCGACTTCGCTGGTGTTGAGACATTCCCTAGCGAGGGATACATTTGGGTCAAGATCGAAGGTGAAGTGGCATGAGCGAAGACGATCGTTTCAACAGGCTTGAGAAGCACATGGACAAGCTCGGTGACAAGATCGACGAGCTTGTTAAGGTTGTTGTTGACATGGCCAAGATGGAAGAGCGGATGATCACGCTTTTTAAGCGCATGGACAAATACGACACCCGCATGGAAAAGGTTGACGACAGGGTGACGCTGATTGAAAAGACATCCAACAAACGTGGTGCTGTGTACATGATCTTGGACAAAGGGTTCTGGGTGGTGTTCGGCGCGGCAGTCGCTTACATAATCCAAACCAATGGAGGGTGAGATGACTAGACGATTTAGCCAACGCAGCCTGAACAACCTGCGCGGTATTCACCCTGACTTACGGCGCGTGATCAATCGTGCGTTGAAAGATTCGCCGCTGGACTTCGTTGTGATTGAAGGTCTGCGGACAGAGGCGCGTCAAAGCGAGCTCGTTGCCAGTGGTGCATCAAAGACGATGAACAGCCGCCACCTGACTGGTCATGCTGTTGACCTGCTTCCCATCGGGCCGAACGGCAAAGCAGCATTCGACTGGCCTCTTTACCACAAGCTGGGCCCAGCAGTAAAAGCAGCTGCTGAGGCTGAGGGCGTCAAGATCGTTTGGGGTGGCGACTGGCGCACATTCAAGGACGGTCCGCACTTTGAGCTCAACCGCCAAGCTTACCCTGCGGACCAATGGACTTCGGCTGAGGAGCCACCAGCAGCGCGCACCAGCGCAGCACAGTCCACCACCGTGCAGGCTTCGGCTGTGCAGATTGCATCGGGTGCTGGGGCAGCTGTGGCAGCAGTTGGATCGCTAGACGGAACAGCGCAGATAGTCGCTCTGGCATTCGCTGGCATTGTCGTGTTGGCTGGTGCGTGGATCATGCGCGAACGGATCCGCAAGTGGTCAGATGGTGAACGGTGATGCTGGGAAAGCTAAAGCTCTACGCATTCGCTGGCGCAGCCTTTGTGTTGGGGCTGCTCGGCATCTATTTGCGCGGAAGGTCCGACGGGGCAAGCTCCGCAACAGCAAGCACAACTGAGCAGCGGCTGGATGCAATGAAGCAGGCAAAGGAAGTCGAAGATGAGATTGAGATCCTTGACGATGTTGGGCTTGGTGAGCGTGCTGGTCGGTGGATGCGCGAATCTCGCGACCAATAGCTATTGCGACATCGCTGGCCCAATGCAATTCGGCAACCAAGCCAGCGTTGACTGGCTGCTGAGGAACGACAGACAACTGCTCGTGAAAATCGTGGTAAACAACGAGACCCACGAGCGAATCTGTCAGCCGCACCTGATCCGATAAAGCTGGCGCGCACCGCGTCCCAGCTGATCGACCTTTTCAATGAAGATTCCTTGAGCGGTCATCCGCTCGATCAATATGTTCATTGAAACAATTAGCGAGTTGCGGTGCGCACTGAGCCCCCAACGCTCGACCCTTGTGGTGATCTCGTCGAGGCTGACAGTGTCAACTCCAGCCTTCTTGCGTTCGGCGATCAATTCCACAATCGCCATCTGGCGGTCGGTCAATGTGCGCTTATTCATCCCAGTCCTAGCTCCCGTCCTACGTCCAGCACCAATGCGCTGAAATCTTTTTTGGATTGAAGGTTGCGCAGCAGGGCATAGTCGATGCAGCCCTTGGCAACCAAGTCGATGTAAAGCGCCGAGCCACCCATTCCGATGCGGTGGATGCGGTCCTCGCTCTGCCAACGCTGGACAGAGTTGAACCCGTTGGAATAGTAGATGGCTGTTGAGCTCACCTTTTGCAATCCGTCAAGACCCTCAGCAGCTGTGGCTGGGGTTGCCACGAAGTAGCGCACTGGTGATTCAGGATCGCAGAAGTCTGCTTTTGCCTTGGTCCGTGCGCGGTCGTCGTCGTCACCAAAGTAGGTGACAGCCTCGTCGCCCAGCTCGGCCGCGATGCCACGGATGTCGTGTTTGTAGCGAGCCCAAATCACGACCTTGCCGTCAACGTCCTCCAGCACAGACTTCAGAGCTTCCATGCGCGGGTTGGGGAAGGTGTCCAACCCGAACTCATGCGCGATGAACCCATTGCTGACCTCTTGGATCTTGCCCAGCGTTGGGGCTGCACCCTCAAAGAACACGTCCTCGCCCATGGCTGTTGTGTAAATCTGCGTTGTGCGCAGCTGGCTGATAGCATCGCGCTGCTCCTTGGACAAGTCGAATGCGACCTTGCGATACTGCTTTGCGGGCAGGTCGAGGCAGTCCTCTTTCTTGACGCGGAACACGTATGGTGCGGTGATGTCTTTAAACCGAGTTAGGTTCTTGGAGCCAACAATCTGCTTGCCTTCAAAGCCACCCATGATGCAATACTCGTTGCGGAAGGCGGTCAGGTAGCGGTGACCCACGATGCCTTCGTCCAGCAACTTGAGCTGCGACCACTCGTCCACGAGGTTCTTGGCGATAGGCGACCCTGTCATGATGATCCGCACACCGCACTGTTCGGCCACGCGCAATGCAGCCTTTGTGCGTGCGGCAGTCGGGTTCTTCAGGTAATGCGTCTCGTCGCCAACAAAAGCCACGCGACCCTTGTGAGCCTGCATGAATTCGTTGAGCTCTTGCGCAGCCTTCTTGTGGATGATCGCATCGAAGTTGACGCAGAACCACTTGAGCTCGTCGTCAAGCTTGAACATGTGAGGCGGCACAGCCTTGCCATTCCAAACATGCGCGCGCCAACGGACTTCCGATTGGGTGAACATCTTGATTGGGCAAGGCTCGGTGGTGCCGTCGTCCTCAACGCTGTCAGCCGCCCACTGCTCGTGGACACCCTTCTTGGCGAGCAACACCACCGCGTCAATCCTTCCTGCGCAGTGGTGACGGTTGATCAGGTCGATGGCCATCTTGGTCTTGCCTGTTCCCATGTCTGCGAACAATGCGCTGACAAAAGCACCGTTCGGAGCCTTGAGGTCACGGAACTTCTCGTGGGCCATGCGCTGGTGAGCGTGGTCGCGCAAATGAACAACACCAGAGGACCCCGAAAAATACGTCGTAGGGGCGCAGAAGGCAGCTTTGGCAGGCAACCCTACAGCGGAACCCCATAGCTCGGCTCCTGGTTTGGCTCCGTGGGCCTCTGGCACTGTGATGCCCAAAGCCTCTGCGCACCGAACGTTGTGGGGTGTCCGCTCGAAGCGGAACGATCCGTCCTGCAACCACCGCCTGCCACCCTCCAGTTGGGGTGACAGCATCAGCGCTGCGCGTCGGTCGGTCTTGGGGAGCGTTACGAAGTCACGCATCTTTCTCTCCTTGTGGTGGCCATTTTGCCAAGACCTTGCCTGTTGTGGTTTGCAGCTCAACGGTGCCTTGCTTTGCTTTGCGCGCTGTCAGCTTAAATTGAAGCTCAGCCTCTGACGGTATGCCTTCGTAGATTTCGCGCGGCTCGTCGGTTTTGCGACCAGACCAACGGACCACATAGTGCTTAACACCTGAAGCCATTTCCTCTGCGTCACGGATCATGCCAGCCTTCATCTCGCACCAATCTGGTGTGGTGTTCGGGGTTTCCATGATCCGAGGATTGCTTCTGTCTGCGTGCGAGCATGCGTGCTGACCGAGGTGGAATGTTCTGAACACGCACCAGTTGCAATGCACCTCTCTGGCTTTTTTGGTGATTGTGTCGATTGTTACTTGGGGTCCGAAAGATCTCATAGCGCATACTCCATGATGGCGTCATACTCTTCGCGGTATGGGCGGTGGTCGGGTGCACGCTCAATGAGGCGGCACAGGTTCACAGTAAGGTCGGTCTTGTCGGGTTGCCAAAGCGGTCCGAAACCAAGGCCGATGACTCGTTCTACGCCATCAATCTGCTTGCGTTGGTCAGCTTGATAGCCACGGTGGCGCATCTCCTTGGCCAGCCAACCCGTGCGCAACGTGATGTAGCCAAGCTTGTCGGCGAAGAATTTCATGTGACCCTTGCCCAGAGTGTATCGCTCGGGGATGTCCTTTGGGTCAACACCACCCTCAGCGAGCGTGATGATGCGGCCGATCTCGTGCCACTCGGCCAGCAGGTGCTGACGTGTCAACAAAGACGGGTGGACGACGTTGATTCTTGTCATGGTTGTTTCCTCCAACTTACCACTTTCCACTTTACCCTACAATTCCCACAAACCCTATCATATACTCTCTATCTTCTCTTCTTTCTCTAACTCCTGAGAATTGTAAGAAAAATGGAAAGTGGTAAGTGGGAAAACAAGGACTTAACTTTTTGGTGTGATTTCGGGGGAGCCTGAGCCCCCCCACGATGGTCACACAGCCAGCTCTGCGAGCTTCTGTTGGGCCACGGCCTTGAGGCGGTAGTTGTGGCCCCACCAGCTGTCGACGAGACGCTTGTCTTGCTTGTCGCCAGCACCGTGATCGGTCCAGTGGGTAATGCCATTGAGCACACCCCAAGCAGACTCTTGTTCCGCACCTGCGCCATTCATGTAGCTGTTCATGAATTGACCCATGCGAGAGCGTTTGCCCAGCTGTGTGTCGATGGCTTCCAGCATCTCTGTTGCTCCAGCACGGTCAAGAGCCTCTTGGCTGATCAGCGAGTTGAAGAACACCATGGCGTCAAACTTGTCCATCTTGATCTGCTGGAGCTGTTTGGCGAAGTCACCTTGGGCAGCGAGGTTCTGGTTGGCCATGTCGACCACCTCACGTGCACGGCTGAAGTCAAAGTCGCACATGTGGTTCTGGCGGTATTCGCTCTGGGTCCCACCGTTGAGAGAGTAGGTAAGGGTGTTGTTGCAAACCACGCGGACCGAGGTCGTGCGGACTTGGATCGACGAGCCAACAACGTGCGGCAGCGAGAACAGCAGGTAGCCTTCAGTGCGGTCGCCGTTGGGGAGCGTGAAGCCATTGCCCAACTTTGCGAGAGCCCAGACGTGCTGGCCACCCTTGAGCGAGCCAGCTGTTTCCATCTTGGCACCGCCGACCTCGCAGAACTCACGGAAGAATTCGAATGCCTCTTTGTTCTGGGTCGGACGCCAGTTGTCGCCGCTGATGGTCATGACCTTGTTGTCGCTGGTCCGCGTCAGTGCCCACTTGGAAGGGACCTTGATGCGGTCGGTCTTCTGGGTCTTAGGATCATACAGCTGGGTGTAGATCGGCGTCTTCTTGACTTCCCAGTCGAGGCCAGCAGCCACCATCATCTCGTCGACCGAGATTTCAGGATCGACCTGCGTGCCGAGGCCGTGCCAAGGCAGGGAGCCTGCGTAGGCCATTTTTGCTTCACCGTTGACGATTTCGAGTTCGTGTGCCATGGGTTGTCCTCCTAGGATCAGATGTTGGCGTTGACAGTTGCGACCAGCTGTTCGTGGTCGGTTGGATTGAGCTTGGGGAAACGCTCGGCCACCCAAGGCCGAACGTCGGAGCTGGCAAGAGGCTCGTGCGAGCTCTGGCGTCCTTGGAGCAAGGACAGTGCGCAGCGGGTGGCTGAGGTGAGGTTGTTGGTCTTGAAGTAAAGTTGCATGTCAGAATCCCAATCCATGTCCTATAATAAGAAAGATGTAGCCTGCTCCGAAGAGCGAGGCGACCCCGATAAGGTCGCCCAGCCAATGATCGTTGAGCCAGTTGGCGAGCTTGATGAGCTTACGCATGGCCGAAATTCCAGATGACGCGCTGGGCTGTGCGTGGCCCGAAGAAGACGATCGCGATGTCGTCGTTCGCCAGCATGCAAGTCTGGTAAAGACCATTGGCGCCAGAGCGTGTGGTCTTGAGCCAGTTGCGGGCGCGAGTGCGCGCCTCGTTAAAGGCAGGCACCGCGCTGGGGTTGTCCAGCAGCTCCTTAGCGTGCGGTGTGCTAGCAAGCTGTGCGGCGACGGTGCCAGCGCGAGGGAAAGAGTATGCCATGAGAACCTCCTCAGGTTAGGCGTTGCGTTAGACTTTCATGAAGCCTTCGTAGCGGCCAGCGTAGCCACCCTGTGTTTTGTTGAGAATGACCAGCGCAGTCCAGCGGCCAGAAGGTGTGCGAACAACCATCGAGCGGTCGTCGTATTCGGGATACATTTCAGCATACTGGGCCAGTCGCTTGCGCAGGTTGGCCTCGGTGGCGTAAGACTCGACGTAGTTGCCGTCGAGTGCTGTGTTGCCGTCGAGTGCTGTGTTGTCGATTTCGCGCATTGCCATAGTTTGTTCCTCTGGATTTCGTGGTGACTCTTCAGGGCAGGGTACCAATCCCTGCCGATCCAGCCGCTGAAAACCAGAGCGGAGAAGCTGCGAGGATCAAGTGCCGTCGGGCCAGCGTCTCCGACCTATCAGTCGGTGGGTTGTTATGCTTAGGCAACCCGTCCTGTTACATCCTTTATCTCCTGTTTTGGCAGAAAAGAAAAGTAAAATCGTCCGAGAAGATGCAAGCGAAAACAAGGACTTGTAAAATAGTTCATTTAAGAACCCAAAAAGAGCGTGCTTTTTGATTCGCGCCGATGCATACTCGGCGAGGGTGGCGACACGACCACCATTAACTCCAAGTGTAGGAGGCCAACATGGCCAAAGAAGTCGCGAAAGCGCAACAGACTGCCCTCTCCACCGAGATCTCTTTCGAGGATTACGCTGGCGCAGGGTTAGAGAATGTCACCAAGGACGACATTCTCATCCCACGCCTGACACTGCTTCAGGCTCTTTCACCCCAGCTCAACAAGAAGAAGCCTGAATACATCGAGGGTGCTGCGATCGGCGACATCGCTGACGTAGGCACTGGCGAGGTGTTTGAGGCGCCAATCTTGTTCTTGCCTGTGCATTTTCAGAAGGTCTGGATCGAGTGGGCACCGCGTGACAGCGGCAAAGGCCTGATCGCCATCCACGACAATTCGGACTGCATGGACGGGTGCGAGCAGAACGACCGTGGTCAATGGATCAACGATTCGGGCAACTACCTCGCAGAGACCTCACAGTTCTTTGGGTTCAACCTCGCAGCTGATGGACGCAAGTGCTTTGTGTCGTTCACATCGACGCAGCTTAAGAAGGCACGTCGCTGGAACACGCTGGCCATGAGCGAAAAGCTCAAGCGTGCTGACGGGAGCGAATATGCACCGCCTTTGTTCTTCCGAACCTACAAGCTCGGTTCGGCTGAGGAAAGCAACTCGCAAGGTGATTGGGCTGGCTGGACAGTCGAGCGTGGTCCGAAGATGGAAGAGCTCGAGAATTTCAAGGCGATGTTCGCAGAGGCTATTGAGTTCCGCAAGCAGCTTTCGTCGGGTGTTGTCAAGGCTGACAACTCTGACATCGAGGATGCCGTAGTCTCCAAGGACGAAGGCGCGATGTAATTTGCCACACCCAGTGTTCAACGATGACACTGGGTTAACTGGGTGGTGGTGCGGGAGCCCAATATCCACCACCCTTTTTTGACAGGAGATACCCAATGACCGACTTGTTTGACATTCCCGCCGAGAGCTCTGGCAACCTTGTGGAAGTGCTCAAGGACTATTGCTCTGAAGCGATCGAGCTAGACGAAGCTGTCAAAGGCTACGAGCTCGCAATGAAGACTGCCAAGTCGCGGCTGCATTCGCTGCGCACATTGAAGATACCCGATGCGATGGCTGAGGCTGGCATCGGCGACGTGTTCTCAATGGACACTGGCCATGTGATCAAGCTCAAGCAGTTCGTCTCTGGCTCGATGCCCAAGGAAGACGAAAAGCGTGACCTCGCGATGAAGGTGCTTGCGCAGCACGGCGGAGCGGCGCTGATCAAGACCGCTGTGGAAATGGCCTTTGACAAGGGCCAAGCGCACGAGGCCCAGCAGCTCGTAATTCAACTGCGCAACGATGGCTATGACGTGGCCGTGAAAGAAGACGTCAATGCAATGAGCCTTCAAGCCTTCGCTCGTGAGAAGCTGCGCAACGGCGAGGAGCTTCCACTCGAAACGCTCGGTCTGTTCGCTGGAACCACCGCTGACATCAAGGAGCCCAAGAAATGAGACTTCAATCACTGCGCATCGGGCTTAGAAACCCATACAGCGACCCGAGCCCAACGAACCCTTATCAGGCAGTGCTTGAGGTCTCATACGATGACACCAAGATGCAAGTTACGCTGGGCGACGAGACGTGCCGACGCATGCTCGAGCTGGCTGGGGAAGAGATCGCCGCTGCGGCACAGATCCAGATTCAGGACTTCGTGCGCACAGCACTGGCTGTTTCCAAGCACCAGACAATCGAAGCAATCGCCACCAGCGAGGTGAAATAATGAAGCGCATCATTTGCACCAACTGCGGCATCCAACTGGAACCAAAGCCCACTGGCCTTGGCGACTGGCCTCTTGAGGCGATGGTTGCGGAGGACGACGATTATCGCCAGAGCCAGCTAGACGCAGCTCTGGCGGGGTTGCCCTATAAGCACTCGCTGAACATGGCAGCTAACCACCCGACTGTGCAGGTGTTTCCATGATCGTCGCTGGAGCAGGGCTTGCTGGGTTGATCGCCGCGTCAATGCTGCGTGACGAGGTTGAGGGTGTTTATGAGCTTCAATCCCAACTTCCGCACAACCACTCGGCATTGCTGCGGTTCCGCAGCTCGGTGGTGGGGGATGCTGTTGGCATTCCCTTCCGCAAGGTCAAGGTCATGAAGTCCGTTGATCCGTGGCGCAACCCAGTTGCTGATGCGCTGATGTATTCGATGAAGTGCACAGGCAAGGCCCAGCTTCGTTCGGTGGTGTCAGCGGCTGGTGAGATTGAGGAGCGGTTCATCGCACCTGATGACTTCATCCCGCGCCTCGCCAAACAGGTCGGACCCAAGATCGCCTTCAATGCTGGGGTGGAAAATGCTCTGGGTCGCCACAAGGTTATCTCGACAGTCCCTATGCCAGCGATGATGGACCTGTTGGGCTGGGAAGACAAGCCTGCGTTCGACTTCACTAGTGGCTGGACGATCACTTGCGACCTGCCCAAGTCGATCGATGTGTGCGCAACAGTTTACATGCCGCACCCTGCGGTCGAGCCTTACCGCGCATCCATCACTGACCACCGCCTAATCATCGAGGTCAGCGACTGGCAGCTTAATTCGCAACAACAAGAGCCATCTAAAGAGCTCGCGATCGGCGCAGCTTGCATGGCTTTGGGGCTGGACCACCTGATGGATTACGTCAAGGAGCACCACGAGATGAAGCGCATGAAGTATGCGAAGATTTTGCCGATCCCTGACGCAGTGCGCAAGCGGTTCATAATCTGGGCCAGCGAGAAACACAACGTATATTCGCTAGGACGCTTCGCCACGTGGCGTCCTGGATTGTTGCTGGACGATGTTGTCAATGACGTTCGCCAGATTCAAAAGATGGCCAGTGGCGAAGTCCACTCCTACAAATCAATGCTGAAAGGATAAGTCCGATGGACGTGAAACTGATCGATTACACTGGTGCTGGGGCAGCTGATCCCGCACGCCACGCAGCCAACGTGCTGGTGTTCACCAAGCAGACACGGCTCGAGATGAACGCTGGGTTGATGGATGACATCGCCGCATGGCCAGACGATAAGATTATTGAAGAGCTGCGTTACATGGCCAACACAATCCCAAGCTCTTGGGAGTTTGTTGAATACAAGTTCCTGATCAACGGCGTCACGCGTGGGTTCACTCACCAGTTCGTGCGCACACGGACAGGCAGCTACGCCCAGCAGACCATGCGCGTGTTGAACGTCAACGGCTGGACCTATGGCACTGGACCAACTGTGGAAGAGGTGCCTGAGCGGCACGCTGAGTATGCTGCGTGTATGGGATCGATAGCTGACGTTTACGAGAAGCTGATCGACATGGGCGCCAAGATCGAGGATGCGCGCGGCGTTTTGCCTACGAACATCCACACCAACATCGTGGCCAAGTTCGATCTGCGGACGCTGGCGGACACAGCGCGCAAGCGTGCGTCGTCGCGGACCCAAGGTGAGTATCGCGATGTCATGGAAGCGATGTTGGCTGAGGTTTTGCGCGTCCACCCTTGGGCGGCGATGTTTATCAATCGCACCTTCGACAAGGCTGCGGCTGAGTTGGAGGATCGCATCAAGTCTCTTTGCACTCAGCTGCGCACTGGCGACGTGATCTCAACCAACCTGATCAAGCTGATCGACCAGATGAGGATGACGGCATGAGCTGCGTTTTTGAACCGATCACCGTGCACAGCTCCCTGCATGGCTTTGAGAAGAAGGATGCGTATGCGTTCTCGATCGTGCCGATGCGCAAGTGTGGCATGAAGAATGGCTTGCCGAGGTCGTATTGCTCCAACTTCATCCTGAGCAGGCAGAGCGACCCTGACCTGTCATTTTACGATCAACTTGGCGAGGTCGATTCATGAAGGAGCGATGGAGATTTTATTACGTGCACCGTGACGGGTGGCTGACCGACGACATTAACAAGGCCCTCGGCAAGTGCGTAGGTGTCGTTGAAGCTCGCAGCGAAGAAGAGGCGCTGCGTCTGGCCAAGGAAAGGGAGCTGCTGTGAGAGGCAAGATTATTATCGTCGACCTTGACGGAACCCTTTACAATTCTGTTGGGCGGTCGCACTTGGCCAAGGCTGGTCTTTGGGACGATTTCCACTCGCAGTCTGTTTTTGACCAACCCAACTATGACGTGCTTGAGCTTGTGCAGCTTTTGTCAAAAGACCACACAATGCTGGGAATAACAGGACGCAGCGAGAAGTTCCGTAACATCACCAACGCATGGATGCATCGCTGGTCTGTTCCGCTGGATGACCTTTTGATGCGACCCGACGGAAACTATTACTCCGACGCTGAGGTTAAGCTGAGCCTGTTGCACCGCTGGCTGGGCAAAAACGACCGCACAATGCGCGAGGTCTGGTTCGCGTTGGAAGACCGCGACAAGATGGTGGACGCATGGCGCAATGCGAACATCCCATGTTACCAAGTCAGAGCAGGAGAATACTGATGGACGGGCAATTCTACGACTACGCAACTGATTCGATCAACAACTCACCTTACCACCCCGACTATGGCTTCATCGACAAGTTCCGCCTCAACTGCGTTGAGCTGGCATCGATGGTCGGGGTGCGTGCAGCAGCCGAGGCTGCTGAGGTGTCAAAGGCATCAATTTACCGCTGGAGGAAAGATTATGATGACCGTGCCTGATATGCTGCGGCAATCCGCAGAGACCTACGAGCAGCGCAACAAGCTCTATGGCGACAACTACAAGCGTTTCGGCCACATCGTCGCATTGCTGTTCCCCAACGGCATCAAGCTGGAAAGCGAAGACGACCACAATCGTTTTGGGGTGTTCGTGCAGATCGTTTCCAAGCTGACCCGCTACGCTGAGAATTTCGGCACTGGTGGCCATGACGACTCGCTGCTGGACATGACAGTTTACGCGACGATGCTGCGCGAGCTGGACATGGAAGCCAAGGCGCGCACCATGGATTCAATTAGGAAGAGTTTGTGATGCAGGCGATATTGTTCGACACTGAGACCACCGACCTGATCCACAACCACGCAATCCCTCTGGACCAGCAGCCTCGCATCATCGAGATCTACGCTCTCAAGATTCAGCTGCCAGCGGATGCGTTCGGCTCAGCCGAGGAATGGCAGTTTGTCGATGAGTTTGAATCCTTCGTGAATCCTGGGATCAAGATCACCGACGAGATCACGCGCATCACCAACATCACCAACGCAGACGTCCGCGATGCACCGCGCATCGCCGAGCTATGGCCAAGGCTGCGTGACTTCTTCGCAACGGCGGACATGGTGGTGGCCCACAATGTTTCATACGACATGGGCGTCATAGACTTCGAGCAGTTGCGTGTTAATGACAAGCAGAAGTTCCCTTGGCCACCCAAGCGGCTGTGCACTGTTGAGGCAACTGAGCACCTAAAGGGCCACCGCCTGAGCCTGACTGCGTTGCATGAGCAACTGTTCGGCGTCAAGTTCGAAGGCGCACACCGCGCACGCACTGACGTGAAGGCCATGACCATGTGCTTTAAGAAGCTCTGGGAGGATTGTGAGATATGAGGATCCGCACAGGCTATTCATTCCGCCAAGCAGTGGGGCACCTCGACGAAGCTCTCGCAGGCATCCAGCGCATGGGGCTCCCATTCGCGCCAATCACCGACCGCGCCTCAACCTTTGGGTTCGTGCGTTGGTCCAAGCTGTGCAAGAAGAACGACCTCAAGCCTGTGTTCGGGGTTGAGCTGGCAGTGACCGACGACCCACAGAGCAAAAAGCCTGCGTTCGACCACTGGACATTCGTGGCCAAGGATTCACTGGTGCAAGTGCATGAGGCTCTTGAGCTGGCCACCTCTCAGTTCCGCTATGAGGCTCTGCTCAACTATGATCAGGCCCAAGCGGTTGACGCAATCAAGATCGTCGGCCATCGCTCAAACCTAGAGGGCATCGACCCCAACACACCTGACCTTTACGTCGCGCTGAGCCCAAGCCTGAGCAATGGTCAGTTTGTGCGTGCGCAGCGATTGGGGTTCAAGTTCATCGCATCGGGCGACAATCGCTACCCCAGCGAGAAAGATCTGGCGTTCTACGAGGTGGTGTGCGGACGCATGGCATCCACCCAGAGCTATCCGCAATGGATCGTCTCTCGTGAGGAGTGGGCAGCAGCCCTGCCCAGAGGCTGCTCAGCGTCCGTGGCCGACGAAGCGTGGGCAACGCTACTCTCGGTCGGAGAAAGCCTTTCAGCGGCGCTAAAATCTGGGTCTCTGTTGGTGCCCGAAAAGAAGATGTCGCTGCGCAAGATGTGCGAGGCGGGTGCGAAAGAATTAGGCATCGACCTTTCGGACGAAATATACGCTGCTCGGCTGAAGAAAGAGCTGGACCTGATCGACCTCAAGCAGTTCGAGGACTACTTCTACATCATCGCTGACATGGTGGCTTGGGCACGGGAGCGGATGATCGTCGGCCCAGCGCGGGGTTCGTCGTGCGGGAGCTTGGCTTGCTACCTGCTCAAGATCACGACGATTGACCCAATCCCTTACGGGTTGATCTTTGAACGCTTCATCGACCTCAATCGTTCGGACCTGCCAGACATCGACATCGACTTCTCCGACCAGCAGCGGCACCTCGTGTTCGAATACATGGAGAACAAGTACGGTCGCGACCGCATTGCGCGGCTGGGCACGGTGGCGATGTATAAGGCACGGTCGTCGATGCAGGAAGCTGGCGCAGCGTTGCGCATTCCGCGTTGGCAGACCGACAAGGCTCTGGACGCATTGATTGAGCGCAGCTCGGGCGACTCACGCGCATTGGACACGCTGCGTGACACGCTGGAACAAACACCCAACGGCCAAGAGCTGGTGAGCAAATACCCAGAGGTCATGGTGGCGACAAAGATGGAAGGCCACCCACGTCACCACTCCCAGCACGCGGCGGGCATCGTGTTGACCGAGCTGCCAGTGCATGAATACGTCGCCGTGGACAAGAGGACGGGTGCGACCCATTGTGACAAAAAGGACGCTGAAGAGCTTGAGCTGCTGAAGATCGACGCGCTGGGCCTTACGCAGCTGTCCGTGTTCGAGGATGCATTGGAGCTGGCGGGGTTGCCGCTGCACTTTTTGGAGAGCGTGCCACTGGACGACGACGCTGCGTTCGACGTGCTCAACAAGGGCCATTTTAGCGGCGTGTTCCAGTTCAACGGGTTGGCATTGCAGTCGTTGTGCAAGCAGACCAAGGTGGTCGAGCTGGACGACATCATCGCCATCACCGCTCTGGCGCGTCCTGGACCGCTGACGTCTGGTGGCGCATCCGAGTGGGTTTACCGCAAGAACGGCTGGGACCCAAGGATCAATCAGAAGATCGGCACCACCTACCCTCACCCGTTGTTTGAGCCATACCTGAATGACACGCGTGGCATCGTGTTGTATCAGGAGCAGGTCATGGAGATCGGTCGGCAGATTGGCGACCTGAGCTGGGAAGACGTGACCGCATTGCGCAAGGCGATGTCGAAGTCTCTGGGCAAGGAATACTTCGACCAGTTCGGCGACCGCTGGAAGGACGCAGCCGAGAAGAAGGGCATCCCGCGCGACGTGCTTGACAAGGTCTGGGACGACCTTTGCGCCTACGGTGCGTGGGCATTCAACAAGTCACACTCGGTGGCGTATGGGATGATCAGCTATTGGTGCTGTTGGATGAAGGCACACTACCCAACGCAGTTCGCCGCTGCGACCCTCAACCACGAAACTGACCCAATGAAGCAGATCGGCACGCTGCGTGAGCTGCACAACGAGGGAATCGGCTACGTCGCGGTGGACGCAGAGCTGTCGACCGACAAGTGGCAGGTTGGGTTTGTTGACGGCAAGCAGGTGCTGGTGGGCCCAGTGCAGAACGTCAGGGGCATTGGCCCAAAGCTCGTGCAACAGATTGTGAGCTCAAGGCACCGCAACGAGCCTCTGCCAGCGCGTGCTGCCAAGCTGCTGGCCGACCCCAAGACCCAGATCGACACGCTGTGGCCAGTGCGCGACCGCATCCAAGAGCTGATCCCTGACCCAACAGAGCGCAACATCCTTACGCCTGTTTCGGTCATCGAAGACATAACAGAAGCTCACGAAAAGGAGACGACATTCTTGATCATCGCAGTGGCCAAGTCGATCAACCCGCGCGATGAAAACGAGACGATCATGATCGCGCGGCGTGGCTATGAGATCAAAGATGGCAAGACGCAATCGCTCAACCTGCAGATGGAGGATGACACAGGCATCATCTATTGCAAGATCGGGCGGTGGAAATACGCCCAGCTAGGCAAGCAGATCGTCGATCGCGGTCGTCCTGGCAAGTCAATTTATGCCATCAAAGGTTCGGCCCTGCCCAAGCGCAGGTTCTTGATGGTCGAAAACGTTCGCTACATTGGCGACATGGATCCAACACACGAGGAAAACAAATGAGCAAGAAATCAGTATCGTCCCTGAGCGAGATCCCTGCGGTCCACGAATATCTGCAGCGCATCGGCGCTGAGCCACGCTCGCTGCTGACAGCAGTGGTCCGAGAGATGAGCGGCAAATACTGGCAAGACGTCGCGGTGATCAAGTTCGAGCGCAACGGTGCCGTAACAGCGCACGAGGCCTTCGCACCCAGCGAGAGCGAAGTGACCCGAATCATCGCACAGTTCGATGAATACGAGTTCCCCACGCAACAGAAGATCAAAGGGCTGAACAACGTCCCTGAGGCAATCGACAAAGCAGAGCCTGAGAATGTGTTCAAGTTCTTTGACTCTGATGGATCAATTATCATGCTTCAGCTGAGGCGCGATGGCAAGGACGGAGAGAAGAATTACGTCCCCTACACCTATTGGTCCGACGGCAAGTGGCGTGCGGCCGAGCCTGAAGGGTTGTTGCCGTTGTGGGGCATTGACCAGCTGAAAGACCACACCACCGTGTTCGTCCATGAAGGCGCAAAGGCTGCTCGGGCAGTGGCGCGCATGGTCGCTGGCGAAACTCGTGCGGACCGTGATGCGCTAACAGCGCACCCTTGGGGGCCAGAAATGGCAGGCGCGGCGCATGTTGGGTGGATTGGTGGGGCGCTGTCACCCGCGCGCACTGACTGGGGAGTGCTCAAGCGCATGGGCTTAAAGCGTGCCTACATCGTGAGCGACAATGACCCTGCTGGGGTGCAGGCGGTCCCCGCAATCGCTTACCGCCTGAGGGTGCCGACCTTCCACGTCCAGTTCACTGACGAATGGCCAGCGTCGTTCGACCTCGCGGACAAGTTCCCTCGGGCCATGTTCCGTGCGCTGGACGGGGTTGACCACTACGTTGGGCCAGCATTCCGTGCATGCTTGCATCCTGCAACATGGGCCACGGACCTGATCCCCAACGTAGCAGGCAAGCCAACAACTGTGCTCCGCCAACACTTCAAAGAGATGTGGGCCTACATCGAAGAAGCTGACCTGTGGGTGTGCACCGAGATGCCAGAGATCGTGCGGACTGAGCCCGTCGTTAACAAAGTGTTCTCGGCATTCTCCCACACGTCCAACACCACCCAGCTACTGCTGAAAGCCTATCAAGGTCGCTCAACAAAGATCTGCTATCGCCCTGATGTCAAAGGCAGAATCGTAACTGACCGCTCGACCAGTGCGATCAACCTGCACATCCCGTCCCAGATCAAGCCTGCGAGCGGGGACGCTGGGCCATGGATTGAGTTCCTGAGCTACATGTTCCCGACCGAAAGCGAGCGCAAGAATGTTGAGCGGTGGTGCGCCACGCTTATTGCTCACCCTGCGGTTCGGATGGAGTATGGGTTGTTGTTGGTGAGCGAGGCCCAAGGCATAGGCAAGACCACTCTGGGTTCTGAGGTCCTGGGCAAGCTGGTGGGTGACCACAACGTGGGGTATCCCTCGGAGAAGACGATCACGGAAGGTGGGTTCACTGACTGGATCGCCAACAAACGGCTGATCGTGGTCAACGAGATCTATTCGGGCCACAGCTGGAAAGCCTACAACACACTGAAAAGCTACATCACCGACAAAGACGTGACTGTTAATGCGAAGTATCAGCGGCCCTACATAATCGATAACTGGGCACACATCATTGCGTGTTCCAACTCAATGCGTGCTCTGCGCATGGAACAAGACGACAGGCGGTGGTTTTACCCTGAGATCACAGAGGCCCGCTGGCAACCTGCCAAGTTCAAGGAATTCTACAACTGGCTGCAAGGCGGTGGGCTGTCGATCATCGCTGGCTGGGCCAAAAACTACGGCAACTACGTCCAGAAAGGGGAGCGTGCGCCAATGACTGAGCGCAAAAAGGACATGATCGCTGGCTCGCGGACCGAGGCGCAGATTGAAGCGGCGGCGCTGGCTGAGGCTGCGCAGCGTTCACCACGGCCGATGGTCATGTCGATGAAAGAGATTGAGATGTGGGCGCGCACCCAGATCCAAGGGCGGATGTATGATAGTCCGTATGACTTGCGGAAGGTGATGAAGGAGTGTGGGATGAACCCTTCAAAAGGACGCATCTTCGTGAGCAACCGACTGCAATACGTGATCGCTAACACAGCGGCGATGCAAAAGCTGGCTGGGCCACTGGACGGGAACAACCTTGAGCTGATCAAAGACATGGTCGTAAAACCTAGCGATGTTATGGAAGGGGCGATGTGATGGCTGTGGTGCATGTTGCGAAGATCGAAACTGATGGGCGCACGGCGCGTGTGATCCTGTCCGATGGGAACGAGCTGCATGGGCTGATAAGTGTTGATTCGAGTGGCGAGGTTAATGCGCTGTCTAAGTTCGTGATCGAAGGCTATATCATGAGGGTTTGTGAAATGGACAAAAAGAGCTACAGTTGAGGTGCCAAGCGGTGCGTGGCTGGGCTGACAGGTGCCCGAAAACGACCGCACAGTGGCTGGGTTAATCTTCCTCCCTGATCCTGGGTCGCTGCGTCCTGAGTATGACGTTAAACTGCTTGCTGGATCAAACATGATGGTCGGTGGCCGCTGGGGCCAAAAACAGCCCAAAAAGTTAAGTCCTTGTTTTCCCACTTACCACTTTCCATTTTCCTTACAATTCTGAAGACTCTGAGAAGAAAGAGAAGAAGAGAGTATATGAGAAGGGTTTGGGGTATTGATGGTAAAAGCGGAAAATGGAAAGTGGGTATTTAATGATATCAAGGAGTTATAAAATGAGAAAAACGTCCGAAAAAAAGCCTGTAGCGAAAACAAGGACTTAGCCATGGCGAGCGAAGAGAGGCAGTTTCAGCAGTGGTTCGTGCGGGAGTGGGAGAAGTCGGGCAGGTGGGCTGAGAACATCCACCCTAGCTTTGGGACCAAGACGGGCATCCCTGATGTGTTTTTGTTGATCAGCAAGCTGCTGGTGCCGATTGAGATAAAGACTGCTGAGCTGGTCGCAGGTGAGTTGAAGGTGAGCGATATCAGACCCGCACAGATACGTTGGTCGCGCAAGTTCGCGGCGCACGGCGGAGCTTGCTGCCTTGCGGCAGGGCTGCGAGACGGCAAGAGCTGGCGCATTGCTGTGGTGCGGAACGAGGCTTGGTGGTCAGGCAAGGTGGTGTTCTCTGAGGATGAATTCGTCGTTGTGGATACCCCATTCAGGGCTTTGATCCACGTGCTGTCACAATGAGCTTTCCTTTTTTGGTGCTTTCAGCGATAATGAGGCAACCCGCGCAATTATGTGAGAGCCTCAGCCCATGCAACCGATGATCCCCAGCTTTTGGAAACAGTCGAAAGAGCACGTCCGGAATGCTGCTCGTGGGCGTCCGCAAACCTACGACAATTCAGAAGACCTTGCCAACGCATGTGGCGGATACTTTGATTGGTGCGAGCAGAATTTCGTTGAGGAAGAGGTCTTGGTCAATTTTCAAGGTGTCACCACCAAGGAAAAAAAGGCGCACCCAGTGCCTATGATCATCAGAGGAATGTGTAATTTCATCGGCGTGAACGAAAGCACATGGCGAGTTTGGCGACAAACGAGGCCAGATTTATCAGCGACTATTGGCTGGGCGGAACATGTCATCTACATGCAGAAGTTCACAGGCGCTGCGTCAGGCCAGTTCAATGCGAATTTGATAGCACGCGATCTGGGTCTGGCCGAAAAGTCAGAGCTCACAGGCCGCGACGGTGGGCCAATCCAGACAACGACCATCGACACTGAGAAGCTAAGCACGAGCGCATTGAAAGAGATTTTAGCTGCGAGGAACCATGCTCAATCTGACGACAGCTGACATAAACGCTGTCGAGCGTGAGTTGTGCAAGAGGTCGCTCAGCGGCTTCCTCCAGTGCGCATGGCCACACATTGACCCTGTGAGATACGTGCACAACTGGCACATCGAGGCCATGGCCGAGCACCTTGAGGCAACCACCACTGGCCAGATCAAGCGTCTTTTGATCAACATCCCTCCAGGAACATCCAAGTCCACGATGACTGGTGTCATGTTCCCTGCTTGGTTGTGGGGTCCGCACGATTGGCCTGGTGCACGCATCATCGGCGCTGCTCACGATCAAGGCCTAGCTGTCCGCGACAGCCGCAAGGTTAGAGAGCTCGTAACTAGCAATTGGTTCCAGAGCCATTGGCCATTGAAGCTGATGGGCGACCAGAATGAGAAGCTCTATTTTGAGAACGAGGCCAAGGGATTCAGGCAGGCAAGTGCGGTTGCTTCCATGACTGGGCGGCGTGGCGACTTCGTGATCTGGGACGACCCGCACACACCTGAGAAGGCACTGTCCGACGTCGACCGAACGAAGACCATCCGCATTTTCCGTGAGACCTTGCCCACTCGCCTCAACGACCCTGAGCATTCGGTCATCATCGTGGTGATGCAGAGGTTGCACGAAGGCGATGTTTCAGGTGAGATCTTGTCCAGCGAGAGCGACTACGTGCATTTGCGCATCCCAATGGAATACGAGCCACAGCTCGCCAAGGCAACCAAGATCGGCTGGCGTGACCCGCGCAAGACCGAGGGTGAGTTGTTGATGCCCAATCGTTTCACGGCTGAGGTCGTCGAGGCATACAAGCGTGACATGGGCTCTTATGCCTACGCTGGTCAGATGCAGCAGCGCCCAGCACCTTCTGGCGGCGGCGTGTTCAAGGACGAGTGGTGGCAATTCCACACCCACCCACCACGGATCAAGTGGCGCACCATCTATGCTGACACCGCACTGAAGACCAAGGAGCAGAATGACTGGTCTGTGTTTCAGTGCTGGGGTTGCTCGGTCGATGGTCAGGCGGTCCTCCTTGATCAGATACGCGGCAAGTGGGAGGCTCCTGATCTGTTGGTGCAGGCACGAGCTTTCTGGAACAAGCACAAGGCTGTGGTCGGCCAAGGCACACTGCGAGCCATGAAGCCTGAGGACAAGGCATCTGGCACAGGCTTGATCCAGACGCTGAAGCGCGAGGGCATGCCTGTGATCCCGATCCAGAGATCAATTGACAAGCTGACCCGCGCGTATGATGCGGCACCATTTGTTGAGAGCGGGCATGTCTCTTTGCCTAGCGACGCACCATGGCTGAGCGACTACCTTGCTGAGTTCTCGTCGTTCCCCAACGGGACGCACGACGACCAACTAGACCCAACGATGGACGCGATTATGGACATCCTTCACGAAGGCGCACAGCGCCCACAAATAAGGGCATTGTAATGAAACTACCAAAGCTGTTCCGACGTGCAGAGACCAAAGAAAGCGCAACCAGCGCGATCATGGTCATGAATCCTGGCCAGCCTGTTTGGTCTCCGAGGGACTACAAGTCATTCGCCGACGAAGGCTACAACAAGAACGTGGTGGCCTATCAAGCAATCAACCGCATAGCTGAAGCCGTCGGCTCTGTGCAATGGACTGTTTGGCGCGGCGAAACTGAGCTCACAGAGTCCCCGTTTTTGGACCTGATCAAGCGACCCAACCCCATGCAGTCGTATCAGGAATACCTGATGGCAAAGGTCGGGTTCCTGATGATCAGCGGCAACAGCTACGAGGAGCGAGTGGTCGTCGGTGGACAGCCGCGCGAGCTTTACAACCTGCGACCCGACCGCATGAAGATCATCCCTTCCACCAACTCAATCCCAGCTGCCTACGTCTACGAGCTCAACTCTCGCAAGGTGCGTTGGGACCTTGACGCTATCACGCTGCAATCCGACGTCATGCACACAAAGCTGTTCAATCCGATCAACGATTGGTATGGCATGGCACCTATCGAGGCTGGCGCATTCGCAATCGACCAGCACAATGAGTCGATGAAGTGGATGCAGGCTCTGTTGCAGAACAGCGCACGACCCTCTGGCGCACTGGTCACCAAGGACGGTGAATCGCTGTCCGACGACAATTACGCACGGCTCAAGGCACAGGTCGAGGAGCAATATCAGGGAGCCTCAAACGCTGGCCGACCGATGCTGCTTGAGGGTGGGTTGAGCTGGCAGGCCATGGGCCTTTCCCCGACCGACATGGGCATTATCGAGAGCAAGTATTCGTCCGCGCGGGACGTCTGCTTGGCCTTTGGGGTTCCGCCTCAGCTGCTGGGCATTCCTGGGGATAACACCTATTCCAACTACGCAGAGGCACGGCTGGCGTTCTGGGAAGACACAGTGATGCCGCTGATCGACCGCATTGCAGCCGACTGGAACAAGTGGCTCGGGCCATTCTTCGGTGACCAAGAGCTGCGTGCCGACCTCGACCAGATCCCAGCCATCGCCGACAAGCGCATGACCCTTTGGGACATGGCCGACAAGTCCAATGACCTGACGATCAACGAGCGGCGTGAGCTAAAAGGGTTCGAGCCGATCGAGGGTGGCGACGTATTGTTGGTCGGCATGGGGCAGATCTCTTTGGGCGACGCAACCGCACCGCTGGACACCGCACCGCCTGCTGATGCATCACCGCCCAACCCCGACGCGGCTGCGGAAGACGAAGAGCTAAAGATGGATTACGACCTGTTGTCCAAGATCGCAGGATACAATGGCAAAAAGACTGACTGATAGCGACCCACGCAGGGAGCAGCGCAGGCAGGAGCGCATTCTGTTGGTGCTTGAGCGAAAGTTCCGCAGGGTTCTTGCGTCTGAGATCGCACGCGCGTCCACTGCCATGGCCGATCAGTTCAAAGCCACAGGCCGCGCACCAGACCTGCCAGAATGGCATGAGCGGGCAGTCGCTGGCTTGTATCAGGAGATGGCCACGTTGTCCATTGAGGCATTCGGAGAGCGTGTCATTGATCAAGGGAAGTCTTTGGGCAAGGTTCTTGAGACCAAGTCATTCCGCGAGTTCTTTTTGCGTCTAGCCACCGAATACCTTGGGCTTGAGATGATCCGCAGGCGCATAACCTCTGTCAGCGAGACCACTCGCCAGCAGGTCGTCAACCAGATCAAGCTCGGCCAGCAGGCAGGCGAGGGTGTTGACGCGATCGCGCGGCGCATCTCTGGGAACATCCCGTTGATCAGCCGACAGCGTGGCGCATTGATAGCACGGACAGAGACCCACGGCGCAGCCAACTATGGCGCTGATGGCGCGGCGCGTGCGACTGGGCTGGACGTGCGCAAGGAATGGGTCGCAGCGGCGGACGAGCGCACGCGGACTACGCACGCTGAGGCTGATGGACAGGTCGTTCCGATTGATCAGCCGTTCCGTGTTGGTGGTGAGCTGCTCATGTTTCCTGGTGATCCAGCGGGCAGCGGAGCCAACATCATTAACTGTCGCTGCGCTATCAGCCACATCGTAGATTGAGAGGCTTTCCAAAAATGTCCAAAACAATTACAATGCAAACAAAGCGCACTGACACAGGCGAGTCCATGGAGCAGAAATTCCTCAGCTTTGAGCTGAAAAGAGAACCAGACACCGACGGCGTGTTCGAGGGATATGCCTCAGTGTTCGGTGTTGTTGATCAAGGCATGGATGTTGTTGAACGAGGGGCATTCGCAAAAAGCCTTGGCAAACGCAAGGTCAAGATGCTGTGGCAGCACGACACCGCACAGGTTATCGGCGTCTGGGACGAGATCAAGGAAGACGAGCGTGGGTTGTATGTCAAAGGCCGAGTGCTGAAGGACGTGCAGAAAGGCGCTGAGGCGATTGCGCTGATGAAGGCCGATGCGATTGACTCAATGTCCATCGGCTACCGCACAATCGCCGCAACAGACGAGGGTGGTGGTGCCATCCGCAAGTTGCTTGAGGTAGATCTGTTTGAGATCAGCCTCGTGACATTCCCGATGCTGCCTGATGCCAAGATCACAGCGATCAAGTCCATCAGCACCATCCGTGATTTTGAGAAAGCCTTACGGGACGTGGGTTTTTCTCAGAGCGAAGCCAAGGCCATTGCGGCTGATGGTTTCAAAGGCCTCGCTGCTCATCGGGACGATGTTGCAGAAAAGGTTGATCCTGAGGAGCTTAAGGCTCTTCAAACACAACTCGCTCAGCTACAGGAGATGTTCAAATGAGTGATCAATTCGATGCCAAGGAATTGGCAAAAGCAGTCGAAGGTGTGAAAACTGGCTTTGAGGCTTTCAAGGAAGCCAACGACCAGCGCATCAAAGAGATCGAAGCCAAAGGCTCGGCTGACCCGCTGCTCGAAGAGAAGCTGGCCAAGATCGAAAAAGACATGGACGCCAAGCAGGCTCGCCTCGACCAGTTTGAGCTGGCCATGAAGCGTCAGTCGCGCACCGTGACCGACAAGAACGGCAACGAGATCGATCTTGACGCCAAAGCTGCCAAGTGGGCAAACATGGTTGCTCGCTCGCGCGGCACCCGCGTTGAAGACTTCGGCGCCAAAGAGCTGGATGGCTACAAGCAGGCATTTGACACCTTCCTCCGCAAAGGCGACGAGATCATCGGCGCTGATGAGAAGAAAGCTCTGTCGGTCGGCACGGACCCTGATGGTGGCTACGTGGTTCACCCCGACATGTCGGGTGCCATCGTCACCAAGGTGTTCGAGACTTCGCCGATGCGTGCATACGCTTCGATCCAAGTCATCTCGACGGACTCTCTGGAAGGTCTGTTTGACCTCGAAGAAGCTGTGTCGGGCTGGGTTGGTGAGACTGATGGTCGCCCTGACACTGGCACCCCTCAGCTCGGCAAGTGGCGCATTCCTGTCCATGAGCTTTATGCCAAGCCAAAGGCCACCCAGAAGATCCTCGACGACGCCGAGATCAACATGGAAGCGTGGCTGGCAGGCAAGGTATCTGAGAAGTTCGCTCGTGACGAAGCTGCTGCATTCGTTTCGGGCAACGGGGTGAACAAGCCTCGTGGCTTCCTGACCTATGTTGACGGCACGACCCTTCCTGGGACGATCGAGCGCATCAACACTGGTGCCAACGGCGCATTCGATGCTGCTCCAAACGGTGGTGATGCATTGATCGATGCGCTGTATGGTCTGAAAGCTCAGTACCGTGCCAATGCAACTTGGTTCATGAACCGCGCGACGACCAAGCTCGCTCGCAAGCTCAAGGACTCGGATGGCGCATACCTGTGGTCCCCTGGGATCGCCGCTGGACAGCCTGCATCGCTTCTGGGCTACCCAATCGCTGCGTTTGAAGACATGCCCAACCCCGCAACGGGTTCGCTGTCGATCGCAGTTGGCGACATGCGCGCTGCTTACCAGATCGTTGATCGGGTGGGCATCCGCACGCTGCGCGACCCCTACTCCGCGAAGCCTTACGTCGAATTTTACACCACCAAGCGGGTGGGCGGCGACGTGATCAACTTCGAGGCAATCAAGCTCCTCGAGTTCTCGACGAGCTAATCAACTGGGGGAGTGGCAATGAGGCTGCTCCCCTGTCCAACACGCTGAGAGAAGGAGTTCTAGAATGCGTGATATGCTGAACAACAAGCAGGTCGTCCACCTTGGCAACCTTAACCTGTCTGGCACCACCCCTGCCGCATCGGCTTGGGTTGATGTCCTAGATTTCGACGCCTGCACACTTATGGTTGTCAACAACACGATCACCGACGCTGGAACGGCTGCTGGGTTTACCTGTGCAGTCCAGCACAGCGACACGACTGCTGCTGCTGATGCGGCTGCGATTGCTGCTGGTGATTCGGTTGACGGTCAAATCTCGATCGCTGTCACGGCTGATGGCGCAGGCGATACCGTCGCTGGTGGTATCGGCTACAAAGGCTCGAAGCGTTACGTTCGTGTCAATGTGGTCGGAACCACAGGCACCGACGCAGATGTTTCGATCGTCGCTGTGCTTAACAAGCCACACCGTGCTGCCACGACCTTTGTTGGCACAAAGGTTGCTGCGACCTGATCTTCGTCAGTGGGGCTGGCTGGTGCTGGCCCCATCACTAAGAACAGGAGTTGGTTATGGCCACCGCAAAGATCACCAAGAAAGACGGATACCGCTGCGCACCTGATGGAATTCGCGTAAGCACCTTTGGGTTCGGCGAGATCGTTGAAGGGAAGGTTGCCGACTGGGCGCTGGCTGACAAAGCTGCGCAGCGAATGTTTGATCCTCGTGAGGACACCAAGGTCGAGAAAGTTCTTGAAACCAAGGTCCGCACCCGATCCAAGAAAGGACAAAGCTAATGGCAATCCGCGTCCCTGTTGGGCTGTTTCAATACCAAGGCTCTGAGCTGGTAACACCACCAGCCATTGAGCCTGTAACCCTTGAAGAGATGCGCCAGCACTTGCGCATTGACGACGAGGACGAGCATGAATACCTGCTTGACATCATCGCTGAGGCGCGTGAGGAGATTGAGCAGGCTTCTGGGCTTAGCTTGATCACTCAAACATGGAAGCTCGCCATCGACCGCTGGCCATCGGGCAAGCAAGAGTGGTGGGATGGTGTTCGTCAAGGCCACATCAACGAGCTGTATGGGTCAAACAGCTATTCCGATCTGTTCCTGCCGAAGTATCCTCTGCTGAGCGTTGATTCTGTCAAAGTCTACGATGAGGACAGCAACGAGCAAACAGTCAGCCTCGCATCCACGTTCGATGTTGACGCAATCCAACGTCCTGGTCGCCTAACGCTGAAGTTGGGCTCGACTTGGCCTATTGCTTTGCGCGCAAACAACGCGATCATCATTGAATACACAGCTGGCTATGGCTCAGCAGCTAGCGACGTTCCTGCACCTCTGCGCAGAGCTGTCAAGGCACTGGCTGCGTATTTGTTCAACCACCGTGGGGACGGGTGCGACCCTGTTGAAGCGATGAAGATGAGCGGCGCGGCAACTGTGGTCAACCGCTACAGAACGCAACGGATCTAAGATGCAGACCGTAGCCTATGACTTGACAGCCGAACAATGGACTGAGGTCTTGAATGGCAACAAAGCGTTTGCTCTTCAGATCAAGAAAGCCAACAACGTTCGGCTGCATTTTAACGACAGCGCGACAGCACCAGCCATTGATGCGGAACACATCCTGATCGACAGCTTTCCTCCTGCGTTCGACTTTGAGTGCCAAGAGCAGACTGGCCAAGCTCGTGTTTGGGCAAGGGCAGACAGAACACCCGCCAAGGCCGTGGTCGTCAGGAGAACGATATGAAATGCTGCGACGTTCACGCTGGAATGCTCAACACGCTCATATCGATTGAGCGTTCGAGCAAGACGGACGATGGCGCTGGTGGATTCACCGAGAGTTGGGTGCGTGTGCGTGGCTCAGCCAAGCGTGCTTTGGTCAAGAGCTTCTCTGGCAGAGAGCAATGGTCAGGTGAGCGGGTTGAGGCGCGGACTGCTCTGCGGATTGTTTGCCGCTACACTGACAACATCCTGCAGACCGATCGTGTTGTGATCCGTGGCAAGCGATATGACATCGTGGCTATGAACAACGTTGAGTTCGCGGACAAGTGGCTCGAGATCGATCTTGCTGGCGGGGTTCCAACATGAGCGTTACGCTGAGGCTTGAAGGAACAGAGGCTTTAAATCGTGCGCTGCGCAGGCTGGACGAAGATGCGCAAAAGGAAGTCAAGAAGGCTGTTGACGCAACAGGCCTGTCGCTGCGTGGAGCTGTGGTCAAGAAGTATCAGCGCGGCCCAGCCACGGGTGAGATCTATGAGAAATACAATCCGCGCCGCACCCACCAAGCCTCTGCTGCTGGCGAGGCACCCGCAACGGACACAGGTCGGCTGGCCAACTCTGTGACGATTAAGGACGCTGGGCCAATGACGATTGAGGTGGGCACAGAGGTCGAATACGGACCTTACCTAGAGTTCGGGACACGCACCATCGCACGGCGTCCAAACTGGGTTCCGTCTGTGCAAGAGGAAGAGCCCAAATACGTGCGTCGTGTTGAGGCTGCTATAAGGAGGGCCGCACGATGAATGGCGAGAACCTACAGCGAGCAATCTACAACAAGCTGACTGGAGACGCAACGCTGATGGGGCTGATTGACGGGGTGTATGCTGATGTGCAGCAGCCTTTGGATGCAGGGTCGGACGTGCCGTTTCCTTACGTCACCATCGGCAGCGACAACCTCGCGCCTTGGGACAGCAAGACATTCTTTGGGACAGAGGCTTTGTGCCAGATCGACATTTGGTCGCGCGCGAACAACTTCCTTGAGGCAAAAGGCATAGGCTCGGCGATCACCAATGCACTTCACCAACAGCCGCTGACAATCGCAGACGCATCGCATGTCATGACTGTGCAGCAATCTTCTGTGTATTCCAAAGACCCTGATGGCCATACCAAGCGGGGCATGTTGATGTTCCGTGTTGTGTTCACGAGGAGCTAATCAATGGACTTTCCAAATTCCTTATTTTCAATTACAATCCAACCAGGACCAAACACAAGGAGTCTGACCAATGGCTGACACAGGCCGCGACCTACTGATCCTGAAAAATGCCGTGGCCATTGCTGGGGCTCAGGAAAACGGCGTTTCCGTCGATAACTCTCCCGTTGACATCACCTCAATCGGCGATGACGGGTTCCGCACCCTTGCTAATTTTGCGGGCATGCGCGCACTGGACATCTCAGTTTCGGGTGTTTGGGCAGACCAGACCATACGCGGATCAGCACTCGGTTCCGCGCTGTTGCTGGACGACATCACGATTGAGTTCGCTGATGGTGGTGACATCGCTGGCGACTTCTACATCGCCAACTACGAAGAAACAGGTGCGCATGACGGTGCTGTTACCTTTACCGCATCACTGCAATCCTCTGGGGCGTGGACCTACACGGCGGCGACCTAACCAATGAAACAGATCAACATTGAATGGCTAGGGGAGAAGTTCACCATCGGTGAGCATGAGGCTTTTGAGCTCGGCGAGCGTCTTGAAGACATCGTTACGCTGGCTGAGCTCGCATCCATGGCGGAAAGGCCCAAGTTCCGCAAGCTGGCACGTTGTTACGCAGAGATGCTAAACTTCGCTGGCGCACGAGTGACCGCTGAACAGGTTCACTCAAAGATGATGGATGAGATCAAAGGCCTCGACGAAAGCAAGAAGACGCTGATTGTGGCTGAAGCCATCGGCACGCTGATCGAGATACTCATGGACGGTGCACCAGCGGGTGAGGAGCCAGACGAAGGAAAAAAGACGAGCCGTTCGTCAAAGGCTGCTACCTGATCGCAGTTAAGAAGCTCGGGATTCAGCCTTCCGAGTTTTGGCGAATGAGGCCTAGGCACTTCTGGTGGTTGTTGGATGCTGAGAAACCAAGTCGCAAGAAGCTGACGAACGAAACAGCTAAGCGGCTCAAGAAGTGGATGGAACGACGCAATGCTGCCAAGCCTTAAGGTCAAGATCGGAGCTGATGTCAGTGACTTCTTAAGAGGCACAGGCGACGTTCAAGCAAGGCTACGGCGTTTGGCAAGAGTTGCAGCTGCAGCAGCAGCTGCAGTCGCTGCTTCAACAGCGGCGATCTTTGTCCGAACAGCACAGGCTCTGGACGCACAAGCCAAGCTGGCGCAATCGCTCAACACGACCGTCAAGTCAATGCAGGTCCTTGAGCGAGCTGGTGAGCTGGCGGGTGTCAGCATGTCTGGCATCGAGCAAGCCACCAAAGACCTGACGCGTCGCCTTAGCCAAGCAGCCTCTGGCACCGGACCTGCTGCAGACGCTCTAAAGAGGCTCAATTTGAGCGCAGGAGAGTTGATGAACATGCCGCTGGACGAGCGGGTGCTGCGCATCAACGAAGCCATTGCTGAGTTCGTTCCTGCGGCTGAGCAAGCTGCTGTTGCTGGGCAGCTGTTCGGCGAGGAAGGCTCGATCGCCATGGCACGGCTCGACAGCGAGACACTTCGGCAAGCAACCCAAGACGTGCGCGACTTTGGAGTGGCCATTGGCGAGGATGCAGCTGATCAGATTGAGCGGGCCAACGATGCTCTGAGCAGGATAGGGCTGGTGTTCCGTGGGATGGCCAACCAGCTGACAGTGGCTCTTGCTCCTGCTGTTGAAGCGTTGGCCACCGCATTCACAAACGCAATGAGGATCGGCCAGCCGTTTCGAAATGTTCTTGATGGCATCTTCTCGCGCATCCCTGCGTACCTTTCAGCTGTCACCGCATTCGCTGGGTTCATGGCAGGGAAATACATCAAGGCTTTGGTGGCTGCTCGAGTCGCCACGATGACGTTCGCTGGGTCACTGGTTGCTGTGCGCGCGGCGCTGATCCGCACTGGCATAGGTGCTCTAGTTGTTCTTTTGGGCGAAGTCATCTACCAGATTGCCCAAGCCTCGCAAAAGGTCGGCGGGTTCGGCAACTTGCTAAGCATGCTGGGCGACATCTTCAAAGCAGCATTCGACGGAATGATTATCGTGGCTCAGTCTTGGGGTCTGCGGTTCCAAGCATTCGGCAAAGACATCGAGGCCATATGGACTAGTGTCATCGCCAACCTTGCTCAGAAGTGGGCTGACTTCCTTAGCGGGATCGCACCTGCGTTCAACAAGGTAGCAGAGAAGCTCGGCAAAGAAGGCATCGACGCATTCGGTGCGCAGTCTTATGCCTCAATGCTTGAGAACGCTGCACTCAACCGCACCGCAGAAGCCAATCGCCTGCGCGAGCAAGCTGAAGGGATGGCTGGTGGCGCATTCGCTGGCCTAGCAGAAGCAGTGGGCAGGTTCGGCGAGGCCTTGAGCGGAGCGACTGCTGAGTCGGACGCGCTGACCGCAAGCACAGTTGACCTCGGCAGCGTTGGGGCAACCAACATCAATGCGACAGCTGGTGCAGCCGAGAACCTTAAGCGGGTGCTGACCGAAGCTCAATCACGCGCCAAGTCTGCGGCCGATATGATCGGTCAGAAGATGGAAGAGGCATTCATGAGCATGGTCGACGGAACAAAGTCCGCTGGCGATGCGTTCAAAGGCATGGCTCGCTCCATCATCGCAGAGCTTTATCGCATCTTCGTTGTGAAGCGCATCACAGGCTTTATAGCCAACGCAATCGGCACAGCAATGGGCGTGCCAGCAGCTGCAACGGCACCAGCGGCTGCCAACTACGAGGGCGGCGGCTACACTGGGCGCGGGCCAAGGTCTGGTGGGGTTGATGGGCGTGGTGGGTTCCCTGCGATCGTCCACCCCAATGAGACGATCGTCGATCACAACAAGGCAGGTTCGCAAATGTCAAGCGGAGCAACTGTGATCCAGCACAACACGTTCGGCAACGGCGTCACACGGCAAGAGATGAATTCAATCCTGCCCAAGCTCGTTGAGACAACCAAGGCTGCTGTGTTTGACGCCCAGCGGCGCAGCCCGAATGGACTTGGATACGCATGACGACTCCCATAGCCCTCCCAACACACACCAAGATCCGCAGCGTCAGCATCACAACTCAGAACGCAGTGGCCATCGAGGAAAGTCCGTTTACCTTCACACAGCAGGCTCAGGCCAATCCTGGCCAGCGTTGGCTGGTTGACGTTGCTCTGCCGACGATGAAGCGTGCGGACGCTGAGCGCTGGCTCGCGTTCCTGACGAGCTTGCGGGGCAGGTTCGGGACATTTTACCTTGGCGACCCTTTGGCTGCAACTCCGCGCGGCACTGCTACGTCTGCAACGGTCTCTGGCTCGGCTGGGTCAAGCACAGTTACAGTTTCGATGAGCGGCACCCTGTTGGCTGGCGATTGGTTCTCGTTGACTGTTGGGACGACCAAGTATCTGCACAAGGTTCTTGCTGATCGTTCTGGTTCTGGATCGATGAGCATTTATCCATCTTTGCGCACCACAGTGTCGTCTTCGGCTGCTGACTTGACCTATGCCCAAGGAACATTCCGACTGGCTTCAAATGACACCAGCTGGAACATCAACGAGGTCGAGCACTATGGCATCAACTTTAGCGCAGTAGAGGCTTTGGCGATATGAGCAGATCAATCCCATCGGCTCTCCTGACTGCTTTAACACAGCCTTCAATCCAGCCGTATCACGCGATTGAATTGCAGTTTGACAGCGGCATTATCCGACTTTGGACAGGCTACGGTGAGCGCATTATCGAGAGCAACATCTATTATGGCGCTGGGCAGCTGTTGGCGATCAGCGGAATTGAGGAGGTCGGCGACCTTTCAGCCAAGGGCATCAACCTGACGCTGACAGGCATTGACCAGACCATCGTCTCGCTGGCACTACAGGAGCCTTATCAGGGCAGACCATGCCGTGTGTTGTTCGGCGAGACGAGCGTCACGCAGATTGTTGAAGTGTTCGCTGGTCTCATGGATGTCATGACGCACGAGAAAGGGCCAGAAACTGTAACGCTGTCCCTGAGCGTTGAAAGCAAACTGGTGGCTTTGCAGCGTTCAAACACCCGTCGCTACACGCAACAGAATCACATTGCTCGCAATCCTGGGGACAATTTCCTCTCGACTGTGGCTTCGCTTCAAGACAAGGAAATACAATGGGGCACAGGGAAAGCCTAATCTCTTACATTGAAGAAAGCAGGAACAAGTGCTTTGATCTTGGCAAGCACGACTGCTTTACCTTCACCAATGGAGCATGGGCGGCGATGCACGGCGAAGGCTACGCTGACAAGATCATGGGCAAGTATGCCAAGTGCGGACCCAAGGCTCTCAAGACTTTGATCAACAAACACTATGGAGCAGACACAATTGAAGAGGCACTTGACAAGCACTTGACGCGGGTTGAGGGGATGCCATCGCGCGGTGCATTGGTTCTTACGACCAAGGTCGGGCGTTGGATTACGGGCAGTGCTTTGGGAATAGCCAACGGGACGAATGCGGTGTTCGTCGGCGACAGCGAGATTGCTTTCTTGCCGCTGAGCGAAATTGAAGGTGCATGGATTAAATGAAACAGCCATTCAACGTCATGCGCCACAACGACTGGGACCGCGTTCCGCGCGACCCCATTACCGTTGGCACGCTGATTCTTGGTCAGTCTTTGGCTGCGACCTCAATTTTGACAATCGGCACTTACACTTTGACGCTTGGTGCTGTTGTTGGTTACCTTGCCACCACTGCCATAACCTCGCTGGCTGTTGCGGCATTGGCCCCTAAAGCACAGGGACAGCCCAACTCACCAACGCTAATCAATTCGCGCGAGGCTGCTTCCACCCAAGAATACGTCTATGGCGAAGTCCGCAAGGGCGGCACCATCGTGTTCATGGAAAGCACGAACAGCAACTTTAATAGTGGGAGGAACGAGGATACATTCCTGCACGTTGTCATCGCGCTGGCAGGCCACAGTGTTCAAGAGGTCGGCGATATTTACGTCAACGATCAGGTCGTAAGCCTTGATGGAAGTGGCTTCGTAACTGATAACAGGTGGCTGATCAAGAAGTTCCCGTCTGGGAACGATCGCAGCGTAGGCGAATACGTTAAGACCATTCGCATCCGCAAATACAACGGATCACAGACGACCGCTGACAGCGCATTGGTTTCAGAAACATCCGCAACGTCGTCTTTTGTTGGCAAGAACATCGCCTACATATATGTTCGGATGCAGTATGATCATTCCAACGAGGTTTTCGCCAACGGCGTGCCAACCTTCACAGCTGTAATCAAAGGCAAGCGCGTGTTTGATCCGCGCACTGGCACAACAGCTTGGACCGAAAATGCGGCTCTGTGCATCCGAGACTACATCACGTCTGAATATGGCTTGAACGATCCGCTGGTGGACAACACCTACTTCTCTTCGGCAGCTAACGACAGCGATGAGTTCGTCACCACTGTTGGCGGCGGCTCGCAGAAACGGTACACAATTAACGGGGTGGTAAACGCAGCATCAACCACTGGTCGTGCATTGCAAGAGATGGTCCAGTGCGTCAACGGCGATCTGTATTTCTCTGGCGGTGCTTGGAAACTGCGTGTTGGTGTTTATGAGGCACCAGTCAAGACATTTACGCTGGCCGACCTTCGCTCCACGATCTCGGTGCAGACTCGGTTCTCTCGCAGAGAGAGCTTTAACCGCGTAACAGGCACGTTCGTTGATAAAGGCAGCGACTACATCGAGCAGGACTATCCTTCCATCGAGAGCTCAGCATTCTTGGCTGAGGACAACAATATCGAAAACACACTGGATGCGTCGTTCCTGTTCATCAACGATGGCGCACGAGCTCAGCGCGTTGCAAAGCAGATGCTGTTCCGCATGCGCGAGCAGATGACATTCATCGCTGAGTTCGGGCTCAATGCGATCGGTGTTGAGGTTGGCGACACTGTGCGGCTGACAATCTCCGACTACGGATGGACCAACAAGGAGCTTCAGGTCTCGTCTTGGCAGCTGCTGATTACCCAAGAAGGTGGTGTGCGCGTCAAGATGTCGCTGCGCGAGACGAGCTCGGCTGCATTCAACTGGAATGCCGAAGAGCAAGAGATAATCAAGAACAACACCAACCTGCCCACCCCATTCGGCGGGTTGACGATAAACAACCTGACAGTGGCTGGTGGTGGGCGGCTTCAGGGCGACGGGACGTTTATCAACTCTGCGATCTTGGGCTGGGACGAGGTTGAGAGCACCTACGTCAGCTACTACGAGATTCAATGGAAGGCTCTGGTTGACAGCGCATACAACACCACACGTTCGAACGACCCCAGCCTTGAAATCATGCCGTTGGTCGACGGTGTTGAATACATCTTCCGTGTGCGCGCTGTTACTATAGCAGGCATCAGCGGCTCTTGGGCGAGTGCCACGTTTACGGGTGGCGGCGACACAACCGCTCCTGGGCTGCCCACAGCCATAACCGCAGCAGGCGGGTTCGGTTACATCACAGTGCGATGGACAAATCCTGCAGACCTCGACTTTAACTTTGTTGAGGTTTGGGAGAACACAACCAACACGACTGCTGGTGCAACGCGGGTTGGCATCTCTGCTGGCGATGAGTTCGTGCGCACCAACCTTGGGATCAGCGTCAGACGCTGGTACTTCCTCAAGGCTGTTGACTATTCTGGCAACAAGTCAGGGTTTACCAGCGGCGTTCAAGGCACCACGACCTTCATCGACGATGATGACTTTGCGGAAGGCATCTATTCTCTGTTCACGGACCAAGGGCTGTATGCGATCCGCGATGTTACGTCGCTGCCAGCTGCTGGGGCGTTCGTCGGTGAGAAAGTTTACAACCGCACAGACGGCAAGCTCTATCAGTGGACGGATTCGGCTTGGGTGCTTGTAATTGCTGATGTCGCCGCTGGCTCTATAACTGAGACCAAGATCGCAGATAATGCGATCAGCACTCCAAAACTTCAGGCTAACTCTGTTATCGCAAGCAAGATACTCGGCAACACAATCACTGGTAACAAGATTGTCGCCAACACAATCACAGGTGGATTGCTTGCAACTAGCGGTATCATTACCAACAGCGCTCAGATCAACAATTCGATCATTACCAACGCCAAAATCGAGAATGCGACAATCCAGACAGCGAAGATAGGCGACAATCAGGTCACCTTCACAGTCGGCGCATATTCGACGACAACGATAAACTCTGGCGGGCTTACGACACCAGCAGACTCAATCATCATCACAGCTTCAATCGATTGCACAGGCGCACCCGTCAACATAGCATCATCGTTCTTTTTGCAGCCTTTTGGCGACATTGACTCCTTGAAGTTTACAGATCACACTTGGAATTCTCAGTTAATACGCATCAAGAATGGCGTTTCGACTGTAATCTTTACTGGGTTCCTCGGGACAGTTCGTGTAAGAAACACTAACACCTATGGCTGGGGGCTTGGTTCTTGTTCCTTCAATCGCCGCGACAATCCTGGATCTGGTGTCATCACGTATCAGCTGCGCGTTTTTACAGCTGGTGGGAGCAACGGCCTGACTATCTTTCACCGTTCAATGTTGCTTTCGGAGTTGAAGAAATGAGCGTGTATGCATTCACAGACGAGCAAGGCATCATTGAGGTGATAGTCGACTGCGATCAATCCCAGATCGACATCCAGCCGCACAACGCGATGCATCCGCTGCGGTTCGATGTCACTGGTCAGATTGACGGCTGGCAAGAGACAGGCCTGCTGTGTGTTGACATTGAAACTGGAAAAGCGGAACAGCGAGCTAAGCCACCGCTCCCTGAGCCAACTGACGAAGAGCTAGCTGCTGAGGCAAGGCTAAAGCGCAACGACCTGCTCTTAGCCAGCGACTGGACGCAGATGCCCGACGCACCTGTTGACAAAGGCGCATGGGCTGTTTACCGCCAAGCTCTGCGTGATGTGACCTCTCAACCTGAGTGGCCAAAGATTATCGACTGGCCATTGGCACCGCAATAGTCAACTGGCTTTCCAAAATTGCCCGAAACAGTTACAATGTAAGCACATGCATGCAAAAGGAGACCTCCAATGGCAACATTCAACAAGGTAAACGATTTCGTCGTCAACGCAGTTCACAACATGGACCTCGCAAGCGATCAAGTCGTCGTCGCACTTTCCAACACTGCTCCTGGTTCCGAGAGCAGCAACCCAGCAACCGATGGCAACGGCGTCCTCGCCAACGTCACGGCGATTAGCTACGCCAACTGTTCGTCGCGCAACGTCACCACGACTTCTTCGACGCAGACTGGCGGCACCTACAAGCTGGTGCTGGCGGACATCACGCTCTCAGCTTCGGGCGGCGATGTTGGTCCATTCCGTTACGTGTATCTCTACAACGACACCGTAACGGTTCCTGCGGACCCGCTGATCGGCTACTACGATTATGGCCTGAGCTTGACGCTCAACGATGGTGACAGCTTCACGCTGGACTTCTCGGCGGCTAACGGCGTCCTGCAAATCTCCTAAGGTGAAGAAACATGGTAAAGCTAGTCAATCGCGCAAAGATGTCCACTGTCACAACTGGCACTGGCACGATTACTCTCGGATCAGCGGTTGATGGGTTCCAGACCTTCGCCGCTGCTGGCGTAGCGAACGGCAACACTGTTCGCTACGCCATCGAGGACGGCAACAACTGGGAGATCGGAACAGGCACCTACAACGTGTCTGGCCCAACACTTACGCGCACAGTGAGCGAGAGCTCGAACAGTGACGTGGCCATCAACCTGAGCGGCACCGCGCTGGTGTTCTTGACTGTGGCTGGCGAGGAACTTCAGCACGCTGCGGACATGGATCAAGGTGTGGCGACGACGGACAGTCCGTCGTTTGCTGGGCTGACAGCGACCACCGCCACTATCACGGGCGGCACTATCACAGGCATCACTGACCTTGCTGTCGCGGACGGCGGCACGGGGGCTTCGACTGCCCCTGTTGCCCTGACCAATCTGGGCCTGACAGCCACGGCGGCAGAGATAAACATCCTTGACGGGGTGACAGCCACGGCGGCAGAGATAAACATCCTTGACGGGGTGACGGCCACGGCGGCAGAGATAAACATCCTTGACGGGGTGACGGCCTCGACGGCAGAGATAAACATCCTTGACGGGGTTACGGCCTCGACGGCGGAGTTGAACATCCTTGACGGGGTTACGGCCTCGACGGCGGAGCTTAATAAGCTGGACGGGGCGACAGCTACTACAGCTCAACTCAACTTCGTCACTGGTGTTACCTCAGCTATCCAGACGCAGTTGGGTACCAAAGCTCCGCTGGCAAGCCCCACGTTCACTGGCACGCCCACAGCCCCCACGCAAACCGCAGGAAACAGCTCAACGCGGCTTGCAACGACTGCGTTTGTGACAACTGCCAATAATCTCAAGGCCAACCTTGCCAGCCCCACGTTCACTGGCACGGTCAACGCCACGACTGTAGACACCACCAACCTTGAGGTCACGAACATCAAGGCCAAGGACGGCACGGCGTCTGCCACGATTGCCAACAGCACTGGCGTGCTGACGG
>Ga0208903_1000361_pt1 | contig 39515 bp, 46 predicted proteins | sample AntAceMetag02UKJ_FD_184769 | JGI IMG/M metagenome (GOLD analysis project Ga0208903, IMG submission 184769) | Saline lake microbial communities from Ace Lake, Antarctica - Antarctic Ace Lake Metagenome 02UKJ (SPAdes) (version 2) | ecosystem: Environmental > Aquatic > Non-marine Saline and...
CAGCGGCGAGCAAAAAGATATTGACACTACAAGACACTTTGCTCAGTATGCGGCTATGCGTGAAAAACGTGGTTACTCAGATGAAGAAAGAGCTGAGATGAAGGCGGCGTTTGGTGACGAAGAAGTTATTGATGTTATCACTGGTGAAATTTTAGAACTGTCATAAAAGTTTTGAGGGGTGTGTTCGGGAGGGTTTTCTACTAAGGTGCCTAAAGAAAGCATGCTCCTCTAATTAAACAGGAGAACGATATGGGAGTTGAAATCTTAATTGGATTAACTATGGCATGGGGTGTTATTGAAGGCACCCCATACGTAGCAGGCTGGTTAATAGAACGTGAACAACGTATCGAGCAAGAAGAACAGTTGCGTGCAGAAGCTGAACTAGATGAGATAGTCAGGACTAGTGGACATTTAGTTATTGAAGTTAAGACTTGGGAAGAGGTTGAAGCAGAGGAAAATGCAAGACTGCTAGAACTAGGACAAAGGGAAAGACGGGTGATTAGAAAATGAGTATTAAATTGATATCAGCAATTAATTCAGCACCAAGAGATAGAGATAGTGAAACTGTTAAATTAACATTAAATGATGGCAACTATTACCTAGGTTATGTCAAAGAAAAAAATAACATGTTAGGTGAACCCACAGTGTACTTTTATGTGATAGAAGACCCAGGAGGACATTCTGGAAATAATCTTTGGTTAAAAGAGTGCGACATAGCAACCATTGTTCCTTGGAACGGTCATGGTCAACCAATGGTGTGGGTATGAGAAGTTGTAAAGACGATATCTTTGACAAAACAGGAACTATAGGATGGCTGTTTCTTACAATCACGTCAGGAACTATATTAGGACTATATTTTTCCGCCGTATGGCTAAGTCTAAAAGGAGTTAACGTCTTTTAATGGCAAACACCTATACATTTGAACGTAGAGTAATTTATTGTGAAACTACCTGGGTATATGCAGACAACCTAGATGAGGCATTGGAAAAATTACAAAGTGGTGATGTCGATGATTGCTTGTTGGGTGAGTATGTCGACTACTATGATGACGATTTTACTCTTGTAGAGGAATCAATTGGCCCTGCTGTTGACCCGTTAGTAGAAATGATTAAGCAGTATAGCCTACCTGAGCAGTTTGAATTATTTGATGAACTTTTTGTTAAAGAAATAAAACTATGAAAACTTTGGAGTTTGAATAATATGACTAAAGAAGAAGAAAGCATCGTCAGAGCCATATGGGGTGATCAAGACCCTATAGAAACTACAGAAGAAGTTGCCCAAGTTGTTGAAGGTGTGATAGCAATGGCAGAAGTTATGGCACAAAAATGGGACGAAGGTCTAACAGTAGCCTTTGATGCACCTATTAATTTACATTAGAAAGTGATTGACAAATGGTCATTTTGGTGCTATAATGTTTTTGTAAGTTAGAAATTAGACAAATTTAGTTAGGAGCGAAATATGTCAGCAACAGAAAACAGAACTGTTACCAGCGAAGAAGCACAAGTAGCCATCCGTAGATGTTTTGATCGTAAGCGTCCAATTTTTCTTTGGGGTCCTCCGGGCATTGGTAAGTCAGAGTTAGTGCAAACTATCACTGATGAGATGGGCGGACACATGATTGATCTACGTTTGGGTCAAATGGATCCAACAGATATCCGTGGTATTCCTTTTTACAACAAAGAAAACGGACTAATGGATTGGGCACCTCCAATCGATTTACCTAGCAAAGAATTAGCCGCAAAGTATCCTATCATTGTATTATTCTTTGATGAGATGAATTCAGCGGCCCCTAGTGTACAGGCCGCGGCTTATCAGTTAGTGCTTAACAGACGTATTGGTAAGTACGAACTTCCTGATAATGTTGTAATGGTAGCGGCAGGTAATAGAGAAGGTGACAAGGGTGTTACTTACAGGATGCCTGCACCGTTAAGCAATCGTTTTATCCATTTGGAAATGCGTGTAGATTTTGAATCGTGGCAGAAGTGGGCAGTTACCAACAACATACATAAAGATGTTGTAGGGTATGTATCGTTTGCTAAACAAGATTTATTTGATTTTGATCCTAAGTCTAGCTCACGTGCATTTGCTACTCCGCGGTCATGGACGTTTGTTAGTGAACTGTTAGGGGATAATCTTCCATCTAACGTTGAAACTGATTTAGTGTCTGGTACAGTCGGAGATGGAACTGCTGTTAAATTTATGGCGCATAGAAAGATAGCAGGGAAAATGCCCAATCCAACTGACATATTAAATGGCAAGGTAAAAAGTCTTGATGTTAAAGAAATATCAGCTATGTATTCATTGACAGTGAGCATGTGTTATGAGCTCAAGGCCTACAATGAGAAAGAAGGAAAGAATGTTGACGAATGGCACGGCATGGTAGATAATTTCTTTAGTTTTATGATGGCTAATTTTACTACAGAACTTACTGTTATGGGTGCTAGAGTAGCCCTTACAGTTTACAACTTACCGTTTGTTCCAAACAAACTTAAGACGTTTGATGAGTTCCATAAACGTTTTGGTAAGTACATCGTTCAAGCAGTAGCATAGTTTACAGGAAGGGTGTTAGGAACGGTCCAACTGCTCCTAACTTACACAAGCTGGGCCCCTGGCACTCTTCCTCCTTTTTAGTTGACTTTTGGTTAAATTGAATGTATAATACATATATACAATAAAGGAATGAGCCGACAATGTCCAAGAATACTACAGCAAATAAAGACTTCAAAAATTACGTAGGCTGTAAAACAAATCCACAAACAGATGCAGAAGTACGTGAAAAGATTGTTGGCGCACGTGTCGCGCTATTGCTCAAGGCACCGTTCTTTGGTAACTTAGCTACTCGTTTACAGATAGTCAACGCTGATGCATGGTGCGGTACTGCGGCAACAGATGGTCGTAAACTTTACTACAATTCAGAGTTCCTTAAAAAGATGCCTGCTAAACAATTAGAATTCCTTATTGGACACGAAGTATTACATTGTGTATATGATCATATGGGTCGTCGTGGAGACCGTGATCCTAGATTGTGGAATATCGCTGATGACTATTGTGTTAACCAAGATCTAGTAGATCAAAAAATTGGCGAAAAGATTCCAGTTGGTCTGTATGATGAAAAGTACCGTGGCATGAGTGCCGAAGAAGTATATGATGACTTATATCAAAATGCTGAAAAAATTGACATAGAGGATTTAATAGATAAACTATTAGATGAACATTTAGACGGAGATGATAACGATGATTCCAGCGAATCTAAAGACGCGGAAGGAGATAGCAAAGATAAAAGACAAGGTCGCCCTAAGCTATCAGAAGATGAGAAGAAACAGATCAGAGACGAATTAAAAGAAGCAGTGCTGTCAGCGGCGCAGACCGCAGGCGCAGGGAACTTGCCAAGTGGTATTAGGAAAATGATTAATGATTTAACAGCACCACAATTAAATTGGCGCGAGCTGTTACAGCAACAGATACAAAGTACTGTTAGGGCAGACTATAGTTTTAACCGAGTAAGTCGACGAGGATGGCACATGGATGCTATACTTCCCGGAACTGAGTTTGAAAAAGAAATTGATATATGTGTATCAATTGATTCGTCTGGTTCAATGAATGATGAAATGCTTACTGACATTAAAAGTGAAGTTAAAGGCATTATGGACAGCTACGGTAGTTTTAATCTCCACTTATGGAGTTTTGACACTAAAGTACATAATCTACAAGTATTTACTCAAGACAATATCGATGAACTATTAGACTATCAAGTGTTTGGTGGTGGCGGGACTGATTTTGCAACTAATTGGGAATTCATGAAAGAAGAAGGTATTGTACCTAAGAAATTTGTAATGTTTACAGATGGTTATCCTTGGGACACCTGGGGAGATCCTAACTACTGTGATACCTTGTTTGTTATTCATGGATCAACTTCAATCGAAGCACCATTTGGCATTACTACCTATTACGATTTAGATAAGAGCAATAAATAAACACAATGGGTCAAGACTACAATGATAAATTTCCAATTAAAACCAATACTGCCTGTAATAGTAAATGGACTTGGAGTACCATATGGCTAAACAAAGGTGAAACATCAAGTTGCCATAGGATTGATTCAGTGCCAATTGGTGGTCCAGAGAATTTTAATAACTTCCACAATCTTCCTAAAAAGATAGCTGATAGAGAATTAATGCTTAAAGGTGAATGGCCAACTGGCGGATGTGAATATTGTCAAAAAATTGAAGTAGCAGGTGGTCACAGTGATCGACAACACAACAACGATATTGGCGGCTATATTCCTATTGAATTAAAAACAAATCCTATTGCTACACATGTAACTCCACGCATAATAGAAATATTTGCACACAACACGTGTAACTTTAAATGTGTTTACTGTGCAGAAGATCTGAGTAGTCAGATAGAAACAGAAAACAAAAAATATGGTCATGACAACGGCGTTGTTAATATAAAGACAGTCAGCGATTTAGCTGTTGATGCTTATTATAATAAATTTATGGAGTGGTTAGAGGATAACATTCAAGGATTAGCACGACTACATCTATTAGGTGGAGAAACACTGATACAACACGATCTTATTAATAAGATATTTGACATCATTGAACGTAACCCTTGCCCTGATCTACAACTTAATATATTCAGCAATTTTAATGCGCCAGAAAAACATTGGGTCGCATATACTAATAAAATTAAAGACTATTGCCTGTCAGGAAATCTGGGTCGATTTGATCTTACTTGTAGCCTTGATTGTTGGGGGCCGCAGGCTGAATATGTGCGTAATGGATTAGACCTTAACATATTAGAAAGTCGTTTGGCATGGGCCGCGGAACAAAGCGAAGATTGGCTATACTTAAATATTAATCAAACAGTTAGTAGCATGACTATTAAGACCATGCCTCAACTCATCAAAAAGATAAATCAATATGGACAGCACAGACACATTGGTCATTACTTTATGTTTGTAGATGGTTATAAATTTCAACACCCAGATATATTTGATTACAGCATGTGGGCTGATGATTTTGATAAAATATTTTCAACTATGCAAGATAAAACTTTTGAGCATAAAGAAGCATTGCTTAGGATGGCCGGGCTTCAAAAAAGATTGCAAAATACGTGTAAACAAGATATAACTAAAATTAAAAAATTACACGAATACTTAGATGAACTTGACAGAAGAAGGAAAACAGATTGGCGATCTCTCTTTCCGTATTTAATCGTCTAGTATGCTTAAACAGGGAGAGCCAAATCCACTTAATGTGCACCAGCTGAGACAAGTAAATCATTGTCCTCCACATTTTGAAAAGGTGATAGTAGATCTCCCCAAATTGGAAACAAAGCAAATAACGGATTGGCTCTACGAAAATCTTGAAGGACGTTTTTACGTAGGTATTGTAGACGTCGTATTAGGTCTAAGCAACGTTGATCGAAAACAAATGGTGGCTTTTGAACTGCACAGCGAAGCCACTTACTTTACCCTTACCCTCCCTACCCTAGATACTCACTAAGAAATTTTTCCACCTCTCATCTGGCTGTTAAATATAATTGTCCCCTAAGGAGAATTTAACAGATGGCTACAAAGAAAGATAACCGAGATTTAAATAAAGATGGTAAGGTTGATGCCGTAGAGAAATCTATCGCACGCAACAAGGGTACTACTCCCCATGCAAAACCCGAACCTGAACAAGCAACACAACCTTTATCACCCCCGGGGGAGGCGGTAGCATTAACACTTACCGACCTAGTATTAGTTGCACAGATAATTAACCTTACATCACAACGAGGTGCATTCCAAGCTGATGAGCTTGCCCAAGTCGGTGGATTGTATAATAAATTAACTAACTTCTTGCAAAGTGTTGGTGCTATAACACCAACTCCTGCACCCGAAGAAACACAACCTAAGGAACCAAAAAAATGATCAAGCATATAGGAAGACATGGCGACAAGAAAGTCGTCGTAGCATACAACCAAGTACCAGGTGAAGACCATATGGCATTAGTTATGTACAGTGATAATTTACCATCAATGATTCATGACGAAGTAATGAAAGTAGTAGAAAGTAATGGTGGTCAATCATCACAGCAGTTAGCTGATGCACTATTTAGAAATATTATGCCAGATGGCCAAAATACATTAGGTGCAATACATAGTGGTGGTTATCTTAAAAAGGTACAGACTAAACAAGTTATCTTAACCCCTAATGCTAAAACCAGTGTTCGACTAGATGAATTAAATAAGATTCTAGAGCAAATGGCGGGCGGTGAAGAAGCTATTAAAAAATTAGCAGACATTGACGCAGGTCGTGGGTTCCGTGACCCAGAAAAAGGCCAAGGACGTGAATTAGGTGAATCATATAGGTCAGCACCTCCTCCGGTAGATACAAGTACTAGTGTACTATCAGATGCTGATTTGGCTGACATGAATTTGACTCAGGCTAAGCAGATGGAGGCTCAGGCTAAATCATTATTAGCAGAAGCTAAACGGTTACAAAGTGAAGCAAAATCGATGACTCCAAAAAAGGTTAAAAATGTCAGAACAACCAAAAAAACCACGGCGTAGTAAAGCAAAAAAGCTCAACCTTAATAAGAGGAAGAGCTGGCAAGACATAGTCAATGGTGTTGATAAGAAAGAAGTACCAATAACTGTACTACGTCAGATATTGGTCTCATTGATCGACGGAACTACTATTACTATTAATGTTAAAGATCTAATTGCAAACGGTCAAAAGCCAGCTGACATAGAATCTATGTTAGATGAAAAGTTTAACGAGCTAGATGAATACATCAAAAACGTTGACTTCTTTGTCGACATAGACAAAGTGTCAGACGCTATCCAACCAGAAACAGATAAGGCACTTAAAGGCCTATGATCTGTAGTATATTAGCCGCAACTAGTTTAGGTGGAATTGGTAACAAAGGGACACTTCCCTGGCCTAAAAATTCACAGGATCTATATTGGTTCAAGCAACACACAGAGAATGAAATCGTAATCATGGGTCGTAATACTTGGGACGACCCACTGATGCCAAAACCCCTTCCGAATCGAGTTAACTTTGTGGTCACAAATCGTAATATTAATAATATTGATGTACGTAGCATACAAGGTGATATTTGTGAAGAACTAAAAAATATACAAGAACGATTTCCAAAAAAGAAAGTATTTGTCATTGGTGGCAAAGAGATATATGACTCTACTGAAACTGTTATCGAACGTGTGTACCTAACTAGAATGAAGGGTGCATGGTTTGCTGACACCCGAATTGATCTAGATAGATACCTAGCCTGTTTCCAAATTTATTCAGTCCGTCCTGGGGATAATTGCACCTACGAAATATGGAATCGAAAGTTCTTTTAGTTGACATGTTGCATCTATCCTAGTATAATAATACTATGAAAACTTATCTAGATTCATTACAACACATATTAGACCGTGGTGAAACTCGCACTGACCGAACAGGTGTGGGTACCATTGGTGTTTTTGGCATGCAACAACGCTATGACTTATCCAAAGGCTTTCCGGCAGTTACAACAAAGAAACTTGCGTTCAGGGCAGTTTAACTGTTAAAAGGAACATCGCTTAACTAATCGTCATAAATAATATAATACTTAGAGGGATAACAGATGCAGGGAATTTATTGTATAGAACATATACTGTCTAATAGAAAATATTACGGAAGTTCAATGAATATTCCTAACCGGCTAAAACAACACCAGTCTGATTTACGTAAGAATATGCATCATAACATACAACTCCAGAGAGCATACAACAAACACGGAGTAGATGAGTTTAAGTTTTATCCAATAGAAGAGACTTATCTTAATAATAAAAAAGAACTATTATTGCATGAGCAAAGTTATTTAGATAAAAATATAGGTGGGTATAACATGGCTCCAGCTAATGGTGGAGATTGTATAAGTAATCACCCAAATAGAGAAGATATTATTTCCCGAATAGCACAATCGGTTAATAAAAGATACGCAACATTAAGTAAAGAAGAAAGGAAAGGAATACATGGATTACCCGGAGAGAAGAACGGGATGTTTGGCAAAACGCATACAGACAAAATGAAACAAGATGCTAGTGTAAAGGCAACAGGCAATTCTTATGCAAAAGGTACAATACGGTCACCTGACTACCGGAAAAATGCAAGTGCCAGGATGAAGGGGAAGTATGTAGGTGATAAGAACCCATTTTATAATAAGCACCACACAGAAGAAACAAAATCAATAATTCGAGAAAAAAACTCAGGCAGTGGTAGTTGGATTAAAGGAATTAACCCCGCGTTACTTCCGTACACAAAATATTATATAATAACTTACCCTAACGGAGATACTAAGAAGGTTGCAGGATTGAAGATAATTTCGGAGGAATTTAATGTTAGCATAGAGAATGTCCATAATACTGTTAAACGAATGTCTGAAGGAAAATTACCCACACGAAGTGTATTTGTGGGATATTTTATTAAGAAACTAATCTAATGATACTGCATAACAATGGTATAGCCAAGGGCACTACCGACATTATGGCTAAATCCAGACATAAAAAACATTGACAACTTCACTATGAGTGATGTTATAATACAAGATTACAATCCAATGGATTCAATACCAGCACTAATGGCAGTATAAATACACTATGTTCATTCAAAAAATATTATGCATTGGTAACGAAAGTGAATCGTCAGACAATCTAACTACACTATTAGCACAGAGTTTCAACACTACTAATCATGGATTAATTAGTACGCCCAATTTTACCCCTGCCACTCCAGGATACTATCATACTTCTGTTGTAGATTTAACTCCAGGAGAGATTGTAAAAATTTCAGATAAGTTTGACCGTATTCTAATGTTAGACCAAACTAGAGAAAGTTATACTCACTTTAAGACATTGTTTACCACAGTACGATTAATGCACGATTTAGAAGTATTAGGTATTGATGTAGACTATCGTACAGTTAAATCCGCTAAAAATATAATCCATTGGAGAGAATATTTACAAAAAAATAAAAGTTTTTGTTTCCATCCATTTCTAGCTATAATCAATGATTTGGACTCAACTATACTATGCCCTAAAGCCAAACAACTTGGAAAGGGAGAAAAAGTAATAACCTTAACTAAATTAGAAGACATTGGTGATTGGCAAACTGAACCAGCATACCTAGATATTCGGAATAAAATGGCGGCTGGAGAACTGCTCCCAAAACATTGTCAATCCTGCTACGTTTGTGAAAGTAAAGGAGAAGAAAGCACTCGTCAATACGAAACTTTAGAATGGGCAGAAAAAATGTCATTGACTTCAGTTGATGACTTTTTTGCTGTAAAGAATCCAGTCTTTTATGAAATACGTCCTAGTAATAAGTGTAATGTAATGTGCCGAACTTGTGATGATGGCCACAGTCATCTCATACAGCGTGAATGGAAAAAATATAAGACTATTCCATTAGTAAGTGACCAATGGACCTTAAGTGGTACTTCTATACAGGATATTAATTTTGAGTCAGCTGAACGTATTTACTTTGGCGGAGGTGAACCTACTATCATGCCTGAGTTTTATGAGTTCTTAAGAAAGGCTACAGAAGCAGGACATACTGATTTTGAGCTTGAAATTGGGACCAATGGTATGAAATTTAGCAATACTCTATTAGATTTACTAGACCCGTTTACTGATGTAAATCTTGCATTTAGTTTTGATGGGTACGATCGTGTCAATGACTATATACGATGGGGTACTGATTTTGGCACCGTAGTTCGCAACGCCCACATCTTGCAAGAAAGAGGGCATAAAATAAGTTTACAAACTGTATTCTCAACGTATAGTATTACTAGACTGCACGAAGTATTTGAATTTTATGATCGTGAATTTCCTAAGTCAGGAGCATTAGTACAAGTTGCCAATTGGGAAGATGATATGTTTTCACCGCTTAATAATCCGTGTTCAGAATTAGTGATAAAATCTATGCGCCGTTGCCAGGAAACTAATATATATTATATGAGTGGGCGTTCAATAAAAAGTCTGGTAGATCTAGTGATAGATCAATACAGTAGTCCCAATCATAAAATTAATGTTGAAAGACTAAGAAAATTTTATGATTTTAATGACAAATTAGATAGTTTTAGAAATAGTCAGTTAGGTGATTATATTCCAGAACTTGAACAAGCAAGGAGTTTATATCTATAATGAAACTTACAGACTTTCTCGTTAATCTAAGGACTGCGATCAATGGAATTAACGATAATAATATTAGGAAACAATTAGTACAAATTTTAAACGACTTTACAAACTGCAAGAACGATGAAAATAGAAAATAGAAAATATAGGGTTCGTTTCTTCTTTGACGCTATGCACTATAAAGAAACCTATGACAAAAGACCACAGGACATATTTTGGCTTGTAGCTAATAAGTTTAAAGAAACAGAGCAGGCACGTTGGGTAGAAGACAATGACATAGAACTTAAATGGTTAGAAGATGATGGTGTAAAGAATTGGCATAAGGTATGTGTTATCTACAGTGATTTAACTGAAGAACAATATGTTTCTTATAGCCTGAGGTTTTTTAAACACACAGAGGAATGGAAATAATGAGTAACTTATGGTTAAAACAAGCATTAGAAAAAAAGAAGGCGGCCCAAGGCAAAAAAGAAGGCAGTCAGACTGACAGCATAGGTAAGGTAAAAGCTAACAATCAAGTTACAAGTAATCGTCCTGGTAAAAAAGCGGCTGGAAGGGGTAGATAATGACGGACGTATTTAAAGACATTGATCGATTTGCAACAGCGTGCGATCAACCAGCAAGTGACAAAAACTATCAAATGTACCTAGGACTTATCAATGAAGAAATTGGCGAGCTTGCTGAGGCATTGATGGCACAAGACAGAGTAGAACAGTTAGATGCACTCGTTGACATCTTAGTTGTTACTATGGGAGCTATCAGAGCAGGAGGCTTTGACGGTCCGGGTGCGTGGAAAGAGGTAATGGATACAAACTTTGCTAAAATTAGTCCTGATACAGGTAAAGTTATTAAGCGTGATGATGGTAAAGTTCTTAAGCCCAAAGGGTGGACAGCTCCCGATCTTAAACCTTTTGTTGGAACTGATAAATGAAAATACTATTAACAGGTGGCGCAGGATTTATTGGGCACAATGTAGTCCGTCATCTTGAATCCATAGGGCACGAATGTTGTATTATAGACAGCCTAACCGGTTACGGGTTTGTTCCTAAAGAAGAAGTTGATTATCTCAATGAGAATAGGCTTAAACGAATTAAGACTACCTTGAATATTTTTGATATCAGAGATGTTGCCCAGGTTAATAGTATTGTTGACAAATTTCGTCCAGATGTTGTTATACACTTAGCAAGTTTCCCTAGGCAGAAGATAGTTACCGAAGCTCCTTTATTAGCCAGTGACGTGATGACTACAGGATTAATAACCCTATTAGAAGCTAGTAAGAATTACCAAGTTAAGAAATTTGTTTATATATCAAGCAGTATGATCTACGGTGATTTTGAAACCGACGTTACTGAGACTGCCCAGTGTAGTCCAATTGGTCAATACGGTATCCTAAAATATGCCGGAGAGAAACTGGTAGAAGAGTACACAAGACGTGGAGCATTTGATCATGTTATCATTCGTCCAAGTGCCGTGTATGGTGAGTGGGACGTCGAGGATCGTGTGGTCAGCAAGTTTATGACCAAGGCCATGCGTGGAGAAACTCTTAAAGTAAATGGTGCTAGTGAAGTTTTAGATTTTACCTATGTAGAAGATACTGCCATGGGCATTACATTAGCCGCAACTAAATCTATTTCGTCTAATAAGATATACAACATAACACGGTCAGCTGGGAGGCTGTGGACATTGAAGGATGCCGCCGAACTTGCTATTAGTATTACCGGCAAAGGGTCTCTAGAATTAGGCGATCGTGACCTAGATTTTCCTAAACGTGGAAGATTAGACATTACCCGTGCTATCAGAGAGTTAGGATATGCTCCAACGACTAATGTTGAAGAAGGGTTTGAGAAATACTACGAATGGTATAAACTAAATCCTACGCTGTGGCGTAAATAGAATCATGGTAATTCTTTAACCAATCCCAATCAAAGCTCCACATTAGCTCCGTATGATCACCTTGGACTTTGTTCCAATAATCAACAGCATCCTGAGCACCACGTAGACTCCATTCTGCATTTGTTCCTGTTGCTTGTGTTAACCAAACTTGCAATCTGTGTAGGCTTTCAATATTACCAGTCTTTACTGAATCATCTTTTAGTTTAACTACTTCGCGGAATGCTGTACGCCAAGACATCAGTGGGTCAGCATTATAATGGGCAGTGCCACTTATAAGGGGAACAACGGCATGTAACTTACTCATTGTAAAATCTAATCCATAGTCGTCGGTGTCTAATACTAACTCTCGATTATAAGCAACCATGGCCATGTGGCCATATATTAGGTCATTGACTGGGTTACGGGCATGGAATATGTAATGTTTTGGTTCCTGAAGACAATCTGGCTGCCACAACCAATCAAAATTAGGATTGATTTCTAATTTTGCCCATACCACAAATACCCATGGTGTCGCGCTTAGACGGGCCGCTTCTTTGATTGCATTGTCTCTTCCCTTTACACCCTGTACCCTTTTAACTTCCTTGCCCGAACATTTAACCAAGTAGTTATACCAACGATCAGCATCTGTTTCACCATTGCTGATATAGATAATATCCAACGGATTAGGTGGCAAAAAGATGTCTTTTTGTTTAATAACGTAGGGATAATCATAGATTTGTGAGGTTAAATGTGACTGAATTTCACGCGGTGCTAGTGATACGCTCCCTGACATATTAAAACTATAAAAACATCTATCTTTCCATAACGGAGGATCAAAATCAGCAGTTTCATTAATCCAAAGATAAGACGAATTAAACTGTGCGTTTGTTATATGTTCAGTGATGTCTTCAGTAGTACATTCTAATACTGGCCATGCTAGCCTAGGCACTCCTACCTCGTGCCAATTGATGTCTTTATACCATTCTAATAGTTCTATGTTTAGTTGCTTTAAGAATTCCGTTTTATTGATCAGGAATGTGTCGCCAAACTCTTGATTGCCACTGGCCCAGCAGTGCAATTGATATGACTCCCATGGTACTGCCCTATACCCAAAATCAAAGTCAGCATAGTCGCAACAACTTGAAATTATCCAAGCATAAGGAGTTCTACAACGTGAAATACAGCGTTTTAACGTGTCTAAATGATTATCGTAGTATCTTACCACCCTGGCATGCGGAAAACGCTGTACAAGACTCTGTACGTTGTCATCATGACCGCCCATATCCATAATGAATATATCAAACATTAACTATTCCGTGCCATGTAGGTTGACACTATCTTAACTAATTGTTTGTGCGTATCTTTAAACCACTCACTGACATGATAGTCAACATCGTCAGGAGTTTCAAACATTTGATTGGTATCTTCAAACCGGCTTTCTTTGATAGTGTCCATCCATACTGTATAATCAGCATTAAATAACTTTCTAAGTTTATTTGTTGGACATACAAAATCTACCACTGCTACCTTCCCTGCTAGTTCAACACCTTGTGATAGATGTAACATGCGTAATGTTTGTCGTTGTCGCCCTTCTGGGGAAAAGTCCCAATCATCGTATTGTGTTCTTACTTGATCAGCATTAATATAAACAGCACCAATCAATTCAGCAAATGGCCTAGCTAATGTTGATTTTCCACTGCCTGGTAATCCCATAATTAATATTTTCATTTGTGTTTCTCCCACATATCTTCTTGTACTCGACTATTCCATTCAGCCCCATTGTGGTGCCCATCTCTGGCCAATGGAAATATTTCTAGGTAATTGATATCATCTACATTTAATTCTAAGAGTTTAAAATGGTAAATTTCCTGCAATAATTTTACTATTGTTTTATTCTTGCATTGATTATTATATATAGTTTGATCTTCATATTGCAAATTAACTCCTTCCATATTCCAAGGGCCTTGCATAGTTGGAATATATTTCTCATACGTTTCAAATCTATATAAACTTGGCCACAGTATAGCAACAGTTTTTGGTCGAGCAATAGGGATAATATTTACTGCCAGTCTTGCTACAGTGTCGGCTGATCCGCCGCCATATCCTGCATTCCAAACCATATGATCATGCATATGATTATTACCCAATTGATGTATCCAACTTTGCTCCTACGGTATACCAACGCCCACAGTGTGACTACATCCCAGCCCCAATAGTATTGGTTTATCTATTGCAAGGTCAAAATCCCAGTCAGATCTAAAGCCTTGTGCGTTATATTTGTAATCAAAACTGTCAGCGGTCCACTCACCTTTATCTTTTACCTTTTTCCAATTGTCAATATTGTCTGAATCAAGCGGGCTGAACTGCATCCTTTTGTTTTTAGGATATGGTCCGATATCAAGTGTTACTCCTGGTTGCCAATAGTTAATCATAATACCTTAACTCCGTATTCTCGTTCAAATCTATCAGCGTCCGCACGAGTGTTTACCATGGGTTCACCTCGTATATTAAGACTAGTGTTTAATAACATCGGGCATCCAGTCCAAACATTCCACGCTTCTAATAATTGACGTATTCCTGACCGTGAATCTTTAGGTACTGTTTGTACACGACTGGTGCCATCTACATGTATAATAGCAGGAAATTCTTTTGGGCGTGTACACAGTGCAGTTGTTTGCATGTAGTCGCTGGTTGGGAAACCATGTGGCATTTCAAAATACTCATTGACATATTCTTCTAAGATAATAGGTGCAAATGGACGGAACTTCTGTCTACGTTTAATAGCATTCACCTGATCTTTTATTTCTGGACCTCTTGGATCTGCTAGTAAACTTCTATTACCTAAAGCACGAGGACCAAACTCTGCTGGACCATTTGCAACTCCTACAATTTTGCGTTCTACCAGTTCAGTGATTAACTCTTTTACAGGATATTCACCATATATGTCATATCCTAAGTAGGCATCTTTCCACTCCAACTGTTTACCGTAAGCCAGTGCCGCGGCACCCAATGAACTGCCTGCATCACCTGGATTAGGCATAATCCATATGTTGTCATAAAATTGTCCTAGGTCTCTGTTAGCTGAACAGTTAAGAGCAACTCCACCCATGTATACTAAATTTTTACTAGTACCATACTTGTGAGCTCGTGCTATTACTATTTTAATTAATGTTTCTACCAGTTCTTGTGCAGATGCCGCTACATCAAAATCTTCACCATACCCTTTTTTACCTTCATCAGGTAATCCTAGGTGTAGATTATGTTTGAATGTTATTGATGCTTCATCTTCTAGAAGTACAGTTTTAAATGCTTCTTTGTAATGACTTTGTCCGTATGCGGCCATACCCATTAGAATATATTCTTCATCCAATGGGCGTAATCCTACTTCTTTAGTAAATGCTGAATACATTAACCCAATTGAGTGAGGATATTTCTGTCCCCATAATTTTTTATATTTGGCTTGGCCTTTGTGAGTGTATGTGGCATCCCAGATGCTTATAGTATCCCATTCACCAATGGCATCAATGACTACTACTGTTGCGTCTTGATACGGTGACGTTTGGAACCCTGCGGCCGCATGTGATAGGTGATGATTGTAAGTTTTTATAGGTACATGTTTTAGCACACCTTCAAGATCAATGCTATTAATCATTTTACGCACTGACCAATCAGACCACAGATCATCCCATTGCCCTGCATAGAGTTGTCTAGTTTTCTTTACCCACGGTCTTTCGTAATAGGCAATAACATCAGGTACACCACAGCGCGACAGGCAGTCAAACAGCATTTCACTGTTTAATTTGCTATCATGTTTATGTTTGCTGTAACGTTCGCTGTGTGCGGCAAATGGTATTAGACCATTGCTTACATAGCTCATGCCAGCATCATGAAATCCAGCCGATATTCCTAATATGTTCATTGATCTTCTCTGCTACTAGTTGATGTCCTTGTTCTAAAAAATGCCCATTGGGGCCTTTTGGTGTTTTCCACGTCCATTCCATCATTGTTTCTTTTGGCCACCCAGGATAGAATTTGTCGTTTACTTGTGTGATCAAATTATCTGATGTACGCTGTTTTTCTTGATGATTACCAAAAGTATCTACCATAAGATATCTCTTGTTGTTTGCTTCTAGATAGTTCTGCAATAAGATGATATTAATCAAGTATTGTTTATATAAGTAGTCATCGTCATGATGTCTGTTAACGTATTCTATTAGCTCTTTTCTATATTTTAGATTGCCAACAAAAAAGACACCTTTGCATCCTGGCCATATGTCATAAGGCCCGTTCTCGTCTGACGTCTCTACTCTGGCGTAATGGCTCCACGCTATGATTACTAAATCATTGTCATGACTGTTTTCTATCACTGCGCGGACCATATAGTTATTGCTACATCCTGGCTTGCCTAAGTTGGTGACTTCATAGCCCAATTGAGCACCTAATAGATGGGGCCATGCCTGTGTGCGATCCACAAGCTCGTCACCATAAGTGAAACTGTCTCCTACCGTTAGCAATCTCATAGCATTTCACTATTTAAATGTCTGTCATGTTTTTGTTTACTATAACGCTCTGAGTGTCCAGCAAACGTTATATTACCATCTAGATCAATGATACTAATTGATGCATCGTGGAAGCCTACCGATATTCCTAAATAACTCATTTAGGTTCCATGTAAAATCCAATCTCTTTAAATGTTTTGCCTATGTCGTTGCAAGTTAGAAACTTAGACATACCTACCATATTAGCCGTAATAATCTTCTCGCTGTTTTTGCACCAGCTATATACTGTTTGCTTGCTTACGTTTTCTACATTGTTGCTTATATCTTTTACAGTGGTAAACTTACCGAAGGGCGTAACATAGTACCCCTTGAAGTTTGCATTATTCGTGCCTGTGTATTTTCCTGTTAACGCTTCGCTTATTAACTGTCGCTTATCTGCAGAATGTTTCTTCCCGAACATAGGATTATTTTTACCAGACTGTTTAACAGACATTTTCTTTTTTGTTTCTGCTGATCGTTTGCTACCTGTTCTGCTTGCAGACATCTTTGCTCTTGTTTCTGCTGAGGCTGGTGCACGTTTCTTTCTTGCTTTCTTTAGATTTTCTTTGTGCGGATCCGTAAAGCCGTTGCCTTGTGTATAATGATCTGCTCCTGAACTAAACCCTTTACCGCCCGGTTGCTTATTATAACACTTCTTATCTGTGCGCCATAGATCGCCAACAGCGTTCTCTTCGGCTAAGTAGCATTCGTCTTCATTATCGAGCTCGGTCAAGGTGATACGTTCAAAAGCATCAACTCCGTACTTTTGTATAGCGTAGTTAACTACTTCGCTACTACCGAAGTACCCATCAAACGTATCACTTGTTTGTTTGTGCTTGCCGATATAATATTTTCCATTAACGGTGTTAACTGTTTTATAAACTATGTATGTATCCATACACTTATTTATCAGCGATATATGAAGGGATCTCTCTTGCGAAGTTCTTTAAGTTTTTTTCTATATCGTATCTCTAATTTAATACGATTAATTAACGTTCTTAACCATTGCATTGAATTTCTCCTTGATTAATTTTGCGGCATCTTGATGTGCTTCTTCCAACGGATGACCTTCTGGTCCTACTTTATACTTATTTTCAACCGCCCATTGATAGAATCCTCTTGGTGCTATAGTTTCATTGGTTTCTTCGCCGGGTGGAAACCAATACCAATTATTCCATATAATTTGATTATACAATGCTTCTAGACAACTATCTTTTGACCTAAGATAGTTTTGGTGGGTGTAGTAACTGTTATCAGCAGTAGTAAACAAATAGGGAATATTCTTAGATTTAAGATATAATTGCAAAAATAATATTTCTTTTAAGGTCGAATATAATTCATAATATTCATTATCACCTACATGCTTATAGAACATTACGTTAAAGTCATTAATGAGATCAAAATTGCGTATGTTATCACTAGTGGGGTAGTGGGGATGTATACTATACCATGGTGATGTTTCTTTAAGAGTGTTGTAATTAAATCTAAACTCATATCGTTGGGGGAATGTCCAATTTACTATCACTGTTGGTTCTGTAACAGATTCACATGAGGTTATTATTGTTCTACTAATAGCATTATTAGCATTACCCGGATATGCGGCACAGATATATTCCATATCTTGTGCTAACAATGCTGGAAAAGTTTTTCTGCTGTATCCATTGGGGCCTGAATGCAAACAATCTAAAAGTTCAAGCCCCCAAACAAAACTATCACCCCCTGCTACTAAAATCATATCCTGGTATCATCCTATCGATCTGTTGTTGTTTATAGTCACTGTCTGCCCAGCAGTATTCAAAAGTATTTGACACTCCATCGACTTCAATCTTAACTATGTCAAGATATCTTCCTAATATTTCTCTTATCCTAATAGGGTCATGCGTACCAAATGCCCATGTGTCGATCATACCTAGTGGCAGATACCCTAAACTTAATGTTGGGTCCTTAGGATCTAAATTATTTTCAATTAACCACTCTTGAAAACTATCCTGTTCCTCATTGTGCCACGGAACTGATAAATCACCATAAACAACATCATTGCCCCAATCAATATCAAACTCACCTGAATAATATTGTAAATGATTAATGGCCTCACATGTGGTGTCGTCTAGTGTAGGAGCTCCTTCATCACGGAACACTTCAAATAAAGTTTTACCTATCTGGGTCCAATGCATATACACTCCGCCAAACTCTCTATCATACCCGTTCTCTAAGAACAGTACTCTATGCTCATCTGACAATTCGTATCTTGGACACTGTAGGAACGTAGTTATTTGGCTACTGCGTACCCAATCGGGATCTTTATCATTCTTACGCAGGCTTAACATCAAACTCTCTAACTCATGACAGAGGATATTTAGTTGCCTTATAGCATATTTGGTATCATAATCTGCACGCTTATAATATTCACTAAGATTCTCTACAGTGCCTTGCAATCGTTCAAAGTGATTGTGTAGAGAATTCATTAGATCTTGATTGGGATCTAACCCTGTACGTAAAGTCTCAAGAGTGTATGGTTCTTCTATATTGTAGTCATTGAAAAATTGGTTAATAGTTGTTACTGCTAGATTTAATTCCTTGCAGAGATAGGTCATGTCGCGGGTGGTATCGGGAAATCCTAAAAAACAAAAATTCTTTTCCAGGTGATTGCCATTAAGTAGTATGCCCTTAAGAGCCTGCATCCAATCATGTGCTATAGGGTTATCAAACACCAGGATGTCATAGCTTAATTGATCATTGTGATCTATTGGATTTCTTAGTGTAACTGTAACTTTAGATTGATTGATACCAAGCATGTATATCTTTCCTTGATTCTAATATATTTGATAGTGTAAACGTATCTTTACGTATACTCTCTAATTGTAACACACGTTGCTTACCTTTTGCAAGAGCGTCGACATATTCATTAGGCCATTGCTCATCAAAGGTTGGTCGAGTTTTAAGTTGAATTAACATATCTCTCAATGTAGGATTTACTAACCTAGATGTAAAGTGTTTGTTATCTAGTATATCGTCAATCCAAGGGTGGAGTATATGTTTTGGTAATGCTAGGGGACTAAGGATGATATCTGGGCTAAAGCTAAACACTACTTTAGCCAGGATATCTACATCTAACATGATTGCTAGATTATCAATATTTCGAACTTCAAACATACCTGGTAAGGTAAGCGTAAAGTCTATTCTCATCTGCCGACGGTGTGTAGCGAGTCTAAGACCTTCCTTAAAGTTGTCAAGCCACGTTTTATAGCTGAGACCTGTACGGATATATTCTCCAATTGGTCCCGTACCATCAAGGCTTGCACATATTTGCCAGTCACGTAACCTAGATAGAATATCATTATAAAGATTGACACCGCGATAATTGGTGCGGCTAAGATTGGTATTATATCTTGCGTAAACATTTTGGCCATCTCCTAAATCAATGATACGTTTCATGTATCTCCAATGTTGATCGTACATTAAAGGCTCACCGCCTACCCAATATACTTCTTCAATTTGATGAGCCTCAACTGCTTCTGAGAACTCTCGCTCAATTTGAGTTGATTGAAAATTCGATATCTGATCTCGGATTGCTGGAACCATCCAGTTGTTCTTTGGATCAGACCAGTTAATCGTATTATGCTGTCTTTGTTCTGACTCCCAACTACTAGACAACATATCACCACACATGCGACACTTAAAATTACAGAGATTACTGAAACGGTAGTCCCAACTTACAGGCTTCATTGTGGTGTGGCCTGTATCATCTGTAGTGTCCCATATCCTACTAAAATATTTATCACTGAACATGCTATCAAAATATGTACGGTAAACATCAGTGTTCAATAACTGGTCATTACATACTTCACATTCAGGTAGGGTTTCACCTGCCATCATACGCTTACGCACACTTTTCATATGATCACTATTCCAATGCTCGTCTAGTGTTATTGGAATATACTTACCAGTGCCCGCTTTGGTATCTATGTACTGTTTAAAATTCTGTGCAGGTTCTCGAGATGCACAGCACATACGTCTCTCAGTTTGTGGTGATAGGTAAGTATGAGTCCACGGAGCCATACATAATGTTGTTGGTCTGTTTGTTGGTTTATTCACTAAAATCTAGCCACTCCAACTCAAGCACAGGTGCAGACATAACCTGTAGATAATCATTTAAGTTTACAACTTTCCCCACTAATGGGTATCCAATATAATGTTTAATTTTATCAACTCCGTGCAATGCTATAAAAGCAGGATCATGTTTTGCTATAGTATCTATTAGTAAATCACTGCCGGTAAATTTTTTAAAATCATTTAGAACAATATTAATCCCAGGTCTAACAAAATCATGGAATTTGCATGTTTGTGATATATTAGTAAAATCCTGTTCTAAATATAATTGCAACGGGCCGTGCCCTACCCATGGATTTTGTAATTTAACATCTCCAGGTTGCATACTCAAACTAAATTCATAATCATAGTCCAAAGAAAATCCATTATCATTAAACCATTCAATCTGTATCCATCCTATTCTAGTTGTATGTTGCTGTCCGTCTTGAATTTGATGTAAACAAAAGTGTAGTTCATGCACTAGGTCATCATATTCTTTAGGAATAGATTTGAATCCATCACAGAGCAATTCCTCAATGTTTTTGTGTAGTAAAGCCGTAGTTTCTATAGTGTAAATATCTCTTACCCAATCCCATCCTAATACTTTTTTCGCCCGTTGAGCTAATATATTCATATAATTAAGATTATATTTTAACACATCTCTATAAATTGGAAACTGTTTAAGATAGTTAGCTTTAACTAAATTAACATACCGGTGCCCAACAGTAGTATCATTGATAGATAATTTTATTACTGGTTGGTTTAGAAATTTAACTAATATAGTTGACATTATACTTTACTCGTATCTGGTCTGTTTTTGGTCTGTTTGTTGGTTTATCCATGTGACAAAGGAAAATCTGTATTGTTTGTAAATATATCTGCTACCCATTGGCGCCATTTAGGTGCATAGTGGTGTCCTAATTTACTCAATGGCCATTGATCAGCGTGATCAATATGCGGAATTAGATCGTATAGTGTCATCATATTAAGTGTTATATCCTTGCATAAGTCACACACTATAGTTACCTGTTTATTAAAATTTTCATGTAACCATTGTTCTGGATGGCTTTCCATAAAAAGTATTCTATCATCGTCAGTTGAGATTGACTGCACCCACTCCTCATTTTTAAAGTATTCAAATCTTGTCCAGTCCGGCCAAAGTATATAAACAATTTTAGGAGTTTCTTTTTCTAATATAACTGGCAAGGTTCTAGCAACTAAATCACTACTACAGCTAGGAACTCCATAATTAGTTGCACCAAGTAAATGTGGCCAGGCTTCGTCTCTTTCTACTCCAACACCATACGTATGACTGCATCCTAACGCAATTTGTTTACTCATATCCCATTGCCTCAGCTATTTGTTGATGTGTAGTTAAAAAACTTTCTTTTCTATAATCATCAGTCATTGACATCTGTTCTAAAAACTTACTGCCGTCACTCCCTTTACCATTTTCAATGAACTTAATAATACGTATGATTTCCATTTTATGTTTAGGACTAAATTCATAGTTAGTTAGTCTATTAATAACTAATTTTTGTGCTTTTGCAGTCATCTTACTGATACACATGTGCCAGGGATCGTGTAACATGTTAAAGAATATATAATCAAATGATTGTGTATCTATCCATTCACATAGCTCCGGCAGATAGTAGACATTTTGTACATTAGCAGTCCAACACAATTGCGTAGACAATTTACTATTACGCATTGCATTAAACTTAGCAATATTTTCTTGTACTTTGTACCATTTAGCACCGTAGCGTTCATACTCAAATCGTTCGTTAGTATTGTCAATACTAAATGCTATTTCAACATGTTTAAAGTGTTGCCATAGATCTCTATCTTTTGGAAACTGTGTGCCATTAGTGTTATAATGTATTTCAATATGTTCTGCATGTCCGGTGTGTACTGCTGTTTTTAGGAAGTCAAAATGTTGTTGTATTAAGAATGGTTCACCACCAGTGAACTCTAAGTACTTAATGTTAGGTAACAGTGCATTCATGTTTGTCCAAAAATCAATTGTCTCTCGAGGCCATGCGCCATCTTTAAGATATGTAAATGCAAGATGCTCTTTCCTCGTATAATTTGGATCACTCTTCCATATCTTGTCAACATAAGCTACCTCTTCCTGCACCCATTTTGAGCTTGACCAGGATCCACATATACGACATTTTAGATTACAGATGTTCCCTAATTTTAGATCCAAAAACCAAAGTTGATCTGGGTCAGTATTTTTAAAGTCAATCTTGTTGTAGTGTTCTTTTAGGCGTATGCGGCTGTTGATTCGTTTGCTGGTGCGGCCTGCGGCTTCTTCGTCCCAACAGCGTTGGCACGTCTCTGGTTTATTTCCTGCGAGAAAATCCTTACGCAGATCCTGCATATATTGGCTATGATAGATCTCTTCTAATGTATTTTCTTTTAATTTGTATTTTGTGCCATCGGGTTTGACTATTTCGTCTTTAGCTAGGCAACACGGACGTGCAGTGCCGATTGGTGAGGTTTCAATACTGATCCACGGTAACACACATATCTTGTTAGGCAGAGACATATGATCTTAACTCCTTGTATTCAGGAAATACATCTTCAAACTTTTCTTTCCTATAAGCATCAGTGATGTCATTGACTCTAAAAAACTCACCAAGTAGATCTAACTTGTCATCATTGATGAAATTTAGTATTGCGTCATACCCTGATGTAGCACGTTGTAAATTGTCCAATGGTCGTAACCATTCAAGATGTTCTAAGACTTTAGTTCTAACTAAATCTTTGTAGTATTTAGGTAGTACATCAATCCTGTCTCTTTCCGGACTTTGCAGTATATTAATGTTCAAATCAGCTGGGTTTAAGAGGCCACGGTCAACCCAATCGCGATGAAAGTCTGTTATATGAAGTACATTAAATATGCTCACCGTTGGACTAACATAGAAATCCGTATCAGGACATTTTTCCATCATCCTTTCTCTATTACGCACTATCTGGTCCCATTTGGTTCCCTTACGTATGTATTCTGCTCTTGCTCCCATACCATCTAAGCTAGCACCAATGCTAACGTTGTTAAACAACTTCCAGTAGTCTAATACATCTTCGTCTTTTAAATTTAGTCTTGAGAAGTTTGTGTTGTATATTATCTTAACATCAAACATTTCACGTTTAACTAATTCTTTAAGTATGCGATAGTGTTCTTCCATTATCAATGGTTCTCCACCGGCAAAGTAGATCTGTTCTAGGTACGGAATATGTTCTTGCATCTGGTTCCACATGTCCATCTCATCTCTACCAGCAAATAGTATCTGTGGATAATTCCGAGGGCCAAATGTCTCTACTTCTTCCTGGTACCAACTTGAGCTAAACCAACCACCACATGTGCGACAGCTAAAATTGCACAAATTACTAAAACGTACATCATAATATCGCAGTTTGAAATCTTCATATGTGCCATCAGATTTGGTGTCATCTACTAATGCGATGTGCTGACCAAAGTTCTTATTTGTTGAATTCCGCATACTAACAAAACCATTTTCCTCTTGTTCGTAACAGCGTGTACATTCCTTACAACTTTTCCCTTCAAGCATATTTTTACGCATTTGCTTATAAGGAGTACCATTCCAAATCTCTTTCATTGTGTGTTCTTTGAAGTTACCGATTGGATGTTTATCTTCACCGAGACAACAAGGATAGGCGCGGCCGTCTGGAAAGGCATGCATGTGTATCCACGGAATCATACAGAATGTATCGCTCTTTACGAGCCTATCCATTTGATCAGGGCGTAGATCTTTTTCACTTATGTAAACAGGTTTACGTGCGTGATAGTTATGATTCTTATAATATTCGTCTGTCTTTTTATCACTCATAGTGTATTATACCATTCTGTTAATTCTGGAAATGTTTCTCTAAATTTCTTTCCTCTACGCAGATCATACTGACGATAAAACTGTTTAAAGTCGTGTTGTAATGTTGCTATCTCATCAGCACCCGCATGCGGGGTCTTAACTATGTCTAGGTAATCAATCAATCGTTCAACGTGTCGCACTTCGTATTCGTGTAATGTTAGATCACTTCCGTTTGCATCTAACCAGGACCGCAACTTGTCCTTGTACTGAATCCTAATATTGTCGGGCAATACTATCGCACTTTGAAAACTAGGAAAGCGTAGTATATTTAAACTAAAACTAAGACTAAATTTACCGTGCTTGTGCTTTAAGGTCATCAAATAGTCTAATAGATCAGTGATGCTATCTAAGCAAAGACTATTAATAGTAAACATCACATGCACTATCTTGACTGTACTGGCATCCATAAGTGTTTCAATATTTTTACACCATTGTGTGTAGTCTAACCCGTCACGAATATATTCAGACTGTGCACCAACACTCTCATTGCTAGTATAAACTTCCATATGTGGAAGTGTTTCTATAGCAGTTATAAATTCAGTAAGACGAACGTTGTTAATTGCTAGGTTAGTATTAATTGCCAATTTAGTAGTACTTCGCCCTTGATTAGTTTTAAACCATTCAATTAACTTCCAGGTGTGTCCACTCATCAATGGTTCACCACCTGTAATACGTAACTCAGTTAAAGTTTTGTGGAGGTCCGTTTCCCACCATTTGAAGAAGGCTTCGACATAGGGATTAACATCATTAAGTTTATAAAGCTGACTGCTATCATGCTCGTGAGTAAAATGATTTCTACCATCCGAAACCAAGTCGGTATATGCCCCGTTAGTACGTACATCTCTAACCCAACTACTACTAAAAGCAGGATTACAGTAAGAGCAAGCCAACTGACAAGTCCTATCAAATGCAATCTCCAAGGTTTGTAGGTTAAAATCTTGTTGCCAATCAGTAGTGAAAGCTTCATCTATTTTTTTGTCCTCATATATAACTGTTTTATAAACACGGTCTGATATCGCATCAGTCCCCATATCCTCTATTTTCCAACAGTACTCACAACCACTAGGGCGTTCGCCTACTTGCATCTGTCTACGCTGTTCTTTCTTTTCAAGTGTATTGTGTAACGCACTTGGGTTAGTTTTAATTGCTTCAACATCAATGGCATGTGGTAAAGGATGATGGCATGATGTTGTTTGTCCACTACCTAACCATATGGTAGCATTGTACCACTTGGCCGCACAGAAGCTGTCAGACTTGATGTCAATTACTCTACGTTTATATTCTAAGTCTGTTTCGTTACGTATTTTTGGCATTTAAAAACTCTTTTGGTATATCTATATGTTTACGCTTAGAAAACTCTGATAAAAATTCCATTAATTCTAAGTACAATTTTTCATCGTACCGACTATCAGTTAACACATTAAGCACCGATTCTGAATTAACTGTATATGGAAGTAAATTTAATCTAGCGACGATTGGCTTATACAGTTCTCTGTGTCGTGTTGATAGTGTATTAAAGTTCTGTATCTTTGGGCTAACACAATAGCTTAATCGCCACGACATTTTTTTGTTTCTCTTATAGTATTCAGCCATTAATAGTTCGATATTCTCTATATCATGTATGGTCAGACTTGACAGCAATGTTAGGAATCTAATTTCTATATTATCAGGACAGTTAGATAGTAGGTAATCTATATTGTTGATTATTTTACTATAGTCCATCCCATATCTTGTAAATTCAGCAATAGTCCCAGTTGCATCTAGACTAATACCTAGTCTAATAGATTTATATTTTTTACTTCTCTCAATTATATTGTCAATTGTGCGTTGCTCGCAACTAAAATTAGTTGTTATATGTAGGTTTTTTATATTATCCAATTCATCTAACATCTTAAAGAGTTTTTTGTTTAATAAAGGTTCTCCGCCTATTACATTTAACACATCCAGAGTCTTGTAGCTCTTAAGGAATGTTAAGTTAGAGACAGTATTATCATTCTGTTTAGTGTTTAATCTAAAATGTTGTATGTCTGTCCTAAACTTAATAGGATTTTTGCGCATCTCGCTATCCCATTTGCTACTAAAGTGTGGACTACAATATGTACATTGGAAATTACACTCATTTCCCAAATTTACTTCAACGATGCTAGGTGCGATCTGATTTGTCTTGTATTGTTCAAATCTATCTTCGTTAAAATTTTCTAAATATCCATGCCTATCACTATGTCCGCCATTATTTTCTACCTTCCAACAGTAATCACAACTAGGATCTTGTACTTCACTTAACAAATTTCTTTTCTGGTCGTTCATTTGGTCGTCCCAAGAGGTTTTAAACACTATAGGAGTTGCCTTACAGCAACCATACGCCCAATTATAGTTAAAGTTTAAATGTAGTTCATCCCATTTTGCCGGACAGAATGTGCTAGGTATTTTCGGCATGCCATTTACACTCCTGCCAAAATTCTTTCATTTGTGGAAAGGTGTCCAGGAAGTCTGTGTTCCTGCGCTTGTCATATTCATTGAAGAAACGATAGAAATCAGCACGGGTGTCGTGTATGTATTTCTCATTAAGTTTCTTACCCTTCCTCATCCAGGTAACATCACGCTCTAGACGCTGTATCTCATAATCTTTAAATCCATCAAATCGATCACTGTCTTCATCTAATTTATGCAACTTCATCCACTTAACAACATTTTCTAAGATGTGTACATAGCTCTCTGGAAGTATCTGTAGACTTTGCCAGGTTGGTGTACGCAACACTGGGGTGTCAAACCACACACGTTGATATGTGTGACTATGCATTTTACGCAAATCTAATATCCATTCTAGTTGCCTTTGCAAGCCGAGCAATGATAGATTATTCATAGTAATAATAAATGTTAAACTATTTCTATTAGGAACATCTGTTAGATACTCGTTAACATTCCTTTCCATTTTTTTATAATCTAATCCGTGTCTAATATATTCAGCATGCTCTGGATTTCCAGTGTCAAGGCTTACATACTGCATGAAATGTTCTATGCGTTCTCCGGTACATAGTTCTTTGACCTTGCCTATGTATTGATCAAATAGTTTGGGTTCTACACTAAAGTTACTGGTAACATCAACATGTAAGTCAGGTTTAGGACTGGCTAATATATAATCAAATACTCTGTATGTATTCTTGTCCATCAAGGGTTCGCCACCCGTCATACGGAAGTGTTTTAGTTTAGGGTATAGCTCAGGCCACCAACGCCAAAATGCTTCTACATAGGGATTGTTTTCTCTAACCGGAATAGGTTGGCGACGTCCTTTAAAATGCATAGGGTCGTTATGTGGGCTCTTTGTTGGATAAGCACCCCAACGTTCTATGTCTTTGCCCCATTCAGTTGAAAACTGTGGACTACAATAACTACAAGCAAGATTGCATCCGTGACTAAAATTTACTTCCACATAACTCGGAGTAACATCTGCGTCCCATGGTTGATTAACTATGTTATCATAATGTTCTGCGGCCCAAGGCTCACCCGAACGGTAATGGCGGTCACTTAGATGTCCTGCATCTTCCATAGTCCAACAGTAGTTACACTCTTTAGGTTTCTCACCCGCTAACATCTTCTTGCGTTGTTGTTTTTTGTGTGCGGTGTTGTGCAAGGCGCTAGGATGGAACTCCAATGGGTGTACATCGATCTCATGCAATGGTGGGTGATAACAACTATTGTTGAGTCCCGTAGGCAAGTGTAGGCTAACCTGTTGCCATTTTGCCAGGCAGAGGCTAGGACCTAGTTTTGCCTTCATCTCTTCAGCGGCTGACATAAATTTACTTTTACTCACGTTCCATTACTCCTTTGTTTTTAAACCCTCTCTTGTAGTGATGTTTGAAGAACTTACTTTGTTCAGCATTATAGTTAAGGGCTGGCAAATCTAATCTCCTGAGCTGTTGCCCATATTGATCTAACATTGCGTGTACATCAGTATCTTTCATTTTATTCCATTTTTCTTCTAAATAGTCAAACCATTGCACTTCTGTATAGTCCCAATCATGTAACATCGTTAGGCATGTACCTAATCTGGCACCTGCCATTGCCCATAATCCATTTTCCACATCAGCTCCTATGTTATGCCATACTGTTAAATGGTCTAAATTGCGACTGTGTGCTTTTTGTTTAAATTCTTCTAGTTTAGGTTTTGTTCCTCTGTCTAAACACATCTTGACCCCTTCACGGAATCCTGCACGCCATGCCTGAAAGGGTGTTGCGTTAGGGTATGTAGTTGAATAACAGTCATTCATTGCCCAGTATAAAGGATCAAAACAAAATTCTACACTAGTAGCATCATCTCCATCTGTATTCTCATGTGTCTTCATGTTGTAAATGAATTCTTTAGTCCAACAACTCATTCCACCATTGCCATACATCAATCCGTTTACGTTGTTTGTGGCCTTCCAACGGAACACAACATCTTTGTTATCATCATCTAAGGTTAATTGTAAATTAAAAAACTCAGATTCTGGCAAGTTGTCACCATCTATTAGAACAAAACGATCTGTGTCACTGGCATCGGCCGCGGCTTTGTGTGCGGCATCACTGCCTTTAACTCCGTCCACACGTTTTGCCCATGGAACCATGTTCTGTATCTTGATCCAAAACTCTTCCTTCTTGGGCTCATCATAGCTTAAATAGATGCAATCTAAATCAGCTATATCAACTATTTGTATCATAGTACTCCACGTCGTGATGTGTTTCCGTTTCCAACAAGACACCTGCATGATTCTTGACCACGCGATATCCACTGTCGCTACTCTTTAATTGTACATGATATCCAGTGGGTTTGTCAATGATCTTAGGCTTTCCATCAACTATTTCATATCGCCAATAGTTAGTGTAGAGATCTTTATCTACTACCAAATATTGTGTGTCGTCAGGGTGTTGTTGCATGGTACACAAATAGATCTGACCATGTTCATCATAATGCAATCTATATTCCAGAGTCTCTGGTATTATCTCTGGCCATTGTTTCATGGCTTCCTGATATTCTAATTCAGTAAACATTGTTCATACCTCTCAATCAGTTGGTCACTAACCCAAGATTTTTCTTGATAGTGCAATGGATGATATTGATTAACATTATTGATACGTAGCATAGGAAGATCAATCTCAGTTAACACCAATTCAGGCCATGTCTTATCTTCAGGCCATTGGTTAATTGCGTTCTTCATGTGGGTAAAATTAATAAAGTCACAACTAGGTAAAGTGCATTGATCAACTCCAATAGTCTTTGCCACTATAGCGTATATTAAATCAGTTGTTGGCTCTTCGTAACTGCAATTAATTAGTATGTTCTCTTTAATAGTGTTCCATTCAGCAAATATCTTACGGGCTAACTCAAAGAAGTTATTTCCAGTTTGGCTATAACGGAAGTACATCAACCCATTGTAAACATCTGGTAAGTCGTTGGCATCAAATATTCTTCTATATCTTCTTGACTGCGCCGGTCTGCCCCGGTAATCTTTGGCACCTAGACTTAATACCACGTCACGGTGTCTAAATGCTGTCCACCAATGTTCAATGCTACGTGTAAACAGGATGTCACTTTCTACTTTGATTGTTTCTTTGAAGGGAGTTAACGCAAATACCTGCCACTCGTTGGCCAATTTCCATTTGTCATCTTTAGCATGATCAACAGGCATCACTATCACATGATCAAATACCTTTCGATGTTGTTCTGTTACTTGGGCAAGGGTTGGTTCGTCTACTATAACAGCATATTGGCTACCAGGCATAGATAATTTAATACTCATGGCCTGTGCGTAGGCCAATCGTAGATAGTCTACATCACTATTCTGTGCAATGCTTAAGAATCCTTTTGCCGCTATTCTTGGCATATCATATCCACAAATTGTTCATGCTGGTCAGATAGCAGATAGTCCTTGTCCATAATATGCATCGACTGCCTTGCAAAGACGTGTGCATCAGTCGCTTCTCTCACTATTAACATGTTCTTGTTTATCTCAATTTTATCTATCAGATTTTCCATGGTCAACATAATCCATGGTATGCCAGGACTAGATGTATATCCGTTAATGATATTATCTGCAATCGCAAAAGCGTAGTCGTTGCGGAAGGTCTTACCTCTTAAATGGTACAGTTTTCCGTAGTACGGATAATTACGTTGGATCCTGCCCACCAGATCAAATAACTTCTTAGTTTTTGCAGTTTTCTTAAACACAACAACAGTAGCCCAAACAAAATCTAGGCTTAGTATTCCCATGTCCCCATCTTGGCTTGCTCTTGGGCTTTGGTTGTTGGTCATTATCCTGTAGTCGTCAAGGGTGTCCATTATCTTAATAAGATTATTATCTAACACCAAATAATCGCTGTCCATTAATATAGTTTCGTCATACGGGCTAAGTTCGTAGGCACGATATCTATCACCATTAAACCATTGGGTACCTCGCGCATACCCTGATCTCACATTGGTCTGCGGAGATTGCATTTCAGTTATTATAGTAACTGGCAAGCCTAAGGTATGTTTGATTAATCGTGAGGCACGCTCTGCAATTTTGACATAGTCGACAGTGTCGGTATTAAAGGCAAATAACAGGACGCCTCTAGACTTTTCGTTGGCGTTTAAGTTGTTCATGCTCGATATGCCAAGTATTCATTACCATTTGATAGTGTTCTTGACATTTGGTTAAAAACTCTTGTCTATTGACATTAATTGGATTTTGATATGTGTCTTCCAGGAATAGTTCGTTGTCGGGCCACGTGGCTAGGAAGGCAATTAATTCGGTGGTAACCAAAAATAAACCATTGTTGTGTGTTACGTGTAAGTCTGTCTTAATCTTCTCACGTAAGATACGTTTATTAGTTTGGTAATCCGTTGACTGCTTGATTTGTTCTACTAGTTCATTGATTTCGCTCATACTACTATTTATCGGTCAGTTTTTAGAGGCAAAAAAAAGCACTCCGTAGAGTGCTTTTGATAACAAATTTCTGTTATGTTATGCTAAGGCTGATGTTGGAGTGCCCCAAGTTGTAGCCAAATATGTTGTTTCTGGATAAACTATGTCTACTCTGTGACGTAGTGTCATTGATATTGTGTCATCCCATGTAACATCTGACACATATAAGTTTATACGGAATACTACTGTTGCACCCTTGGATCCGTCGGTAGTAGTAGCATCGTCTGTGAACACTGATAGTCGACCATAACTGTCAGTGTATGCGGCTGTGGTGTCAGTTACTTGGACTACGATGGTTGCACCAGTGGTGTTGTCAAAATAACCATGTGTGGTAAGATTGGTGTTCAGGGTAATGCCAGACCCAGTACGTCCACCGTTAGTTGTTTGTTTAAAGTCAACACCGCCGATGCCAGCGATCAATCGATCAACGCTCTGTTCTGCTCCACTGCCTCCACCACTCACTGTTACAATTCTGTAATTTAATTGACCACCTGCGTTAAAGAAGTATCTTGCCGCTTGAGCTGAAGCAAATGTTAATTTAGCGTCATAGTTCGTTGCAATGGATAGGCCTGTTGTCGAACTTATTGCGTCATCAAGGTTTCCGCCAGTTGTTGTTGACCCTTGTGATGCAAATGTATCTTTGTTAGTTACGACAGTATTAACTGCTGTTGCTACGTTGGCGTATGCCGCAATTGTTGCACCAGCGACTATACCAACGTTTGAACCGTTAGCTATAGGTGTTCCACCTTGATGGTTTAATGTTTTATTTAAATGATATACAAACCCACTCCATTGCGCGGCTGTGGCAGTTACTCCGCCGGCTACGCTAAGGGTACTAATTGCTGACACATCCTGTCCGTAGCCATAAAGTCCGGTTCCGTGTCCCCAAACTACTGCTAGGTTGTTAATTGCTGTGGTGTAGGTTCCACTAGTATTTCCTCCCCAAGTAAGCCAATTGTAGTCTTGGGCTTGTATTAATTCACCAGTTGTGTATGCCATTTTACGCTGTTCCTAAAATTGTGTAATTTGTATAATTATATTAACTATTTAGCTTGACTATGGCTTCTATAATTCCTTCGCCAGCTGTGTTCTTGCTTTCTAATGCACGTCCGAGGACGTTAAACGCTGTAATCTCATTTTTTGAAGCTGATCGTGCTAACCCAGCACCTGCTGACACTAGTCGATCACCTTTTGTTACGGTTCCAATTGCTCGAACAGGAACTCTTCCTTGCATTGCTATCGGTGGATGTGTAACATCACTGCCCGCGTCGCCATTCATTAAAAACCCTGCACGTGTACTTATCACTCCAAACACCGTGTCACTTAAATCTTGCATTGCCGCTGTAATTTCTTTAACTCCGCCAAGTTCAACAACTGTTCCTGGCAAGTAAGAATTGTCTGCTTCAAAACGTTCAGCCAAATCCGCATATTGTGCTGTAATAGCAGTGCCACGGAATGTTGTAGCCCATACGTTTGCAAATTTTAAAGATGTTGATCCAAGCTCAATGGTGTTGTCTGCGGACGGTTTAATTTGTGCCGCCGCAGTTGTTATACCATTTAATTGTAATGTTGAGCTACATGTTGTCGCACCACTCAATGTGGTCGCACCCGAAACTTGGAAATCATTTGATGTTGTAAGTTTAGCAGTAGTTCCTGCAATGCCGAGGGCTTTAGTACTTACACCACCTTTATTAACATATAGATTTAGGTCTTTGTTGCTGGTTCCATTGACTACATTAATATCACCGGAGCTAGATGACACTGTTAAATCACTTCCAACTAACAGTTGTCCGACAGTTAATGCATATGATGTACTAGCCGCCGCATCACTGCGTAAGAATTGACTGGCTGTAATGCCTGACAAAGAAGATGCATTAGTTACTGTACCAGTAAACACCGCTCCCGATATTGATGAGCTTAAATTAAATCCTGGAACTACTGTAGTAAATCCACTGATTCCTGTTGCTGGAGTAAATGTTGCGTCTTTGCTTAATATCGCAACCACTGTATTACTAATGTAGAATTTAACAACCACATGACTTGCCGCGCCACTGTCTAATATTGTTTCAACAACAGTACCCGAGGTGCCTGATGTAGTTGTGTAACTAGGACCAACAGTGATCCAAGCACTTCCGCTCCATACTTTTAATTGTGCATTAGCTGAGTCGTACCATAAGTCACCAGTAATTGGGCTTGCTGGTTGTGTAGTACCACTTGCCGAACTTGAAATGGGTTTCCAAAGGCTACCATTGTATACTTTTAACAGTGAATTTGTACTGTCATACCATAGCTGTCCTGCTAGTGGTTGTGTTGGTGCTGATGAATTATAAAAATTTTCTAATAGCTTGATGTAATTTTCATTTAAGAAAATACCATAACCGGCATAGTTCTTACCAATTAAGGTTAAACTCGTAGCCGTGCTATTTACGGTGCCATCTGCAACCGATGCTAACGTTGATCCAGCTGTTGTAGTAATTGTATATGCCATTTTTATTACCTAATTATATATGTTATTTATCTTAATACTATGCTTCACGTTGGAACCAGATATCACCATCATTTGACCCAACATCGTTAACACCTGCATCCGGTGCCGCTGTACTAACCCACTTAGCACTTCTATGTGCGCTATTACCCCACCAAGTTGATGCTGTCTTAACAAATTGTGTTGTTGCTACTCTAGCATTACCAGTACCATTGTAGGCATCTGTTTGTGTAATTGCTGTCGCACCATTTGTAAGATTAAATCCACTACTACTAGCTGTCGCTACTGTCGTTCCGCTGACTACTACGTTTACTGACGTTGTATCAGTCCAAACATGTGTAGTTCCGTTGTAAACTTTGTATGGAAACAATCCTGCTGAACCATTAACCACAAATGCTGTGGTAGCAACTGTAGTGTCTGCTGTACCAGCTGATTGTGTTGGTGCTGTCAAGTTTCCGGTAAATGCGCCAGTTCCTGCTACTGTTAACGCACCACCTACTGATGCTGTTGTGCCTACGGTTAACTCACCTGTTGTTGCTACTGACACCATTCTTGCTATACCTGCGTTAGCATCTAGATGTAACGTGTTTGTGTCAACTCCACCAACATTAAGATAGAAGTTCATGTCGCCATTTGATTTTGTATTTCTAACAGTTGCGTTGCCAGTTGAATCTGTAGCTATTGTAAGGTTACTGTCTAGCCCAATGGTTAGGTTAGCTAATGTTACTGCACCTGTAGCTGTATCATTTGCATCTGACCGTAGATAGCTTGCCGCTAGTTGTCCACCTAGGTATGATGAGTTGTTTGCTAATCCCCAGAATGTAGCACTTCCTACGCTGGTATTAGCATTGATACCTGTTTTAATTGTTGAGAATCCAGTGATAGCAACATTAGGAGTAAACTCGGTGTCTAAACTAATGATCTCTGTTCTTGCATTATTTAATTTTACACTTAGTACGTCATGTACTACTAGTCCGGTATCAGTAATTTGTTCCCAAATAGCACCACTACCGTTACGTTGTGGGCCTACTAGGATCCACGTTGCACCATCATAAATGTATAGTTGTGCATTAGCAGAATCAAACCACAAATCACCCGATATTGACCCTGAAGGTGCTGAACTTGCCACTGTGGCACTGCTGATAACTTTAAAGGCTGACCCTGTGTATACTTTTAATCTACCAGTACCGGTATCCCACCATAGTTGTCCTGCTAGCGGATTGCTAGGACTTGACGAATACGCAAAGTTCTCTATAATATGAACTAGATCATTAGCAATAAATTGCCCATAATTACTATAATTACGTCCAATTAATGTCAAGCTAGTAAAGCTAGTATTAATGGTTCCGTCTGTTATAGTACCTAGCGAGGTTCCGTCTGTTTTAGTTATGGTGTAAGCCATTTCCTTTTCCTAAATTATATTTCTATGTTAAATTTGTTAATGTCTGTATTCGTACTGTATAATCAATCTGTATCAATCTATTCATTGATTTTTGTACTGGACTGAAAATCACATGTGTTAATAATTTTCCAAGCCCTACTCCGCTTGAAGTATACCCTTTAAGTCCTAGTTCGTCAAATACAAAATCACCGTTTAGATTTTGACTATTGTCAAAAACAGCTTGCCCACTGGGCTCACCGTAGTCTAACAAACAACTAATCACAATATCAGTATAGATCAATCCAGGTGTGTGTATGACAGTTATCTTGTTCCTAGTAGGATCAGTATTTGCCGCATTTGTATCGTCTACTATCTTGTAATACTGCGGACTGTATAGATCCGCATTTTGCACATTAGTGTTTGTAGGAAGATATGTAATAACCCCAGTTGGATCAACAGTAGTTCCGCCGTTACCAAAATGCATCTCTGTAATAAATTGACTGTCTTTATTGCTTATGTTAAGAGCCAATGCTTCACTCATATTTTCATAATGAATGGCATTACGTTTATCAACAAATATTTCCTCTGTTTCGGGATCAAATATCTTGATATGGCCCTGTAGAAGTATTCCACTTCGTTCATCAGGCTGTTTAATTTTTGTTTGATTGTCCATAGACTCTTCTTGCTTCTTGTTATCCATATGCTTATTTATCGCTTATAATCGGCCAACAACTACTTCTATTATGCCGTCGTTTCCTTCATGTTCTTCTAACGCTTTCCCGATAACAGTACCAAATTTTGGATCGTTTGTAGATCGCGCCCTGCCATTGCCAGCCGACACTAGCATATCCCCTTTGCTTATACTACCTTGTACTTTACATGGTACACGCCCTTGCAATGCTATCATTACCGCATGGTCAGCTACAAGTTCATCATTCATTCTAAATGCTGGTTGTGTTGACACTACTCCTGCTACTCTATTAGTGTCATCAGATGCTAATGTAACTTCATGCTCGCCACCAAACTCTAATACCGTTCCTGATTCGTAGTCCGCATCAGCTACATATTTTTCAGCCAAATCTGCATATTGGGCTGAAGTTGCAAGACCATATATAGTCGCAAATCTATTGCCAGTCTGACCAATGTCACCAACACCGTTGGTGCCATTTTTTGTTATAGCCGGAACTGTCAATGTGCTAAATGTAGCAGTACTAGCTGTTGCATTACCAATTGGAGTTGAGTTAATGGCGGCAAACGATGTTAGCCCAGCAATTAGATTACCAGTAACCGTAACAATGCCAGCCTTTATTGTGCCGGTATAAGTTGGTAGATATTGATCAACTTTAACATTACTGTAACCACCTGCTGCCGTCACAGCGTCAGCTACATAACCAATCATACCAATGTTGGCAGTGTTTACTGCATTAAGGGTGAAGCCTATTTGTCCAATGTTAGCTGTGTTTACTCTTGATGTTATTACGCCATCTTGTACGGTGTTGGCAAAGGTTGACCAGTAATCTATATATCCAACCATGCCAATGTTTGCTGTGTTTACTCTTGATGTTATTACGCCATCTTGTACGGTGTTGGCAAAATCAGTATACCCTATCTGTCCAATGTTAGCTGTGTTTACTCTTGATGTTATTACGCCATCTTGTACGGTGTTGGCAAAATCAGTATACCCTATCTGTCCGATATTAGCAGTTGATACTGCATTTGTTGTATAACCTATTTGACCAATGTTTGCTGTGTTTACTCTTGATGTTATTACGCCATCTTGTACGGTGTTGGCAAAATCAGTATAACCTATCTGTCCGATATTAGCAGTAGTGACTGCGTTATCAGTATAACCTATTTGACCAATGTTAGCTGTGTTTACTGCATTTGTTGTATAACCTATCTGCCCAATGTTTGCTGTGACTATGGCTACTTCAGTATTATACAACTGTGTAGCTTGCTGAACTGTATTAGCTGTCAGTGTAATAAGTTCGGAAGGGATCGTACCAAGTACATACGTTTTTAATGCACTTGATGTTGATTTAACCGTAGAAAATGTGTTCCCCGCGGTTTCAACCACCGGAACATAAATTGCATCAGTCCAGGCGCTTAGATTCGCCAGTTCACTTATTTTAATTGCCATAATTTCTTATCCTATACACTATTTATTCTTTTATAATTACGTCGTCTAAAGCTTCAGTTATGAGAGCTGACGTTCCGAGTTCTGTTGTTAATGTTCCTGCTGGTAGATCTATTAAATCTGCTTCGTGGTCAGCTGGTTGACCTTTTAAGAACAGTATTTGTACTGTTTCGCCACCACTGAATCCTGTGCCATCTGCGGCTGTTCCAGTTCCTGGATTCTGCCAGGTGGTTGATGTGACCAATGTTGTTCCGGCTAAGATAGTTCTTACGTATGCATTACCAACAGTTAAATTGCTACTTAATGTAGTAGTTCCAAATGCAGTATTTGGCACTCGCTGTGTTTTTGGAGTGCCGTCAGTAACACTACTACCATTAGGCACTATATTTGCTGTTGCAGTCCCCCAGGTACCTCTACGTATTTGTCCTATTGCGTTAGCAGAGAATATAGCTCTCACGTTGCCTGTGTCAAATACTGCGTTAGCAGAAATGGTTGCAGTAGCTACATAAACATTGCTGTCATATCTAATTACTGCACTGTCAACATAAGCAGTGTTGGCTGTCCAATCTACAACTTCAGAGGCATAGTTTCTCCAGTAAGTTATTCGTTCACCATTGATAAAGATTACACCAGGGTCGTTAAGTCCTAGATCTGGTGTAATAAGTATGTCGGTATTATTTAGAAAAATCTCAGTATCACTGCGTAACAATTCTTTAGCTGTTGTTGTGCTATAACTGTCAGCAATTCTTAAAAAATTTGTTTCACCTGATATATCAGTGAATATTCTATACCCTACAGTGGCATTAGCATTAGTATAGGTAGAGACATTTGACGTAAATACTCGCATATTTAACGTGTCAAATACAATGCCTGGCACTAGTTCTTCTGGAGCATGACTTGACCAACGGTCAACATAGGCTCCGCCATCTACATTAATGTCTTCAGGTCTGCTACCTAACGCTGTGTCTGTGTAAGTACTGCGGATGATAGTGTCTACAGCATTTTGGCTAAGCATCTCATTACCGTCTTCGTCATATTCAACTGCGTCAAACACTGTTGAGTCGTATGGTGTAGATAAAGAGCTTATAAAATCAACGGCTGTTGGATATACTGTTCTCCATGTGCCATCTACCCTGATGTTACCATTGCGGATTGATGTGTTGCTTAACACAAAGTCTGCTGTTGATTTAATAGTGCCTTGCACTTTAACTGCTGACCATACTCTAGTTACAGATATATTAGCATCTAGTACTGGCCATTCAACTGCTGTAGTTAATGCAATAGTAGATGATATTGGTTTAATAGAAACATTTGACCATGTACTAGTGTTGCCGGCAAATACGTTAGAAGATAGAAGAGTATCTCCATTAATGAATATATTTCCTGTAGTGTTAAAAGTAAAATCATTATTCTTAATAAAGTAGGCTGTTGCTGAACTAATTACATTGCCTTGTGTTGCACCAATGGCATTACCATACACTATAGCATTTGCACCAGTTGATGGTTGTGTAATAAAGTCCCCAATGTTAGCTGTAAAGACACTGTAGAGTGGGTAAGCAGATGTGGAACCATCAACTGTAAAAATATGATCAGCTAAGAAGTTTAAGTACATGTCAGCTTCTGGTTGTATGATTACATTGCCTGTGTGTCCTGCTACTAATCCATGGGCTCCGCTAAATGTTACGTTAGCTAGTATTTCTCCACTGAATCCAGGTTGTTGATTAAAGTTTAATCCTTGTACCTGCACTCCTGGATATTCAATTCCAGGAATCAATTGATTTAAATCTTTTGCTGCCATGTCTGACTGCGGACTGTAATATGCCAGGATTCGATCGTTGGCGTTATCAAAATCGGCCGCTGAGTAAACAGTATACTCACTGGTAACAAATGAGTTACTTGTGGTTACATTTGCTATTACTTGGTAGCCAACATTTCCGTAACTTACGATAGTGTTGGATTCAAAGAATGTATTAGTTTGCCAAGGTTGTACGGATGTACCATAAGAG
>Ga0208903_1000362_pt1 | contig 39347 bp, 38 predicted proteins | sample AntAceMetag02UKJ_FD_184769 | JGI IMG/M metagenome (GOLD analysis project Ga0208903, IMG submission 184769) | Saline lake microbial communities from Ace Lake, Antarctica - Antarctic Ace Lake Metagenome 02UKJ (SPAdes) (version 2) | ecosystem: Environmental > Aquatic > Non-marine Saline and...
CTGTTTTTACCACGTGCGCGCGAGCAGGACAATTACCTTTTTGGATAGTAGTGAACAATTTCTAAGAACAATTCTTCTTTCTCTAAATATACTTTACAAAGGAAATATCTGAAGTACAAATCTCTCATGACAAAACGCCTATTCTTTTTTAAGTCTCGTAAAAATTCATTCGATTCAGCAAGGACTAGCTGTCGTTCTTCAAAAATGCTAAGAATTTCATTTTCGCTCTTACTATGCATGTTTATGGTAACGTTCTGTGAGAAAGGCCTATTCAATAAATTTTCAGATAAAAACTGAAACTGAAAGGCTGTATCTACAATTGTTTTTCTATAAACACATTCTCCTAGAGGTAATCTCACAAATCCATTTTTTAGCATTGATGAGGAATAGACGTCAGGGCAAAAACTAATTGGATCTAATTTGTTACTTCCACAAGAAATATTAATAGTTAAAAAGGTGAACAGTGCAATAAATTCTACTTTATAATTCATTTACCAGTAGCTTTTTTTCATTATCTAAATTTGTCTGCTCTGAACTTGAAATGACATTTCCAGTTACGCCATTTTCATGCTTATCAACAGTTCTCATATTGACCGCTTTTCTCCCCAGCTGACACAAGTCTGTGACTTGTACCGAATATAAGGCAATTCTACGACTTGCTTTTTGGCTGCTGAATTAAATCTCTTCTACTTTTAATACTCCTTTTTCTTTCTGCTCACAGCGCTAAGGTAAATGATAGTAGCTCTTGGAGCTATGTCAAGTTATAAATTTGCGGCAGCAGTCGTTACGCTTGGACTAGCGGGGCTTTTTTTGTCCTTTCTGAATCGAAAATTAATAATCGGTGTTACTCTTTTACCTATTCGATTGAATAACCCAATTTGAATAACTTGTCCAGTTTTACATTTATTGATTAACCCAATCTGAAGGCCTTTGGCTTTATTTGCGGTATTTCCAATTGCGGCAATGGAAACTCCTTTAAAACTGTACATGTTATTTAACAATCCGCTAATCTGTATTCCTGAAGTGGTATTCGTATATCCCGATAGTCCGTTAATTATTAAACCGTTATTAAAAGTATCTGACATTCCAAAGATGCTTACTGAAAGACCATTCACATATGTGCCATATTTAGAATGAAACGTACTATCGGCATAACCACGATTCGAAAAAATACTAGGCACATAGGCTACGGCATTATTAATCCCACCTATTCCAAAAGCTAGTCCATAAATTCCTCCAACTAGTCCCAAAGGGCCTAATTCAATATTCAATCCATTTAGCTTGGTGTAACACGTGTCTTGATAACTCCAAGGTTGCAATGACAATCCAAAGGAACAGCCATTTATAACAATGTGATTTTCCGATGGTGATAAATGAAAATTAGTAGTGTCCGTATTATTGGGAAATGATTTTGACTGTCCAAAGGAAGTTAAACTTAAAAAAATAAATATAACTGTAATGATCTTCATTGCTCTAGTGGAGTTGCGCATAACGTACGTGTATGTTCACTTGTGTACATATCCGCACTATATATTAAGCTCGCTAATCTAATAAACTTTAATCACACTATGCTGACTTACCGATAGATGTGTGTAAACTTCTGTAGTTGGATAGAAAGTAGGCGCTAGTCTTATATGTTTTTTCTAGGAAGGTGTCTTCTTATATAGGTAGTCTAATGTAAGGGCGGGGCTAAACCATCGAATATGGTGCGGTGTGCTGGTTATGTGGTGGGGTAATCTTTAGGCACGGTGCTAGTAGTGTGCCGTGCATGGTGCAGTAAACTGTCGGTATGGTGCTGGTAGTATGTCGAAGTGGTGCAGCAAACTGTCGGTATGGTGTCGTAAGTATGTCGCACATGGGGTAGTAAGCAGGGGGACAGGGTGCGTTAACATGTCGCACATGATGTAGTAAGCTGTCGGATATGGTGCGTTACTATGTCGAATATGGTGCGGTAACATGTCGAAGTAGTGCCGTATTCTGTCGGTATGGTGCTCGTAGTATGTCTATGTGGTGCAGTAAACTGTCGAAATGGTGCTCGTAGTATGTCGGCTTAGGGGTGTAAATCGGTAGAAATAGGCCAATATATGGGCAAATAAGCGGTGGTTTTGGTGAAAACAACCTCGTTTTAAGGCCAGATTACACCAAGATAAGGCAGGTTCATTCACTGCTGTTGGTGTTTTTAGGGCATTCATGAGCTTCGCAGCGTTGCGACTTGCTTTTTGAATACTGAATTAAATCTCTTTTGCTTTTAATACTCCTTATTCTTTCTGCTCACAGCGCTAAGGTAAATGATAGTAGCTCTTGGAGGTATGTCAAGTTATAAGCTTGTGGTAGTGGATGCCACACTTGGACAAGCGGGGGTGTGTTTTCCTTTATTGGAAATCAACATTTCTCATACACTACCCCTACCATCTACTAAGATGTAAACAATCTTCTAAATCCTTGCTTAAGTAAACATCTGAATATTGTAAGGGATTTGAAGAAAGAACTTTACTACTATCTAATTTCCAAACACCGTTAAACGAAGGGTTTGAGCTATCAAACATAAAAAGAGTGTCTCTTCCTTTTTTTAAATTCCAGATATGACTGTAATTCCTCTGTTCCATGTAAAATTCTTTAGAAAGAGGAAAAACGGCAAAAGAATCTTCTAAAATAATAACATCAGTTACCCATTCATCGTACAAATCATTATGAGGACAAAACTCAAGTATTCTCCAAGCTCCGCTAAATAGGTCCTTTAAATCTATATTATCTATCGGGCGTTTTTTGTTACCACATCTTAAAATAATTCCTGAAATTATAATAAGTCCAATTATCTTAATACTAAATCTAAATAGTCTCATTATTTTAATATTGGTTGGATGTTGTCATTAGGTAAAACCCCATCTGACCCAAGTCTGCGGCTTACTTTTTGGCTACTGATTTAAACCTCTTCTACTTTTAAAAATCCTTTTTCTTTCTGCTCACAGCGCTAAGGTAAATGATAGTAGCTCTTGGAGCTATGTCAAGTTATAAGCTTGCGGCAGTGGAGGCCGTACTTGGACTATCGGGGAGGAATGTTGTAGCACGGTTTTTATTTTTCCATTATTATTTCTAAGTCATCATAACTGTTAGCACTCCGAGAACTGCAAACATTGGAAATGCAATTAAAGTCAGTCGGAAGTATGTTCGGCAATATGATAGTCTTGTCTTTATGTCGTCTGATAAGGTTTCAATTTTTTGTCTGTCGTGAAAAAGAGCCAACATATCTACTGTCTTTTTGAACTGGTTGTCGTGAAACCCAATTTTCAATTCATTCAAGTCTGACTTATGTTCATTTATTAGTTTTTCACTCAATTTCATATAAGTGTTCAAGAGCCAAAATCCGTGAAGTCCAAATCCTAAAAGTCCCCAAACAACAGGTGTGTAATTCCTTATCGGTGGGTTAAGTGTTAATGTCAAAAGAACACAACCAACCAAAAGAGTAAGAAAGAATAGGTTATGTTGCTTCTCGGTCATTTTTTTATGTGCTATAACGTACGTGTAAAGAGCATGCTCTTTATCCGCACTATAAATTAAGCTCGCTAATCTAATAAACTTTAATCACACTATGCTGACTTACCGATAGATGTGTGTGAACTTCTGTAGTTGGATAGAAAGTAGGCGCTAGTCTTATATGTTTTTTCTAGGAAGGTGTCTTCTTATATAGGTAGTCTAATGTAAGGGCGGGGCTAAACCATCGAATATGGTGCGGTGTGCTGGTTATGTGGTGGGGTAATCTTTAGGCACGGTGCTAGTAGTGTGCCGTGCATGGTGCAGTAAACTGTCGGTATGGTGCTGGTAGTATGTCGAAGTGGTGCAGCAAACTGTCGGTATGGTGTCGTAAGTATGTCGCACATGGGGTAGTAAGCAGGGGGACAGGGTGCGTTAACATGTCGCACATGATGTAGTAAGCTGTCGGATATGGTGCGTTACTATGTCGAATATGGTGCGGTAACATGTCGGAGTAGTGCCGTAATCTGTCGGTATGGTACTCGTAGTATGTCTATGTGGTGTAGTAAACTGTCGAAATGGTGCTCGTAGTATGTCGGTTTAGGGGTGTAAATCGGTAGAAATAGGCCGATATATGGGCAAATAAGCGGTGGTTTTGGTGAAAACAACCTCGTTTTAAGGCAAGTTTATTCACTGCTGTTGGTGTTTTCATGGCATTCATGAGCTTCGCAGCGTTGCAACTTGCTTTTTAGACACTGACTTAAATCTCTTCTACTTTTAATACTCCTTTTTCTTTCTGCTCATAAGGCTAAGGTATGCTAAGAGTAGCTCTCCGAGCTATGTCAAGTTGCAAACTTGACTTACTTAGAGCCACAAGTTTTAAACTTGCGGCAGCAGATGCCATACTTGGACTAGCGGGGGTTACCCCTTCTCAATTCTTAACTATATAATGTTTGTTTTATCTTATTTTCAATTAGTTATGTTTTAGCTTATTGGAAATCAACATTTCTGTTACGTTACCACTTAGCTGACATTGTTGCCGAACCCGCGTGTTGCGGTTTTGCGTGGTGTGTGGTGTGTGCTGCGCCCTAAGTTTTCATTTTTCAATAGCACCTCGTTTGATACATCGCCCTTAATATTGACACCAATAGCTATGATCCTTTTTATCCAAAGCTTCAACCGATATGCCTTGCTTAGTATTATACGAATAAGTGATTTTTTGAGCAATGCCTTCATTTCCGTTTTCTGATGATACTTTCGAAAATTCATACACAGTATGGTCAAAAATAATTGAGCCATTTTCTTGAACACTTAGAACTCGACAGATATTATCATTCGTAATTTTAAGAGGATTATTCAAAGGCTTACAGATTTCACCTATGTCATAAAACCCTCTATCACTCAGGATTAGGAAATTCAAAGGGCTTAATTCACATCCTTCCTGAACACTGTGATATGGTAAAAATTTCAACGTATCGGAAGAGTATAAAGAGAAAAAGCCGTCAAAAACAGTCTTATTGTTATATCTAGATATAAATCGTGAATATTTATGGTTATGGAAATCAATTGTCTCTCCTAAATCATAAAACCCCGTTTTTATTTTATTTAAGTTGTACAAATCGCTTTTTTCCGCTTTATGGAACAGGCTTAAATTAGTCTGACATGAAAAAAAACCAGAAAGAGACAATACACATATAATTTTAAATTGTTTCATGTTTCAATTATTCTAATACTCTTTTTACTTCCCCAGCTGGCGCAAGTCTGTGACTTGTGCCGAATATAAGGCAAGTTTATTCATTACTGTTGGTGTTTTGATGGCATTCATGAGCTTCGCAGTGTTGCAACTTGCCATTTTGGATACCCATCTAAATCTCTTCTACTTTTAAGAATCCTTATTCTTTCTGCTCACAGCGCTAAGGTAAATGATAGTAGGTCTTGGAGCTATGTCAAGTTATAAGCTTGCGGTAGTGGAGGACACACTGGGGTTAGCGGGGGGTATGTTTTTGTTTGTTGGAAATCAACATTTCTGTTAGACTACCCGCCCTTTTCCAAAACAACGTATTCATTCCATATCCATGCTTCTTCATAACTTTTATATAAATATGATGGCTGCCCTTGAATAATGCCAATACGAATAATTTCTCCTTCATACAATTCATCTAATACATATACCCTTAAACCTTCATTTATAACTTTGAACTTAAAATTTACTGTTTCAGTCACATCGTTACTTTCTGAGTATAAATACTCCTTTATATCAGATTCATGACTAATCACAATCGCATCCGCCCCTTTTTTAACATACATAACTTGCCTGTCATCCAAATTAGGTTTAATTCTTAGACCTACAAAAAAATAGAGAACCCACACAATCAGTACACCAAAAATCACTATTCCAATAATTCTTTTCATTATTATAATTTAGGTGTTGTGTTAAGTTTTGTATTGTCTGATTCCCTCTGACCCAAGTCTACGACTTGCTTTTTGGCTACAGAGTTAAATCTCTTCTACTTTTAATACTCCTTTTTCTTTCTGCTCATAGCGCTAAGGTAAATGATAGTAGCTCTTGGAGCTATGTCAAGTTATAAGCTTGCGGTGGTGGATGCCAAACTTGGACTAACGGGGGAGTATTTTTTTATTTCTCCAATTTAAGTTTCACTCCATTAATTAAGTCTCCGAATTTCAATTCAACTTCTTCGTCCTTGTGATAATATGGTTCCCATTTTTCAATTAGCAATTCGTTACCGTCTGTCCATTCTATTGTCTTGTACCCGTCTGGTAAAAGTCCTTTTTCAAGTTTAAACATGGTCGAATCATTTTTAATTACTGACCAAAATACTCTGGAATATCCAAATCCTCCATTGTCAAATTGATACTCGAAGAATTGAAATTTCTTATTTGGAGAAACCTGAGATTTTAAGAGCACAAAACTTGAGTCTTTTAAATTATGCTCAGAGTGAAATGCTTCTTCTAATTCATTTATGTCCGAATTGATTTTATATCCAAGTATCAATACTCCGATTAAAATAAATCCACCTATAATTAAGAATATTATTTTCATTTCAATATTACCTAACGTACGGGTAAAGAGCATGCACTTTATCCGCACTATATGTTTAGCTCGCTAATCTAATAAATTTAGAATACCCAGTTGGAGCAAGTCTGTGACTTGCTTTTTGGCTACTGAATTAAATTTCTTCTACTTTTAATAATCCTGTTTATTTCCGCTTAAAGCGCTAAGGTAAATGATAGTACCTCTTGGAGGTATGTCAAGTTAGAAGCTTGAGTGATTTAGATCCACAAGTCAGAAACTTGCGGTAGTGGAGGTTTTTTTATTCGCTAATGGCTAGTTCACGACCTTACCAATCAGAAATAGATGTATTCACTGTAAAGTGATTTGATGGGCCAGCTAGGTGATAAGTGCTTCTTCCATAGCTGATATTGAACTTAGAAACTTTTACAGCGGCCCCAATACTTAATCCTACAGTTCCAGATTTTTCTTCGAATGCTAGTTCTTGTCTTCTTCTGTAGTTATACCCTAATCTGAAGATTATATTTTTACTAATGAGTACCTCCGTATTAAAGATTAAGTGACGCATAAAAATATCTCCGGCTACAAAACTGTTGTCTTCTATAATCTCTTCTGTAATTGGGTCTATGGTAACTATGTTTTTCTCAGACTCTCTTCTAATGTCCCATTCCTGAAGGTTTTCTAGCATAAACCCAAAACGGAAAGGAGCGTGCCTTAATTTTTTAGTAAACCCAGCTTGAATTTCAAAAGGCAGTTTCTCTTTATTCCCCTCTGTGTAATTTCCCAGTTGAGTACCTATGTTCTTAAGCAAAAGGGCAGCACTAAAAAGGCTTTTCTTCTTGTAGTAATGCAATCCAAAATCTGCCGCTATTCCAGAGCTGGTATAATCTGCTAGCGTAGAATTAATGTATTTCAGATTCACGCCAGCCGTGAAGTTAGAGTCTAATTGTCTGCCAAAACCAAGGTTGACTATCACATCTGAAACTTGAAAATCTCCAAGGTTATTATTCGAAGCATCTGTTTCTGTAAAATCTCCATAATCTAAATACTGAAGAGATAAAGATGCTGTTCCTATGTTAGAGAAGTGCTTTGCAAAATGTACTGAGCCCAAATTGATATCAGAAAAATAATTCAGATAACTCATCTCTAATCGCTTATCCATAGTGGAGTCGAGTAGAGCAGGGTTAAAGAAAGCCAATCCCAAATCACCATCAGCTATAGCTATTAGGTTTCCACCAAGCGCTCCTATTCTAGCAGAAGCTGGTAAATTCAAGGATTTAAAGACTCCGTTACCTGTAGATTGGCTAAAAACCAAAGCAGCCGTGGAAACGAGGAGTAAGACTAAGAGTAATTTCTTCAAAGTTGTTCGGTTTGGACGCTAAAATAACGAAGGGGAAGTTGATATAGTATTACAGACTGAAATTTGTTGCTATTTCTTGTCAAGAGCTTCGATTGAAAACCGAATTGTTTTACAGTTCGCGAGTTCATGGTTGATAGTTAAACTATCAACCAGAAACTCAAAACTATGAACTAAAGTAGCCTAAGCTACTTTTAAAGGATTCACCACTTTCTCTTCCAGAAGCGCATGTTTTACTACATCTATCATCTGTGATACATATACGAAATTTACTCCTTTGGTATATCTAGGATTAATATCCTCAACGTCTTTACGGTTCTTATCACACATCACTATTTCAGTAATACCTGCTCTTTTAGCAGCCAGTATTTTCTCTTTGATTCCACCTACAGGAAGTACTTTTCCTCTTAATGTGATCTCACCTGTCATGGCCAAGTTGGCTTTTACTTTTTTCTGAGTAAACGCACTGGCCAGTGCAGTAAGCATCGTGATTCCAGCAGAAGGACCGTCTTTAGGAATCGCTCCCTGAGGCACATGAAGATGTACATTCCATTTGTCAAATACTTCTTGTTCTAGCCCTATCATATCTGAGTGTGCTCTTAAGTATTCCATGGCTAGCGTGGCAGATTCTTTCATTACATCTCCTAAGTTTCCAGTAAGCGTAAGCTTTCCCTTTCCTTTAGTAAGACTGGTTTCTATGAATAGAATATCTCCACCTACAGGAGTCCAAGCCAAACCAGTAACTACTCCAGCTACGTCATTTCCTTGGTACTTGTCTTTTTCATGTGATGGGCCTAATATTTTCACTACTTGATCAGCAGTTAATTCAGGCTCGAATCCTTTTTCCATGGCGATCTGCATAGCACGGTGACGGATAAGTTTTCCTATTCTTTTTTCTAATCCTCTTACACCAGATTCATTGGTGTATTCTGTAACTACTTTTTCTATGATAAGGTCTGGAATAGAAACCTGTTCTCCTTTAACTCCTGTTTCTCTAAGTTGCTTAGGGATAAGGTGCTTTATGGCTATCTGCACTTTTTCTTCTACTGTATATCCGTTTACCTCTATGATCTCCATTCTATCTCTCAGTGCAGGCTGAATAGTCTGCAGCGAGTTAGCTGTAGCTATAAACATCACCTTAGAAAGGTCATAATCCATCTCTACATAATTGTCATAAAAAGCAGAATTCTGCTCAGGGTCTAAAACCTCGAGTAGGGCAGAAGAAGGATCTCCATGATTATCTCTAGCCAGTTTATCTATTTCATCTAAGACGAATAACGGATTTGATTTTCCCGCTTTTTTAATACTCTGAATCACCCTTCCTGGCATAGCGCCTATGTAGGTTTTTCTGTGGCCTCTGATTTCTGCTTCATCTCTCAATCCGCCCAGTGCCATACGCATGTATTCTCTTCCTATAGATTCTGCTATACTTTTACCTAAAGAGGTTTTTCCTACTCCTGGAGGGCCGTACAGACAGAGGATAGGAGCTTTTAGGTCTCCTTTCAGTTTCAGCACTGCGAGGTGTTCTATAATTCTCTTTTTCACTTTCTCTAAACCGTAATGGTCTCTATCCAGTATTTCCTGAGCTCTGTTTAAGTCGAAGTTATCATCAGACACTTCATCCCATGGAAGCTCTAGGAGTAAATCACAGTAGTTATGCTGCACAGAATACTCGGCTCCAGAGGGATTCATTCTTTCAAGCTTCACGAGCTCTTTCATGAACTTTTTTTCTACCTCCTCATTCCATTTCTTATCCAGCATACGCTTCTTCATCTCATTGATGTCCTCTTGGTGAGGAGAACCGCCCAGCTCTTCTTGAATTTTCTTCATCTGCTGATTCAGGAAGTATTCACGCTGCTGCTTGTCTAAGTCTGTTTTTACTTTAGACTGGATTTCGTTTTTCATCTCCAGATGCTGCATTTCCTTAGCTAGGTGCTCCAGTACTTTTTCACATCTAGCGTCTAAATCCACCATCTCCAACAGCTGCTGTTTTTCAGCCACAGAAGAGTTCATGTTAGAAGAAATGAAGTTGACCAAGAAAGATAAACTCTCTATATTTTTTATAGCGAATGCCGCTTCAGATGGAATCTGAGGTGAGAGCTTTACTATTTGCTCCGCAGAATCTTTTAAAGAAGCTTTTAGTGCTTTTATTTTATTTTTACTCGTAGTAGATTTTATGTCTGGAAACTCTACTATTTCGGCTCTTAGGTAAGGCTCTTCTTGGATGAGTTCTTTTAGTTGCAGCCTTTTTTTGCCTTGCAATATTACTGTAGTATTCCCATCAGGCATTTTTAGCATTTTCATGATCTGCGCTACAGTTCCTGTAGTATTCAAATCTGAAAATGTAGGATTCTCTACGTTCTCATCTTTCTGAGAAACGACTCCTATAATTTTATCTCCTTTATTGGCATCTTTTATTAGCTGCACACTAGAGTCTCTTCCTACAGTAATAGGAATAACTACTCCAGGAAAAAGTACTGTATTTCTTAATGGAAGAATAGGCAGACTCTTAGGAGTAGCTTCTTTGTCCATTTTTTCTTCATCTTCTAAGGAGAAAATCGGAATGAATTCCGGTTCGTTGCCATCTGAAAGTCTTATCTCTATCTCTTCATCAATTATTCCCATATCTATTCAGTCATTTTGACAGGAAAGCTCCTGTGTTTGTGTAATTATGTTACGCGTATCCATGTTTCAAGTCTTGTGCCAGAGCATTGGCTTCGGTAGAATTGACAGAAAAATACTTAAAACAAGAACATAACGGCAGTGGCCTTTGGTTATGAGCGGAATTTTGAGGAAGCTTGAAAAACCCATTGCAACGCAGATTTGTTTTCCTTAGAAAGGGGTAAGCCTCTACGAGCCATCACTTTTTCTGCTGTGTTACAAAACTTAACAAATTCATGCTCCATGAAATCTGTTCCACTTCCCCAGCTAAAACTAGGAATGAATTTAGGAGGGAAATGAGCACCGAAAATGTTAGAGCCTACGCCTACCATAGTGCCTGTATTTAGCATAGTGTTGATTCCGGTTTTACTATGATCTCCCATTATTAATCCGCAGAAAGTTAGCTCAGTATCGATAGCTGATTCTGTAACGTAATCCCATAGTTTAACACTGGAGTAATTGTTCTTAAGATTAGAGCCATTGGTATCTGCACCTAAATTACACCACTCACCGATGACTGAGTTTCCTAGGTAGCCATCATGGCCTTTGTTAGAAAACCCCTGAAACACACTGTTTCCTATTTCACCACCGACTTTACAGTGAGGTCCTATGGTAGAGTCACCGTACATTTTAGCGCCCATTTTAACTGTAGACTTATCACATAATGCAAAAGGTCCTCTGATTACAGATCCTTCCATAACTTCAGCATTAGGCCCTATATAAATGGATCCTGACGTGGTGTTTAAAGAAATGGCGTGTACGGTAGCAGACTCGTGAATAAATATTTTAGCTGGATCTCCTATGATTTGTGTACGTTCTAAAGAAGAGGAGAAAGAAGTTTTATCAATACTTTTTAAGTCGGCTTCAATTTGAGCGCCATTCAACTCGAAGATTTGCCAAGGGCGTTTAATCAGTTGTATGTTATGCTCAAAGTTTATTTCTTCTTTCGGATGTTTTATAGCATTTAACGAACTTCCCTTGGCGGCTAATATTCTGCCGCTTTTAATTAATGCGCTGTCCTCATTTAAATCTTCTATAGCCTTAATTAGATGATCAGAAGGAAGCAGTCCGCCTAGAATGAATAAATTATCATCTGTCAAGTGCATCTCGAATAACTTAGAAAGATGCGGCTGCGTGTAATTCGATGAGCTTAAGCCAAGCGCTTTTTCCCATTTCTCGTGTATTTTAAGAATCCCTACTCTCAGCTCAGACACGGGTTTAGTGTAGGTTAATGGGAGAAGTGTGCGGTGTTCTTCAGAATCGAAAAATATGATATTATTCATAGGGTTAAATGTAGGAGGCAGAATAAGAGAACCAAGCGTTCTTTTTAAGAATTACGCATAAACCATTGTGCAAATGGCTTACTTGCTGATTTCGAGCAGCAGAGTTTCATCTTCTTGGTAGATCAGCTTGTTTGTTAGGCTTAATCGTTCGCACTGTTCTGTGACCATTTCCAAGTCTGGATAGAGCCAAGTAAACTCTTCGCTAAATTTTTTATTATACATTAATCTAAACGTAATTTCTGGATTATGCATAGTGGCGGGGTCATACTCTGGGGAGTGCTGGTAGTCGGTGATTTCTACTAGGATTTTTCCTTTTCTCGAAAGTAAGACAGCTAATTTATCAAACATTTCGGGCAGTTTAGTCGCTGACTGGGCTATGCCTAATCCATTCATTAATAAAAGAATAGTATCGAATGTTTGGGTTGGTTTATAGCTAAAGAAATCTTGATGGACCACAGTCGTATTTGGAATTCGAGAGAGGAGCGTTGCAAATCCTAAGTCAGATTCTAGTGCGGTCACCGTTTTATTTTTAGCGGTTAAAAATGCGCTATGTGCTCCAGCTCCAGCTCCTACGTCTAGTATAGATCCTTCGCATAATGAGAGCGCTATTTGCTCATACTCGGGCATTTCGTTATAAGATCTCATGAAATAAGAGGCGCGGTAAGAATCGTCTTTAACCCCATTAAGCCAAACAGTTATAATTTTCTCTTCTCCCGATTTAATGTAATCGCTTACCGCTTCTGATAAAAGAGAATTAGGAAGTTCTATGATTGGTGTTTTGGACTCCACAAATGGATTATTTTTGAATAACTAACTTGATTCACAATGAAATTAAAATTCCTTTTTATTCTGCTCGCTGGAACACTCGTGTTCGGCTCGTGCGAAAATAGTACTTCCGCTCCTAAATCTTCTTCTATCAGAACAGGAGATGGGGCCTTACAGTCTATGGAGGATTCAGTTAATTATGTGTTAGGAATGAGTGCTAGTCAGCAATTTTCGTACTATAACGAAGGTGATTATAGACCTGAAATATTCGAATTAGCGATGAATGATTTCATCAGCGGAAATGAGTTTAGGATTAATGAAGATCAGAAGAAGGAGCTCTTACAAGAATATTTTCGATGGGCTGCTGCTAATAAGGACGACTCTTTAATGAGAGGGTCTATTCGGTTTTTAAAAGCTAATGGAAAGAAAGATAATGTGACTATAGCTGCTAGAGGTCTTCAGTACACCTATATTAAAGAAGGTCCAGCTGTTGGAATCATGCCTGATGGTAATGACATAGTTTCGATTAGGTATGTACAGGGTTCTGAGCAGCGAGGTCAGTTATGGGATCAAACGATGGCTACGAACACTAGAGATACTATTTCTATAGCATTAAATCGTGAGTTAACTGGTTTTTCTCAGGCATGTCAGTTAATGAAAGTAGGAGATAAGATAAAGGCATGGTTACCGCCTAAAATAGGTTCTGCAGAAGGAATGGATCCAGCCGGTGTAGCTATTAAGAACGAACTTATATGGATGGAGATAGAGCTCTTAAAAGTAAACGAACGGTCTCATGCTATACTCTCTGAAGGAGAACTGGGTACTTACCCTGGATACTTTTTAAATGAGTCTCACAGATTTAGATAATCTCGATTAATAATTATCTATTGCTTCTTCAATCTTTTCTAATTTTCCTTGGGTGAATTTTCCTTGTGTTCTATGAACGATAGTTCCTTCTGGGTCTATTAGAAATAGATATGGAATAGTCTTTTCGTCTAAACTCAAATCAGATTTATACGGCTCTAAGTCTCCTTTATAAAACACTATGTGATCAAAGAGAGTTTTCCTGTTAGACTCTTTTAGTTTTTTTAAGGTGTTTTCATAGGCAGACTTCTTTAATCCTGTAAACATAGGAATGAAGTAGGTGTTGATGTCATAGCTTTTATCAAAAATCCCTCTCTTCAGTACGAATTTATCATACAGAGGCATAAACCAGCTTTTAAGAGAGCCTTCAGACTTTTTACTGTACGATAAGGCCACCAGAGTGAGCTTTTCAGATGAAGAGTCGGGAAGGGTGATGGTTAAGCCATTTAGATTTTCTCCAGAAATGGAAGTGAATTTTTCTCCTTTTAGAAAAAAAACAGAGAGGAGTGCGAGCGCTAAATATTTCATAATTTTTAAACGAAAAAAAAGACCAGTAGGTATAACTGATCTTTATTTATATAATTAATGCCTTGGTTAAGCTGTAGAGAATTAATTTACTTCTAATCCTAGAAGCTCTTCTCTTCCTCTTTTGGTTAACATGTACCCGTCTTTATTTTGGATAAGCCCATCTACGTATAAGTTCGCTATTCTTTCTCCTATTCTCGCTTGACCGACATTTAAGTCTGAGTCATTTTCGATCTTAAGCCAAAAGTCTCTTTCAAGAATCCCCAGTTTAATATACTGCTGATTATTCTGTTTGTACATATGGATCAAATCCAAAATAAGGTAATCGTACTTATCATACATAAGCTAAGGTTTTTAAATGTGAATAGAATTAGTTAACTCTAAGAGAATACTGCGCTTTCATCATCGATTCAACTTGTTCTCTTGATAAGTCAAATGTAATAGTGCATAACTAGAGTTTAAAGTTTTCAACCGACTAATTATTGACAATTTTTAAACTCATTGTTAATAGTGTTTTAAATACACTTATTAGCAGTGAGTTGGGTCGGGGGTTTTGTTAAAACAAATCCTCTTTTTTATTTTCTAAGGAATCATATAGGATAGTTAAGAAGTCTGCTCTGGTGATTTCTCGAGCTCCCATACTTACTAAATGAGGATTCGTAATTTGACAATCGATGACTTGGAACTCTTTTTCTATGAGTCTTTCTGAGAGTCTTATGAGAGCTATTTTAGAGGCATTGCTACGCAGAGAGAACATACTTTCTCCGCAGAATACATCTCCGAAAGTGAGGCCGTATAAACCGCCAACTAACTCGCCTTCATAGTATGTCTCTACGCTGTGGGCTATTCCCATTTCATGGAGCCGCGTGTATACCTCTATGAACTCCTGAGTAATCCATGTTCCTTCTGCATCTATTCTTGCCTGTTGGCAGTGTTTTATTACGCTATTAAAATCGGTGTTGAACTTTACCTCATAACCGGGTTTTCTGAGCTCTTGCTTCATGCTCTTTGAGATTCGGGTCTCTTCGGGAAATAAGACAGAACGCTGGGGAGGTGACCACCATAAAGGAGGGTCTTCTTCATTGAACCACGGAAAAATTCCATTTTCATAGGCCAGCAATAACCTCTCTAGCTTTAGGTCTCCGCCTACAGCGAGTAACCCATCTGCTGATGCCAGAGAAGGGTGCGGAAATGCGATGTCATCATTTAGAGCGTAAATAGGCACAGAAGATGTTTACTTTTAGCCTCGAAATATGGAGTTAATAGCCGATTTAAAAAAACGTTTAGGAGAAAATCTACCTGCTGAGGTGGCTCATTCGCGATTAATGAACTATCCGCGTAAAACCGCAGCAGATATTTTGGCTGAAAAGTTAGATGTTAAAAAAAGCGCTGTGTTGTGTCTTCTTTTTGAAGAAGCTGGTGAATGGAAGTTTTACCTCATGCTTAGAAATTCTTACAAAGGTGTGCACAGTGCCCAAGTGAGTTTTCCAGGAGGAAAAAGGGAAGAGACCGATAAAGATTATAAAGAAACAGCATTAAGAGAGGCAGAAGAGGAATTGGGTATTAACCCGAATGAGGTAGAGATCTTAGGGGAGCTTTCTACCATGTACATTCCGCCTAGTAATTTTTTGGTGTATCCATTCGTGGGAGTGGTGAGAACTAAGCAGAATGTAGTTCCAGACCCTATAGAAGTGAAAGAGGTAATCGTGGCTAATTTGAAAGATATACTAGGTTTAAAGGCTGTATCTAATTCTTTTGTAAAGGTTAGTGGAGGTACTGGTAGAATAAAAGTGAATCATTATACGGTAAACAATCATATCGTTTGGGGGGCTACAGGAATGATATTGGCCGAGCTGGCTTATATATTAGAAGATTTAGGTGCTGAGTAGAGGTCTCAGAATTATATTTGCATCTTCTTTTACAAAACGGGGCTAAATGACACAGGAACAAAAAGAGATAAACAACAAGTTAAAGGCTGAATTATTCAGTTCAGATGAGGCTGTAGTACTAAAGGCTTTAGAGTCGATAGGAGAGGATGGAGACCGAGAAATGGTAGCTCCAGTCCTTGAATTACTCGCGCATACTTCTTCAGAAGCGGTGAAGGATGTAGTGCTGGGTCAGCTTTCAGAGTTGAAAATAGGAGATATGGAAGGTTTATTCATTGAGAAAATCCAATTAGAAGAGTTTCAGCCCTATCACCAACAGCTCGTTTCTTGTATGTGGAGTAGCGGAATGAACCCTACAGATGATCTTCATGTTTTCTCTAAGTTGGCAGTAGATGGTGATTACATGACGGCCTTAGAGGTTTTAACTCTATTGGAGAATATGGAAGGGCCTTTCGACAATGAGTCGTTAATGGATGCTTTTCAGGATGTGAGTGAGTTTGTAGAAGAAGTAGAGGAAGGTGACGCCAAGATTGATCTGATAAAAAGCATTTACGATATTCTGTATGCTTTTAAGGAAGCATAGTTTTACGTTGGACTCTAATTATTCAATGGGTAGCGGACAGTTCTGATTCTGTAGCTATTTGATTAGTAGCGGTTTTAGTCGGTCGTCTTTTCAGAGTCTGCAGACAAACGATATATTTCGGTTAGCTCCTCTTCGGTTAAATGTCTCCATTTCCCTGGAGATATATCAAGCTTCACATTCATAATTCTCACCCTTTTTAAGGAACGAACTCGCAGGCCAGTGAAATCTACCATTCGCCTAATCTGACGATTTAGCCCTTGGGTAAGAATGATTCTAAACTTGTCGTCATCTAGTTTTTCCACTTTACATTTTCTGGTAACTTGGTCTAGGATAGGAACGCCATTGCTAAGCGTATGTATAAAATCATCGTCTATATCACGATTTACAGTCACTATGTATTCCTTCTCATGGTTATTTCTAGCCCTGAGAATCTTATTTACGATATCACCATCATTGGTCAGAAAGATGAGTCCTTCGCTGGGTTTATCTAACCTACCAATCGGGAATATTCTCTCTGGGTAACCTATATAGTCTATAATATTGTCGGGTTCTTTTTCTGTATCTGTGGTACAGACTATGCCTACAGGCTTATTAAATGCGATGTACACATTCTTTTTAGCCTTAGGTTGTGAAACCACCTCACCGTCTACCTCCACTAAATCTTCCGTGGAAATCTTAGTTCCGAGTTCAGGAACAGCTCCGTTAATGGTAACTCTTCTGGCCTCTATCAGCTTATCGGCAGCTCTTCTAGAGCAGAATCCTATTTGTGTGAGGAACTTATTTATACGTACTTTTTCTACTTCAGCCATGCTTCTTTTTCAGCGTTGCAATAATTAATTCCGCGAAGATAGGGGAATGGGGTGGTTAGATTTCCAGTTTGTTTTTAGAATAATATTTTGGTAATTAATAGTAGCGGTGTTTAAGAATTATTCGTAGCTGTAATCGAAGGTCTAAAATTGCGTAAGCCTGATTGACAGCAAGACCTTATCAACTACTTTTGACCATCTATGATTCGTCCATACACACCCGCAGATAAGTCAAGTGTTTTAGCTTTAGTTAGATTAAACACACCAGAATTTTTTCATCCTTCAGAGGAAGAAGACTTATCAATTTATTTAGAAAATGAATTGGAAGACTACTTCGTGGTAGTAGAAAACGGTAAGGTAGTGGGCGCAGGAGGAATCAATTATTTCCCAGAAGAACATTCCGCGCGTATATCATGGGATGCAGTATCTCCAGATTCTCATGGGAAAGGAATAGGCGGGAGGCTTACCAAGTTTAGAGTAGACCATGCTTTTTCTAAAAGCAGTGTTCAAACCATAGTAGTGAGAACATCACAGTTGGTTTATCGGTTTTACGAAAAACAAGGATTCGCATTAGAAAAAGTGGAGAAAGACTACTGGGCAGAAGGCTATGATTTGTATCTCATGAGGTATGAAAAGTAGGGTTTGTCGTTTGGTTTGAAAAGCTATTTATTGGGCTTAGGAAACTTAGCAGAGTAAAAGAAATAGGTATCTTTGGATTATGATATTATCTGAAGTGAAAACGCTGTTAAAACACACCAGCAGATTAGAGTTTAAATTGCCAAACGGAGAATTAGTTCCTTCTCATTTCCATGTAACAGAAGTAGGGAAAGTGAGTAAGCATTTTATAGACTGCGGTGGAGTAGAGAGGAAAGAAGAAGTGGTGAGTTTTCAGCTTTGGAATGCCAATGATTATGACCACAGACTTCACCCAGAGAGATTGCTAGACATTATAAACCTCTCAGAGTCCAAGTTGGGTCTGTCTGATTCTGTCATAGAAGTAGAATATCAAGGAGAGACTATAGGGAAATATGGTTTAGATTATTCTGACGGAACCTTCCAGTTAACGATGAAGGAAACAGACTGTTTGGCCAAAGACAACTGTGGAATACCAGAAGAAAAGCCAAGAGTAAAACTCTCCGAAATTCAAAACTCAGGAAGTTGTGCCCCTGGCTCGGGCTGTTGTTAAAAACAGAAGTAGATTTTATTGGATTAAATAAGCAGTTTTAAAACTCGTATAATGAGCTCAGCAGGACATGTACAAGACATGAATAACAGAATGCGGCAGAACCGTGCTGCATTGAATTCTAAGAAAGCTAAGTTCAAAGAGCGTAAACGATTCAACATTAAGTACGAAGGGTCTGGAGTTGTGGTAGATGATATAGACCTATCCAAGGAGGAATTGGCCCAGATAAAGTCTGAGATCAGAGAAGAGATAAGGGCTGAGAGGATTGGGAGATGGGTGAAGGTGGTTTTCTTGGTAGTTCTAATAGTTGGTTCCGTTCTAAGTTTGGTTTTTCACTATTTATTCTATTGAACTAGAAAGGTGCAATCTTTATTGGCAAAATAAATATTAGAATCTCGAATTGATAATTTATCATTCACCATTTATAATTAATCATTAATCCTTGATAATTGAAGAAGAAGAACTAAACACTCAATTGTGCGTATAGGGCAATAGATTAAAAAGGAGGCATGATTATTAGTGTACCTTTGTCACATAATAAAAGAAGGGGCATATAATTATTACTTGTCGTTTCACAATAATAATATATGAATTTTAAAGATTTGGGCTTATCTGAGGCCTTGTTGAAAGCTATCGACAAAAAAGGATACACACAGCCGTCACCTATTCAGGAAAAGGCTATACCAGAAGTACTTAAAGGAAAAGATGTTTTAGCATCTGCACAAACAGGAACAGGAAAAACCGCTGGTTTTACACTTCCTATGCTGCAGCTTTTAGGGAAAAAAGGAGAACACCAAGGAAAACGTAAGATAAGAGCTTTAGTGCTAACACCTACTAGGGAGTTAGCCGCTCAGGTTCAGGAGAACATCAGGGAATACAGTGAGTTTATGCATATACGCTCTACCGTGATTTTCGGTGGCGTGAACCAAAACCCACAGGTAAGAACTATACAGCAGGGAATAGATATTTTGGTAGCTACTCCAGGAAGACTGTTAGATCTATGTACTCAAGGGCATATAAACCTTAGAGATGTAGAATTTTTCGTGCTGGATGAGGCAGATAGAATGCTAGATATGGGGTTCTTAAGAGACATAGAGCGTGTAATGAAATTATTACCTGCTAGACGTCAGAACCTAATGTTTTCGGCTACATTCTCAGGAGAGATCAAGCGATTAGCACATGGGATTCTAAATGATCCTGTTCAAGTAGAAGCTACTCCAGAAAACTCTACAGTAGATTTAGTATCTCAAAAAGTATATAGAGTAGATCAAAAGAGAAAGATAGAATTTACTATTAAGCTCATCTCTGAAGGAGACTGGGATCAAGTATTGATTTTTACTAGAACCAAGCACAGGGCGAATAGATTAAGTGAACAGCTGACTAAAAATTCAATTACTTCTGCTGCTATTCACGGAAATAAAACGCAAGGAGCTAGAACTAAAGCACTCAAAGGGTTTAAAGATGGAACTATTCGAGTACTTGTAGCTACAGATATAGCAGCTAGAGGGTTGGATATTCCGTTATTGCCTCATGTAGTAAACTTTGAGCTGCCCAATGTGCCCGAAGATTATGTACATAGAATAGGAAGAACAGGAAGAGCAGGAGCTAGCGGTGAAGCTATTTCTTTGGTAGATATTACAGAATTACCTTACCTAAAAAGTATAGAGCGCTTAATCCAACTATCGATTAAGAAATCTGTAGTAGAAGGTTACGAACCTAAAGATGATACTCCGCCAGACGCAAGTAAGCCTGGAGGAAGAGGAAATCAAGGAAGAAACCCTAGAGGTGGAGGTGGAAACAGAAGCCAAGGTAGCGGAAGTGGAAAGTCTAACTCTGACTTTAGAAAGAAACAGAAACAAGGATCAGGCGGTGGCGGTAACAGAAACTCAAGTGGTTCTGGTGCTAATCGTTCTGGAGGAGGAAAAAAGAAGATGTTCTAAACAGCGTTGCAACGCTCTATAGATACCAAAGACCTTCACTACCAAGTGAGGGTCTTTTTATTTTATAGAAAGTAGGAAACGAGTAGATTCCTCATTGAAAATATGAGGCTGTTCTACATTTACTACGTGACCGCATTCGGGAATTACAAATAGAGTAGAATTCTCATGCCCTTTCACCAGTTTAGTGATAGAAGGCAAGAACATGTGATCTTCACTTCCCATAATATACAGCGTAGGAACTCCTGCGTCTTTAATTCTAAATAAGCTCAGTAGCGGATTCACTTCAGCTATGAGCGTAAACCAGCGCTTAAACTCTTTTTGATACAGTTTCTTAGCCTCTCCGATAAAAAGATTTCTGGATTCTCTATGCTTTTTTCTAGGCATAATTATCAGCGCGAAGAATCTGTAAAGAAGTAGGTAAGGAAGCACAGATTTTAGTGCTGAACCTACTCTCATGAGTAGCTGACCTCTAAAGTTAAGTTTCATCACGGCTCCACCCATAATCATACTGCTCACTCTGGTAGGATAGCGTTCACTTAGTTCTCTAGTGATAATCGTTCCCAGAGAAATGCCCACAAAATGTGTTTTCTTAATGTTTAAATGATCCAGCACATCTATCACTTCATCTCCTATGACATCGAAAGAGTATTGCTTCAGTTTTTCGTAGATAGGTTTTTTAGATTTACCATGACCTCTAAGGTCTACGAGCAGCACATTAAAGTGCTTTTGGAAAGCTCTAATTTGTTTGAACCAAATGGAACTACTCCCTCCAGCACCATGAATAAAGGTAACCCACTGGGCATCTTCTCGACAGATATGTTTGGTGTAGTGAAGCATTCGCGGTGCAAATATCGGTATTTTCATTAAATCGAACACACCGATTTTATAACAGGCCAGAACTAAAGTGTTAAAGATTCAAGTCATGACTTGGATTTTTTTAATTAGCTCTACAGGAAAACATTAAGGAAGACGGCTTCCTGAAATTAAAACTCCATGCTTAATAGGTTTACCTTAGTTCAATATTATACGCAAATCATGAAAACACTATCCACCTTATTCTTCCTACTCATAATGAGCTTAAGCTCATTAAGTCAGTTTGTTGTTTCTCCACCTATTTCTGTCACGATTGAAGGCGAGGATTATGGATTTCGCTCACCTAAGGTGATCAGTTATGGAGAGAATAATGATGAAGTCATGGTGTTTTGGTCTAGAACTGGAAGTGAGCAGGCAATGTTTATTTCTACTTTAAGTGATGGAGTGTTTACTGCTCCTACTCCAGTGCCTACAGGAAATGCACAGCCAAACCTCTGGTCGGGAAACTTAGGTCCAGGAATAGCTTCTTTCGGAAACCATATTTATATCACTTTTGAAGTATACGGAAGTGCCATTTACTGTGTTCATTCGGCAGATGGTGGCAGCAGCTGGGATGAGCCTGTGGCAGCTTTTACTCCGCCAATAGGTCGGTTTTCTACTATTCCTAACATAGCGGTAGATGCCTCAGGGAATGTGTATGTAGCTTATGTAAATACGAATTCTGCTGAAGAAGATGCGCACTATGGGCTTGTGAAGTCTACTAGCCAAGGAGTGAGTTTTACAGATGAGGTTATAGTAAGTGAGAGTGTTCTTTCAGATGAGGTGTGTGAATGCTGTAATGGAAATATAGAAATAGGTTTGGATAATGAGATATACGTGGGTTTTAGAAATAACTCTGACAACCTACGCGATTGTTGGCTAGTGAAATCTACTGATTTAGGCGCTTCATTCGAGGATATTTATGACGTAGACGATTCTGATTGGATCTTAAATGGGTGTCCAGCCAACGGGCCTGACTTCACCGTGACTGGGGGTGAAGTAGCCACGGTGTTTTTTACTGGTGCAGATAATTTTGATGAGGATGTCTACTTTACATTGTTAGATACTGCTAGCGGTGTAGTTTCCTCAGCTGAATCTATACTGCTATCGAATGAAGGAGCTATTGGACAGAATTCAGCTCGAATAGCTTCTAATTCTCAAGGAGAAATTATGGTGGTTTTTCAGGAGTCTCTTCAGTTTAGCCAGAATATAGGATTCGCTTTAGCTCAGAATGGTTCTGAATTAGGCCAGCAGTCAAATGTTTTAAATGATTCTACAGGGAACCAAAAACAACCTGATGTAATGGCTATAGGAAATGTATTTCATGTCGTTTATGAAGATTCTTCTTTAGGAACAGTGATGTATCACACCGTAAGCTCTGATCCCAATTCAGTTTTGGAAGAAGAACGCGTGGCGTTTCTTCTTTATCCAAATCCAGCTGAGAACTTGATTCACATTAAAGGAAGTGCACCCGTGGTGAATTATGAAATAATATCTCCGCTTGGAAGGTCTGTGTTAAAGGAGTTTGCCTCCGATACGAGGGAGGACAACCAAGCTTCTATAGATATTTCAAGCCTGCATTCAGGTGTTTATTTTTTATCCGTAAATGGTTCTTCTTTTAAGAAGTTCGTTAAGGAGTAAAAGGGATGGTTTGCTCGCTTTAATTCTAAAAGCGAAAGAGAGCTCAGGGGTGTTTTTTCAAGCATTCCATATTTCTGCAGTTTTTTCTTTGAAATCGGTAGGGGAGAGACCTTCCTTCTTTTTAAAGAATCTGCTAAACGTAGGGATATCCTCATAACCTATCTCATAGGCCACCTGTTTTATAGACATATCTGTATAAGTAAGCAGTCTGCGGGCCTCTAGCATAATACGGTCTTGGATGTATTGAAGTGGAGTTTTCGCTCCAAGTTTAGAGAAGAGGTTAGACAGCGTTTTAGGCGATTTAAACATAAGTTCTGCATATTCCGCCACAGAGTGTTTGGTTTTGAAATTCTTCTCTATCAGGTAGTTGAATTCTCGCACTTGTTCCATCTGGTTATGGTTAGCCTCTGAGAAATCATCTTGCATTTTATACAGACGAGTCAGCAGAATAAGGAGTCGTTTAAGCAGCATTTGGAGCATCTCTAACTGAAGTTCGTCTACAGACTCCATTTCCATTTCGAACACGCTCCACAGCATCTGGAATTTCCTAACATCGCCCTTAGGAAGAGAGATTATAGGCAGTGTAGAGGCTCCAAAGAATAAAAGACCTTTGCAGCTAACGTCACTGTCATGGTTGAGGATACAGAAAAATTGACGGTTAAAACGAATCATTTTGACTTCACCTGTGCTTTTTATTTTAAGCCCGTGAAATTCAGTTAGCGTGATAATTTGGTTTTTCTCAAAATTAAACGCTCTTCCGTCTATATCGAATATGGATTCATCATCTAGAAACCAGACCAACGTAAGTCCACTCTCGATGCGTTCTTTCAGTTCCTCACAATTGGAAGAGGAGATGTCCGCTAGCTTAAGGTATTCTTTAGATTTTCCTTTAAAGAGCATGAAGCTAAGTTACGAGTAAATTACCTTCAAATGAACATCTTGTGAAATACTCTTGTTGGGTTTTTGATGGTTTTGTATTTGTTCTGTCTTGTTGAAGTAAACAGGGCCAGTCTAATCTTTAAATAATGAATTCTCTAAAAAAGTGCTTTGAGTCCGACTGTATTTGTAACAGGGGAGAGTAATCTGCTATCGGTAAATGTTGAGCCGGTTAGATGTAGAGAGCTTAATATAAGAAAGAACTTTTCCTTGAATTTGATAGATGTAATTAATCCCAAAGCATAGTTCGGGGAGATTACTAGTCCTAGCTGAAATTTGCTTTTATAGGTGCCAGCTAAGGTGAAGTTCGAGTACGCGGGGGTGTCTTTAGCTATGTCAAGAATAAAACTAGGTTCAATACTGAATTTTGAAAACACTTTCAAGGAATACTGACCAGTGACAAAAAACCTTCGTTTATTTAAATCGAAGCTAGTTTCTTGATGGTTTAAACTCTTCTGAGACTGAAATGTGCTTACTCCTAAGGTTAAATTTTTATGCTGATAAGAAACGCCTAAGTTAACTCTAGCACTGATGTCTAATGGATGTTTGACAGTTGTTGGAGTTGGATTTATTAAATCCCTCAGACCTATAAGACCGAGCCCAACTCCTAAGCCAAATTTGTTATTTCCTTTCACGATTATTTTGGCGAAATTTAATTGTGTAGACTGTAGTTCAAAAGGTCCTATCCTTTGGAATTCATAAGTGCCACTTAGCACTCCTTTTAAAGTGGTTGCTTCAAAGTTTATCGATGTGGCTTTTGGGCTTCCTTCAAAACCTACTGAGGAGCCTGTGCGAATAATATTTATGCTTGACTCTTGATTAGAGTTTGTGAGAGCAGGGTTGAAATTAGTAGGGTTGAAATGCCATAAATGAGTCATGCTTTCCTGACCGCTAGCTTGAATACTTAGTAAAAATAGAAGAGCCAAGTAGAAATGTCTCATGCGTTTTATGATTTAAGGAGTACTAAAGATAAACTTGAGTAGGGCTGAATATCTGGGTCAACTCTTTAATTTTCAACTATTAGTTGTTCTTGATTGCCACAGATAGCGCATATCGGGGCTTCATTTAATTCGTTTCCGCAATAGGTACATCCTCTAGGGTTTCTTAAGCTGATTCCGCTAATGATGAAATACCCAAATAGAGGTGTGATAATCAAACATAATAGAAGGGCTGCTATAAAATGAATCCTTCTTCTTTTGCTTTCCTGCCAGCACATAGCTGTGGTTAAAAGAAGATAAAGGACGAGGACTATAATAAGGATGATGTTCACTGGTTAGGCGTTTTAGATGTTTTCAAATATACATAAAGCGAAGCCTGTTAAGGAAGTACTCTTCTGATAATCCCATGTTTAAAAATAAAACGAATAAACACATGAACTTAATCAAAGGTGATGTGTACGGTGAAGTATAAATTTTAAAACAAATAATCTCATGAAAACGAATTGGATATTATTCTTAGCAGTTATGCTTTGCAACGCAGGAATCTTAACTGCACAATACAATGAAGAAGTAGCTGGTAAAAACAGAATCTATGTTACCGAAACGGAGGAGGTAACGCTCAAAGATGCAGCAGGTGATGTGATTTATGATACAGCTGGAGAAAAAATGATGGAGGTGAGGGAAGTAAAGAGATTGGCTCAGAGTGATGTGCATGGAAATGCTGACGGGAACGAATTTGATTTGGCTACTGATGGAGCTTTTGAAGGGAATACGATAGCTGTGCTAAATTTATGTAGTGTTTCTTTAGGGTCTCCGAAGACATCACTGGCTGAAAAGGGTTTTTCTATGTTTGAGTGGAAGGGAGCAGCTCCTGAACCTGCGGTTTTAAGAGAAGAACTAAAAAAGTCATGTCAGCTGTGGGTGATTAGTAATGGTCATGCCATGCTAACTGCTGAACACGTAGATGTGATAGAGGAGTATTTCAATAGCGGGAAAGGGTTATATATATGGGGAGACAATGATCCTCTATATGTGGATGCCAATGCCATTACCATGAGATTGTTTAACACTACCATGGGAGGAAATACGTATGCAGACCAAGTAGTAGGAATAAGTGGAGAAAGTGAAGGCCGAACTGGAATCGTAGACGGGCATTTGATTAGTACGGGTGTGGTAAATATGTATGAGGGAATAACTATAGCTACTGTAAAGGCTACTCAAGAGCTGAGCCCGCTGATTTATAATAGTCAGAATGACTTAGTGGCAGCTGTGTATGAAAAAGACGGTAAGAGATGTATTATAGATGGAGGATTCACTAGACTTTATCACAAGTGGGATTCTGCGGGAACGAATAGGTATGTGAAAAATGCAGCTGCTTGGCTGGTGAATTATGAGCGTTTCGGAGATGATGTGGTTTTTAATCAGCCAGAGCTTCATAAAGATACAGAGCGCATGCCTGAACTGCAACTGGAGATTTTAGAACTAAATAGGAATATTATTAATGGTCAGAACTTTATGATTAAAGAAGAGGAGTAGGTTTTAGAGGTTTTAACGTGTTCTTGATTGTTTGTATAGGCCCAGTCACATGTGTGATTGGGCTTTTTTATGGGTGTGAGTTTTCATAAGCGTAGCAAAAAAAAAGCCCGCTGCATAGCAGCGGGCTTCTGTTAATTTAATAACTACTAGCAACAACCACAAGGGCAGCCACAACAAGGAAGTGTAGTCGCTGCCCAAAGAGCTAACGTTGTCACTCCGAAAATGAATTTGTTCATTTTGAATGTGTTTTTGTATGAATAATTTCACCTGGAAATAAATGCTTTCTAGGCTTGAAAATTTAGTTCAACACTGAGGTTGAATATCTAAGCATTCAAGCTGCCTGTGGAGGTCTCCAGCATTCTGATAGATAACTCGAGCGAGCATCTTCATTTAATAAATTTATTTTTTCTTCTAAGGATAAAAGAGGGGTTGAGCTTTTTCTAGTTGAAAGGAGAAAGAAGTCACATTCACAACAGCCCATTGAGCAGCATTCACCGCAAGGGTTTTCAGAGTCAGAGCTGTCGCATGGAGCATCTGATTCAGAGCTGCAGTTTTCTATAGCACTTAAGGAAGCATACGAAGAGCATACAGCAGGTGAAACCACCAAGATGCTGAAATAGCTGAGTAATATGTATGCTAGTATTTTCAAGAATTATAAAGATAGAAGAGTATTAGGCTTAATAGATAGGATTGGTGTTAAAAATGGTTAGCGGGTAGATTTTTTCAGCTCGTGTTGTTTGATTAGAATAAAAATCTCTTGTTTGATTTTTTCGAGAGTTTCAGTTTGACTTTTTGGATAGCCGCCCAGATAAAACCAATCTACTGTGTTTTCTTTGTTCCTTTTTTCTGAAAGCTCAGGAGAAATCAAAAAACCAAGAGAGTTTTTTTTACAATCTATCATCAAACCGACTTTTTCGCCATCTTCTATAACTCTAAGAGTACTAGGCTCGATTTCGCCTATTGGAATTAGATTAAATTGAGAATGACCTGAAGGAATCGAATCAAAATCAAAAATGGGTTGTTCTATTATAAGGTTTTTTCCATTTTCATCTATTCTAAAAAGCTGTTTGACTAACATTACGTTTCCAGTGTTTACCATTGGAAGTGAATCTGATAATTTGGCCAACGCTGTAGTGTTTTTAGAATTATCGGTCAGTGTAGAACACGAAAATAGGAGAGAAAGTAAGATGGTTATGAGAAGTGTTGGTTTCAAGGTTTGATTTTTAGATCAAAAGTAAGACGAAAGATTCGATCATCATTTATACCCTGCTAGATTGTCTTTTGATGTGGAAATAATTCGTTCTTTAGAAGAAAGGTAGATTAAGTCGTTGAATTTTTCTACTTCTTTTGAAGTTGCGTCTCTATGCGTAATCGTTAGTTCTTGATTGTTTTTTTTATCGACTTTGCTCAATATTAAAAATGAATTTGGAGAAATTGGACACCCCATGTTTGAAAGGCTGAAATCATCTACTGAAATTATGAACGAATCATTGAAAAAGAATACAGGATCATCTGAGGTGTTAAATGAAAGATTTTGATTTGTTTGGAGTATTGTGAAATTTGAGTTTATGAATTGGTTGAAAATTTCTGGGGGGCATTCCCAATTGAGTAGATTATACTTGTAGTTGTCTGTTCGATTCTCTTTTTTTTGAAAAAAATCAACCGATTTATCTAAGTTGAAATTAGTGCTAGATAAGTCAGTCCCTTGTTTTGTCCCCCATTCTCTCAAGGCTTCTAACTCTTCGTTAAGAGATTCTGTTGGTTGGTAGTCAGTTTTGTTATACTTTTTTCTAAGGCTTGGATTTCTCAATTTTAAATGAAGTAACACTTTTATTAATTCGATCATTTTTAATGGCTCGATAACTTCTCTCTTTTCTATTTGATTAAATAGTTCATCTAAAAGAGAGTTTTCATAATCAAAGGCCTTTTTTTCAATTATGTTATTGTCAGAAATTCTGAAGTGTTTTTTAACATCAGTATTACTGATTTTATAGCCATACCATTCAAAGCATACTTGCGATGCAGATCTTTGTCTAGGAGGAGTTTCAACGTTTTTTTTGACAGGTTTACAAAAAAAATTATTTTTATCAGGTGAGTACCATCTTTTCAAATAGACTTCGGGTACGAAGTGATGTTTCTTTGGAGTGCTGATATAACAAAGATGGAGTTTTGTTTTGAATAATTTAGTGTTGACGTACAGCGTGTTATTCACATTTTATTAAATAATAGGGGATAGGAACGGATGTTTGGTAGCTAACCCACCCTTCTCCCACTCGGCTACCGCTCAGGGAACGCCCACCTTACAATGAACGAAGCGAATTAAAAAACCTCAAACCTCAAACCTCAAACCTCAAACCCCGAACTCCGAACTACTTGATCTTCGATCAAGTCTGAATAACCCCAACCTTATATTCCCCAGTAGGAGTGTTGTTAGCCGCTTCTATTCCCATAGAAATCCACTTACGCGTATCCTTCGGTTCTATGATGGCATCCAGCCACAATCGCGCTGCAGCGTAGTATGGAGAAGTCTGCTCATCGTATCTGCCTTTGATTTTTTCATACATCGCTTTCGCGTCTTCCTCAGAGACCTCTTTCCCTTGTTTCTTAAGAGAAGCAGACTCTATCTGCATCAATACTTTGGCTGCCTGTGAACCGCCCATAACTGCCAGCTGGCAAGTAGGCCATCCCACGATTAATCTCGGGTCATAAGCCTTTCCGCACATAGCGTAGTTTCCTGCTCCATAAGAGTTTCCTAATATCACGGTGAACTTAGGAACCACAGAATTACTCATGGCGCTCACCAGTTTAGCACCGTCTTTAATAATTCCACCGTGCTCGCTTTTAGAACCTACCATAAACCCAGTAACATCTTGAAGGAATACCAGCGGAATATTCTTCTGATTGCACGTCATAATGAATCGAGCCGCCTTATCAGCAGAGTCCGAGTAAATCACCCCACCGAACTGAACGCCTCTGGTTTTTGATTTGACTATAGCTCTCTGGTTGGCTACTATTCCCACACTCCAGCCGTCTATTCTGGCATACGCACACAGAATACTCTGTCCGTAATCTTTCTTGTACTCCGTGAATTTAGAGTCATCAACCAGTGATTTTATCAGCAGTCTAGTTTCGTAAGGCTTGTTTCTTTCTGGAGGCAGAATTCCTGTGATTTCTCTTTCCTTTTCAGATGGGAGAGAAGCCTCTGTTCTGTTGAACCCCGCAGATTTATTATCGTCACCTAATCTAGAAACCAAGTCTTTTATCAAGTCCAGGCACTCTTCATCCGTCTCTACCTTAAAATCACATACTCCGCTAATCTCAGTGTGTGTAGAAGCTCCGCCCAGTGTTTCGTTATCTATGTCTTCCCCTATAGCAGCTTTTACCAAGTATGAACCGGCCAAAAAGATAGACCCCGTTCCGTTTACTATAATACTCTCATCGCTCATAATAGGGAGATATGCTCCTCCAGCCACGCACGAGCCCATTACGGCCGCTATCTGCGTGATTCCCTGAGCGCTCATTACCGCGTTATTCCTAAATATTCTCCCAAAATTTTCCTTGTCTGGGAAAATTTCATCTTGCATAGGCAGATACACTCCCGCAGAATCTACCAAATAGATAATCGGTAGGCGGTTTTCCATAGCTATTTCCTGTGCCCTTAAGTTCTTTTTTCCCGTAATAGGAAACCACGCTCCAGCCTTTACAGTGGCGTCATTGGCCACTACTATACACTGCTTTTTCTTGATGTACCCAATCTGAACCACTACGCCACCAGCAGGACAGCCGCCATGCTCTTTATACATATCGTATCCTGCGAATTCGCCTATTTCCAGAATCTCAGAACCTTTATCAAACAAGTATTCAGTTCGCTCTCTGGCCGTCATTTTGCCTTTAGCATGAAGCTTGGCTGCTCTTTTCTCGCCTCCACCAGCATGGACTTTCTCTAGTTTGCGGTGCAAATCAGAGACTAGTTGCTTCATTTTGTCCTCGTTCTTGTTGTGTTCTAGATTTTGCTCCTTATATTTTGCCATGTGCCTGAGTTTAGACGAATTTTACGCTCACAAATATAAAGGTTAGATGACAGGAATTGGTAGCAGAAGTATGCTGTTTGCAGTGAGTAGTGTAGTGTGTTTTTTCGCGTTGCAATGCGCTCCAGAATCCCCTCCTAATTCCACGTCTCAATCTGCGGAGACAGCAGAAGACTCGCTGCTGGTAAAGCTGGAATTCGCAGAAAACTTTTCGGTCTATCACTCCGGAAATGATACAATCATTCAAGTGACTGACGGCAAGCGGGTGTGGGAAAGTAAAGTCTCTAAAGCTGCGGGTGAAGAGTCCATTCAAATCCCATTGAAAGATGTGAGCTGTCTATCTACGAGTCATTTATACTATTTCAGCGAGATAGGCGGGTTGGATAAAGTAAAGGCGGTTTCCTTCGCAGAAAGTCTCCAGGATGAAGAGGTGAAAGTTGCTATTAAAAAGGGTTCTCTTCTAAATCTTACCAGCGGTTCATCAGATTATGATGCAGAATTGGTCTTGGAGCTACATCCTAGTGTTTTTACAACCTATCCTTTTGGAGATGATGAGTTTGAAAGATTGCAACGCGCAGGAATACAAACACTTCACTTTACAGAATACCTAGAAAAAGACCCGTTAGGCCGTGCAGAATGGGTGAAGTTAGCCGGGTTCTTACTGGGAGAAGAGGAAAAAGCCGAAGCCTATTTTTCTCAAATAAAAGAGAGTTATATGCTCACCAAATTGAAAGCATTAACCAAGAAAAGCGAACGCCCATCAGTTGTCAATGCCAATGGATACGCCAATAAGTGGACCGCTCCAAGCGGAAACAGTCTGGTTGCACATTTTATTAAAGATGCAGGCGGCCGTTATGTTTTCGAGAACGATACTTCTTCAGGAAACCTCAATCTAGATTTCGAGCGGGTGTATGAATTGGCCAATTCCTCTGACTATTGGGCCAGCGTGGTGTTTAGTGATTCCGTGACCTTAGAGACATTCGTAGGAGAGGAGCAGCGCTTGAACGATACGGAAGTTATGAAGGGCGGAAGTATCTTCTATTGCAACGCTCAAGAAAAAGACTATTTCGGAAAGGGGATTCTTCAGCCTCACCTTATTTTAGAGGATCTGCACCAAATATTTTATCCAGCTTCAGCAAGCTACGCACCACATTATTTCGAGCGATTTAAACAGTGAAGCGTACTGTCATTCATATCGTTTTAATGGTTTTGGCTGTGGTGCTTTTTTACACAGAGATCCGTTTCGGGAGCATAAAAATGACCAACGCTGACTTTTGGAACAGATTCACAGAAAACGACCCAGTGCTCTGGGCGTTTAGAATACCTGCCGCTTGCACTGCGGCTCTGGCAGGAGCATGCTTAGGATTGTCTGGTTGGCTACTCCAAACTTTATTCAGAAATCCGTTGGCTGGCCCTTCCATCCTAGGAATTACTTCAGGTTCCAGTCTAATGGTAGCGTTGGTTTTACTCGCAGGATTCTCGTTCTCAGGTATATTCTCATCATTAGGCTTAGTGGCCGCAGCGCTTATAGGTTCTTTTGGTGTGTTGGCATTGATTTTATTGGTTTCCTCTCGCGTAAAACAGTTGGCCACGGTACTTATATTCGGACTGATGATTGGTTATTTGCTCGGAGCGTTTCAGTCCATACTCATAGATGCAGCTGGTAAAAGCGAGTTGAAAAGTTTCGTGAGCTGGGGATTGGCCAGTTTTGGTAATTACAGAGATGGGCAGTTGTGGGTGTTGTTAGGTTCACTTGTGTTAGGCGTTCTTACGGTTTTGAAACTGGGCTCCAAGCTTGATTTTTGGCTTCTAGGAGAAGATTATGCTAGAAGTCTAGGGGTGAACGTAAAGTCCTTTAGAATGGCTCTTTTGGCTGTTTGTGGAGTTTTGGCGGGAGTAGTGACAGCTTACTGTGGGCCTGTAGCTTTCTTAGGATTGGCCATGCCGCATGCGGTACGCATGTTTTACAAAGAGCCCCACCACTTAAAATTCCTCACTGTACTCGTGTTGACAGGCGCTTGCGCAGGAATGCTCTGCGAGTTAATCACCAGAATGCCTTGGAGTTCATCGGTGCTTCCATTAAACGCAGTTACTTCGTTTTTAGGAGCTCCTGTTGTCATTTGGTTGTTAGTTAAGTCTAGGAAGGCGAGTTTATAGTTGGGTGGCTAAGTGTTTATATAATATTCCTATTGAAATAGCTAGTCCGAAGCTTAACATTGTTCCAATTAAAACATATTCAGTCAACTTTCTGTCTTTTGCTTTGGTGAGGTCGCCAAATCTGAATACGGATTTAGCAGTTATGAGTAAGCCTATAGCGCCCCATTGATTCAGTAAGATAAAACCAAGTACAAATAAACGTTCTAAAATTCCGATGTATTTACCGGCATTTTCTAATGAATTATCAGGATGATTTTCTTCTAAATTCCACTTACTCATGATTGTTTTCATTATAATAGAAGAGACGGATGTAATAGTAAGTATGGCTAGTGTTAAAAGTAGACAATCAGTGGAATATACTAGTTCTAATTCTAATGAATAAGGAAACTTGATATAAACTACAACAGCGATAATTGCTAAGTGTAATAGTTGGTCAAGTATAAATAGAACTCTTTTATTTCTTTCTGTTTCTAGTTTGATTTTTATTAAATCAATGATTAAGTGGCTGGTTGTAATTAATACGATTAATGGTATATAGGACCACTCAAATTCTAATAATATCAATAGAAAAACTAGGTGTACTATCCCGTGGAAGTAGAAATATTTTGATTTATATGTATGATTCTTTTTTTCTTCTACCCAACTATCAGGCTGTAACACAAAGTCACCCATTATATGAGCGATTAGAAGTTTTAGTATTAATGATAACATGACTGTAAGATATTATTCTTGTAATATTCGTTCATTCTCTGCATTTCATCAAACCCTCCTCTTTTGAGAGCTTCGCTCACGCTGCTTTGTGACTTATTCAAAATTTGAGCTAAGCTTTTTTGATTTTTTTGAGGATTTTCAATTGCTGTTTTAATGACTGTAGAAGCTGTGCTACTCCAGTTGTTTGCTGTCAATAGATATAGACTGAGCATAACATTAATTTCTTCATCGAAATTTGAATTATTTGACTTTATGGCAAGTGTTTGTTTTTTCAATGATTCAAAGCACTCTCCTGAGTTAATATAAGCAGGGCCGTTGGCTTCGGTTATTTTAGAGGCTTGGTGTTTCTCATCCCCTATACCTATTGCTATTCTGACGTCTTGTAGTTTTGTCTGTTTAATAGCAGATTTTATATGTAATGCTGCCAACAGTGCTATTTCAGGAGGTATGGATAGTTGAAAACTATCGCCTCTATATATTTCCCACTTTTTTGGTTCTTCTCCGTATATGATAAGAGTGTCTTTTAATTTGTTTATCCAAGTTTCTACTTTTCCTTTTCTGGATCCAATTATATCTCCGGTAATCACTGCTATCATTTTTCAAATGTATCACTTTTATTTGCCGATGCAAATTTATCGGCAAAATATCCGATAATTAGATATATCGGCAAAATACCCGATAACTAGATATATCGGCAAAACGTCCGATAATATGTTGTGTTGATATATCGGTAAAATATCCGTTGAAAAGTCATAGATAAACCCAATTTCATTTGCTTAATTTTGTATGCTCTAAAATGATTCTACAACTAAAAAACATATCAGTAGGTTATTCTAAACCATTAGTCTCTTCAGTAGATGCTGAGGTTTTAGAGGGTGAGTTGGTGATTTTAGTGGGGAAGAACGGAGTAGGGAAAAGTACGCTGTTGAATGCATTGAAAGGGATTCAAGAACTGAAATCTGGAACAGCCAGTTTGTTTGGGAAGGCTATAGGGGATTACTCTATGGGGGAGTTGAGTCGTAATATTGCTGTGGTAAACACCGCTAGGCCTGTGCTCAATGGATGGACGGTTCTAGATGTGCTAGAAAGCACCGACAAGTCCACGGGGAAAGAGAAAAGTGTTATTACGGAGGCTTTAGCGCTCTGCCAAATAGAAGATTTAAAGCTAAAAGAAGTAGACGTTTTAAGTGATGGTGAGTTTCAGAAAGTGATGATAGCACGGGCTATTTGCCAGCAAACACCATTAATTATTTTAGATGAACCCACATCCTTTTTAGATGTCATTTACCGTGAGCATGTTTTACAGATTTTTAGCGAATTAAAAGACACTTTCGGAACCACTCTAGTGCTTTCGAGTCATAACTTTGCACCGCTATTAAAAATAGCTAGTCAAGTGTGGGTAATCAGCCATGGGAAAATGGAAGTTATTCAGTCTGATTTTGACTATGATGGAATTATTCAAAGGTTAAAATAAAAGTTTAAGTGTTCGGTTTTATTGTATTCATTGTCATTTTATTAGGACTTCTTACTTTGCTCGACTGGTATTCAGTTAAAGCAATGAAGAGAGTCTTTAAGTCCAAGTTCAAAAAATGGATGGTCTGGGCATGGGTTTCGCCCACGGTTTTAATGATTTTATTCATGGTTGTGTTCTTTATAGTGCGTTCCGAATACCCAAAAGGAGTGAGCAATAGAGTGGCCTATATGATTTCTGGAATTTCCTTCACGGCCTTGGCTACTAAGGCTACTATTTTTCTGTTTCATTTCTTAGATGATATTAAGAACTTCTTTCTATGGGTTTGGGAGAAAGTCTTTCACCCAAAAGACACCAATACGGAAGGTGGAAGAATCACTAGAGGGAGCTTTTTAACGCAAATGGGTATAGGGCTAGGCGCAGTCACTTTTGGGTCGTTTGCTTACGGTGTTACGCGAGGTAAATATGCCTACACAGTGGTGGAGCAGCCGCTTAAATTTAAGAATTTACCTATTGAGTTCAATGGGTTGAAAATCATTCAGATATCTGATCTTCATTTGGGTTCTTTTTTAGAAGATGCAGAACCTGTGCAGCATGGTTTTGATTTGATAAATGAACTCAATGCGGATTATATTTTCTTTACTGGAGATTTGGTAAACAGTGCGGCAGAAGAGGCGGAGTATTGGATTCCATTTTTAAAAGGATTAAAAGCTAAAAGAGGTAAATTCTCCATTTTAGGAAACCATGATTATGGCGATTATGCTTTTGAGGAAGGTTCGCAAGAGTTGATAGATAATATGGTTCAGCTCAAGAGAATCCATTCAGACATGGGCTTTGATCTATTATTAAACGAGAACAGAAAGCTAGAAAAGGACGGTAAAACCATAGATTTAATAGGAGTAGAGAACTGGGGTAAAGTCCTTAGGTTCCCTAGAAAAGGCGATTACGAATTGGCTTCGGAAGGGCTAAATCCAGAAGATTTTAACATCCTACTTTCTCATGATCCTACGCACTGGGAAGAGAAAATCATGAATGACAAAGACGTGAATCTTACTATGAGTGGCCACACGCACGGTTTCCAGCTAGGAGTGGGGTTAGGAGATTACAAGTGGAGCCCAGCTAGCTTGAGCTATGAAAGATGGAAAGGGCTTTACGAAGAGAATGGAAAATACCTGTATGTTAATCCTGGATTTGGATTTTTAGGTTTTCCAGGGAGAGTGAATATGGCACCGGAGATCACTGTTTTTGAGTTGAGTAAGGCTTAACCTTGATTCTAATCAATCAATTTTTAATGATGAAAGATTAATGTTTAATTCGGGATTCTAATTCTGGTTCAGTCGAAAAGTTGACTGATTTTAATATTATTAATGGTTGGCTAGATTGTTGATTTGTAGTTGTTTAAGTCTCTTTATCGATGAAATTCAATTATCAATTACTCACACTGAGCTTAGTCGAAGTGTCAATTATGATTTTCCTAATCTTCATAACTTGCTTGATCACAGAGCTTGTTCCATCATTTAGAATCACCCAATCAGCATAAGACTCTCTTTCCTTATCTGAGAGTTGTTTATCCATTCTATTTTTTACTTCAGCTTCAGAAACGCCATCTCGGGTCATTACACGCTCTGTTCTGAGACTTTCAGATGCGGATACGGTAATTATGCCATTACAGCTCTTATATGCTTCAGATTCGATTAAGATGGCTGCCTCTTTGAAAATGAGATTAGAATCTTGTTCTTCTACCCAGTTTTTAAAATGTGCGCCTACAGCAGGATGGATGAGTTGGTTCAGTTTTTCGAGAAGTGCTTTGTCTGAGAAAACTTTCGAGCCTAGCACAGCCCTGTTTAATACATTTCCAGAGTAAACATCTTCTCCGAAGATAGAGATAACTTCCTTTTTTATTTCAGGATTTAGATAGAGTCTTTTAGCTTCTATATCAGAGTTATAGGAAGGGTGTCCTAAACTAGAGAATAATTCAGAAACAAGGCTTTTCCCAGACCCTATTCCCCCAGTTATTCCTATGATTTTTTTTTGATTCACTTTGTAAATGTATTGCAACGCGAAAGCTACAAAAAACAAACGCTCCGCCCGTTAAATACCGAAGAGAGCGCATGAGTTGGTTCGCTCTATTAATTATTGCTTGCAAACGCTCTTTGAGTGTACCTATGTTTCTGTTCACCGATTCTTCTAAAGGTTGCCAATAAGGCATAGCACGTATAGAATACTTACTAACGAAATATTATAAGTATACATGCTCCTGTTCTTCTTGTTTCTAAAGCTATCTAGTCATTCATCTTACGGCAGTGTGATGTGTAAATGGAATCCTTCATAGACTTTAGCATGTTCATTTTGTTTCATTAAAACTAGAAATCGAATGCTTCGTCAATCTACATTCTGGTAATGTTTTGTGTAATCAGTTATGTCATAGCGTAACTCTTTCAAAGACTCACCGTAATCTGTATAATATAAAAACACCTTTAAAGTGCTTTTATCCAAATTGTAGGGAAATGGAAAAAAGAATATTAAAAGGTCGCGTAAACCAATTATCGCGGCTGTTTGTCAGTAAGTTAGAGTCTATTGCAGATGGAATAACTATAGCTGTTGTGCCTGTTCTAGGTACAGAGGGTCTCTCTGGTTTAAGTTTAACTAATACGAGTTCTAGCAGATTTCTTTCTGACTTCATTATAAATCTTAAAAAGAAAATGGGAAAGATTTGTTCTTTGTTACTTTCTTTAATAGGTGCAATTCTTGTGTTTTCAAACGTTAGCTTGAGTCAAACGCTTGAACTAGGAACTCTTTCCTCTTTTGAAGGTTTTACTGGAACTGGAGCTGTTACCAATTCAGGAACCTTTACAGGTGATGTTGGGACATGTGCCGGCATATTAACTGGGTTTACATCTCCGGGTTTCACAGGCACAGTTCATAATAATGATGCTTTATCCGCTCTAGCTAAAATAGATATACTCCGAGTATATATTCATCTTAACGACATTTTGGTTACACACCCGAGCTCTCACTCTCCCAGTTTTGGAAGTGGCGAAACGATTACTCCTGGGGTTTATTCTATCGGTGGTGCGGGATCTTTAGCAGGAGAGGTAACCCTTGATGGAGGCGGAGATCCTGATGCAGTATTTATAATTAAATTTTTAGGAGCATTTACAGCGGGAGCAGGCTCAACAATTACTTTAACTAATGGAACAAGGGCTGCCAACGTTTTTTGGCTTGCTGAAGGGGCTGTTGATATTGCAGAAAATAGTATTGTAAAAGGAACTTTATTTTCACATGGCGGAGCTGTTACTCTAGCTGTAAATTCTGATATAGAAGGAAGGATGCTCACCACGGAAGGGGCTATAACTATTGGAACTGGTTGTGTAGCAATTACACCTGATTGTAATATCGCTATTTCAATACGGAGTTCATATGATTGTATACCTGCTCCTGCTCTTGATGTTTTGGGGAGTATTAAAAATTTCTCTCTTTTCACCAGTGATGGAGCTGTTGTAAATACTGGGTCATCTGGAGTTATTGGTGAGATAGGTACAGATCTAGGGGATGTAAGTGGTTTTACTAGTTCAACTCATGTCGGATCTACTTATGATACAGATGCTATTACAGCACAGGCCAAATTAGATTTAGATTATGCGTATGATCAACTTATGGATTTAACAAATACTGAACTTGGACATTCTCCATCTTTTGGTCTTGGAGAGACTGTAAATACTGGAGTTTATTATACATCAGCAGCAGGGTCTTTGGCAGGAACAGTCATCTTAGACGGTCAGAACAATCCTGATGCAATATTCGTATTTAAGTTTGCTGGGGCGTTTACAATAGCGGCACAGTCAAAAGTAGTTTTAACCAATGGAGCTATCGCTTGTAATGTTTTCTGGATTTCTGGAGCTGGAGTAGCTGTTGGAGCCTCAACTGTTGGAGCTAATAGTATTATGAAAGGAACGATTCTTGCCCATGGTGGGGCTTGTACTTCTGGGTCAGGTGGGTTTATAGAAGGTAGAATGCTTTCTACCTATGGAGCGGTCGGGCTTAGTGCAGGTGTAATCTATAATGACCCTCTTTATTTTGCAGATGATTATTCTAACCCTTTGGTTTTATGTTCAGACCAGAGCATAAATTATAATGCAAATTGTGAGGTTTTTATTCCAGACTATAGTTCGATTTTTACCATTAGCGATAACTGTACCTCCAATGCGAATTTAATAATAACTCAATTTCCCGCTGTTGGAAGTCAGATTAGTGCCGTCACAAATGCTTATGTTAGTGTAGAGGATGAGGCCGGGCATATAGAAACGTGTAGCTTTATAATTACACCAGTAGATAATATAATCCCAGTGATTTCGGGTTGCCCTGCAAATCAAACTGTGCCAGCTAATGTTAATTGTCAAGCAGTATTGGGAGATTATACCGGAGTCCCGTCAGTAGTCGATAATTGTACTGTTGAAATAACTCAATCTCCTGCCGCAGGAACTATCATTACAGGAACTACAACAGTCACTCTTACGGCAAGTGATATTGACAGTAATACTGATACCTGTACTTTCGATGTAATTGTAGTTGATACGACAAACCCTGTAACACCAGTCTTAGTAGACCTAACCGGAGAGTGTTCATATACAGCACCAGTGCCAGCACCAGTCACGACAGATAATTGTGCAGGAGCTGTAACAGGAAGCACCACAGATGCTACCACCTACAGCACACAAGGAA
>Ga0208903_1000364_pt1 | contig 39284 bp, 39 predicted proteins | sample AntAceMetag02UKJ_FD_184769 | JGI IMG/M metagenome (GOLD analysis project Ga0208903, IMG submission 184769) | Saline lake microbial communities from Ace Lake, Antarctica - Antarctic Ace Lake Metagenome 02UKJ (SPAdes) (version 2) | ecosystem: Environmental > Aquatic > Non-marine Saline and...
GTACACAAGGTACGTTCGGTCCCACGGGTCCGACAGGTTCGACCGGTGCAACGGGCACAGGCGCAACAGGGCCGACAGGTCCGCAAGGTCCCCAAGGTGTAACTGGCCCGACCGGCGGCGGCCCTACCGGCGCAACTGGTCCGACAGGGTCGCAAGGCCCGCAGGGTGCCACCGGCGGCGGCCCGACAGGTCCGACAGGCCCCCAAGGCGCGAACTCTACAGTCGCAGGCCCCGCAGGCCCAACTGGTCCATCTGGCCTTAACGGCACTGGTGGTTCGACCGGCCCAACTGGTCCGCAGGGTACGTCTGGTACAGCAACTGCCCCTTCCGCTGGAGCCGTCAACAGTTATGCCCTTTTGCGGGAGAGTGGCTTTGGCCTACCCGTTAGAAGCCCCGGTGCCACTTTGGCAGGGTCGGGCCTATTTTATATTGGCTTTAATACAAACAGTGTTAATGGGACCGTAGGGGCTACCACCCAAAATATCTCGGCTACAGGCACTTGGAGGTTGATGGGGTCGTATAGCGATAATACTCTCTACAACATTTTTGTCGCCGCAGTTTGGGTTAGGATAGCGTGATATGAACTTCCGCAACGCACAATACAACGCTTTTGGGACAATCGACTGCGAGATTCAGCACCCCGCTCACGGCTGGATACCATTCACCGCTGACCCAAATGATGTGGAGCCAATCGGCGCACAGGTTTTCAACGCTGCCAAGGCAACTGCGGCACCTTACGTTGCACCACCTGTTGATCTCGAAGCCCTCGCCGCCCAAGCCCGCGCGCAACGCAACGACCTACTCGTAGCATCAGACTGGACTCAAGTCCCTGACGCTCCCGTGGATCAAGCTGCGTGGGCTACCTACCGCCAAGCTCTGCGGGACATCACGACACAAGCTGGGTTCCCCGCGCAGATCAACTGGCCAGAGGCTCCATAATGCGACCACTCTGGGAAGCCACGCGCGACCAGCATCACGCCTGCGAGGAACACCTCGTGGGCGCTGCCATGGCGTCTGGCAAGCCGCCTATGGATTGGTACAGCGACTGGCTCTACGCGATCCATTGCATCCACCACACGATCGACCCCACGCTGCCTGTGGTTCTGCACCGCACCGCGCGGCTGGAATACGACATCACTGAAGTGGGGCGCATCAGCACGCCTGTACCTGCTGCCTACGCATACGCCGAGTCTCTGGACACGGACGACAAGATCGCCGGGGCAGCATACGTGCTGACCGGTGCGCACCTGATGGGTGGCGAGATTATGCGACGGCGCCTTGACGGGTACCCGACCTCTCACCTAGTGTGGGATGACCGCAAAGCGGCGCTTGAGGAACTCAAAGCGTACCGTGTACGTAGTGAACTGGCTGCCGAGGCTCGCGACTGCTTTACCGCGCTTCTCCGCATCATGGATGAGATAAAGGAGCGTACCGATGGACGTGCTTAACACCATCATGCAGTGGGTTGTTGCGCCACTGGCCGGATTCGTATGGCTACTACACCTCAAGACACAGCAGAACACGACGGACATTGCTGTCATCAAGGCGCAAACGTCTGCGAGCAAAGAAGCGTCTGACCGTGAGTTCAAAGAGGTCAAGGAGAGTTTCAAGATGGTCTTGGAAAAACTTGACAACATAGAACAGCACTTGAGGAAGTGACATGACCAGATATTCCGACTGGAAGATGGTGCCTGCGAACACGTGGCGGTGGCCGTCTTTCTCGCCGCGCGAGATTGCTTGCAAGGGCACGGGGTCGATCCTGATCAACGAGGATGCCTTGGACAAGCTGCAGGCGCTGCGCACCGCCTTGGGCAAGCCGCTGATCCTGACATCGGCGTACCGATCCTCGGAGCATAACCGCAAGGTCGGCGGGGCCAAGGCCAGCAAGCACATGCAGGGCATCGCGTTCGACGTCCGCATGGATAACCACGATCCGCACACGTTCGAGGCTGCTGCGCGCGCAGCTGGCTTCAGTGGCTTCGGGTACTACCCGCGCAGCGGATTTATGCATGTCGATACCGCCGAGCCGCGCAGCTGGGGGACACCTTGGCCGTTGACGGCAACCGCGTGGCCGACCGAGCCGCCACGCCAACCCGAGAAACTAGCCGAGGACAAAGACGCCAAGGCTGCTGCCGGTGCCGGTGTAGCTGGTGCTGTGGCCGCAGCGGCGGAGCACCTGCCCATACTGGGTAGCCTAGCCCCCACCGCGCAGCTTGTGGCCGTCTGCGTGGCCGCGGCGTTTATCGGCTACGTCTTGTGGAGAAGGATGCGCTGATGGCAAAGCAGCCCGGACTATACGCCAACATCCAAGCAAAGCGAAAGCGCATTGCATCCGGATCTGGCGAGAAGATGCGGAAGCCCGGCACCAAAGGTGCGCCAACGGCACAGTCATTCCGCGAAAGTGCCAAGACGGCGAAGAAGAAGAAACCCTGAAGGAGGTGATCCTATGTACGGCAAGAAGAAACCCAAAGGCGGCGGAACCAAGAAGTGATCTTCGGTCGCATCAAACTCTGGCTGGCGGCGGCACTGGCCGCCGCCTTTGCCATTTTTGGAATCTACCTGCAGGGCCGCAGAGATGCCGCCTCCCGAGCCCGCACAGGCGAGCTGGACAGGTACAAGGACACAAGAAAGGCGATCGATGGCGCAGAGAGCCACGGCAACGATCCTGCTGCTGCTCGTGACTGGCTGCAGTACTACGCAGATCAGGAGCGGCGACGCGATCTGTGACGCAACGAGACAGGCCCGCGCGGATCTCGCACGGGCCTTGCTTGATGACGGGGGCAACCAGTCGGTGACCTCTGGTCAGGTCCTGTTGTCTCAGCTGCAGGCGGCCTGCCGCTAATCGATCAGGCCCTTGGCCTGCCACCGCTCGCGAAGGCGATCCATCGCATTCCAGAACGCATCTCGATCTGCGTCGGGCACATAGACCGACAGGCGCACCAGACCCCTGTCGAGCTGGCGCTGGTGATATGACCGCTGCGCCACCGCGTGGCTGCTGGGCAGGTCGTGCTTAGGCGTAGGCATTGGTGTGTCCCTCTCTCCGGGCTATCTCGCGCTCGATGTACCAGCGCGCTTTTTTCAGATCCTCGATGGCATCGTGCTTCAGGTCGGCGCGCCATATGTATTTGACCGCGTTGCCAAGGCAGAAGCCCATGTGCTCGGTGATCTGAATGCACTCCACACCCGACGGGTGCCGGGTGTAGTGCGTTGGGTGGTTGACGAGGTCGGTCACAGCGCATCCTCAATGATGTTGGTGATCTCGACGTCGACGGTCAGCTCGCGGATCTGGTTGAGCGCAAGGCGCAGGTCGCTGTTGCGCGTCTCCAGCTCCTCGATCTCCTCATTTAGAGGGGTGACCTCGTCTTTTACCGCCTCATTGATCTGCTCGTCGACGGTGCCCGCGCTCTCCTGCAGCTCCTCGATGCTGTCGAAGACGAAGCCGAGCTCAGGGTATCGTGCGCGCAGCACGGTGAGGTCCGGGTGGTCAGAATAGCCGAAGCCATGGAAGTCGAGGTTGGCGATGGCGAGTTGTGCGTCAAAAGGCATGATGTTCTCCTCAGATGTGGTTGATGCATTCGGGGCCAAAACCGGCCTCGATCGATGTGGGGTCAGTCAGGGCACGACCGCAGCGGGCGCAGCGCCCCTCGTGCCAGAACTCTACGTCTGCAGGCATGGCCAGCGGATTGCTGCGCTCGACCTGACTTAGCAGCCACGACAGTGCCTTGAACGCGGGGTGGTTGGGGTTGCCCTTCTTACCGGCGATCAGTTCGCTGTGCGTGCTGTCCGGCTTCACGAAGCCGATGTACTCATAATCCTGCTCGTTGTTCTGGCCGACCAGAACGGCGACAAAGAACATGGTGTCGTTGTCTTTAGCTTTGGCAACGCGGTAGGTGTAGCGCTTTCCGGTCTTCTTGGACACCAGCGTGAAGCGCGAACGCCCCCCGAAAATAAACTGGTGGGCGTCAGCGGCGTCGGCGATCAGGTGCGGGTGGGTCATGGTCAAGGTCTCCTGTGGTGTGTGCCTTAGAGATAAGATGCTGATCAGCATCTGTCAAGGGCTACACCTCCTCATCTTCAAGCTCACCCCACGACGGGCCGGTGCCGCCCTCGACCAGTGCCTCGGTCGGCGCGCCCGGAAAAATGTCGAGGTAGCCTTGCACCATGTCGTCCTTCATCCAGCGCAGCACCTCTGGCGCGTCGTCGATCAGGGCCTCGTCGATCAAGGCGTCGTGGATGCTGGCGACCATCCGTGTGCCGAGGTGCTTGCCCCGATCGGCAGCGGCCTCAAGCCGCGCCCGGTGCCGGATGATCGCGCGCGCCATGACCGAGAGCGCTGCGCGCTGCACAGGATAGTTTGCGCACTTGGGCAGCTGCGGCTTCTTGCCCATCCAGATCGTGCCCCCGTCGATCATCGGCAGGAAGCCGTCGTTCAGCGCGTGGTTCATCATCGTGTTGCGCAGGTTGAACGCGTTGGGGTAGCGGTCGGCCCAAAAGTCGATCAGCTCTTGGGCGCGGCTGAGGGACGTTCTGAGCGTACCAGACAGGCCAAGCGATCCTGAGCCGTAGATGATGCCAAAGGACACGCCCTTGGCCTGTGACCGGATCTCATAACCCTCCGGTGTCTTCTTGTCGATCGTGTGCCCAGCCATGTATGACCCGACCTCGCTGTGCAGATCGCCGTGCACGCAGTCGTAGAGCAGCTGGTCATCCTCAGCCAGCAGCGCCAGCACCTTGAGCTCGATGCCGCTGTAGTCCAGCGACACCAGCCGCTTCTTGGGCGGCGCGATGAACGACAAGCGCACGCTGGTGAAGTCACCCAGCAGCTCGCGATCGCGTGGGAACTGCTGCGCGTTCGGCGAGCTCGAGCTGAACCGCCCGGTCACAGCGCGGGCGATGTTGTAGCTGGGGTGCAGCCTGCCGTCGCTGGCGTTCTGCGCCATGTTGATCAGCTTGTTTCCGAAGTTCGACAGGTACTGGTTGATGGTCGTCAGGTCGGCGATGTTGAACAGCACCTCGGCAAGCGGTCCCTCGCCACCGGCCAGCGCTGCCATCTCCTTGAGCGTGGCGGTCTTGATCTCGAGCTGACCGGCTTTCTCGGTGCGAGGCCAGTGGGCAAGGTACTCGTCAGGCAGGATCTGGCCGAAATAGTCGCTCCACTGCTTGCGTGACTGCAGGTTCGCGACCTCTTTCTCGCTGACCAGCTCGCGGATCGCGGCCTCGTACACCACCTTCTTGCTCTCCCACAGTGCCACCAGCTCGCGGTGCCGCGCCTGATCCAGCAGCAGGCCTGTCTCGCGCATCTCGTGGACCGGGACGATCAGGTCGTCGAACATGGCCTGTGCCTGCCGCGCAGCCGGGTGCTCGTCGAGCTCGGCCTGCCAGTGCTGCCACAGCTGCCACGTCCACAGTGCGTCGTCTGCGGCGTATTTGAGCTGCTCTGTGCTCAGCTCGGGCGCGCCCCAGTTCGAGATCTGCTGGTTTTTGGGCATCTCGTACTTGAGATCTGCCTTGAGCATCAGAGCCAGCGACATCTGATCGCCGCCCATCCGGGCGCGTCTGGCGTGCGCCACCTCGATGACCTTGACGTCAGGCGCGTCGGCGGCGTCGAACCACTGGTACTCGAACCCGGCGTTGAAGGCGATCCATGTGCCGTCCTCGAACCACTCGGCATAGGGTGCGAACGAGCCGCCCTCGAGCGCCCAAAAGTCGATGACCGCCCAGACATCGTCGTTGCAGATCTGGGCCAGCCTGACCTCGCTCTCCGCAGGGCGCAGGCCGGTGGTCTCGAAGTCGAGCGCGGCGTGGTCAGTGCCGATCCGGTCGAGCAGATCGTTCAGCCCGTCCTCGGTCGTGATCATTTGGTATTCCATGTGGGTCTCCCGTGGTGTGGAGAGGCGGGCCCGAAGGCCCGCCCCGTTGGTCAGGTGCGGCGTGCGCGGCGTGTGCGAGCAGGCTTGGCCTCTTCTGGCTCGGGCTCTGGCTCGGGCTCTGGCTCGGCCTGCTCTGGCTCGGCCTCACCGCCCAGCATAGCGGCGGCCTCTGCCTCGGTGATCCACTCGTCGATGGCGAACTTCGGCTTGTAATTCCACTCGCCCTTAGCTTGGAACTTTTCGCGATTGAAGTAGAACAGCGGAAAGTTCGGCTCATCGCGGATCGTACGCTGCGCGATCTCATCAAAGAGATCCGACACCGCGTTCTTGCCGCTGACGCTGTTGGTGCTGAACCGGTACTGCACCACCTCGCCCTCTGTCGACATGAAGCCGAATCCCAGCATCGACTGCCAGCCGTCCTGCTGACGAGCATACGGGCCTTTGTCCTCGAGGTCACTTTCCTGGACTGCCAGCTGGGGCTGGTAGATCGACCACTCGTGGCGGGCAACAGGCTTGTTGTCCTTCCAGCAGGTCCAGCCACGGAAGGCAGAGCGGGGCTCCATCAGGAACAGCTCTTCCTGATCAAGGTCGTCACGGTCGCGCCCATACGTGAGGGCCCCGGTCTTACCAGAGAACGAGACAAACTCGACGCCCGTGCTGCCAGATCCAGCGCTTTCTTCCGCACTGGTGGCAGACAGCGCCTGCGCCATCGCGTTCTTGTCGAGGGTGGGGAGGTTGCCGCCTTTGGCGTAGGCTGCGAGAGATGTAGACATGGTAGTCTCCTATTCAGGGTTCAGGTTCAGTTTACTCTACGGTCAGCCGCTCGGTTGGCTTGCCCGTACTCATGAAGGGCGAGAGGTCGATCCCCGCCTTCTCCATCTGCTTCCAGTCGTACGAGCGGCGCCCGGCGACCGATGTCATTGCGACGTTGTGGTTACCCACGATCAGCTGTTTGGCGTTGCGCGCCTTCAGCTCGGTCTTGATGTCTTCTGCGGCGGCGTCCTTGCGGGCCTTCGCTTCCTGCTCCTCGCCCTTGGCAAGGACGTAGGTCTGCACCGCACCGTCGAGACCAGATCCACGGTTGCCCCGGGTGACCGTGGCTTCGCCCTCGATCTCGATGCCGCACTGCTCTGCAAAGGGGCAGCCGCCGTACTTCTTGCACTGACCGTCGCGCTTGCCTTCGCGGTCGAGGCGGTCTGCGCCCTTGGCATTCAACATCTTCTTGGCGCGCGGTGCCAGCCGGTCGAGGATGTCACGGTCACGCGGCACGTCGAACTCGAGGATGTCGTTGTAGTTTGAGGCGTCCATATAAACCAGCTTGCCAGCCACCGGCTGCGGGAACTCATCGCCCTGCAGATGCGCCAGCTCCATGCCGACCTGCAGCTGCGTGATGTGATCCGCTTTTGGCAAATAGTTGCGGTTGGTGCGCGGGTCGATCGTCTTGAACTCCATGCCGATCCAGCCTTGGTCGGTCGACATGTAGCCGTCAGGCGTCCCGCTGATGCGGTGCTCTTCGCTGAAGATCGAGACCTGATCGTCGCCGCAGTACGCCAGCTCAGCGCCCGACGCCAGCAGGCAGTCGACGAGGTAAAGCTCGCCCTGTTTGCCCCGGCGGGCAAAGCCCCAGTCCTGCTCGACAGGCGGCAGCTTGCGCTCGAACCACTGCTTGCGGATGCAGCTGTCAGCGGTCGAGGCGTTCATGTACTTCGAGCGATCGATGCCGAAGCCCTCGTCGTCGTCCAGCGCCTGCGCGCCGTGCAATACCAGATCCTTGATCATGCCTCGTACTCCTCTACTGCGCGCATGGCGTACTCGGCCAGCGCATTAGTGGCACGCTCGTACCGGGCGTAGAGGTCGCCGTAGTCTGCGGTTGCGTCCATGCTGCGGTGCACCGCATCCTCGCGCTGCTTCTCCATGCGGTTTAGCATCCGAACACACGACCACAGCACCTCGGACGCGGGGTCCGTATGGCAGGTAGGCGTGCCGCTTGCGCGAAACGATGGGTAGAGCTCGATCATCCTGTCGAATGCCTCAGGCCCGATGATGTCGGTGATGGTGGGTGCAGGCCGGGGGGCTTGCAAGTTGTCGATCTCGGCGCGGAGCTTGGCGTTCTGCGCCTCGAGATCCTCGCATTTCAGTTCGTAGTTCATTGTGTTGCCTCCTGATGGGCTGTTGCAGTTGCGGTGTGGGCGCGGCGCTTGGCCATCGAAATGGTCGTGACCGCCTTGGATAATTTGTTGTCAACGTACAGGGTGTCGACGTGGACGGGCTTGCCCTGACCCATGCGGTGCAGGCGGGCGTAGAACTGGTCCATCACGCTGGGCGACCAATCCTCCTCGACAACCACAATGCAGTTGCCGCCCTTCTGCAGGTTGAGGCTGACGCCCATCGCTCCGATCTGGCCGACCAACACGTCAAGCTCACCCTCGTTGAACTGGCGCTGCAGCTCGGTCTTGTGGGCGGCAGAGGTCCGCCCGTCGAGCTTGGCAACGCGCAGCTTCTTGACGTGCAGCAGATCCGCCAGTGTGTCGATGACCTCCCGGTGCCACGCGCCAACAAGGATCGCACCTTGCTCTGCGTCCGCGCGCTGCCAGATGAAGTCGGCTGCGGCAGGCACCATCGACACGCCCATCTCACGGCGCATGGTGGCGAGGTTCTCGTCGTTCTGGGCGATGGCCTGCTCGATCTGGGACATAGTCATCTTCTCGATCGCACGATTTATCGCGCCGAGACCCGACACTTCGACCGCCAGCCGGGTATGTGTAAGGGAGGGCATGCTCTCCCACACGTCGTCCAGCGTGCGGCGGGTCGCGCAGCTGGCGAGCATCGCTCCAAGCTCGTCCAGATTACGCGACCCGACTGTCATTTTCACCGGGAAGCGCGCGCCGGGGAACTTGCGTTCCTGCACGATGCAGTAGCGCAGGTTGAAGCGGTCGATGTTGAGCGCGCCGATCTTTTTCTTGATCTGGTCTGGCGCTGCCCGGAACATAAACGGGATCAGGTCGTCGGCCCATCGGGTCATGGGCGAGCCGGTCAGGAACCAGCTGTGCTGGAATGCTTCGACCAGACCACCCCTGCCCAAGATCGCCTTGGTGCGCTTGGCCTTGGTGCTCTTCAGCGCGTGGCTCTCGTCGCAAATCAACGCGGAGCGCATGCCGTTCAGCGGCGCGCGTGCCCACGCCATCAGCTCGTGCTGGCGCTTGGTTGCGATCTCGTACGAGCAGATCAGGATCTCGACCTCGGGATCGCGATCAATCGGTGTCGACCCCTTCGACAGGATCTGGACCGTTGCGCCGGTCCAGTTGGCAGCCTCCTGCGCCCACATGCGGAGCGAGATAGGCGGGCCGATGATCACGGCGCGGAGCACCTCGGCCTCGATCAGCGCCTCGAGCGCGGTGACCGTCTTGCCGGTGCCCATGCCGTTAAAGCATCCGGCGATCCGGCGTGACGCCAAAAACTTGGCGTCCTCGATTTGGTGGGGTAGCAGTTCCATGTGGTGTCCGTTCAAGTTCAGGTTCAAGTTCAGGGGTGCAGGATACGCTGCTGACCAAGCGCCAGTCAAGGGGGTTGGGTCAGCTTTCGTACCTCACTTTTGTGGTGTTGACTCTGCATGTGCGTCGCGCACCACTTCCGTGATGTATTCGGCCACTGATGCGCAGCGGATTTTGTCCGCCTCAACCGCCAGCCAGTCCAGCTGGTCCGGTGTTAGCCCAAGCAGGATGTCGCTCATAAACCCCAACTTAATCTTACGGTTGGCAAACAGGTATTTTACCTGCTGTCGCGGTGATGCTTTGACCTTGCGCGGCGGGACCATGCCCGCCTTGCGCGCATCGAAGACAGCCCGGACGACCTTGGTATACCCGAAGCCGGTGGCTAGTTGTATCGCAGCGTGGCTGTGACCTGCCATGTGCAGCTCAGCAACGCGTCTCGTGTCATCACCCATCATGGCCGTGCAACCGGACGCAGGAAAGGGATGCCTGTATCGCGGCAGTATGCGTCCACCTGTTGGCCCCAAAGCGCCTCCAATGCTTCGACCATCGCAGGCATCTGGTCGCACACTGCAACCGTTTTGCCCGTGATGTGGCCGATCTCCATCGAGCCAATGGCGAAAATGATAATGTATAGTGATGTCATGGTTTTTGTCCTTTCTTTTCGCTCATATACGCGTCGAATTCGATGGCGTAGTCGTCGGTGATCTGGATGATGGTGTTGTATTTCATGGCGTGGTCTCCTGTGGTGTGTTTAGTAGATATAAGATGCTGATCAGCAGCTGACAAGGGGGCCAGTGAAAAAATTTGCTGGATTGACCGCAGTGGCGCTGGGCATCTATGCTGGGGGTCCAAGAAAAAAGGCCCCACCGTGTGAGCGGCGGGGCCAGTTCAGGGAGGTCCATGGCGTGAGCACTCCCGGCAGTACCGAGCACTGCCACCATATCTCGCGCCTGTGCCTTCCGTCAACACCAGATGGAGTGGAAAATGAATGAAATGAAACAAGCCGCGGTGCAGCTGGCAAAGGGTGGATTTTGGATTTTTCCGTGCCGCGCAGGCACAAAGATCCCTGCGATCACGGGCTACCTTGGCTCGCGCATGACCGTCGAAGAGGTCGAAAAGTGGTGGGACAAGAACCCAACCGACAACATCGCCATGAACCCAGAGGCCAATGGTTTCGTCGTTTTGGACCTCGATCTCTACAAGGCTGGATGCAACTGGGACAAGGATCGGGTGCCGACCATGATGGTTCGCTCCGCGTCTGGTGGTGAGCATCACTACTTCGAGGACGCGGACGAGCGGTTTCCGGGCAGGTTCAACGGCTACAATGGCGTCGACATCAAGCACAGGGGCGTTGTGGTGCTGCCGCCGTCTAGGTTCGAGCACGGGGTCTATGAGTGGGCCAACAATCTAGGAGCAGCGGAGCTGCCAGAATGGATGCCGACACGGGTCGCGGTGCAGATCAATGAGATGGCAGCAGGTCTGCTGTCTGCCAGCAGAGGGGCAGATGTCGAGCGCCTGATCGAGGTGGTGATGCAGGCCGACAACACGATCCAAGACCGCGACGCATGGGTGGCGATCGGGCACGGGCTGCACTTCGAGGCGCACGGCACACCATACGAGGACGCAGCACGCGATGCATGGATCGGGTGGTGCCGCCGCTGGGATGGCAGCGATGACGCCGACACGCTCGAGGTCGAGGCCATAAAGATGTGGGATCACGCGGCGGCACCGGAAGAGGTGCTCGCCAGCGGGCGCAAGCCGATGCGCGGTGGCACGGTCATGCATTACCTGCGCCCCAAGCCGCCAGAGCTGCCGCCGGTGGATCTGAACGATGGGGAGTACGTCACGATCGACGGCAACCAGCTGCTGCAGACAGAGCTCCCAGACATCGACTGGTTGGTGGACGACATGATCCCGGCGGGAGATCTGATCTCCATCGCAGGGCCCAGTGGCGTGGGCAAGACCCGCTACATCGCGTTGCTGATCGCCTGCCTGCTAACAGGGCGCACCGACCTGATGGGCCTGCCCGCAGCCAACAAGCCGATCTCGACTCTGTACTTTGCCAACGAGGAGAAGGGTGAGGATCTGCAGCGCAGGATCAAGGCGGCGATGCACGCCAATGGTCTGGTCGGTGGGCGCAGGTCATGGGTCAGGGGCAAGGATGCAGGCCGCATCCGTTTCCTGACGCAGGATCAGGGCATGCTGGTGCCCAACCTCGAGCTGCTGGATCAGATCGTGGACAAGGTGAAGCGCGACGACATCGAGCTGGTGATATTTGACCCGTTCAACACGCTGGGCGGCGAGGAAGAGAACAGCGCAGCCTCGGTCGATCAGATCATCTCGTGCTTCCAGTACATCGCGCAGCACACAGGCGCTGCCGTCATGTTCATCCACCACACCCCCAAGGATCGCAGCGAGGCGCCGGACGCGCTGAGCGGCGACAGCAACGCATGGCGTGGCAGCGGGGCGATATTCTCGGCGCTGGATGAGGGATTCACAATGTTCCCCCTTCTGCCGTCGTCGTGCCGGGTAGGCAGGGCCGCCAAGGACAACCGGCGCACGCTCTTCCAGATGCAGCGCGACGGGCAGCTGGACCGGTACATCGTGACTGAGCACGCCAAGCAGCGCGAGGGCCAGACCCTGCCTGCCACGGCATACAAGTTCGTGTCGCACCCAGTAAAGCTCGGTGGCAAGCCGATCGGCGCGCTGCAGTGGGTGCCGCTGATGGATGCGGAAGGCGAGATGGAGGACGCGCTGAGCGGCGTCACGGCGCTGGCTGATGCTGGGCAGCGGGTGGCGTGGGCCAGCGCTCTGGTGTCGATGCTGGGCGAGGGGGAGCATTTTGTGACGCTGACCTCCATCGATCAGTTCTTCCGTGACAACCACGTCGAGCACTGGGACCACGACGGCAAGGACAAGATCCTGCGCAGCCGTGGGAGAGGTGCAAAGCTGCTCGAGGTGCTGGCGTCGCAGACCCGTGCGGTGAACCATTTCGTGGCGCTCGATTGGGGTGAAAAGCGGTCGCCGACGAAGCGGCTGAAGATCTTGATTAGGGTCAGCAGCTGAGGTGCAAGGTGCAAGAGGTGCATGCACCTCGTTCTAATGAAAGGTAATGAAATCAATGGCTTACATACGTTTAGGTTTTGCACCTCTGCACCTAAATAACCCAATAAAATCAATGGGTTATTTAGGTGCATACACTGCCCCCCTAAAGGGGGGCCCTATGGTTTGCACCTCGGGCCCATTTAGGGGCGGCTTGCAGGGGCTCCAGCCAACCAGATTTGTAGGTCAAAAAATACAAAGACCTCGGTCGATATCTGAGGGAGAAATTTCAGATCGACCGAGGCCTTCGGAGCTGTTAGGCTCTGCCCACACCACATGAGCAAGGACACAGTAGCATGAGCAGCATTCGTATTCTAGGGGTAGATCCCGGTCAGACCGGCGGTCTGGCGATCCTGCACGGCGGTCGGCTGGTCAAGGGTACGCGGATGCCGGTGGTGGAGCTGCGCGGCAAGAAGCAGGTTGATGCCCGGGCTGTCGTCGATTGGTGGAGCGATTGCTTGGTGCCGTTTGATGTGGCGGTGATCGAGGCTGTGCACGCGATGCCGAAGCAGGGCGTCAGCTCAAGCTTTCAGTTCGGTCGGATGCTGGGCGGCATCGAGAGCTTGGTGTTCAGCGTCGGCAAGCCGGTGCACTACGTCACGCCTGCAGCGTGGAAGAAAGCGATGGGCCTGAGCAGCGACAAGCAGGCCAGCATCGACGCAGCCAAGATCATGTTTGGCGCATCTGCAGACGCTCTGCTCAAATACAAGGCCGACGATGGGGTTGCCGAAGCCGCCCTGATTGCGGCATACTGGGCCAAACTGTAAACAGGAGATCAGCTGTAGATGGCTGCGAAAAAAGGCACGATGCCGCCGAACGCCGGGCAAGGCCGCCGAAGAGGCTCCAAGAATAAGACCACGGTCTTGCTCAAGGAAGCTATCGAGGAGAGCTTCGCCAACGTCGGCGGCGCGGAATACCTCACGCAGATGGCGCAGCTCGAGCCGCGAGCCTATCTTGCGTTGCTGGCCAAGATCCTGCCTGCCAAGATCGAAGCAGACATCAACGTGTTTCAAGGCGCAGCGCTGGTCGAGCGGCTGCAGCAAGGCAGGGCGCTGGCCTCACATGCGCTGGAGGACGCCGATGACGAACACCGCGTACACTAGCCAGCCGCACAAGTGGGGCCCAGCGCTGCCGGGTCAGGGCAGCGAGCAGATCTGCACCAGCTGTGGGGCGAGAGCATCAACAGCGCCGGAGCAATGCCCGGGGCAGCATGAGGCGTCGATCACCGAGACGGTGCATGACTATGACCCGCTCGCATGACCTCTGGATTGAAGTGCCAGAGATCGATGATGACGTGCTCATGATCGAGACCAACGACGCAGGCGGGCCGCCGGTGCTCTGGCTCGAGCGCAACCACGACCTAGACCCACTGGTCTTCAACTGGGGGACAGGCCGCTACGAGCGCGCCGCCCGTGTGATCATCAGATGACCGACCTTGCCGAAGCCAACAAGCAGATCGCAGACGAGATGGCAGCCTGCTACGCAGACCCGCTGCGGCATGTGCTTGTCAGCTATCCGTGGGGCACTGGGCAGCTCAAGGGCCGCAAGGGCCCGCAGGACTGGCAAAAGGATCTGCTGCTCGAGCTGGCCGGGGAGGTCAAAGCCCGACGTTTCGATGGCATGAGCCCTGTCGCCCCCATCCAGTTCAGCACCGCGTCGGGGCATGGTATCGGCAAGTCGGCGATCGTGGCGTGGCTGATCCGCTGGATCATGGACACCAGGCCGTTCGCCAAGGGCGTGGTCACCGCCAACACCGGCGAGCAGCTGCGCACCAAGACGTGGTCCGAGCTGGCCAAGTGGCACGGCATGGGGCTGACCAAGCATTGGTACGAGCTCAACAGCGGCAGCGGGTCGCTGAACATGTACCACAAGGATTACCGCGAGACGTGGCGCGTCGATGCGTTGACCAGCCGCGAAGAGAACAGCGAGGCGTTTGCGGGCTTGCACGCTGCCAACAGCACGCCGTTCTACATCTTCGACGAGGCCAGCGCCGTGCCTGATCGGATCTACGAGGTGCGAGAGGGCGGTCTGACCGACGGCGAGCCGATGACCTTCGACTTCGGCAACCCGACGCGGAACAGCGGTCGCTTCTACCAGAACATGGCGGGCCGCTTCCGCAACAACTTCATTCGTCGCTTCATCGACAGCCGAGACGTGGAACAGACCAACAAGGAGCTGTTTACCCAATGGGAAAAGGACTACGGCGAGGACAGCGACTTCTTCAAGGTGCGCGTGCGTGGCATGTTCCCGGACGCTGGATCGCTGCAGTTTATCAGCGCTGGCGATGTCGAGAGGTGCATCGATCTCGAGGTGTTCGTCGGTCCCAGTGAGCCACTGGTCATGGGCGTGGACGTCGCCCGGTTCGGCGATGACAGCAGCGTGATCTACCTGCGGCAGGGGCGCGACGCGCAGAGCCAAGGCATTCACGTTTACCAGCAGGTGGACAGCATGACGCTGGCATCCGAGGTGTCGCGCATCGCCAACGAGAAGAACCCCGACGCCATCATGGTCGACGGTGGCGGCGTCGGCGGCCCGGTGGTGGATCGCCTGCGCCAGCTTGGACATGATGTGATCGAGATCAACTTTGGCAGCAAGGCGACGCAGAAGGGTCACGCCAACATGCGCGCCCAGATGTGGGCCAACCTTCGCGAGGCGATCAAGCAGGGCATCCGCCTGCCAGACGACGAGGATCTCAAGACCGACCTGACCGGCGTCGAGTACGGCTACAACCTGCGCAACGAGATCCAGCTCGAGCGCAAAGAGGACATGAAGAAGCGCGGCATGAGCAGCCCTGACATGGCTGACGCGCTGGCGCTGACCTACGCCTTGCCTGTCAGCCAGACCCAGCGGTCGGGGTATAGAGGCGTGGACTACCAACAACCTCAGGGTGATTACGACCCGTTCTGAGGCTGATCTCGACACGCCGCCCGCTGTCGTGTACATTCGCACCATGACAGACGCACTCGTGATCTTTGAGCATAACAACCTGCACCCGTTCGGTGGCCTGTTGAAGCAGGGGTATCGGCACGTCTGGTGCGCCGTCATCGACGACCGCCAGCACTCGTGGGTTGGGCACGACATGCGCCTTGAGGGCCACGTCACGACCGTGCTGTGCGAGCCCGAATACCCGCTTGTGCAGTACCTTAGAGACCAAGGCAAAGAGGTCATCTCGATCAAGCGCAGGGCCACCCGCGCGCCCGGCCCGTTCATTTTGAACAGCTGCGTCGGCTTGACCAAATCCATCTGCGGCATCAGGTCATTGGCATTGACGCCGTGGCAGCTGCGTCAGCACCTCATCAGCATCAAATCAGGAGACATCGTATGTCACGCCTCGCCATCTACCTGACACTGCCCGGCTTTGGTGGCGGCAGTCCGCCCCCTCCGCCGCCTCCCGCGGCACCACCGCCTGCACCGACGATGCAAGACGCTCAGAGCAGCCGCGCCCGGGCCGACGCCAGCCGTCGAGGTCGCATGCAGCAAGGCGTAGGTGGTAGCGTCCGCAACGTCGGCGGATCGCAAGGCCTCGGCATCGGCGATACCCAGCGCGCATTGAAGTCGCTGACGGGGCAGTGATGTCACAGCAAAGAACAAACGCAGCGATCGTGGAGCGGGCGAAGGCGCAGGACACTGCGCCTCCGCCCCCCAAGCCGTCCCTGTCGGCAAAGTAAGGAACCGCCATGGTAGCGCAGACGCCTGAGAACCTGATGAACAGCTCGCTGAAGGGCAAGCGCGGCGCAATCTTCCTGCGGTGGAAGCGTCTCGAGGACGACCGCTCGAGCTGGCGGTCGCACTGGATCGAGATCTCGGATTACCTGATCCCGCGCCGGGGCCGCTACCTGCTCGAAAGCCAGAGCACCAAGGGCCGCAAGCGCAGCACCAAGATCGTCGACAACACCGGCGGGCAGGCGCTTCGCACGCTGTCTGCTGGCATGATGTCCGGCATGACCAGCCCGGCGCGCCCGTGGTTTCGCCTGCAGACACCCAACCCAGATCTGATGGATGCGGCTGGCGTCAAGGACTGGTTGGGGCAGGTCGAGCGTATTCTCCGCACCGTCCTGACCCGCTCAAACTTCTACAACAGCGCGTCAACCATCTACAGCGAGTTGGGCGCGTTTGGCACTGCTGCGCTGTATCGCCGCCGTCACCCCACCGACATCATCTCGTTTCGCGCGTTCACCGCTGGCGAATACGTCATCGCCGAGGACGAGTTTGGCCGGGCGAACACGCTTGGTCGGGAGTTCACGATGAGCGTGTCTCAGGTCGTCGAGCAGTTCGTCATCCAGCGCGATGGTAGCGAAGACTGGTCCAACGTATCAAAGGCAGTCAAGCGCCTGTGGGATCAGAAGAACTACGACGAGCGCATCGAGATCATTCACATGATCCAGCCGCGTCGTATGGAAGACCGCGACCTGTCGCGCCCGCTGGACCCAAAGAACAAGGCGTTCATGGACGTCTACATGGAGAAGGGCTCAGACGGCGACAAGCTGCTGCAAGAGGGTGGATTCGACACCTTCCCGGCCTATTGCCCACGCTGGGATGTGCTGGGCGGTGACGTCTACGGCGTCAGCCCGGGGATGGAGCAGCTCGGCGACATCAAGCAGCTGCAGCATGAGCAGAAGCGCAAGGCGCAGGCGATCGACAAGATGGTCAACCCGCCCATGGTCGGCAGCATGTCGCTGAAGGGCAAGCCGTCAACCGTGCTGCCGGGCGGCACGACTTACGTCGATCCGCAGCAGGGGACGCAGGGCTTCCAGCCAGCGTACACCGTGCAGCCTCGGATCAACGAGCTGATGATGGACATTCAGGAAGTGCAGAGCCGCATCCAACGCGGTTTCTATGCTGACTTGTTTGCCATGATGATCAACAGCGATCGCCGCATGATGACCGCAACCGAGGTCGCTGAACGCCACGAGGAGAAGCTGGTGCTGCTGGGCCCGGTGCTGCAGCGCCTGAACACTGAGTTCCTCGACCCGCTGATCGAGGACGTCTTCACGTTCGCGCTCGAGGCAGGCATTCTGCCACCGCCGCCGCCCGCGCTCGAGGGCGTAGACCTTGACGTCAAGTACATCTCGCTGTTGGCGCAGGCGCAGGAGGCGGTTGCCGCGTCTTCCATCGAGCGCACGTTCTCGTTCGCTGGCAACCTAAGCGCCGTGTTCCCGGACATCATCGACAACTTGAACGCCGACGAGGCTATTCGCAGCTACGGCGAGATCCTCGGCACCAGCCCAGACATCATGCGCGATGCCGATGAGGTGGCCGCCCTTCGTCAGCAGCGGGCCGAGGCGCAGCAGGCAGAACAGCAGATGATGCAGCTGCAACAGGGTGCGCAGGCAGCTAAGGTGCTGTCTGAAGCTGACACGCAGAACCCTAACGCACTGACCGCTCTTCTGCAGGGGGGCCAGCAAACCGTATGACATACAACGCATCAGATCCGGCACAGGTCGCCAGAGCGGAAAAGGAGGAGGCGGATCGCCAGCGCGATCTGGACTACATCCTGAAAGAGCCGCGTGGGCGCCGCTTCCTGTACGACTTGATCTATGGTACATGTCATGTAGGCAGGCTCAGTCACATCCCCGGCGACAGTGACAGCAGTGCTTTTAACGAAGGAGGTCGAGCCGTAGGTGAGGTGCTGCTTGAGCAAATCCGCACACAGGCAAAGGCCAAGTTCATGCTGATGCTCGAAGAGAACCACTTCGGCGAATAGGAAGAGAGGACGAGACGATGACTGAAGAGACCACAGGCGATCTACTCGCTGACACCACAGAAACAACCGAAGCCACGGCAGCTGACACCACCGCTGCCGATGCTTCCGCGCCTGCTGATGCAGGCGTTACGGATGCCGCCGATCTGCTGTCGGATGACGAGAGCGGTGGAAGTGAGGGTGTACCAGATGCGTACGCCTTCGAGCCGCCCGAGGGCCTCGATCTTGATGACGAGACCAAGGGCAGGATTGATGCGTTTGCCGACACGGCACGCGATATGGGGCTGACACAAGATCAGTATCAGGCCCTGATCGAGTACGACATCAATCGCGCGCAGCAGCTTAACGATGTGGCTGTTGAGAGCTGGGACCGTCAGGTAGACGGCTGGCGGCAGAGTGCCAAGGCTGACAAGGAGATCGGTGGCGAGAAGTTCGCCGAGAACCTCAAGGTTGCGGAAAACGCCCTCAAGCAGTTCGGCGACCCCGATCTGCGGGCGTTGTTCAAGTCGCCCAGCCCAGAAAACCCGGGCGGCCTTGCGGTCGGCAATCACCCCGCGATGCTGCGCTTCCTGAACCGCGTGGGCAAAGCAATCGCTGATCCAGCCTTGCTGCAGGGCGACGCCGCCCCGCAGACGGAAGGGACACTGAAGCGAATGTATCCGTCCATGTTTGACAAATCGGCGTAACCAAAGGAGGGCCCACAATGGCCACACTTAGCGTCAAGAACCCAACCCTCGCAGATCTCGCGAAGGTCACTGATCCCGACGGCACCATTGCGGATGTCATCGAGATCCTAAACGAGACCAACGAAATCCTTGCGGACATGACTTGGCTTGAAGGCAACCTGACTACCGGGCACCGGTCGTCTATCCGTTCGGGTCTCCCGACCCCAACTTGGCGTAAGCTCTACGGTGGCGTTCAGCCGACCAAGAGCCGTGCGGTCCAAGTGACGGACACCTGCGGCATGCTGGAAGATTACGCGGAGGTCGACAAGGCCCTCGTGGATATGGCGGGTGATCCTGCTGCCTTCCGTCTGCAGGAAGATCGCCCCCATATTGAGGGCATGAACCAAGAGATCGCGGACACCCTCTTCTATGGCGACGAAGCAACCGCCCCAGAAGAGTTCACCGGCTTCGCTCCACGCTACAATGATCTGTCGGCTGAGAACGGCGACAACATCATCGAGGGTGGCGGAACCGGATCGGACAACGCCTCGATCTGGCTCATCTGCTGGTCTCCCAACACCTGCCATGGCATCGTGCCAAAGGGCTCGGCGGCGGGCTTGAAGCAGCGTGACCTCGGTGAGGTGACGATTGAAGATGCGGACGGCAACAAGGGCCGCATGCAGGCGTATCGTACGCACTATCGCTGGGACGCGGGCCTCTCGGTTCGTGACTGGCGCTATGTCGTGCGCATCGCCAACATCGATCGCTCGCTGCTGACGGCAGACCTCACCACCGGTGCGGATCTGAACGACCTGATGCACCGTGCACTGACGGAGATCCCGAACGCATCGTTCGGGCGCTGCGCTTGGTACATGGATAAGCAGATGCTTGCGTTCCTGCGCCGTCAGACGTCCGAGAAGGTCTCGAACTCGACCCTCACCATGGAAATGGTTGGCGGTACGATGCAGACCTCGTGGGGTGGCTATCCGATCCGTCGGGTTGACGCTCTGTCCATCAACGAAGCTCGCGTTGTGTGAGCCTGAGAAAGGAGATCAACCATGATCCTCGATAGCCTACTCGAGTTCGCCGATGCGACCAGCGTTGCAGCAGCTGCTGGCACCGCGCTCATCGGCGACGTCATTGACCTGCAGGAAGCCCGGGACATCGGCAGCGGTGAACCGATCTACCTCGTCATCCAGTGCGACACTGCGATCATCACCGGCGGCGCTGCCGGTACGGTGAAGTTCCGGCTCGTATCGGATGCGCAGGCCGCCATTGCCACTGACGGCTCAGCGACGGTGCATTACGACACCGACCCGCTCGTCACCGGCGCAGCAGGCACAGGCCTGACTGCTGATGGTGCCATGATCACAGCGATCGCATTGCCAATGGAAGGTGCAGTCTACGAGCAGTACCTCGGCATTCTGTGCATCACCACTACGACCACGACCACGGCAGGGGCAATCAATGCGTTCCTGACCAAGGACGTGACGAAGTGGAAAGCCTACCCCGACAACCAGAACTGATAACACGGGCGGGCCCTCGGGCCCGCCTGCCATCCTTTGGAAGAGGAACAACCAATGCCTATCAACGTACGCTTCGACAAAGTCGGCTTCTACCACCCCGCATTTGGCCGCATGGGCCGCGGCAAGAACGCCAGCCGCGTCTATTCTTTGCCCGACTTCTTTGCTGACAACGGCAAGCTGCCTGCGTCTGCCGAGATCATTGAGGACAAAGCCCAGCTCGCCGCCATCCTCGAGGAAGAAGAGCAGACCAAACCAATCAAGCCAAAGGTGGTGGACGAGGAGCAGCTCAAGCGAGCGCAAGCCCCGGCGCCGGTCATCGACGGCAACCGCAGGCCACCAGTGCGCTCGCGCCGCAAGCCTAGCTCTGAGGAGTAGACCATGGCATCCGAAGTCGAAATCGCGCGCCTTGCGCTTCAGAACATTGGTGATCGTTATGACATCACCTCACTGAACGACCAGACACCGGAGGCCGAGCAGGTCAATCTGGTGTTCGGGCATGTGCGCGATATGGTACTTCGGGATCACCCATGGAAGTTCGCCCGTAAATACGCAACCCCCGCCAATCTGGTGGGGGACGCCCCCGGGAATTGGGAGTACATGTACACCTACCCGAGCGACGCCTTGCGCATCATCCGTGTTGTAAACCCGCTGGGTGACGACCAGCCACCTATCCGGTACGAGACTGCGCGCAACAAGGACGACGTACACGTCATCCTAACCAACCAGCTCGACCCGACCATCGAGTACACCAAGCGGGAGCCCGACCCGCAACGATACGACCCGCAGTTTGTCACTGCGCTTGCCTACCGCCTTGCCCAGTACATCGCGATGCCCCTGACCGGAGACCGGCAGATCATGTCTGACATGAAGTCTTTGGCCGACATCGAGATTGCTAAGGCCCAAGCCACAGACGCCAACGAAGGGTTTGAGGCACCCCAGCCTGCGGAGGCGGGGTGGATCTCTGCGAGGTATTAAAGAATGGCGAAGCTCACGCAACCTAGCTTTGCAGGCGGTGAAGTATCCCCGGCAGTCGCTGCAAGGGTTGATCTATCAAAGCGCGCTGTTGGCGCAGAGCGTGCCGAGAACTTTATCTCCGAGGTAACCGGCGGGATGAAGAGTCGGCCCGGGCTGCAGTTTATCGCTGAGGCCAAGACCACTGGCACAGTCCGCCTGATCCCCTTCGAGTTCAACACCGAGCAGACCTATATCCTCGAGCTCGGCGATCAGTACATGCGGTTCTACACCTATGCTGGCCAGATCCTGAACGGGGGTGTCCCTTATGAGATCGTGACCCCCTACGCTGCCGCCAACTTATTTGAAATTGAGTTCGCCCAGAGTGGCGATGTTATGACTATCGTCCACCCTAATTACGCCCCTCGCGAGCTGGTGCGCATCACAAACACCAACTGGACCCTGACAGAGATCGAGTTCTCCCCAAGCCAAGAGCCGCCGACTGCCCTGTCAATCACAAACAATTACCTGCAGAGCGGGTCGATCTCTGACGTAACCCAAGCCAACCCAGCAATCGTCACCTCCACTGGGCACGGGCTGTCCACGGGGGCCGAAGTGCTGATCACGGGCATTGTCGGGATGACTGAGCTCAATGGTAACACTTACCGCATCACGGCGATCGACGGGAATACGTTTCGCCTCGAGGGCGTCGACAGCTCGGGCTACTCTAGCTACAACAGCGGCGGCACATGGGTAGTCGACGGCGACACGCTCAAGTACAAGGTGACCGCCAATAACCGCGCCACGTTTGAAGAGAGCCTATCCGCCCTCAGCGCAGTCGGCATCACGATCACTGGCGCCACCGCAACCAGCCCTGTCGTGATAACCACGTCGAGCGAGCACGAGTTGACGTACGGGGACGAGATCTACATCAGCGGCGTGGTGGGCATGACTGAGCTCAACGACCGCAGGTTTCTTGTTTTAGGTTCCCCCACCCCGACGACGTTTGAGCTGATGAGCACTGGCCGCGCGGTTATCGACGGCACTGACTACGGCGCCTATACCTCGGGCGGGTCAGTGCTTACGGCTTTTGTAAAGACCCAAGCGACCGCGCTTGCGTGGGACAACACCGTCTCTTGGGTGCCCGCGGCAGACGCCGACACCTACAACATCTATCGAGCGGACGACAACGGGCTGTACGGGTTCATCGGCAGAGTTGACATTGACGAGTTTCATGACGCCTTTGTCGAGGCAGACACTGGCGACACCGCGCCATTGGCTGCCAACCCCTTTGAGGAAGGCCCCGGCTATTGGCCATCGACCACGGGCTTCTTTCAGCAGCGCCAGATTTACGCCAACTCGAACGTGTTCCCAAATCGGTTCTGGGCGACACAGACCGGGGTGTTCTACAACTTTGCTACGTCCACCCCATTGCGAGACGACGATGCCATTATCGGGACACTATCCGCACGGCGGATCAACGAGATCAGGCACATCATCCCATTGAGCGATCTGGTGTTCTTGACCACGGGGGCCGAGTACCGGGTCAAAGGCGCGGCTGACGCCGCGTTCACCCCGTCCACGATAAACATCAAGCCGCAGAGCTATTACGGGTCTACTTCGTTGCGCCCGATTGTCGCTGGGGATGTGGCGCTTTACATGGCCCCGGGCAACTTTATTCGTGAGCTGTCCTACGAGTTCGCGACCGACAAGTTTACTGGCCGCGACATCACTGTCTTAGCGCGTCACCTGCTTGACCGCGCACATATCGTCGACTGGGATTTCGCGCCCTCTCCATACGACATCATCTGGTTTATTCGCGGCGACGGGAGCGCCCTGAGCCTGACGTACCAGAACGAGCAGGAGGTCTTTGCGTGGACACGGGCGTCGACCCGCGGGCTATTTAAGAGCGTAGCGGTTGTCCGAGAAGACGACAAAGACGTGCCGTATTTTGCTGTGTCCCGCGTCATCAACGGCGTCACCAAGACCTTCATCGAGCGGCTGGACACAGGGGACTTCGAAGATCTGCAGGACGCCTTTTGTGTGGACTGCGGGCTGAGCTTAGACGCACCGATCACGATCACGCACATGACGTCTAGCAATCCGGTGGTGGTCACTGCGCCCAGCCACGGGCTGAGCGCCGGGGCTATTGTCGACATATCTGGCGTGCTCGAGGTCACCTCGAGTGGGACCACGCGCAAGGCGCTGTCTTCCGTTTACAACGGCACAGGATTTACGGTTGCCAACCCCACTGCAGATACCTTTGAGATCTACAGGCAGGGGACGCCGTACACGGGCTCGAGCTTCGCCGTTTACTCTTCCGGCGGCGCGGCGAGAGAGGCGGTCACCACTTTGTCCGGGCTCGCTCATCTTGAGGGAGAAGAGGTGGTGGCCGCCGCCAACGGGCGCGTCGAGCGGGGGCTGGTTGTCACCGACGGGTCGGTGACCCTCAGCGCGCCAGCCAGCCGGGTCCACATCGGCTTGCCGTACACCTGCCAACTGATCACGCTGCCGCTGTCCACCTACGGTGCCCGCAACACGATCGACAACCGGGCGCTTAACTACAGCCGCCTAGCGGTCGAGGTTGAGCGCAGCCGTGGCATGTGGACTGGACCGTCAGAGGACCAGCTCCGAGAGGTGGCCTTTGCTCAACCCCGTGCGGAAAACACGCCTTTGCAGATGGTCACCGAGAGCATCGACGTGACGGTAAAAAGTGGTTGGGGCAAGAAAAAGCAGGTGGTGATCGAGCAGCGCGACCCGCTGCCTCTGACCATCTTGTCTGTCACGCCTGACGCTATTGTCGGTGGCAACTGATGATCCGTGACCTCCGCCCAGCCGACCTGCCGCAGCTGCTAGAGCTGGCGCGCGAGATGCACCGCACTGGCGTCTATGCCGCCTACCCCATGGACGAGGCCCGCGTGGAGTTCATCCTGACGCGGCTGATCGAGGTGCCAGAAGTGCTGTCGATTGGCTACGCGACCAAGGGCGAGCTGGTGGGCGCGTTCGTCGGCGAAGTGGTGCAGGATCTGTGGATCGATGTGCAAGTCGCCGTCGATCACGCCTTCTACGTTCGCGAAGCAGATCGGGGGTCACGCGCTGGCGTTATGCTGCTGCGTGCGTTTGAAAAGTGGGCACACGAGAATGCCGCTGACGTTCTGCGTCCCGTCGTGTATGCTGGCGTCGACAACCAGACTGTCAGCAACGTATTGCAGCGCATGGGTTACGAGACCGCAGGCACTGTGCATAAGAAGGAAGCCGCATAATGTGTATTACCTTGGCGACCGCAGCGGTCTTGGCGTCTACCGCGGTTGCAACAGTCAGCGCCGTGCAGCAGGCCAATGCTCAAAAGGCGCAGGCAGAATACAGCTCCGCCGTCGCGCGCAATAATTCGATCATCTCTGCCCAGAATGAAGCCGACATCATCCAACGAGGTGAGGTCGCTCGCGACATCCAGCGCAGTCGGGTCAACCAGACCATCGGTGCGGCCCGCGCGGCGATCGCGGGTGGCGGCCTTTTGCTAGAGGGCGGTGGGGAGACCACGGCGGGCGCGCTGATGGGCGACCTGCAGACCGCGGGGCAATTTGATATTATGACGTTGAAAGGCAACATTGACCGAGAGGCGCGCAGAGCAAGCATCGAGGGCGGGCAATTCCGGGCTCAGGCAGGGCTCTTTGATCTTCAGGCCTCCTCGATCAACCCAATGCTTGCTGGCGCAGCTGCGGGGCTCTCGCAGGCAAGCTCCATATTTAATACGCTCCCCTCGGATAGCCCGGTGTTTGGGGGCTCTAGCCGATCCCGTGGCCGCTCCCCGGATCTTCTTAGTTAAGGACAGCAGCGCATGGTTATCCGCATCCCCACCCCCGAGATTCAAGGCGCACAGCAACTGGGCGGCATGCAGGCGCAGGCTGCTGCAACGCCAATTCAGCAACTGCGTTTGCCAGACACGACCTTCAACTCTCGCATGCTACAGCAACTTGGTGAGAGTGGGGTGCAGTTTGCCAATTACTTGCAGGAGCAGCAGGACGAACGTCTGCTGCTGGAGCTGCAGGCAGGCGTTGGGGACTGGGAGCGCAACACTCTTTTTGGCGAAGACGTCACTGGGGCACCCACTGGAAACGGCGGCGCGCTTGCTCTTCAAGAGCGGGACGCCTTCGGTTTAACGCAGCGCATTGAGACTGATTTTGACGAGCACCTGACGCAGTACAACGATAGCCTGAGCAGCTTGTCCCGCAACGGTAGGCAGGCAGCACAAGAGTTTGCCCAGCGCCGACGCGAGGCCCTGCTCGATCAGACCGCCAGATACGAGTTCCAGCAGCGAGAGGCGTACAACAACCGCCTGCGCCGCGAGGCCGAGGCTGCGGCAAAAAAGGCCGCTGCGACCGCTTGGGCGTCCCCAGAAGCCATGGCCGCCGCCGAGGCCCGGCTGGTGTCTGCCACCACCAACCGAGCGGCCTATGACTTTGCTGCCGTGCCTGACGGGGGTGAGCGCCAGCGACTGATCGACGAAGCGGTCGCCACTGAGCTGGAGCAGTTCCAGCGCACTGCCATTATGCGCGCGGTCGGTCAGGGCGAACCCAAGATAGGCCGCGCGCTTTACGATCAGGCCGTCGAGCGCGGCAGCATCACGCTTGCAGAGGATGATCTGCTGACGCGCACCGTGCAGTACGGTGAGCAGATCGACGTCGTCATCAACGGCGCAAGCATGATCTTCCAGCAATACCCAGACGACTTGGCTGGGGCGACGCAGGCCGCACGCAGCATGGGGCTCGACGGGGACACCGAACGGGATCTGGTGGCGGAGATTGAGCGCCGGTTCTCAAGCGCCGCCGCTGTCGATGCGCAGCAACGCGAGCAGACCTTTGACGGCGCACGGCAGGCCGCGCTGAACGGCACGCTGTTTGCGGAGTATGACGCAGGGCAGCTTGCGCAGTTCACCCCGGGTCAACGATCGGATCTTGAAGCGCTTAACGGCGGGTCTCGGGTCATCGGGGACAACGATCTGTACAGAAGCATTCGCCTGCTGTCCGCTGAACAGCTGGCCGATTACGACCTCGCGGCAGTAGTTGGTCGGCTCAACACCAGTCAATGGGAGACGCTGCTCTCAGATCAGCGCTCCGCCCGCAACGCGATGTCCGGCGTCGATGATTACAAATGGCAGGGCATACGCACTGAGCAGAGCACGATTGATACGACCATCACTGCCATGGGCGTTCGCGCCGGTGGAGACGCCAAGGACGCAGACATTGCCGACCGCAACCAGCTGTATCTTTTGATGGAGAGCGAAAAGCAGCGCACACTTGCCGCCGGTGAGGCATGGGACGCGCAGGCTATTGCGCGCTACGCCGACTTCCTTAACACGCCTGTCGTGACGTCTGAGGGCACGATATACGGCGTGAACACGGCTCCTAGATGGCAGGTCTTGCTGGGTCAGGAGGCGGTCGAGTTTGTGCCGGGGGTTCCTTCTGGTAGCATCCCGTTGATCAGGCAGGCCATTGAAGCTCGCGGGTTACAGCCGACGCCAGAACTGATACAACAGGTGTACACGCAGTCCCAAGCGGCAAGTGAATAGGATGAAGCATGGCTGACGAACTGGACTTTTCTGGCGCACTTGATCGTGTTCTGCAGCAGCAGGCCACAGGTGCTCCTGCAGCAGCGCCAGCGATACCGACAACGCCGCTTGCCCCCACCACAAATCTGTTGACTGGTGCAGCCCCTACGCCGTCACCCTTTGCTTCCGCGTTGGATCGAGTGATCCGAGGCGACACTGCGCCCCTTGCGCCCGCGCCATCCGCTGCGCCAACCATGGGGGTTGACGACACGGCCCGCGTTGCGCAGGAAGCTGCGTCAGGTGTGGCTGCGGCAAACGGCCTGCTCAGCGAAGGTGTGCGGCCAGAGGTCGTCGCCGAAATCCGTCGGATGGCTCGGGATCAGGGCATCCCCCTACCGCTCGCCGCGCAGACCTACATCGAACGCTCTCGGGCTGCGCCCAACGATGCGTACCGCGCGCTGCTGCAGCAGAACCCGGGGCTTCGTCGGCTCGCCACGCAAGGTGCCGGGTACGCTGATTTTCGAGACGATGCCGCAGAACTCGCCACAACAGAGCAGGCGTTTACAGAGGCGCAAAAAGAGTGGTCGGTAGGTGCCGTTGCAGGCAGTGTTGAGGCGCTGGGTGATCGGCTGGAGGATACGCTTGTCGGTCGCGCCATCACGCGCGGCACTCTACAAACCATTGCCGCTCTACCCACCCTCGGGGCGTCTCTTGAGCTGGGGGTCGCACTCGATATTGGGTCTACCGAAGAGCAGATCATTGAGCGCCTAGCCGCCCAGTACGGCGGCTGGGCCGCGATGGAGAATTATCCGGCGTCCATGCGCATGTCGGTTTTAGCTGCGGCCCGCCAGCAATACAATCTGGTGCAGGGGCTGACCGAAGAAGATCGATCCGCAGCTCTGCAGCGCGCCGGGGAATACTTCTTCAGCGCCGGTGAACTTGTCGCTCAGGCGGAAGGCTTGGTGCGAAACCCCGGCAGCCAGAGCTTTATTACGAACACCCTAAGTCAAGCCCCCAATACCGTTATTGGGACACTGGATGCGTTCGCGTCTGACCCCGTAAATGGGGGCCTGTTCCTTGCAGAGACCATTCTCGAGAGCGCGCCAAACATTGCCGCGACCATTGTTGTGTCTCGGGTCACGGGGTCTCTGGTGCTCGGTTCTGCCGTTGGCGCGACACTTGGCGGTGGCCGAGAATACGTCCTGTCTACCACGCAATTCTTGGCGGAGCGTGGGTACACGATCAACTCCGTCGAGGATGCTGTCGCCATCCTGCAGAACGCCGATCTCATGCAAGAGGCCGCAGACTTTGGCTTCGCCCGCGCGATGCCCATTGCGATCCTTGACGGGCTCGCTGGCGTCGCGTCTGGGGTGCGCCTCGGGCGTACTGCTCTTGGTGACGTGTCGGCGCAGACAGTGGTGCAGGCCACTGCAGGCGGTACGGGTGAGGCCCTCGCCCAGCTCGCCAGCGAGGGCGAAATCAGCAGCCCCAGAGACATCACAATCGAAGCGCTTGCCGAGCTCCCGACCGCGCTGATCGAAGTGCCGCTGGCTGCTGGCCGGTCGTTCGGCGCGGACCGACTGCCCCCAGAGCTCAACCAGTTGCTGGCCCCCGGTGCCCTGCAAAGCGCAGCTGATCAGGCTACGGCTGCGCAGCAGGCCCTCGAAACCACGCGCGCGGCCATCGAAGAAACAGCGACTTTTGCCCGCGATCCCGAAGCGGTGCGCGAGCTTCTGGTCGCGTCCGGGGATCAAGAGGTGTCGATCCCTGTGCAGGAGATCGAGCGCCTGTATCAGGAGGGCGCGCTGACCGACGACGACATCGCCTACCTAAACGTCGAGGACGAGCTGACGCAGCAGGGCGAACTGTCTGGCGATGTGGTCACCACAGCCAGCCGCGTGCTGACGCTGCAGGGCGACGCCTTTGCCCGCCTGTCTGAACATGTGCGTACGCAAGCTGGGGCACCTACGGCAGCCGAGGCGCGTGCAGACCTTGCCAACCGCGAGGCTGATATCGCGCGGTTGCAGGGTGTGTTGGAGCAAGCACAGAACGTGGCAGGCGAGATCAACACGCTGGCCGACACGATCACCGAGCAGCTGCGCACCACCACCGGCTTGACCAAGGGCCAATCGCGCGCAGCCGGTCGGCTGATGGCAGAGCGGTACGCCGCCCGTGCTGCGCTGTTCGAGCCCGGCACGACGGCGCAGAGCCTGTATGATCGCGACCGGGTCACCTTCGAAACTGAAGGCCGTGCCGCCGTTGCGCCTGCCCTAGAGCAGCCTGCGCTCACTGATGCGGATGTGGCGTACAACGAGCAGGTCCGCACCCCCGCTGGGCTGCTGGACCGAGACAGGGTTTTGCCAGAGGACAACATCCTTTACCGCCCAGACCGGGCGTACCGATTTATCGGTGAGGCGGGGTACGCCGACTTTTTAGAAAGCGGTGAGATCAGGGCAGCGCAGGGCACAAAAAAGGGTTACCAGATGCCCTATTTTATGCGCGGCAAAACCTCTTCTCGCTACGGGCGCGGGGACAGCGGAACGTATCTTGTCGAGGCTGTTCCGAGCGAGCAGGGCTGGACCCCGTCGGATAAGTACACTGGTCCCCTCGAGGCACTGACAACAGCCGACAGCATCAGGGTGTATCGCCGTCTTGATGACGGTACATTCGAGGTCATTCTCGACAACATTGGAGACCGAGCGCTTCTGTCTGGGCCGCAGGCTGCGCCTACGGTGCTGGAGCAGACTGCCACGATCCGCCGGGGCGAAGAAGCTCTGGAGGTTCCCTCCGAAGGCCGCGCGCCCAGCACCCGCGAAGTGGCTGCCGCCCTCGAGGGCCGCCAGCGCGAGCAGTTCGGCACCATCGAGCGCGGTGATTATAGCGCCGAGGCTGCCGACCGGATCTCGGACTGGGCCATCGAGGAGGTCATGTTCGAGGTCGAGCAGGCTCGCGCCAATCCTGAGCGCTCGGCTGTCGGCTGGTATTCCGAAAAGTTCCAGCGAGCGCTCGACGTCTTTGGTGGCGCGTTCCCCGAGCTCATTGGCGATCTGGACATGAACCTGCCGGGCGTCGCTGCCCTTGGTTCGCAGCAGGCCGCCCGCGACTTCTTCACCGCGCTGATCGCCATCACCTCGGATGGTGCCAAGGTCGCCGACAATTTCCGCTTCGCTTCGCGCGCCATGGAACAGTTCCGGCGCGACGGGCGCATCGACCCGAATGTCACGTTCGGCGGCGAACGCAACAAGTCGATGAAGATCAACCTGCAAAACATCCAAGCTGCGCTCGAGACGTTTGGCCCTGATCAGATGGCCGACCAGCTGCTGAAGAAAGACACGATCAGCAACCTCAAAAAGCAGGCCAAGGCAGAAGGTAAAAACTTTAGCACAGCCTACAAGGCGACCATGGAGCTGCCTTACGCGGCGCTCGTGTTCGGCCCCAAGCTCGGCGCGTTCTACGCCAACCTGATGGGCGACACCGGCTACCTGACCATGGATCGCTGGTGGTCGCGCACGTTCAACCGCTATCGGGGCACGCTGCTGGCCGCCCCGACCGAAGCCGGGATGGGCCGCGTCAAAGAGCTCATCATCGCCGACCGACGCTTGAATATCACAACTGATCAGCTGTCAGATGATGAGGCGCTTGTGTACGCTGCTGATTATGTGGCAAGCTACAAGGCGAAGGAATACAAGAACGGCACCGAGATCGAAAAGGCGGCCAACACGGTCTACAAAGCCGCGTTCGATCAGCTGGAGGACCAGCCGTTCAATGCTTCTGACCGTGAGTTCATGGTCAACACCACACTGCAGATGCAGGACAAACTGGCTCAACAAGGCGTCGACCTCACGGTCGCCGACATTCAGGCTGTTCTGTGGTATTATGAAAAGCGGCTCTATGCCGAACTGGGGGCGCGGGCGACCGCGGATGTGAGCTATGAAGAGATCGCAAGACAGATCATCGAAGGTCGTGCAGATCCTGCCGCAGGAGAAGGAGTGGCCGGGTCTGAGCTCAACCTCGATGCAATCGGTGATGAAAGCGGCGCAAGAGAACCCGCAGACGACTACTTTGAACAGGAGCCGGAAAGTGGTGTCGACGAACGAGGACGAGGAACAGGCGGGTATTCGAGCGGAGGCCTTGCGCCGCTCGAAGGTGCGCCAACTGTCGTCGGGGCAGCTGGCCCCGACGCAGAGCTCGTCGCCGTCGCAGAGCAATACGCCGCCGCAAACGGAATAGATCTTCGCCGTCAGGCGGAGTTCGTCGAGATCGATCCTGAGCGGGCCACGCGCATCGCTCAGGCCTACGACCAAATGGTGCACGCGCCGCAAGATCCTGCGGTGCAAGCAGCCTACGCAGACCTGATCCAGCAGACGATCGCGCAGTACCAAGCGCTGGTCGACGCCGGTTACACCTTCACCTTCTTTGACAGCGAGACCGACCCGTACGCGGGCAACCCGTGGAACGCCATGCGCGAGTTGCGTGCCAACAAAACGATGGCGGTCTATGGCACCTATGACGGCTACGGCACCGAAGGCCTGACGCAGGCTGCCATCGAGGACAACCCGATGCTGCAAGACACCGGGCTGGTCTGGATGGACCAGAGCGGGGCCGAGCGCCCGGTCACCGCCAACGATCTGTTCCGCGCTGTGCACGACGCCTTCGGTCATGGGATCGAGGGCGCGGGCTTCCGCGCCCGCGGTGAAGAGAATGCATGGCAGGCGCACGTTCGCCTGTTCACCGGCCCCGCCATTGGCGTGCTGACCAGCGAGACCCGAGGCCAGAACAGCTGGCTGAACTACGGCCCGTTCGGCGAGCAGAACCGCACCGCCAGCGTCGAGGGCACGGTGTTCGCCCCGCAGAAGGCGGGCGTCATGCCGGAGTTCACATGGAACGAAGGCCGGTCTGCAGATGAGGCGGCTACCGCGCCTGCGCTGGAGCAACCCGGACCAACGCCGGGGCAACCAGCGCCAACACCCGAGACACCGCAGCAAGGCACAGTCGGCGCGCCGCGCGGGGCGTACCGGCTGCCCACCACAGATGACCCACGCAACCTGATCAGGTTGTCTGCCAATGCAGACCCGTCGACCTTTGTGCACGAGGTCGGGCACATGTTCCTGTTTCAGATGCTGCGGGACATTGCAGACCCGCGCATCACGCCGGAAGGCAAGACCCAGCTGGAGGCGCAGATCACCGCCACCCGCGCGTGGTTTTCCAGCAATGCGGCGCAGGGGCTGACTGATCTCAAGGCGCTGGCCAAAAGCATAAACAAGCGCGCAGTCGCTGCACCGGATGACGCCGAGCTGCAGTTGCGCGCGTCGCGCCTGACCGCCGCCGTGCAGCGTGCGGAAGCTGGTGGTGGGGCCGCCTATATGCAGCAGGTCGCGCAAGCGTTCATGGACCCGGCAGCCCCGGGCCGCGATCAGGCCGCCGAGGTCGTGTACCACGAGCTCTGGGCCCGTGGGTTCGAGAGCTACCTCGGCACCGGCAGCGCACCCAGCGCCGAGCTGCGCAGTGTGTTTGCCAAGTTCGCGCAATACATCAGCAACGTGTACAAGAGCCTGCGTCGCCTGAACGTGACGGTATCCCCCGAGGTCGCCGACGTCTTTGATCGCCTGTTGGCCACCGAAGAGGCGATCACGCAGGAGCGCCGTGGCGCGATGTATCAGCTTTCTCCGGGCGTCCTCGAGGGCGCGACACCAGCTGAAGCCAACCAGCTGCGCAAGCTGGCGTCGGAGGCCGAGGATCAGGCCCGGACGGAGATGGCCGCCCGCGTCGGAAACAGCCTGCGGGCCGAAGACCGAGCCAAGCGCCGAGCACGTCGCGAGACGCTGGCCAACGAGCTTTCAGAGCAGGTCGCGGCAGAGCCGGTTTACGCAGCGACGAACATCGCCAAGCGCGGGGTCATGCCAGACGGGACCAAGACCGGCACAGGCAAGATCGACCGCGCTGAGCTTGTTGCGATCGCTGGTGAAGAGGCTGTGGCCCGCATGCCCGCTGGCATGGTCTCGGGCCGGGTGCGCCCAGACAACGCCATCCCTCTCGGGGATCTGGCCACCCTGTCTGGCTTCCCCGACATCTACAGCATGATCGAGGCCCTGACTAACCCGACCCCGACGCCGGAAGCCACGGCAGTTAAAGAGCGCACAGACGCCGCCATGCTGCAGGAGTTCGGCGCGGATCTGGATGCCCAAGCGCTCCAGATTAAGGCAGTCGAGGCCGTACAAAACGACAAGTTCCAGCAGCTGCAACAGCTGCAGCTCCGCATCCTGCGGCGGCTCGCGGCGCAGCCCATGGCTCGGGTCGCCCAGCGTCAGGCTGAGCAGGAGGGCGCGCCTGCCGCTGCAGTGGATCGCGCAGCCACCCAGGCTGCGCAGGCGGAGCAGGCTGCAGCGAGCACGCCCCGTGAGGGCGTACAGGCCTCGCTTGCTCGGATCAGGGCAGACGTCCAGAGAACGGCAAACGCCAGCCAGCGCCGCGCGCAGGTCGCCGCACGTCGGCAGACCGCGTCGATCCGGCTGGGCATGGACCCCGCTGCGATCACTGCAGCAGCTCAGCGGTACGTCAGGACGATCAAGGTCAAGGACGCCACGCCCGCCCGGTATCGGCAGGCGGCGGCACGCCTGACCGCTAAGATCGAGCGCGCCATCGCAGATCGCGATTACACGCAAGCGGCGACGCTCATGGAGCAGCGCGCACTTAATCTGGCGGTCGCCAAAGAGGCGTCGATCATCCAGACCAAGGTCGAGACGCAGCGCACCCGGTGGCGTGAGGTCACGGCCCGCTCTGACAAGCGGCTGGCGCAGCGGTACTCAATCGATTGGATCAACGCGATCCGGGTGGTGCTCGAGCCCTTTGGCATGGCGCGCAACACGCCGCGCAATTATGATCCCGCCCGGTCTTTGGCGGATCTGCAGGCCGTCGAGCCCACGCTCTACACCGAGATCCAGCTAGCAATCAGCACCTATGCAGCGCGGTCACAGGCAGCGGCACAAGCCAACCCGAACAACCCGTACAAAGATCTCACTGTGCAAGAGGCGCTCGACTTACTCGAGACCGCCGACACGATGTTGGCAAACGCCCGCGACAGCCATGGCATTCTGGTCGAGGGCCGCAGGGTGGAGTTTGGCTTTATTGCTGACGAGGTCGCGGTCAATGTGGGGCAGCGGCGCAAGGTGCAGAAGCAGGCGGGCCGTATCGGTCGAGGCCGAGGCAGCCGCACGTTCCGCGAGACCCGCCGTCAGCTCGGCGCGTTCAAAGCCAGCCTGCGCCGGATCGAGCAGTGGGCCCGCGACTTTGACAACGGCAAGCCCCGAGGCCCGCTGACCCGGTACCTTGTGCGCCCAGTCATGGCTGCTGTCGACGCATACACCGTGGCTCGCAGGGGGCCGCAAGAGGCGCTGGCTGCGCTGCTGCGCAATCGCACTGACCTGATGGCGCGCAGGCCAATCCGCGCGACTGAGCTGGACGGCTATGTCTTCCAGACCAAGGGTGAGCTGATCATGGCGCTCCTGCACACCGGCAACGACAGCAACAAGCGCAAGCTGCTGCTGGGCGGCGCGACGGATGTGGAGACCAACCGACGTTATGTGTGGGGCAGCCAAGACGCCGACAGCAACCTCGACACCTCCCGCTGGGACACGTTTGTCGATCGGCTGTTTGCTGACGGCACCCTGACGCAAGCCGACATGGAGCTGGTGCAGGGGATCTGGGACATCTTCGAGCAGACCAAGCAGGCGGCGCAGGCGGCGCACAAGCAGATGTACGGCTACTATTTTGCCGAGGTGCAGGCTGACCCGGTGGTCACGCCGGTCGGCATCTACCCCGGCGGCTACGCGCCCGCCATCACCGACAGCATGATGAACCCAGACGGCGCACGCTTCGAGGCTGAGGAGGTCATGTCGCAGCAGTCGAGCGCGTCGATGTTCCCCGGTGCAGAGAAGGGCTTTACGCAATCGCGCGTCGAGTACAACCAGCCACTGGATCTGGACCTGACCCGCATCCCCGCGCACTTTGACCGGGTGATGAAGTTTGCCTACCTCGGCCCGGCTGTGCGGCAGGCCGCGCGACTGGCCACCAACAAGGCCTTTCGCGAGGCGGTGCGCCCGGGCAGCCCCGACGTGATCGACGTCGCGGTTATCCCGTGGCTGCAGCGCACCGTGCAGCAGCGCGTGACAACACCGCCAACCGACCAAGGCTGGTCAGGCCTGTCTCGGGTTGCTGCGGCGGTCGACCGCCGGGTCGGCCTGCACATTATGGCAGGCAACATGGTCAACGCGGCACAGCAGATCACGGGTTTTCCGGTCGCTGCAGCGCGCATCCCTGCGCGGCATTTGGCTGTTGCGGCCACTCGGTGGCGCGTCAACACCCAGTCCGCGCGGTCGTACATCATCGCGCAGTCACCTTTCATGCAGGACCGCCTGACGGGTGGGATGAACGAGGCCAGCACCACGCTACAAAATATCCTGACCGAGCCCGGGCTGCTGAACAGGACAAGAAACGCCGCACAGCAGTACGGGTATTTTGCTCAGCAGATCGCACAGAACTTGGTCGACCCGACGGTGTGGCTGGCGGCAGAACGGCACGGCATGGAGGTCGCTTACCCTGCCGCTTATGCAGAAGCCCTTGACCGCACAGGAGACGAGGCTGCTGCGGACACGGCGGCTCGCGCCGAAGTCGTTGCCTATGCGGACAGCGTCGTACGCGACACGCAGGCCCCGCTTCAGCCCAGTGACGTCTCTGGCATCGAGGCCTCTTCGCCGCTCGCCCGCCTGTTCCTCAAGTTCTATTCGTACTTCAACGCGATGGGGAACCTGTTGGTGACCGAGAAAAACATCGCGATGAACAGCGACATGAACTGGGCAGGTCGGTATGGGCGGTCGTTCTACGCCTACCTGATGATCGTGACGATCCCGACCATTGTTGCGGAAAGCATTGCCCAACTGGCGCGCAGTGGCTTCGATGATCTGGAAGACGAGGACGAGCGCGATCAGCTGATGTTCGAGCTGCTGATCGGGTCGCAGCTCAAAACCATGGCTGCGATGGTGCCGTTTGCTGGTGCCGTTGCCAGCACCGCCTACGGGATTGCGGTGACCGATCAGGTTTACGATGACCGCATCAGCCTATCCGCTGGCATCGGGGTCACCGAGAGCACGCTGCAGGGCGTTATCCGCTTGATCGCAGCTGCGGCAGATCCCGACACCGACATCGAGACCCGGCGTGCAGTCAAGACCACCCTCGACGCCATGGGCCTCGCGTTAGGCCTGCCGATCAACTGGGCGTCCAAGCCGATCAGCTACGCAATCAGCGTCAATGAGGGGGACAGCCGCCCAGAAGGTATGCTCGACATCCTCCAGGGCGCGCTGACAGGCAGGGATGGAACGGATAGATGAATGATGCTATAAGGGCAGCCAAGGAGACCTTGACATGACGACAGCGGCAACAGGTCCATACAACGGCAATGGAAACACCGTCGTGTTTTCCTTTACGTTTATGGTTCACGACGAAGCAGACTTGACCGTTAGCTTGACCACGACCCGTGGTGTAGCGCTGATCCAGCGGCTGGGGGTTGACTACACCGTCACCGGGGTCGGGTCTCCATCTGGAGGGCAGGTCACCATGATCGTGCCGCCGCCGTCTGGTACGCAGCTGCTGATCTTTCTGGGCCGGGTCATCCCCGCGCCAGACAACACGCCACTGATCTCCGACATATTTCGAGAGTTCCGCCCCGGCGACGCGCCACAGTATTTCGACCTGACTGGCGGCGAACTGACTGCTGGGTTGAACGGCGGGGTCTATCGCTTCACTGGCGCCGGTCGTGCGGCGATGAAGTACTCGGTTCCGCTGGAGCCCGGGCAAGCCTACACATTCCGCATCGGCTACCAACGCTTCAAGGACAGCGGCGACCCGGCGAACGATGGGATCACCGCGGGCGTCGATTGGTACAATGGGTTCGATCATAAGCTCGGCGAGCAGATCATCCATTCGGACAACACCCTGCTCGTCAGCTCCCTGCGCCGGAGCTTTTCGTATTCGATCGGGTTCGCCGGTGGCGAGGCGTATGATGTTTACGCTCCCTCTGGGGCGCGCTACGCCATCCCGTGGTACAGGACGTTCGGGTCAGACCACGAGACGGATCTCGACACGTTGTACTTGGCGCGCACAGATCTGCCGACCCCGCTTGAGGTCAGCGCGGACGAGCTCGTCATCCCCAGCGATTTCCAGTGGCCTGCGGGCACGATCCCTGCTGGGGCTGGGGGGGCTGCTCCCGTGCCTGTGGCCCGCACATTCTACGTTACGATGGACGGCAGCGATGCGAACACCGGCACCAGCCTCTCCGCGCCGTTGGCCACCATTGGCGACGCTCTCGCCAAGGCCGCTGCGACTGAGGTGCCCTGCGCCGTCATCGTCCACCCGGGCGACTATGTCGTTCAACCGGACACCGTTATCCCCGTAAACTCCACGATCTACGGGTACGACCTTCGGGCTACAAAGCTGCGCCTGCCGAACGGTTTGTCGCAAAATAACATGTTCCAGCTGAACAGCGGCGTCAAAGTTCGCGGGTTTACCTTCACTGGGCTGCAGCACGAGGCGCCTCCCAATTACGCTGATGTAAGCACAGGCCTCGCGGCGGTCGCTGAGTGGGCGTACTTCACCGTCGGGGCCACGCTGTACCGCAAGATGGACGGCGTGGCCTTTGAGCCTGAGCATGATTACCCGCCGGAGAAGGGATGGGCCTTTGTGTTCAAGCCCGGCGCGTTTATCACGCGCTCCCCTTACATTTCCGACTGCTCGCAGCTGCACGACTTCACACAGGACCAGATGTCGCTCCCGATCGACCGGGAAGCAGGCAACCCACTGATGCCGCGCGGCGGTGGGAACCTGCGGGCGGATGGGTCTGTGCTTGCGCCATCCTCGCCGCTGCGGTCGGTCGTGATCGACTCGTTCACCGCGATCAACCCAAATGGCTACGGCTACCTGATGGTGCGCAACGCTTTCGTGCAGCTTGTGTCTGTCTTCACCAACTGGAGCCGCTACGGCCTGTGGTGCCACGACGGCGGGCAGGTGACGGTCGCCAACTCGAACAGCACCTTCGGCGATTACGCGCTGGTCTCTACCGGGTTCAGAAACACGATCCGCATTCCAGATCCGGTGGGAGCGCCCCGCGCGGTCTATGTCGCGACGGCGGATGCTATCACCGAACAGAGCGCCACGATCATCGAGGAGATGTATGTGCTCCTCGCGGATGAGTTTGTTGTGGTCCAGAACTTCAGCCAAGAGAACGAGGACTTAACGCGCCGGGATGCAGCCACGCTCCTCAAGCAGCTGTCCGATGACTTCCGCTCCGGCCAAGACCGCGGGTCGCAGTTTTTTGTGAAGGGCCTGTTCAACTGGAACGCAGAATACTTCTTTAACCCCGAGCTGCTGCCGATCTTCCTGCGCAGCTGGGACATCATCGAGGAGCGTATCCTTGCCCGGTGCGCGCTGACATCGCCTGCTGAGGCAATGCTGGACTCGCTCATTACGCTCATCAAGACCAACGTCGAAACGCCGCCTACGATCCCGTTCCCATCTGTGGTGGAAGCGACCGGGCAGCAGTTCAGCTACGTCGGGTCGGGTGTCAATTACAACTCGCTCCCGTTCTCGCAGCGCGGCACGGGCGAGGCCATCAACCCATCCCTTGCAAACCTAAAGCTGGAGGGCGGGCGCATTTACGCTACCTTCTCAACCGAACTTGGCGACACCTATCTTGGAGATGATTTGCGGGTGGACTTCGAGCGTGGTACTGTAGAGGGACAAGCATTTTCTCGGGGCGTGCAGAACATTACGTTGCCGCTCATTCAAGCGTTAGGAAGCTGACATGCCAACAATTACTTCGCCACGTCCGCCGCTGAACCTGTTTGAGGTATCTCGTATCGACGTGCCATCGTTCTACACGACGATCCTTGAGACGCCGGACTACCTTATCCCAGCCAACGGGCCAAACCCGGCGCGCACGGTGCAGGCGGTGGCTCTGCTGACGTCGCTCATTGTGACCAACAACAGTGACGCAACGCTGCAGTTCTCGATGCGGTTTCTTGACAGCGATAGCCGGTCGTGGGTTATCCTGAACCAGATGGACATTCCGCCCTACGACTTTGCAGTGATTGAACTGGGCAAGCAGAACCTGCCGAGCGGTGACAGCCTGCAGCTCAAGTGCGAAAACTTTCAGGGCGCGGTGGCAAGCCTGTCCTACGTCCTCAACCAACGCGAAGAATACACGGTGATTACATGAGCAGCGTAAAGTTTGCATCCGGGCGCGAGCGCGCCGTAGGCCGGTCCTTGGTCTACACCACGCCTATCGAGCTGGACCCTTTGGCGTACAAGGGCGCAGTGGTTGCGGGTGAGGACAACCTCATGCACTATTCTGTTGGCGACCGCTGGGTCGGTGTTGCTCCTG
>Ga0208903_1000365_pt1 | contig 39260 bp, 33 predicted proteins | sample AntAceMetag02UKJ_FD_184769 | JGI IMG/M metagenome (GOLD analysis project Ga0208903, IMG submission 184769) | Saline lake microbial communities from Ace Lake, Antarctica - Antarctic Ace Lake Metagenome 02UKJ (SPAdes) (version 2) | ecosystem: Environmental > Aquatic > Non-marine Saline and...
CGGAGCGGGCAGATACCGGGGACGAAGGCCATGGGGCCGCCGACGCGCTAACCCAAAAAGCTGGCGGCGGCGGCCCACTGGCCGGGCGCAAAACACGCGCAGCTTAAAATGAATCCGAGCGGCAACTACGTTGACAAATACCGCCCTGCCATGAGACTCAAACTTGCCGCTTGAAGTCCAGAAATCCAGCCGCTTAAAAATGGGATGCTTACCGGGCCAACCGCCCCTACGGGCGAACGTGACTTTGCTGACTCGCGACGCACATAAACAAACAACAAGTGGGACCATAATGGCATCGGACAATTACACCGACCAGGAAAAACACGAGGACATGAAGCTCCTCCACGGCATGGGCTACGCACAGGAATTGTCGCGCTCCATGTCCAAATTCTCGAATTTCGCGATTTCCTTCTCGATCATCTGCATCCTGTCGGGCGGTATCAACTCGTTCGCACAGGCTATCGCGTCGATCGGAGGCGCGGGCGCAGGGCTTGGCTGGATCGTCGGCTGCATCCTGTCGGGCATGTTCGCGCTTGCCATGGCGCAGATCGCCTCGGCCTTCCCAACGGCAGGCGGGCTTTATCACTGGGCCGCGATCCTCGGAAACCGCTTCTGGGGCTGGCTGACGGCTTGGCTCAACCTTCTGGGCCTGATCACGGTTATGGGGGCCATCAACATCGGCGCCGCCTACTTCTTCGCAGGCACCTTCGGCAGCCTGATCGGCTTTGACGGAACCGACCTTCAGGTCGTCACCTTCGTCGCCGCCATCACCATCGCGCAGGCGCTGCTCAACCACCTCGGCATCAAGGTCACCACGATGCTGACCGACCTGTCGGGCTACGTTATCTTCGCCACCACCGCCGTTCTGGTGCTGGCCTGCCTCTACTTCGCGCCGGCAATCGACATATCGCGGCTGTGGACCTTCACCAATTACTCCGGCGCTGCGGGCGGCGATGTCTTCCCGCAATCGGACAACACCGCCTACCTGTTCCTCCTTTGCCTCTTGCTGCCGGTCTATACTATCACGGGCTACGACGCCTCGGCCCATACGTCCGAGGAAACCAAGAACGCCGCGATGGCCGTGCCAAGGGGCATCGTCACCGCAGTCTTCTGGTCGTCGATCGTCGGCTGGATCATGATCTGCGCGATCACCCTCGCGATCCCGGACATGGCAACCGCCGCGTCGCAGGGCTGGGAGATGTTCTTCCACACCATGGACGCGATCATGCCCGCAGGGCTGAAGACCGCCCTTTACCTCGGCATCCTCGTCGCGCAGTTCCTCTGCGGCCTTGCCACCGTCACTTCGGCCAGCCGGATGCTCTTTGCCTTCGCGCGTGACGACGGTATGCCCTTCGGCTCCAAGGCGCTGTCGACCGTCTCGCCGAAGTACCGCACACCGGTCACGGCAATCTGGACCGCAACCGCGCTCTGCATCCTCTATGTCGTCATGGCGATGCTGATCAAAGTCGGCGAAGCCTCTATCTATGTGATCGTGGTGAACTCGACCCTCGTGTTCCTGTTCTTGTCGTTCACCATCCCGCTGGTTGCCGCAATCTTTGCCTACGGCACCCCGAAATGGCCGAACCCCGGTCCGTGGAGCCTCGGGGGCGGCCTTTACAAACTGGTGACCGTCCTCGCCATCGTCGGCATGGGCGTGATCCTGTTCATCGCCGTGGCCCCGCCGAATGAACGCGTGCTTTACGTGGTGGCGGGCTTCATCGCGCTGGCGCTTGTGCTTTGGGTGACGGGCGAGAACCGACGCTTCGAAGGCCCGCCGACAGGTGACCGCATCGCAGCCCGCAAGGCCGCGATCGCTGAAGCCGAACGCGCCGTGGGCGAAACCGCCTAAGCGCAACGCGCCCCAGTCCGCAAAGACGCAGGCCGCAAACCCGACCAAGGGGCCGACCGGAAACCGTCGGCCCCTCCTTCATCAGTCCAGCGGTGGCTCGGGAAATCTGAACAGCATGGTTAGGTGAGATTTCTGCCTGCAGATGCGCTATTTTGCCGAGCACAGGAGACGACCACGCCCAGACGACCCCGCCGGCATTGGGAATGGCCGTGATCAACTCGGTGAACGAAAAGATGAAGGCGATATACATGACGGCAATGGCAAGCGTTGCCACCAGAAAGCCAAGTGTCCCGGCGCTTGCCCAGCCATAGCTCCAGCCGAAATACTCGCCTGAAATGACCAGACCGACTGCGATCCACCACAAATGGAAAGAGCCAACCTTTTGTTGCAATTGAGCAGGCTTGGTTATCGCGGCCCTTCGAGTGGCGGAGAGTTGGAAGATGACAGATGCGCCGCATCAACCTTGAGATCGACACCGGAAAGCTGCCGCCGCAACGCTTCACGCAGCAGCCAGCCCAGTGTTTGCGCGGCCTGCGCCGTGCAAAGCCCGCCAGCGCCATGGATATTGCTGATGCAATTGCGCTCGGAATCGGCGCGCCCAACATGGGGGGCAAATGTCATGTAAATCCCAAGGCTATCGGCCACCGACAGACCGGGACGCTCGCCAATCACCATCACAGTGACGCGGGCGCGCAGGCGTTCGCCAATCTCGTCGGCCAGGGCGACACGCGCCTGACAGGCAATCACCACCGGGCCGATGGTCAATTCCGGCAGCTGTGCCATGCACGCGCGGACCAGTGCTGCTGCTCCTGCTTGTACGCCCGTGGCTGACAGGCCATCGCCGATTACAAACAACACATCACACCCTTGTCCATCTGGCAGACACGTGGCGTCTGCCAGCCGCCGCCCCAGATCAGGCCGCCGCAAATATGTGGGACGGTCCGGTGCCGCGCTGCGCACCTGCAAAACCGCAAGGGGTGCGAGTTCGGCCGCCAAAGTGTCGGTGTCCAGTGCGGCATGGACCGCATCGCGGGCGCGGGCGTGATCCAATTGCAGATCCAGCACCGCGCACAGTGGCAGGGCATCGCCTGCGCGGCCAAGGCCGATGCGCGCCGGGGTTGCCGCGCGCAGTGTTTGCCAGAGATCGGCCGCGGGAACTTGGGCCGAGCTCACCGCGCACCTTCAAGCGCCATGCGCCGCACAAGCGGCGATGCCGGGTCGGTCAGCGCGAGAATTTTGCTGCCCGGCCCCAGCATCCCCATCCGCTCCAGCCAGTCTTCAAATTCCGGCGCAGCGCGGCGGCCCAACGTGGCGCGCAGATAGAGCGCATCGTGATAGGACAGCGATTGATACGACAGCATCACATCATCGCCGCCCGGCACGCAGATCAGGAACGTGCAGCCCGCAACCGTCAGCAGCGTCATCAGGCTGTCCATATCGTCCTGATCGGCTTCGGCATGGTTGGTATAGCAAACGTCGCACCCCATCGGCAGGCCCAGCAGCTTGCCGCAGAAATGATCTTCCAGCCCAGCCCGGATGATCTGCTTGCCGTCATACAGATATTCCGGCCCGATAAAGCCGACCACTGTGTTCACCAGCAACGGATCGAAGGCGCGCGCCACGCCATAGCTGCGCGCTTCCATCGTTTGCTGGTCCACGCCGTGGTGGGCATTGGCCGAAAGCGCCGCGCCCTGGCCGGTTTCGAAATACATGATGTTGCGCCCGGCTGTGCCCCGGCCAAGCGAGAGCCCGGCCTGATGCGCTTCGCGCAGCACCGCCAGATCGATGCCAAAGCCGCGATTGGCAGCCTCGCTGCCCGCCACCGATTGAAACACCAGATCGACCGGCGCACCGCGTTCGATCAGCGCGATGGTGTTGGTTACATGGGTGAGCACACAGCTTTGAGTCGGAATTTCATAGCGTTGACGTAGATCGTTAAGCAGCGTGAGCAGCGTGGCGGCGCTTGTGATGCTGTCGCTGGCCGGGTTAACCCCGATCACCGCATCGCCCACGCCGTGCAACAACCCGTCAAACACGGCCGCAGCAATGCCGCGTGCATCGTCGGCCGGATGATTGGGCTGCAGCCGTGTCGAGAGCCGGCCTGGCAAGCCGATGGTCGTTCGGAATGATGTCACCACCTGCACCTTGGCCGCCACGGCAATCAGGTCTTGATTGCGCATTAGCTTGGAAACGGCTGCCACCATCTCCGGTGTCAGGCCTGCCGTAACAGCCTGGATCGCCGCGCCGTCTGCCGCCATCAGCCAATCGCGAAAGCCGCCCACTGTCAGGTGCGCAATGGGCGCAAACGCGGCCAGATCGTGACTATCGATGATCAGCCGCGTCACCTCGTCGATGTCATAAGGGATGACCGTTTCCGTGAGAAACTGCGCAAGCGGCGTGTCGGCCAGCACCAGTCGCGCCGCAACCCGCTCCAGCGCGCTGGCGGCACAAAGCCCCGCCAGCGCATCGCCAGACCGGGCTGGTGACGCCGCCGCCATCACGCGCCGCAGATCGCCAAAATCGTGGCGAGTGCCAGAAAGGTTGTACGTATAACGCACAGTTAGCGGTCCTCTCGCGACGGAGCACTCGACCGCCATTAGCCCTTCTCATAAGGCTCACTTTGCTGAAGCGCGTCAACCGGCTAAATAGTACACCAGTCATGCGCCGAAATCCCGGGTGTTAGCTCTCGGCCGAGGGAATGTAGCCGAGCCTGAGTCCGACTTTCCATCATCAAACAATTTGAGACATAAGGCCATTTAAAGCAAGTGAGTGTTTGGGTTAAGCTGTTGGACTAATATTGTGCGGCAAGCTTGCGGTGTTGCAAGCGCCTTAATCCAAACTAAATACCCCGCCAGCCTGCTCTGCCCAGGGCAGCTCGGTCGCCTCCGCCAACTCCTTGACCGGTCTTGTCAGAGGAACTTCGCTTGAGCTGTGGCAGGGCGCTCGCTAGCATCCGATCATGACCAAACGCTGCCTTCAAATACTTCAAGACGTCGCCTGAGATCATCCGCCTGGCCGTTTTGCTGTACGTTCGATTTCCGTTGTCACTTCGGAATGTCGAGGATCTTCTGCAGGAAGGCGGCATTGACGTCAGCCATGAAACCGTCCGGTTTTGGTGCAACAGGTTTGGGCCGATATCTGCCGCCGAGATCCGGAAAAGGCGGATCGAAAACTTGCGAGCCTTTTCGAATTGGCAGGGGCAGCTGGACAAATTTTTCGTGAAGATCAATGGCGCGACGCATGACCTCTGGCGGGCCGTCGATCACGAGGGAGAGGTTCTGGAATCCTATGTCACAAAGAGGCGTGATCGCAAGGCAGCCGTGAAATTGCTAAGAAAAACAATGAAACGCTTTGGAAATCCGAATGTCATCGTGACGGATAAATGGCGATCCTACGGCGCCGCGATGAAAGATATTGGCAACGCTGGCAGGCAAGAAACGGGCCGCTGGCTGAACAACCGCGCAGAAAATTCTCACTTGCCATTTCGACGACGGGAGCGGGCGATGCTTCGGTTCCGACGGACGCGAAGTTTGCAGAAATTCGTCTCTGTTCACGCCTCCGTCTACAATCATTTCAACCAGGAACGCCACCTCTATTCACGACGAAATTTCAAGCTCAACCGCACCGCCGCTCTCGCCGAGTGGCGTCAACTTGGCGCGGCATAAGAGGAGGCGCCACTGGCCCTTTAGAGACTGGTTCGCATTTGTCTGACAACTCCTCCAGAAATGATGATCGACCTTGTCCTCGAGCCCGGCATAGCCGTGCGCATCGACGCCCGCGAGATTGTCGATCCGGATCGAGGAGCCATCCGGCATGACCATCCGGCGCCAGACGAGAAGCGCCCGTGACTGGCCAAATGCGATGACACTGTCATAGCGTCCGATCAGCCGCGTGCCCTGCGGCACAAGCGCGGTCTCGCCGGTCACCGTGTCATAGACCGGGCGCGTCACCTGCGCGATGACCTGGCCCAGAAGATCGGAGTTTACGCCTGTGAGCAGGGTCGCCGGAATGACCGTCCCTGCCATCAAATGTCAGGGCGAAACCGGCGACTCAAGCTGATGCGGATTGAAGATCGAGGCATCAGGCGCCTGCTTCAGAAAATCCAGCTTGCGCGCCTGTCGGTTAGGTGGCCGTTTCCTGAACCAAAACTCCGGGATTGGTCACTTCAAGCCCGGTTCCGCTGACAACACTGAGCCTTCAATCCAGATTCAGGAAGTACCGGGTGGATTTGAGTTCGCCCTCTCGGACGAGCGCGCCTTTGACGACCATGTCCCCAAGGTCTCGGGTCGCCGTAGCGGTCGGCGCATCCGTGATCGTCATGTAATTCTTCGCGCTCAGGCCGCCCTTGAATCCCTCAATCCCCTCCGCGAAGATGCGCAGCAACGCCTTTTCCTGCCGGTTGTTCAACTGCCCTGCGAGCCGCTCAAAGAGGCGGGTTTTGGCCAGCATGAAGTCGACCTGCAGCAAACTCCTGTCCTGCGCCTCGAGCGCGATGTCCGCAAACCAGCTCAGCCACCGGTCCGCGTTTAGGGTTGCGCTCGCCCGCTCCAGTTCGCGATAATAGTCCTTGCGATGACGCAGCAGGGCGCCAGCCAGAGAAGTAAAGACAGGCCGTTGAAGCCCTTGAGCCAGCGCCTTTTCCGAGATCGCGCGGCCAATCCGGCCATTCCCATGTTTATACGGATGGATGCACCCAAACCAGAGATGCGCAAGTCCGGACCGCTCGATCGGAAGCAGCGGCGCCTCGCCTGTCGGCGCGGTTCGGTTAAACCAGGCGATGAACGCCGCCATGTGGCCGGGAACAGCGCTGGAGGGCGGCGCCTCATAGTGGACCTTTGGCGCATAGGAAGCGCCGGATATGATCTGCATCGGTTCTTCATGCCGGCGATAGCCACCGACGCTCTTGAGGTCGTTGCGGCCGTTCAGCATTTTCAGGTGCCAGAGATCAAGCATGGCGTCCGAAAGCGGATCACCTGTTGTCTTCAGAAGGTCGACCATCATTTCCGCAATCCCGCTTTCGGCGGAGCGCTCGGATGTCCGGTTGGCCTTCATCCCAAGGGCATGCTGAATGGAGGACTGGACACTCGCCCGATCCAGCGTTTCCCCCTCGATCTGAGACGTATCGATCGCTTCCATGCTCATGACCGAAATGCTCAGGCTGATCCTGTCTTCGTCGGAAATATGACGGGATGCACCGATCAGGACGCCGGCCTGTTCGAGAAAATGGGCCTCGCGCGCGGTGAGCTTCTGCCGGTCCCGGGCAAAATCAGGCCAGTCGCGAAGTTCCCAGTTCCAGGCCATGATCGAGAACGCTCTATTTTATCGATCGCAATAAGCAGGAAAAGTGATTAATAAAAGGGTATTTTATCGATCATGGCGCGCCAGGACGAGGGCAAAGTCTCCACATGAACAGCAACGTTGCCTTGGTAAAGAGAGCTACCAGCGCAGCTGTTGACGGGGCTATTGATGCAGTCGGCAACTGATCACAAATCACGCCTGGTTTTCTGGTAGAGCACATTTGCCAAGTCCAAACTGAGATGCGCGTTTGTCGCTGATCATCGACAGATATTCTTGGTACGGACGATGCGCCGCGGCCTGCGCATCTAAAGCATCCGTCTTTCGAACTGAATCGGTTTTGGGAGTCCCATAGTCTACGAACTCTGATTCCCGTGTGGGAAAGGAGATTGATGCCGAAGACGTATTCTGTTGATTTGCGCCGCCGGGTGATCCGGTTTCTCGAGAGGGGCCATTTGCGCCGAGAGGCGGCGCGGGTCTTCGATCTGAGCCCGAGTTTCGTGATCATCCTGATGCGTCGCTACAAGACGACGGGCGATTTGCCGGGTCGCCCGCGTGGCGGGTCACGCCACGACCGCTTGTCGCGTCACCTGGACACGCTGGTCGCCTGGATCGAGGCACAGCCCAGACCTGAACCCAATTGAAATGGCCGTCTCCAAGCTCAAGGCCTACTTGCGGCGCATCGGAGCACGAACCATCGAAGACCGGCAAGACGCCATCGCCGCGGTTCTCGACCTCTTCTCTCAAAAAAAGTGCGCCAACTACTTCGACGCCGCTGGGTATGGACGCATTTAAAGGACAGCTGCTTTAAACAACCTGTATATCACAACACATGGATAGGATTTTTCAGCAGCTCGCTAGACACTGCAGATTGCGCATATTCCGTGCCGCGGCTTTTTGCATGTCGCGGGACTATCGTTTTCCAACCCACGTCCTGCGCGGTCGCGTCAGATCCTCGCGTCACGGCCCCGACAAGACCGTCTACAGCAATTCAGGCTTTGGTCACTTGAGCGCTGAGGCGGTCACGCAGGTCCCGTTTGATGAATTTTCCGCTGGCATTCCGCGGCAGGGCGTCGTCCAGAAACCAGATGTAACGGGGCGACTTGTGCTTTGCCATTATTGCCTCGCAATGATCCCGAAGCGCTTGCTCTAAGAGAGTCTCGCCAGGCTTTAAGACTACCGCAATCCCGACTTCTTCGCCAAGGCGCTCATCGGGCACGCCAAACACGCAACACTCAGCGACGGCGTCGTGCCTGTAGACAGTGGCCTCAACCTCGGCGCAATAGATGTTCTCTCCCCCACGCAGGACCATGTCCTTCTTGCGGTCGACGATGAAGATGAAGCCATCTTCGTCGATACGGGCAATGTCGCCTGTATGAAGCCAGCCATCGGTAATGGATTCGGCGGTGGCCTCGGGGCGGTTGATGTAGCCCTTGATCACGGAAGAGCCCTTGATCCACAATTCGCCAACCTGGCCAGGCTTCAACGTATTGCCGTCATCATCGACGCATTTGGCTTCGAAGTTTGGCATGGCCGGACCGGCGCTGTCGGGCTTGTCGACAAAGAAATCCGCTGCGATCGAGGTGATGATCCCGCAGGTTTCGGTCATGCCGTAACCTGTGCTTGGACGCGCGGTGGCCACCTGGGACTCGATCTTGTGTACCAGGTCCGGTGGCACCTGTGCGCCGCCGCCCGATAGCGAGGTCAGGCTCGACGTGTCGGTGGTGGCGAAGTCGGGATGGCCAATCAGTTCGCGTGCCATGACCGGGACGCCGCTCATCGACGTCACCCGTTCCCTGGCGATCAGGCGCAGCGCCTCGCCGGCATCCCAGCGGTACATCAGCACCAGCGCTCCGCCGGCGGCCGTGGTCGCATAGGCGCCACAATTATTTGCGGTCACGTGGAAAAGCGGTGTGGTAATCAATGTCGTCGGGATCGGCGGTGTGACCGGTGGCGCCTCACCAGTTGCCTTTTGGGTGGCGAGCGCAGACGAGGCGGCGGCGTACATCAGGTTAAACAGGTTGGACACGCAGCCGCGATGGGTGAGTTGCGCGCCTTTCGGGTTTCCGGTGGTGCCAGACGTGTAGAAAATGCAGGCGTCGGAATCCGGGTCGACCGACACATCGGGCATGGCGCCGCCATGGGAAATGACGTCGGACCAGGGTGTCACAGCGCTTGGGGCGTCCGGGATGCGGACGCTCACGAGCTTCAGGTTCGCTGTCAGATCCGGGCGTCCCTGCAATCGGTCAAGGCGTTCGACGTCGAGGAACACGACCTTGGGTTCGGAGTCGGAGATCGCGTAAGCCATCTCTTCTGTGGTCCACCACGCATTCATGCCGACCACAGCGATCCCGGAACACACGCAGGCCCAGTAGATCAGCATCCATTCAGGATAGTTGCGCATCGCGATAGCGACGCGATCACCTGACTGCACGCCTTGGGCGCTCAGCCACGATGCGATGGCGTTCACCCGTTCGTGCGCTTCGCCATAGGTCAGGCGCTCTTGTTCATAGATAAGGTAAGGCCGGTCGGCGAACTGGATCGTTGACAGCCAGACTTCGCGTACGGTGAGGGGCGCGTTCTTGTAGATACGGATGCGATTTCCGAGTATGTCAGCTTCAGCGATCTCAAACGGACCATCGGGGCCGGTCAGCTCGTCGCGCGCCTTGAGGAGTTCCTTGTAATGCATGGCTCTCTTTTATTCTCCCTGAAGCGCAATTCCTGAAAGCTACACATACAGACGGATCGATGCCCGACAAGCTTTCCGCGACGTCGATCTGCGTCAGGAAATAGACACATCCGAGCTGACGTGAAGCTCAGTTCCGCCAATTAAAACTGCGGCATGGAGAGGTGGAGCAGGCATATTCGGATCGCGCCTGTCTCCGTTACGGCTGTGCTGCCTTGTTCTCCGGCTTTGGCATAAGCAGGATAAAAGCCAGAACAATTGCAAATCCGCATGCGCAAACCAGGAAGCAGTCGCGAAAGGCCAGCACCATGGCTTCGCGGCGGACCGTATCCGCGATCGGACGAAACGCACTGAAATAGGCCTGCTGAAACGGCTCTCCACTCGCCATTGCAGCCCACATGTTCTGCTGGTGTTGATACAGGAGTTCCGGGTTGCTTTCGGTCATGGCCGACGAAATGTGCTCGCCATGAAAGATATTTCGCCTTTGCAGCAGAATCGCCAGCATGGAAACGCCAAACGCGCCGCCCACCTGCATCAGGAACGATGCCGCTCCAGCCGCGCTGGCGAGCAAGTTTGCGGGAACGCCACGAATGGCCGTGGTGTTGGCCGGCGGCATGCAAAAGCTGATGCCGACGCGGCTGAGAACGATCCAGCCGATGAACGTCCAATACGGGCTCGCCGCGCTGACACCAGCCATCAGGTACATCGACGCGCCAAAACAAGCGACGCCAAATGCAAGCAATACCCGCGCGTCAAACCGGTCGCTGAGGCGTCCGGCAACCGGAAACCCGACGACCATGGCAAGGCCGGCGGGGATCATCATCACGCCGGCGGATGTTGGCGAATAGTTTTGAACGACCTGAACAAAGATCGGGATGAGGTATGTCGAGCCATAAATTGCTGTTCCGGTGAATGCGATCACTACGCCAGCGGAGGCAAATTGCCATTGCTTGAAAACGTCCAAATTGAGGGCCGGGAAGGGATGTCTTTGCTCCCACCAAAAGAAGACAATACCGGCCCCGAGCGATACAGCCAGCCTGATGAGGGCCTTGTCGGAATACCAGCCATCACGGTCACCATTTGCAATGCTTGATAGCAATCCGACAACGGCGACTGCGATCAGCAGGAGTCCTATCCAGTCAAGCGGTGGAACCTTGGTGCCACGAACGCTGTCGCGTTCCGGCAAGAGGATGGCGGCTAGCGGCAATGCGAGCAAGGCGATAGGCACGGTTGCGATGAACACCAGACGCCAGCTGGACAGATCCACTGCAAATCCCCCTAGCGCCGGCCCGAAAGCAGGCGCGAGAACAACGCCGATGGAGAAAATACCGATCGCGGTCCCTCGCATCTTGTCCTGGAAGGTCTGGAAGATCAGAAACATGGACATGGGTTGAAGCAGACCGGCAGCTACCCCTTGCATGGCGCGGGCTAGGATGAGAAATTCGAACGTGGAGCTGATCGCTCCGAGTGCGGATCCGCTGATGAACAGTGCCAGGGCCACCAGATAAGTCGCCCGGGCACCAAACGCGCTCATCGCCCAGGCATTGGCCAGCATCGCGATCGTCGAAGCGGCAAGAAATGCCGTGGACATCCACTGGGCCTTGTCCTGCCCGAGGCCAAATGCACCGATGATCGATGGCAGGGCGACGTTGATCGTCGTCGCTGCCAGCATCGTCGATAGCGACCCGCAGAGCAGGCTGAACAGGAGCAGCCAGCGATAGGAGGCCCCGAATGTGCGAAAGCGCTCTCGCACGGCACTTCCGGCCGTGTCGGGAATATCGAGAGCAAGCGACAGGGCAGCCTCGTCTCGCTCTGCCCCAACAATCGCGTCCTCTCGTCTCAGAGTCACTGCCTTGCCTTGCGTCGTTCAATGGCGACGCGGACCATTGATCCGGGACGCAGATGGGCATCGCCTGGGTCAAGATCTATCCGAACCGGTATCCGCTGCGTGATTTTTGTGAATACGCCTGTCGCATTTGGATTGGGCATCAGTGCGGCTTCGGCAACAGTCAAGTCACGGATCACAGAAACACGGCCAGTGACATTTGCGTCAGGAGCGCTATCGACTTTTATGTGTGCCGGCGCACCGACTTTGACATAACGCACCTGTGTTTCCTTGATGTTGGCCGACACCCAGACATTTTCCGGGTCATGCAGCAGGGCGACGCGAAACCCGGCCAGTGTCCGTTCTCCAACGTCAAAAAACGTTTCATCCATAACGCCATCGATGGGGCTGCGGATCTGGTGCTTCTCGATGATGACTCTTTGGCCATCAGTCTGGGCTCTGGCGCGTTGCAAGTCCGCTTCGAGAATGTTCAGGTCGTGTTCGACGAGGGACGCGTCACTTTTGGAAATGACTGCTTCTCGTGCCTTCGCTGAGGATGATGACAGCCGGGCCTCGGCCCCACGCAGGTTCTGTTGTGCCGCTAGCAGCTTATTTTGGGCCTGCTCCCAGACGTTCTGCGTGATGAGTCCGGTTTCCTTGAGTCGCAGCTCACGATCATAGTCTTGCTGCGCAGACGTCAGGTCAGCTTTGGCCGCTTCCACTGCAGCCCGTGCGGATTGCACATCGGCGCGGCTGGCGTCGATGTGCGTGCCGGACCGCGAGCCGACAAGACCGAGCTGTGTTCGCTCCCGCTGGATTTGCGCGGCAAGGCCATCTTCTTCGGCCAGGTATTCCGTCAGCAAGTGCTGGGCCTCCCGGTCGTCAATCTGGTAGAGGAGGTCTCCGGCCTTTACCCTGTCTCCGGACGCGACATAGGCAGCTGTGATATTGCCTGAGACGTCGGCTGATACGGACAGGATGTCGGCGGCAATGCGTGCGTCGGATGTGGATACGTAGTGAGAGCGATCGATCAACCAGGCACTGACCAGCGCTGTTCCGAGCAGCAGCGACGTGATCGCGAGAATCAAGCGTGGAGCCAGAAGGCGCTTGCGCCAGCCAAGGGGCATCACCCATTTGGATTTATCCTCTTTTCGGATGGTCTTCTGGTCCATGTGATTTCCCGTGAGCTGCCGAAATTTTCCGTCGATCCTCTTCAAACACGTGATGCAGGACAATTTGCCGCCCGTGTTTCACAAAAGGCAAGATTGACGTTGGGGCGGCGTTTCCGCCGAATCATTACGGACGAAACGGTGTCGCTTGAGCGCGGCTCGGCGATTATGGATTCGATCATCACCATTTCAGCGTCTGAAAATATCTGCGAAAACGACCCGGCATCAAAATACATCCCGGCGATTCGAGGCTGCCGTAGGGACCCGACTGGCGAAAGCGTCAGCTTTCTGCTTCAGTCCGTCCAGACAAGGCGCTGGCGCGATATTCAGACGACCAGCCCGAAAACGCTGAGACAAGGCACCATTCCGGAGGACCACACGCATGAGCGACCTAAACATCACGATGACCATCAACGGCCAGGCCGTTTCAGGTTCTGAGGCATTCGATGTGGAGAACCCCGCGACCGGCAGGGCCTTCGCCAAGGCGCCCGACTGCACCAAGGTCGACCTCGATGCCGCCGTTGCCGCCGCCCGCGCGGCGCTTCCCGCATGGAAAGCCACGCCGATCGCGAAACGCCGTGAAGCGCTCCACGCCATGGCGGGCGTCATCATGCAGAACCTGCCCGAGCTGTCGCGCCTCCTCACGCGTGAGCAGGGCAAGCCGCATCCCGATGCCGAAGGCGACGTCGGTGGCGGCGCGTTCTGGCTGATGGAATCCTCCAAACACGACATCCCCGAGCATGTCTCGGAAGATTCCGCAGAGCGCCATGCCGTCACGCGCTATGGCCCTATCGGCGTGGTCGCGGCCATCGTGCCCTGGAACTTCCCGATCATCCTCGCCGCTTTCAAGCTCGGCCCGGCATTGCTCGCCGGCAACACGGTCATCCTGAAGCCCGCCCCGACGACGCCGTTGACGACTCTGCGCATCGGCGAACTCCTGCGCGGCGTATTGCCGGACGGCGTGCTCAACGTGATCTCCGGCTCGGACCGCCTCGGCCCCTGGCTGACGGCCCATCCGGGCGTGGACAAGGTCAGCTTCACCGGTTCGACCCAGACCGGCAAGAAGGTTATGGAAAGTGCGGCGCATTCACTAAAGCGCGTGACCCTGGAACTCGGAGGCAATGATCCGGCCATCGTGATGCCAGACGTGGATGTCGAGAAGGTGGCTGAAGACCTGTTCTGGGCGGCGTTCCGCAATGCCGGACAGATCTGCATCGCCACCAAGCGCATGTATATCCACAAGGACATCTACGAACCGCTCAAGGCCGCCATCGTCGCCTACGCCAAGACCGTTAAGGTCGGTGATGGGGCAGAGCAGGGTACGCAGATCGGCCCGATCCAGAATTCGGCCCAGTACAAGCGCGTGCTCGAGCTGATCCAGGACGCCAAGGACAATGACTACAAATTCCTGATCGGCGGCGACGCTGCCGACGTACCGGGCTATTTCGTACCAATCACCATTCTCGACAATCCACCCGAGAATGCCCGTATTGTGCAGGAGGAGCAGTTCGGCCCGGTCCTGCCATTGCTGAAATTCGACAATCTCGATGAAGTGGTCGGGCGCGCGAATGACAGCGAGTACGGGCTCGGCGCCTCGATCTGGTCGAGCGACATTGCGCGGGCGCAGGAGATCGCCACAAGCCTTCAGGCAGGCACTGTCTGGATCAATGAGAGCCAGCACCTCAGTCCGCATGCGGCCTTTGGCGGCTTCAAACAATCCGGTATCGGCGTTGAGGGCGGCCAGGAAGGCGTCCTGGAATTCTGCCAGGCTCAGACCGTATTCACACGCAAGCCACAGCCTGCTGCCTGAGCACGGGCCATAGACGACAAACAGGAATGAGACATGACACAAGCCCGCGAAATGACCCCTGAACAGGTCTCTGCCTATATTGCCGAATCCGGTCGCAAGGCGTGGGATGTGCCTGACCTTCCGGCCAGCACGCCGCGCCGCACGATCAAGACGGTCGGCATCATCGGCGCCGGCACGATGGGCGGCGGCATCTCGATGAACTTCGCCACGGCCGGATTCGAGGTTCGCATCCTTGAGACGAAACAGGAAGCCCTCGACCGGGGCATCGGCGTCGTGCGCGGCAATTACCAGCGCAGCGCCGACAAGGGCCGCTTCCCGCAGGACGAGGTCGAAACGCGCATGGACCGGATCCAGGGCACGCTCGACATGGAAAGTCTCGCCGATTGCGACCTCGTCATCGAAGCGGTGTTCGAGGACATGGATATCAAGAAAAAGATATTCACCGACCTCGACCGCATCATGAAGCCCGGCGCGATCCTGGCAACCAATACGTCCGCCCTGAACATTGACGAGATCGCCAGTGTGACGTCCCGTCCGGGCGACGTGATCGGCCTGCATTTCTTCTCGCCAGCCAATGTGATGAAACTGCTTGAGATCGTGCGGGCGGACAAGACATCTGATGATGTTATCGCGACCTGTATGGACCTTGCGCGCACGATCAACAAGATTGCGGTCCTGGTCGGCGTTTGCCCGGGCTTTGTCGGCAACCGCATCCTGTTCGCGCGTCAGGCGCAGGCGCAGAAACTCGTCAATGCCGGCGCCATGCCGTGGGATGTCGACGCCGCGCTGAACGCGTTCGGATTCCGCATGGGGCCCTACCAGATGTCAGACCTTGCGGGCCTCGATATCGGCTGGAAGAAGGGCGCCAAGACGGCGAACCCTATCCGTGATGCGCTGTGCGAACTGGATCGCCGTGGCCAGAAAACCGGTGCCGGCTACTACGATTATGATGAGAGCCGCAAGCCGATCCCGTCAGAGGTCACCGCCGGTATCATCCGCAAGATCACCGGCGTCAGTGAGGGCAGTGCGCCCTCGCAGGATGAGATCATCGCCACCTGTATCCACCCGATGATCAATGAAGGCCTCAAGATACTCGAAGAGAAGATGGCCCAGCGAGCCTCCGATATCGATATCGTCTGGCTGAACGGTTATGGCTGGCCAGCCGACAAGGGCGGCCCGATGCTCTACGGCGACATGGTCGGCGCCGACAAGGTGCTCGCCACGATGGAACGGCTGGGTGCCGAGGACGACCGGTTCAAGCCCGCGGCCACGCTGAAGCGTCTCGCCCGTGATGGCGGACCGATTACGCACGTGCAGCCTGGCGTCACCGCCAGCTGAATCCGCGCGAAAGCAGCGAGTCTATTCCGCGGCCGGGAGCATCCGGTCGCGGTCTTCCTGTTTGTGGTCGTCAGACCGCACCTGCACGGCATCGGCCGGTTTGCGACGCAGGGCCCGGTCGCGCATCGTGCGCATCCACCGTCCGACGCGATAAGGGACCAGCAGCCAGACCGGCGTGACCAGCAGGATCATGATGGTCGAGAATGCAAGCCCGAACACAACGGCTGTGGCGAGCTGGACCCACCATTCCGATGACGCGCTGCCGAAATTGATCGCGCCGTGGGCAAAGTCGATGTTCAGCTGGAACACCATCGGTAGCAGGCCGCAGATCGTCGTGCCGGTGGTCAGAAGGATCGGGCGGATGCGCTGGGCGGCCGTGGCGACCGCGGCATATTCCGGCGAGCGCCCATCGCTGCGCAGGCGGTTATAGGTGTCGATCAGGACGATATTATTGTTCACCACGATGCCGGCGAGTGCGACGACCCCGGTGCCGATCATCAGGACCGAAATATAAGGCAGCATCAGCTGGATGCCGACCAGCACGCCAGCGGTCGAAATGATCACGGCCGTCAGTGTCAGCAGGACCTGCCAGAAATTGTTGAACTCCCACAGAAGGATGACGGCCATCATGAACAGGGCCGACAAGGCGGCGCCTACGAAGAACGCGCCGGCATCGGCGGCATCTTCATCTGCGCCTTCGAACCGGATTTCCACAGATCCGGGAATATCCTGCTGCGCAATCCAGTCCTTCAGCCCTGCGACGATGGCGGCGCCCGCGCCTTGCTCGATCGCGTTGGCGCGGACATCGATGACGCGCATGCCGTCACGGCGTTCGATTTGGCTGACACGCGGCGCGGGAACGCGCGTGACGAACAGTGACAGCGGCACATTGCCGGCCGGCGTCGCGATGCGAAGCTGGTCGATCGCTGAAGCGCTGCGGTCGCTCTGCGGGAAGCGGACGCGGATATCGACTTCGTCCGGCGCATCGTCAGGCCGGTAACGACCGACAAGGATACCGTTGGTGATCAGCTGAACAGCTGCGCCGACCTGCGAAATGTCGACGCCGAACTTGCCGGCTTCCGAACGATCCACGTCCAATTGGTATTCGATACCGGGGAGGGGACGTGTATCGTCAATCTCGTGCAATTCGCTCATGCTTTCGAGCTTCGTGCGCAGGAGCGCTGCGGTCGCATTCAGGACGGCAGCATCTTCCGACAGGAGTGCGATCTGCACGTCCTTGCCTGCAGGCGGACCGTTTTCGCGGGCCTGTATCTGGTACCTGAGACCAGCAACAGCATCGAGCAACTCGCGGACATGGACAAGCGTCTCGCGCCCGTCATGCACACCGTCAGCCGTCGCCAGATCGAGAAGAATCTGGCCGATCGTGTCAACCGGAGGGGACGCCCCGCCGAAGCTGAACCCGCCTTCGTTTGAATTGCCCGTGCGGGTCGAAATGTCTTCGATGCCGCCGACGTGGCTGATGGCCGCTTCGGCGCGGCGAACAAGGACCGCTTCTTCCGCAGCTGACAGGCTGCCCTGCGCCTGGATGAAGACATAGGCCTGCTCCGGCTCGATATCGAGGAAGAGTTCGGATTTGTGCGGTGTCGCGCCGAACCACATGAAAATGAGGATCACTGAACCGATCGCGGCGGTCGTCACCATCAATGGGCGCGCAATCAGGCCCTTGATGAGGCGGACATAGCCGCCGAGCCAGCCTTTGGCTTGTCCGGGGTCGGCGTCGGCGGCGAGGGCCGCGAGGTCTTCGTTCGTGCCGCTCGGGCGGGCGCCGATCACTGAGCCGAGCACGGGCAGGAAGATAAGTGCCATCACGAGCGAGGCAGACAGCACGAAGATCAGCGTGATCGGCAGGTAGGCCATGAACTTGCCGGGCATCGAATTCCAGAATAGGAATGGCACGAAGGCGGCGAGCGTGGTCGCGTTGGACGCCACGACGGGCCAGAACATGCGCTTGCCGGCGAGGCCATAGGCTTGCTTGCGGTCGAGTCCTTCGGCCATCTTCCGGTCAGCATATTCCGTCACGACAATCGCGCCATCGACGAGGATACCCACGGCGATCACCATGCCGAACATGACCATCATGTTGATCGTGTAGCCAAAGGCGCCGAGGATCAGGAAGGCCATTACGAAAGAGGCCGGCACCGAAATGCCGACGAGCAGGGCAGAGCGCCAGCCAAGTGCGGCGACGCAAATGATCATCACCAGCAACACAGCCGTGACGATCGAGCTTTGCAGCTGGCCGAGTTGTTCGCCAATCAGTTCAGAGGCATCGGACGTGACCTGTGCCTTCACGGTGGAAGGCCAGGTCTTTTCCTGTTCCTTGATTGTGTCGCGCACGAAGTTTGCCGTGTCGAGGATGTTCGCCCCGGTGCGCTTGACCACTTCGATCAGTAGTGCGGGCTGGCCGTTGAATGTCGCATAGCCAGTCGCATCCTTGTAGGTGCGGCGTACGTCAGCCACGTCCGAAAGGGTTACGACCGCGTTTTCTGTGCGCCGGATGGGCAGGCTCAATGCGTCCTGTGCCGTACGGATCAGGCCGGAGACCTTGACTGCAAAACTGCCTTCGCCCGTATCAATCTGGCCGGCTGGCACGAGCTGGTTGTTCGCCGAAACGACCTGGTAGATTTCCTGGTAGGAAATATTGTAGGTCTCGAGCTTGACCGGATCGATGACGATTTCCAGCACGTCTTCGCGGCGGCCAACGATACGCGCCTCCAGGATGCCGGCGTCCCGTTCAAGGCGATCCTGCAGGTCCTCGGCGATGTCGTTCAGGCCGCGCTCGGGCGCGTCACCATACAGGTTGACCACCATGACCGGGAATTGCGCGGCGTTGACTTCAGTAATGATCGGTTCGCGTGCGTCGGCGGGAAAATAGCGCTTGGCCATGTCCACCTTGTCTTTCACGTCAAGTATCGCCTGGTCGATATCGGAGGTCAGCTCAAATTCCAGTACAAGCTGGCCGGCGCCTTCGGCGCCATAGCCGCTGAAGGTCTTGAGGCCTTCGAGCGACTGGATTTCCTGCTCGATCGGCTTGACCAGGAGGCGTTCAGCATCTTCAGGCGTGACGCCGGCAAGCGGCACCGTGATGCCGACAAAGGGAATCTGGATGTCGGGGTCGGCTTCCTTGGGCAGGCCGATATAGGTGACCGTGCCGGCAATGATCGCGCACACGAGAATGGCGAGCACCATACGGGCCCGGCCAATGGCGCCATCGATCAAACTGTTCATTGTACGACTCCACCAGCGGGAACGGGTGTCACTTTCACCCCTTCGCTGAGATAGTCCTGCCCCATCGAGATGACGCGTGCCGTGTCTGGCAGTCCGGTCACCCAGGCACCACCGACGCCCTCGTCGATGACCCTGACCGGCGCAAACTGTACCGTGTCATCCGCCTCTAGATAGCGCAGGCCAAGTTCGCCAGCATCCGACAAGGTCAGCAGCGCCGGCGAAATCAATGTGGCGGGCACAGTGTCCACCGGCAGGATCAGCGCAGCGGAAACACCGGCTGGGACAACTGCATCGCCCGTTTCGAGTTCGGCTTCGACCAGGAAGGTGCGCGTCGCTTCACTTGCGGTACGCGAAATGTAGCGAACGCGGGCGGGATAGGATTCGCCGCTGGCCAATTGCGCCGTTGCGTCCATACCGAGTTTCAGGCGGCCGGCATATTCTTCGGATACTTCGGCCGCGACGATTACCGGCGTCATGTCAACCATGACGCCGCAGGCTTCGCCGGGCGCAAGGAAGTCGCCGGCTTCGGCGAGCCGCGTCTCGAACACGCCGTCGAACGGTGCGCGTATCTGGGTTTTCGACAGCTCAACCTTCGCGGCATTCACGGACGCCTCGGCCGCATCCAATGTTGCCTTCGCCGATGCTTCGCGGTTGGCGGGGGTCAGGCCTTTCGCAGCGAGAGACTGCGCGGCGTCGAATTCGATTTTCGCGGAATCGCGCTGCGCCTCGGCCTGCTTGACCTGGGCACTGCGGGCCTCGACGTCGAGGCCGCAGAGCAGTGCGTCCTTGCGCACGAAACTGCCTTCCCGCGCGGGCGTCGCAACCACGGTACCGGTTGTTCCGGCCTTCACCGTGACAGCCTTGTCCGGCGCTGTTCGGCCTTTGGCCTCAAGCACGACACGGTGCATTGAGCTGGACACGTTTTCGACAATCGCCTCGGGGGTATTGGACGCAGTATCGGCCACGACGACCTCGCTCTGTGAGCTGATGCTGCCGCGCATGACACTGCGAATGCCAAAATAGGCAACAATAACAACGAGAAGGCTTATGGCGATGGCGACAGAACGGTTCACTGAATATGTCTTCCCGGGGATTGGTTTATGCCAATATAGGTTCGTGCGTCGCTGAGATAAGCGCCACTTCGAGCTTTAACTACGCCAACATCATTGAATTATAACGAAAGCACTGCGTCGTTTTCGCGGCAGGCCGAAAGTTATGGTTAACACGTGACGCTGGGGAAGAGGTCGTTGTCAGATCCAGCGGCGCCAGCGGAAGACGCCGAGCATGATGCCCGTCGCTACCACGAGCGAGACAATCAGGACGCCGAATGCCATCGGACTGTCCACGCCGGGAATGCCGCCGATATTGACGCCGAACAGGCCCGTCACGAAGCTGATTGGCAGGAAGACGGCTGACAGAATCGACAGAACGAACAGGCGCTGGTTCATCAGGTCGGAGCGTTCTTCCATGATCTGTTCCTGCAGGACAACCGAACGTTCCCGGATGGCATCAAGGTCTTCCGCAAGACGGGTAACGCGGTCGACGGATTCCCGCAGGTAGAGGACGTCCGTCTCGGAGAAGAACGCCGCCGCGCTGCCTTCGCGCACGAGCTGTGACAATGCCTCGCGCTGGGGAATGATGTAGCGGCGCAGGGCCAGCACCTTGCGGCGGAACTCGGCCAGTTCAGCGCGGCCGATGCGGACATCCGGATCAAGGACGTCATCCTCGAAGCCGTCTGCCTGTTCGTCGAAGGCCGCGATTTCCGGTTCCATCCGGTTGGTCAATGCGTTGGCCAGCGCGGCCACGAGGCCGCCCGTTGAATGGGGTGCCTCACCGGCCTTGACCATCGCCTCGATGTCGCGTGTCGCCTGGATCGGTTTTGACCGGAGCGTGATCAACATCCCTTCACTGGCCCACATGCGCAGAGCCAGCATGTCTTCCAGTGCTTCGCCGGCGTTGAGGTTCACGCCGCGCAGGTTGATCAGGAAACCGTTCCCGTGCCGCGATGATCGTGGCCGCGTGTCTTCCTGCAACAGGGATTGCGTGGCCAGTTTGTCGAGCCCGCTCTTGCGATACAGCCATCCCTGCGCCTGGCGCGACAGGCGATTGAGGTGCAGCCAGACGCGCGCATATTTCGCGATGTCGCCCGACAGGACGTCTTCCCATTTCAGCGGTGTAGCTGCGCCATCGGCCGCGAACCCGAAACCGAAAAGGAACGGCTCGATGCCAAGGACATCGTCCGTATCGGCGCTGGTTACAGGTGCGGGTTCGATAATCATCTAGGAGGCGACAACGCCCGGCAGCCTGTCGGCCCAGGGCCGGGCCGCTTCCAGTTCCAGCGCGAGTTCGAACAGGAGCTGGTCGTCACCGCGCTTGCCCGAGAACATCGAACCGATAGGCAGGCCCGATGGCGGCCAAGACAGAGGAACGCTCATGGACGCGGCGCCGGATACGTTCATTGGCGCCGTGAAGGATGCAAACGTGACGACGCGGTTGTACAGTGTGTCATAGGACACTGTCGGGGCCTGTTCGCTGAGCTTCACGGCAGGGCTGCCGGTCACCGGGGTCAGCAGCACATCAATGCCCTGATCAGTGAAGCCGGAATCATACTGGGATTCAAACCCCTTGAGCCAGGCGACGGTTGCATCCATCTCGCCCTTGCGGGCCATGAACATATTTGTCAGGCCCAGCGTCCATGGCTCCACGATGTCTGGTCCGACCGGCTTGCCGCTGAAGGCGCTTGCCTGTTGGGCGAAATCAGCCGCACCGGCGGCCCAGTAGAGCAGGATCTTGTCGAGGAATTCCTGTCCGGAGAAGGACGGCGTGTACGGGACGATCTCATGCCCGAGCCCGGCGCAGAGATTCGCAACGTTTTCCAGCGCGGCTTTCGTCTCAGGTAAGACTTGCGTGCCGGCAATCGCCGCTGCCATGGCTGTTCCGTCAAGGCGGGCGGCGGTTGCCAGCGCCAAGGCCGGGACAACGGTTTTCTGTCCGCAGGCAAAAAAGCGCTGCAAGTGCGCCGCCGCCGATGAGTGCCCCGCGCCGTGTGCGTTTGACCATGCTTTGGCTCCTCTCAAGTCTTTTGCCCGGTGGCGCTACCGTGTATCGCTCTGCCAGCAAGCGCAAGAGGACGAGACAATGAGCGCCGACGCGTCTTCCAGCCCACCGGCCGAAGTCGATGTGACGCCCGAACTGGTGCGCGCGCTGCTGCGGGACCAGCATGCCGACCTGGCAGACCTGCCGATTCGTTTGCTCGATGCCGGTTGGGACAATGTCATGTTGCGGATCGGCGACGACCTTCTGGCGCGCCTGCCGCGCCGGGCGATTGCCGAAGTCTTGCTGAAGAACGCGCAGGCATGGCTGCCCCGGCTTGCCCCCAGCCTGCCGCTGCCAATGCCGGCGCCGCTTCGCACGGGCGCGCCGGGCGCGGGCTATCCCTTCGTCTGGAGCATCCTGCCCTGGATCGAAGGCGAGGCGGCCGACCTCGCGCCGCCGGATTCCTCGGAAGCGCCCGTACTCGCCCGTTTCCTCAAGGCCATGCACCAGCCTGCACCCGCCGATGCGCCGCGCAAGACCGTGCGCGACTGTCCGCTCACCGGCAAGCAGGCCGACACTAAGCGCCGCATGGCGATCCTGAAGCGGGAGACGGATGCCATCACGCCTGCCATTGAACAGGCCTGGTGCGAAGCGCTTACCGCGCCGATGGATGTGAAGCCGACCTGGGTTGCCGGCGATGTCCATGCCCGCAACGTGCTGGTCCATCAGGTCACGCTCGCCGCCTTCATCGACTGGGGCGACATGTGCGCCGGTGACGCGGCCACGGACCTGGCGTCGATCTGGTCGCTGTTCGGGGATCCGCAGGCGCGCGCCGAGGCCGTCGCGGCCTATGGCATGTCAGGCGCGACCGGTTGACGCGCGATGGGCTGGGCCGTGTTTTGCGGGTTATCCTGATCGAAACAGGACGGCGGGACACGCCGCGCCATGCTGCCATGGGCGAGGCGGTCCTCCGGCGCCTGTCTGAGGATGTTGGGCTATCTGATCACGCCGCAGGCCACGCGCGCGCCAGCCCCGCCGATCGGCTGGCTCATGTGATCGTCTTCGCCTTCATGGATCAGGATCGCCGATCCGTTGGCGTCAGTGAGGTCCGACATCTGCGTCAGCGTCGTGAACGCTTCATAGCCTGCCGCGCCATCCGCGCCTGCCCAGATGTTCGGAATGTCGCCGCCTTCGGGGCCATTCGGATTGAGCAGGCCATGGCCGCCGTCGATCATGCCGACATGACCGCCGGAGGCCTTGAACGTGCCGATATCGGAACAGTCGCCCACCATGTGCAGGTGCAGGCCGTGCCAGCCCGGTGCCAGGCCGCCGGGCGCAATTTCCACGCGCAGCAGGATGCCGTTGGGTCCGCCGAGCAGATTGGCCGTGCCGATCTCGGTGCCTTCGCCGCCGATGATCGACGCTGTCGACCGGATCATCGAAGGGTAGACGCCGTCCGCCGGTCCGGGCATCTCGGCGACGGTCGGCACGGGTTCATCCGGCAGTTCCTGTGGCTGGGCGGCGTCCTGGCTGCAGGCAGTGAGGGAAAGGGCAAAGAGCCCGATGGCAATCCGGTCAAGCATGGGCGGTCTCCTGTCAATCTCGGTACTATTATAGGGCACTATGCAGGAATTGCAGGGGAAGTTTCATTAAATGAAAGACCGGGCCGATAAACTCCTCGTGTTCCTTGGCCATTTTGACAGCCGGGCAGGCGCCCGTGCCGCCATTGAGGCAGGCCGGGTCACCGCGAACGGCGTCACCGTCGCCAAGCCGTCGCAGATGATCTCGGCCGATGATGCGATCACGGCAGAGCCCGCCCACCCTTATGTCTCACGCGGCGGGCTGAAGCTCGCACATGCGCTTGAGGCCTTCGGAGTCGATCCGGCAGGGCGCCACTGTCTCGATATCGGCGCATCGACCGGCGGCTTCACGGATGTGCTGCTGCGCGCTGGCGCGGCCCATGTGACTGCCATTGATGTTGGCCGCGAGCAGTTCCACGCCTCCCTGCACGGCAATCCTCGCGTGACCTCGCTGGAGGGCCAGGACGCGCGCACCCTCACCGCCGCCATGATGCCCGCGCCGCCGAGCCTGCTCGTGTGCGATGCCAGCTTCATCGGGCTTGAGAAACTGCTGGACGTCCCGCTCAGCCTCGCTGGGCCCGGCGCAGACTTTGTCGGCCTGTTCAAGCCGCAATTCCAGGTCGGCCGCCCCCATGTCGGCAAGGGCGGGCTGGTCACGGATGCCGCCGCCACAGAACGGGCCGCCGAGGCATTTACCCTGTGGATGAAAGAAAAAGGCTGGCCCATCCATGCCTGGACAGCCAGCCCGATTTCAGGCGGCGAGGGCAATGCCGAACGCCTGTTTCACGCGGTCAGGGCTCAGTAGCCGTAGAGTTCCTGATCCTGCGCGCGGTCGTTGACGACACGCCAGGTTTCAGTGGGGCTGTTCCGGCAGGCGAGCACGTGCTCGCCGCGCTGGTAGATCATGCGGCACTCTTGCTGGCTGAAGGCCTGTTCACCGTAATAGGGCTGGTCGTCATAGCCCTGATCAGAATAGCCATCATTGTAGCCGGACGAGGCCGCATAGGCGCGCGGTGGGGGCGGCGTGGCCGGGTAGCGCGGCTGCATCACTTCCGGGCCCCCATAGAGGCCGTCAGTCGTACGCGGGATGGAGCCGCCCTGATCGTAACCGCCCTGGTACCTGTTCGCAGGCTGGTAGGGCGTTGGCCCGGCAGACCGGCAATTCGCGCTGGAGCTGCTGGCCATTTCGCTGCCGGCAATACCGCCGACAAGCGCGCCCAGCAACGCGCCCACAACGACCTGGTCGCTATTGTCGCTGCTGCGGGAATGCCCGCGATTATAGCTCCGCCTGTAGCCGCGATCATATCCGCGAGCGTGGCCGCGATACCCGCGATGGCCGCGGTGACCGCGATACTGGTCGTCACCGCCGTCAATATTGTTGCCGATGGCGCCGCCGATCAGGCCGCCAATCAGGGCGCCTGCCACGCCGCCCGCGAGTTTGTCGTCGCTGCGCTGGCGTTCGCACGCCGTGTCCTGCAGCGCATACCCATACCCCACCTGTGCCGAAGCTGTTTCAGGAACCGCCAGAGCCAAAAGGGCTGCGGCTCCGGCGAGAAGCGATATTTTCATCATCGCATGTCTCCTTTTTGGCAGGCACGATGCCGCCAGACTAAAAGCCAGCATCGCAAGGCCAACCTGAACCGGACCTGAAGGCTGGACAGGCCAACAGCAGCGCACCATATTGCGCGTATGGGACTGTTCATCATCGCCTCCACAACCGCTGCCCGCGCCCGCTATGCTGCGGAACAGGGCCTGCGCTCGGCCTGGTATGGCGCGCAGATGTCGGCGGCGCGCCGCAGCGCCGGCGGCTTCAACCGTCCAGGCGAACCGAAATTTGCGCCGACACGCGGCACGCCGGACATGGCGGCGCTGCGCAAGGCCTATGTGGATCTTTTCATCCAGGACCGGCTGAACGCGGAAGCGGGCTTGTATCCTGCGCCGCATGACGTGCGCGTGCGCGACCTTCCCAATGCCCTGAAATCGGCCCGCGCGTTTCGCGCCGATGTTGCCGAAGTCGACCGGCGGCGCCAGGCCCGCGACGGGACGGAAATCCGCGAGGCGCTACCTGAAGGCTCCAATCGCTATCCGGACTATTACCGCCAGAATTTCCACTACCAGTCCGGCGGCTGGTTCACCGATGAGAGCGCCGAACTGTACGATACGCAGGTCGAGGCCCTGTTCACCGGCACGGCGGATGCGATGCGCCGGGCGGCGCTGGCCGAGATTTCACGTGAGCTGAAAGGGCGTGACCAGCGCACGGTCAGCCTCTTGGACATGGCCTGCGGCAATGGCCGGTTCCTGTCGCGGGTGATGAATATCTATCCGCGCCTCAAGGCGAGCGGGCTGGACCTGTCGCCGAACTATACCGAGGCGGCGCGCAAGCGGCTGGCCCGCTGGCCGCACGTGGGCGTGCTGCACGAGGCGGCCGAGGCGATGCCGCTGGCGGATGCGAGCCAGGACATGATCGTGTCGGTCTTCCTGTTCCATGAATTGCCGCCGGAGGTGCGCGAACAGGTGCTGGCGGAAGTGGCGCGCGTCCTGAAACCGGGCGGTCTGTTCATCCTCGCCGACAGTACCCAGTTCGGCGACTATCCGGACATGGACGGCCTGCTCGAATATTTCCCGCACGGCTTCCACGAGCCTTATTACGAGACCTACCTGTCCTGGGACATCGCCGCATCCTGCGGAGCGGCGGGCCTCACCGCCGAACGCGAAACGCTGGCCTTCCTCACCAAGGTCACGACCTGGCGCAAGGCCTGAACGGTCACAGGCCCGGCAGGCGCCCGGTGCCGATAAAGGGCATGGCAAAGGCCAGCAGGATCGAGATGATCAGGCCGATGAAGGCCCGGCCGGCATCGCTCAGCACATCATGGACGGCTTCGGTCTTGTCGCGAAGCTGGGCGACATAGGCAATCGCGAGCTCCCGCCCGGCGAGCAGGCCGAGGAAGACCCAGGTCGTGCTCATTGGTATATTGCTCATTTCCTTGAAGAAATAGAGTATGATGCCGTAGAAGACGTCGACGATCGTCGCGGCACGAACATCAACCGTATTGACCTTGGACTGCACGATTTTCTGAATCGCGCCGCCGCGTGTCGCGAAGATATAGGCTTGGATCAGGACAAGCAGGACGGTGCCGCCAATCACATAGGCGGGGTCGAAGCTGACATGGGTTTCACCGCCGACAATCGCGACATTGCGGGGCAGGTAGATGAAGATATTGGCCAGGTCCTGCATCAGCCATTGCGACCATAGGAAGGTTGTCGACAGCCACTGGAAAATGACCCAGTAGGGCCATGGCAGCTCTTCCCTCGTATCGAAGACCCAGCGTTCGAACGTGCGGGAGATGATGATCCAGATCACGACGCCGCTGAAGAAGGCAACAACATAGCCAAGCGCCGACTTGACCAGCATGCTCTGGAGGACGCCGTCCGTGGACGAGCCACCTGACAGCGCAAACAGGGTGAGCACCAGGAATGTTGTCGATACCGGAATGCCGTAGCGGGTCATGGCCAGCAGCACGAGTGGCGGAAGGGCGTGCCACCACTGGATGCCGGGAGTGAGCGTGCCGCTCCGGTCGCCCTGGCCGGGCAGGACAGACAGTTTATCCAGGCGGTCGAAGGCGACGTCACCGTCGCCCTTGAAATACCCGTAGGCAATCACGGCAACGAGAATGGTGCTCGCGAAAATCCATAGCATCCACCAAGGTCGTTTTGCGTTGGACGACAGGAATGTTCCCAGCGTCTGGATCGAGTCATTTGCCACAACCGCATAGGCGGCCACGGCAAAGCCGATGACCCCGAAGATTTCCACGCCACCCATTTTGCCTGCCCGCCAGCCTGTTCAATTCGCACTTTAGTTAGCAGATTGATGGCCTGAATCCGATGGGAGGAATTTGAATAGAATGTGACAGCGCCTAGCGCCCCGTCTGGCCCCGGTGGCGCAACTTCGCGTCGGCCAGAACGCAGGCCATCATCGCCTCGGCGACCGGCACGGCGCGGATGCCGACGCAGGGATCGTGGCGCCCGATAGTGCGCACGTCGACGTCCTCGCCATCGCGGGTGACAGATTTCACTTCGTTGAGGATGGAGGATGTCGGCTTGATTGCGATGCGGACCACCACGTCCTGCCCGGTCGAGATGCCACCTGCAATGCCGCCATTATTGTTGGCGAGGAAACGCACGCCGTCATTGCCGGCGCGCATCTCGTCAGCATTCTGTTCGCCGCTGAAGGCCGCTGCCGCAAAGCCTGCGCCGATCTCGACGCCTTTCACGGCATTGATGCTCATCATTGCGCCGGCGAGTTCCGCGTCGAGCTTGCCATAGACGGGCGCGCCCCAGCCGGCGGGCACGCCACTGGCATGGACCTCGACGATGGCGCCGGCCGAGCTGCCGGACTTGCGGGTGGCATCGAGGAAGGTTTCCCATTGGACTGCCATGTCGGCATCGGGGCACCAGAACGGGTTCTGCCCGACAATGTCCCAATTCCATTTTGCGCGATCAATGGCGTGCGGGCCGATCTGCACGACGGCGCCGCGAAGGGTGATGCCATTGCCAATTGCGCATCGCGCCACGGCGCCAGCAGCCACGCGCGCGGCGGTCTCGCGGGCGCTGGAGCGTCCGCCGCCGCGATAATCGCGCACGCCGTATTTCGCGTCATAAGAGAAGTCGGCATGGCCGGGGCGGTAGCTGTCGCGGATTTCGCTGTAATCCTTGGAACGCTGGTCGGTGTTCTCGATCATCAGGGAAATCGGGGTGCCGGTGGTCACCGGCCCGCCGGTGCGGTCGTCCTCGAACACGCCGGAGAGGATTTTCACGGCGTCCGGTTCCTGGCGCTGGGTGACGAAGCGCGACGTGCCGGGGCGGCGCTTGTCCAGGAAGCCCTGAATCCATTCAGGTGTCAGGGCCAGCCCCGGAGGGCAGCCGTCAACCACGCAGCCGAGCGCGGGCCCATGGCTTTCGCCCCAGGTCGTGACGCGGAACAAATGACCGAATGTGTTGTGTGACATGTTGTGCCGCAGCCCTCGTTTAATCTCGCTGCCTCCTATATGAAAACAAGACGCCTAACAAATCCGCAAAAAGGGCCAGCCATCGTGTCTCCTGTCATTCCCCCGTCTCCCAGCGCTGCAGACTATGCCACGGGGCGTGACCGCCCCCTGATTCCGGTCGTGCCGGACCCGATCGCCTTTTTCAGGGACTGGATGACCGAAGCCCGCGCCAATGAGCCCAATGATTCCAATGCGATGTCGCTCGCAACGGTCGATGCGGACGGCATGCCGGACGTGCGGATCGTGCTGCTGAAGGAGATTTCCGGAGCCGGGTTCTCCTTCTTCACCAACCTTGAGAGCCAGAAAGGCCGGCAATTGGCAGAAAATCCCCGCGCCGCGCTTTGCCTGCACTGGAAGAGCCTGCGCCGCCAGGTGCGCATCCGCGGGAATGTCAGCCGCGTGTCAGAGGCTGAGGCCGACACCTATTTTGCTTCCCGCGCGGCCCAGAGCCGGATCAGCGCGATCGCGTCCGACCAGTCACGACCGCTGCCGGACCGCGCCGTTTTCGAGCAGCGCATCGCCGAGGTCTCGGAAGTCTATGGCGACGGGCCGGACATTCCCCGCCCCGAATTCTGGGGCGGGTTCCGGCTCGCGCCGACCGAGATCGAGTTTTGGCAGGATCAGGCCTTCCGCATGCATGACCGAGTGCGTTATACGCGGGCGGGTGATGGCTGGACGACGACGCGCCTGTATCCCTGAATTCAGACGATCCCGTTTGCGACGGACAGGATCTGCATGTGCGGATGGCCGTCGCTGGTCTTTGCCCATGACGAACCGTCTGCCGAGATCGTCGCCGTGACGCGCTGGCGGAAGGCCGAGAGGGACTCGAACGCGACGACGTCGACCGGCTTGTCAAAGTGCAGCGTGACCTCAAAGGCCGAACCGCCGCCAATGTCGCGCACGGCAAGGACCACCCCCACGAAGGGCTTCTTGAGATAGAGGCCGCTGGCGCGGTCGCCGACCTGGACCGGCACTTCGGGCAGGTTGGAGAGGCCTGCCGAGGCGGTGTTCCAGTCGCGATAGCCGAGTTCGGCGGCGACGCGTTCAAGCGCAGCAGAATGGGAGATGGGCGTTCCGGCGAGTGTCTCCACGGCGCGGATTTCGCGCGCACGGGCCTTGGCCTGTTCGCGCGTATTGATGGAGGGTGACATGAGAAAGATCCTGTACCATCATCGCGACGCGGTCACGTCAGTGCGGGGGCTCGCCTTGCCGCAGGACCGCTGGAAGAGGTTCAGCATCCTGTTGGGAACAGGCGCCTTGCGGGGCCTGTGAGATCTTCACCTTCGGGACTGGGTCCCGGCGAGCGGCAGGTGTCTCAAACCGGGGCCGCAAATGCGACCGGATCAGGCCCGCGTCAACGCCCGCACATGTCCCGGGCGCGGTCGTCGGATGTGAGCGCGGCGGCGACGCGGTAGGGCTCATCCGTCGCCAGCAGGACGAGACCGTCATCGACGAGGTCCTGGTATTCGCTGGCATCGCCATCGGCCCAATACTGGTCGTCGAGCCGTTCACCCTTGCGGCCGAGCGTGCCGAAAGCCGGCTCGACGCCCTCCCGCAGGTTGCGGGCCCAGGCGGCAGCATCCGGTGAGTCCGTACCAGTCCAGGCGAGGAGGCGCGTGCGGTCGACGCCAAGGCCTTCGAGCCGGCCAATGTCGCGCGAGCCCCGGGCTGATGCGGAGAGCATCAGGTTCGGATCGGCGGCGGCGATTTGCGCGGCTTGTTCATCGGAATAGGAGATCAGGACGACATTGTCGTCCGCGCCTGCCGCGTGTACGGCGGCGGCGATATTGCGGAAACTGGTTGTCGGCTTGCGGTCGAGTTCGAGAATGGCGCCGGACTGTTTCGCCCAGAGCAGGACGTCGGTCAGCTTGGGCGGCGCGAAATCCGTCCGCTTGCCGTCATTGTCGACCATGCGGAGACCGGAGAGGTCGGCCCAGTCGGTGTCGGCAACATAACCATCGCCGGTTGTCGTGCGGTTGAGGCGGTTGTCATGCATCAGCAGCATCACGCCATCGCGGCTTTCGGCCACGTCGATCTCGAACACGTTGATGCCGTTGGCAAAGCCGTGTTGCAGGGTTTCCAGCGTGTTTTCCGGAAAACCGGGCGCGGGTCCACCGCGATGGGCGGCGATCAGCAGGCCCTTGTTCTCGCGCACGCAGTCGAAATACGCCGGCAGAGGAAGCGCGGGCGCAGCCATCGCTGCGGACGGTGCCGGGGAGGCGCCGGAACGCGCCTGCCGGGATATGTCTCCGCAGGCTGCCAGCGCCGCCAGCACCGCGCCAAGTAACGCAAATCTCAACATGGTCGCACTCCTAGTTACTTGCGCTGCAGCAATAGCCCGAATAAACCCGACTTCAACGAGGAAAAAACGCTGCCGAATGGCGGCACCGAGGAGGATATCGATGCAAGGCATCATGCAAGACTGGCCGCTGACGGTAAACAAGATCCTGGAACACGCGAAGATGCAGCACAGCGCCCGTGAAATCATCACGCGCCGTGTCGAAGGCAACATCGTGCGCTGGACCTACGCAGACCTCTATGATGCCTCCAAACAGGTCTCCAATGCCCTGAAGGATATCAATATCGGCATGGGCGACCGGGTGGCGACGCTCGGCTGGAACTCCGAGCGCCATATGGCGGCCTGGTACGGCACGATGGGCATCGGCGCCGTCCTGCACACGATCAACCCGCGCCTCCACCCCGAGCAGATCGCCTGGATCGCCAACCATGCCGAAGACAAGGTGCTGATCTTCGACAAGACCTTCCTGCCGATTGTCGAGGCGATCAAGGACCACCTCCTGACGGTGAAGACGTTCGTGATTTTCGCGGACGCCGACACGATGCCGGAGAATACGCTGGGTGCGGTCGCGTTCGATATCTGGATCGACGGCCGGTCGACAGACGTGCGCTGGGGCGATTTCCCGGAAACCACCGCCTGTGGCCTCTGTTATACGTCCGGTACGACGGGCAACCCGAAGGGCGTTCTCTATTCGCACCGCTCGAACGTGCTGCACACGCTGGTGACCATGTCGAAGGACGCCATGGGCATGGGGTCGGAAGACATCGTGCTGCCGGTCGTGCCGATGTTCCACGCGAATGCCTGGGGCCTGGCCCTCAGCTGTCCGGCGACCGGGGCCAACATGGTGATGCCGGGCGCGCAGATGGATGGCGCCTCGATCTACGAACTGCTTGATACCGAGAAAGTCACGATCACGGCGGCCGTGCCGACCGTGTGGTTGATATTGCTGAACTACCTGCAGGAAAACAATCTGAAACTGCCCTATCTCAACAAGGTGATCATCGGCGGATCGGCGATCCCCGAAAAGATCCTGCGCGCGTTCGAAGAGGAATTCGAAGTCGATGTTGTGCATGCCTGGGGCATGACCGAGACGTCGCCGCTTGGTACGCTGGGCACGTTGCCACCGCACCTCATCGACGCTGACGTCGATACGCGCATGGCGCAGAAGCTGAAGCAGGGCCGCCCGCCATTCGGGGTCGAACTGCGGGTCGTTGACGATGCCGGCACGGTGTTGCCGCGCGACGGCAAGACGTCCGGGCGCCTCCTGGTGCGCGGCGCAGCGATTGCGGCGGGCTATTTCAAGGGCGACGGTGGTGACGTGCTGGATGACGAAGGCTTCTTCGATACGGGCGACGTCGCCAATATCGACGAATATGGCACGATGACGATCACCGACCGTGCCAAGGACGTTATCAAGTCCGGCGGCGAGTGGATTTCCTCCATCGACATCGAGAATATCGCGGTCGGCCATCCGAAGGTCGCCAACGCCGCCGCCATCGGAATCTATCATCCGAAGTGGGACGAACGCCCGCTGCTGATCATCCAGCCCCTGCCGGGCGAGACGCCGACCAAGGAAGAGGTCCTCAAGTCCCTCGAAGGCAAGATCGCCAAATGGTGGACGCCGGATGACGTTCAGTTCGTCGATGAAATCCCGCTCGGTGCAACCGGCAAGATCAACAAGCTGGCTCTGCGCGAGACGTTCAAGGACTACAAGCTGCCAATGGCCTGAGGCATTCCCGGCAGCCCAAGCGGCGCCCCTGACGGCGCTTGCAGGTGTGGCTGAATTTTACGAACGCCGCTGCCGGGTCAGGAATCCGGCAGCGGCAGGGCGGTTGCTTGTACGGACGGATGGCGCAGGAAGCGCGCCGACGCGGCGCGCTGTTGCGTATCATGCGAGATGAACTGAACAAAGGCGGGCGCCCAGTCGGTACAGCTGAGCGCATCGGCAAGTCGGCGGGAGACCGGCGCCTCCAGCGACAGCGCGGCGACACGGTCGCGCGAGTCAAGGTCGATGCAGACCAGCACGACGCGGCCTGAATGGGTGACGCCCCAGCACAATAGCGATAGCCGCGTCCATAGGTCAGCCCGATCCATGTGAGCAGGATATGGTGCTGCAGCCATATCCACGGCCAGATCGGCACGAGATTGGCGGGCACATCGGGAGGGGGCGAGAGCAGTGACATTACCCGCCATGATAAGCCGGATGGCGCGCTGTCGGAAAAGATTCCGCCACATGCCCTGATTGTTACTGAACAGGGCGGGCAAAGTGGGGGATAAGGCCAGAGGCGACAAACCCGGCGCGCCGCGCTATCTGATGGAAGAAATCGAAGGAGTCGAGAATATGACAGACATGAATGATGCGTCGCAGGATGCCGGTTGGCGCGGCAAGTTTGCCGGCTTTGCACTCGGCCTTTCGATCTTCTCCGTGCTATGGTTTGCGATTGCAGCCTTAGGCACGAAGCTCGGCCTATGGAGCTGGCAGTTCGGCCTTCTCAAGATGACGATTGGCTGGGGGCCGATGCTGCTGATGGCGGCGCTCGGCGTCTCCGTGATCGCGATCATCGTGGCGCTGATCAAGGCACCGCGCAAACAGGCCCTGATGCTGGCATTTGGCGCATTGCTCGTTTCCGGCCTGGCGTTCGGACGTGTGCTGGCCTTTGGCGGCCAGGCCGAGCGCCTTCCGCCCCTGCATGACGTGCAGACCGACTGGTCCAATCCGATCCAGCCGAGCGAAGCCCTGCTGGCCGCACGCGAATCGACCGAAGCCCTCAATGCCGTCGAAGACGCGCCTGTCGTGCCTGCAGGGGCCGATGCCCGCTGGCCTGGCACAGGCGGCCGCCTTGTCTCCGAACTGCAGGAAGAGGCCGAGTTCGACCCGGCGACGCAATCCTCACCGAAGGATGCGCCCTATCCGCAGATCGATACGCTGGTCGAGCCTGCAGCCTCCTATGACATGGCCTTCGCAGCGGCCCTCGCGGCCGTCGAAGACCGTGGCTGGACCATCGTCACCAATGATGTCGAGGCCGGCAGCATAGAGGCGACGCTATCCTCGTTCTGGTTCGATTTCAAGGATGATATCCTGATCCGCGTTGTTCCGGACGGCGACGGCTCACGCATCGATGTCCGCTCGATCAGCCGGGTCGGCCTGTCGGACCTCGGCGCGAATTCGAAACGCCTGCGCGACCTGCTTAACGAGATCGAAGTGCGGCTGAACTAGACCGCCAGCACGCATGGCCGGACGGCGCATGGCGCCTCCGGCTCCTGCGGGCTGCAGGCCCGGTTCGTCAGATGCGCCAGACCTTGCGGATGGGCAGGTAGGCTCCCCGCTGCGAGGGGGCTTTTGTGGCTATGGCAAATGGCATGGCTACCCCCCGTGCACAGAGGCCGCCACCCATCCGCATTGAGACCGCCAAAGGTGCCGGCACGACCCTTTGCCCATGGTGATCCGGACCGATCCGCGGCCTCCTATGAGGGCAAGGGATGAAGCAATTGTATGCGCAAAGGGCTTGCGGTCGCAGAGGAAGGCCGCGATGGCCCATCCCAACAGGGATTTCACGCAACAGGCTGTTGGAGAGGCGTTAGCGTTCCTTCGGGTCCAGCGCGTCGCGCAGGCCGTCGCCGATGAAGTTGAGGCAGAGCAGCGTCACCGCCATGGTCAGCGCCGGGGCGAGCAGCATCCACGGCTTTTCTTCCATCGTCTTGGCGCCTTCGGAGATCAGCACGCCGAGCGAGGTCAGCGGCTCGTTCACGCCGAGGCCGAGGAAGGAGAGGAAGCTTTCGGCCAGGATCACGACGGGGATGGTCAGCGTGACATAGACCGCCACGGGCCCGATCACGTTGGGCAGGATGTGGCGCAGGATGATGGCCCGGCGCGAGACGCCCGATGCGCGGGCCGCCTCGATGAATTCCTTGCCCTTGATGGCCAGTGTCTGGCCGCGCACGATGCGCGCCATGGTCAGCCATTCGATGGCGCCGATGGCGGCGAAGATCAGCACGATGTTGCGCTCGAACACGGTCAGAAGCAGGATCACGAAGAAGATGAAGGGCAGGGCGTAGAGCACGTCGACGATCCGCATCATGAAATTGTCGACGCGCCCGCCGAGATAGCCGGCCGTTGCGCCCCAGGTCACGCCGATCACGAGGCTGACGGCGGTGGCAACAATGCCCACTGTCAGCGAGATGCGCAGACCGATCATCAGGCGGGCCAGCAGGTCACGCCCCTGGATGTCGGTGCCGAGAATGTGCCCGTTCTCGAGTGTCGGCGCGATGGTGCGCGCATCCGAGATGGCCTTGTAGTCATTGACCCAGACCATCGGACCGAACACAGCGACCAGGATGATAACGCCGAGGATCCACATGGAGACGACGGCGGCCTTGTTGCGGAACAGGCGCGCGCGGGCATCGTCCCATAGCGAGCGGCCGCCAATGATGGCCTGGGTGACGGGTTCGACGCGACCGGTCGGGTCGAGGAGGGGTTTGATCTCGGTCATCAGTCGTACTTCACTTTCGGATCAAGTACCGCATAGAGCACGTCGGCGACGAGGTTCAGGATCACGATCAGGCCTGCGTAGACGATGATCGCGCCCATCACGAGTGTGTAGTCGCGGTTGAGGGCGCCGTTGACGAAATAGGAGCCGAGGCCGGGAAGGCCGAATATTTTTTCGATCACGACCGAGCCGGTCATGACGCGGGCCATGGCAGGACCAGCATAGGAGATGAGGGGCAGCATGGCGGCGGGCAGGGCGTGACGCACGATAACCTGACGCTCTGACAGGCCCTTGGAGCGGGCGGTTCGGATATGGTTGGAGCGCATGGTCTCGATGATCGAGGCGCGCATCAGGCGCGAGATGATGGCGATCTGGGGCAGGGCAAGGGCGACGACCGGCAGGGTCATGTTGTGCCAGTTCATGCCGATATTCGGGTACTGGCCCAGCCCGCCGACGGCAAATATTCCCGCGCCGAGGGAAAAGACCAGGATCAGGATCGGGCCGGTCACGAAGGTCGGGATGGATATGCCGGCCATGGCAATGCCCATGACGCTGAAATCGGCGGCCGTATTCTGCCTGAGTCCCGCAAACACGCCCAGCAATGTGCCGAGCCCCAGCCCCAGCAGCATGGCCAGTGACCCGATGGTCAGGGAAATCGGCAGGCCGTCGGCGATCAGCTGGTTCACGCTCTTGCCGAGTGTCTTGTAGGATGGGCCGAAATCGCCCTGCAGGACGCCGCCGACATAGTTCAGGTATTGCTCGTGGAGCGGCTTGTCGAAGCCGAACTTGGCCGCAATGGCCTGTTCGGTGGCGGCCGGCAGCTTGCGTTCGCCGTCGAACGGGCCGCCCGGCGCTGCGCGCATCATCAAGAAGGCCATTGTGATGATGGCCAGCATCGTGGGCACGGCGATCAGCAGGCGCCGGAATGTATAGGCCCATGGAACGCGGCTGAGGGCTCTCTGGAGGGATGACACGGGAGCGTGACTTTCCGTAACTGTTACTGGGCAGGCGACGAAAGTTGAACCCCGAAGATTGGAAGGTTGCGTCATCCTCCTTAGCTTGTGTACAGAGCCGATCAAGACTGCGCCAACATTCAGGATATTTCCCATGGCAGACATTCGACGTGTGACGGACGCCTTTTCGGTTGCTCCGCAAATCTCCGCAGACGATGTCGAAGCGATTGCCGCTGCCGGCTACAAGACCATCGTCGCCAATCGCCCGGATGGCGAAGGCGGCGTCGACCAGCCGCGCATGGGGCCGATTCGCGCGAAAGCCGAATCGCTGGGCCTGAGCTTCGCGGCCTTGCCGTTTTCGGGGGCACCGACGCCCGAGATCGTCGAGCGCATGGGCAATATTCTCAATGAAGCGCCCCAGCCAGTGCTGGCTTATTGCCGCACGGGCACGCGCTGCATCACGGCCTGGGCGCTGACACAGGCCGGGCAGGGCGCGTCTGAAGACATCATTGATGCGGCGGGCGCTGCAGGATATGATCTTTCGAGCCTTGAATCGCTGCTCTAGATGGGCCTGCGGCACGCGGAACAAACTTATGTGAGCAAAACGTCACATTCGTGCTGCATTAAGTGTGTTGTCAGTGATCAGTCGCCGTGCGAGGCAGAGCCAAGCGAGGGCGAAGCCATCCGTTGTTCCCGCGACAGGAGTTGACGCGATGTCCGAACGCCTCTGGATCACGGATTTCAAGTATGACGAAGGGACGATCCTGGTCAAAAAGACCGGGCACCGGATCGTGCCGGATCTCTCGCTCCTGCATAGTATCTTCACCTGGTTCTGCTTCTATTTCTTTGCCCAGACCTGGCGCACATGGCGCCGCATCACGGGCCACAAGCGCCCCACCATCGCCTTCTATCCCGACAAGCCGCGGCCCTGGTACTTTATCTGGCCAGTCATGCATGTCTCCGGTTCCAAATTGATCGATGACGTCTCCAAGGCGGATATTGTTTTCCAGTTTGATGATTCCACCGAAACCAACAATGCCGTGCCCGCCGTTCGGGAAAACGCGCTGCTGGTCAATTTCGGCTGCCAGGACGTTTCCAAGACGACCGTCGCGGAAGCGTTCGGGCGCGCCGCCGGCTATTCGCTGAAGGTTGATCCGACCACTTATGAAGGCCGCATGGTCGAAAAGTCCGAGCTGAACGCAGCGCATGACGGCCGTGTGCTGGAAGGCCCGCTCGATACGCCTGTCGCGGGCAAGACATACCAGTTGCTGGTCGACAACGAGATTGATGGCGGGCTCGTCGAAGACCTGCGCTGCTGCATCGTTGGCGGATCGCCGATCATCGTGTTTCGCAAGCGCCGTCCGCTCGCGCGACGGTTCCTCAACGAGAATGTCGAAGTTCTGCTCGACGAGCCTCGCAATTGCTACACGTCGGATGAAATTGGCGTGATTGAGCGTTTTGCGGCAGATGTCGGGCTGGACTGGGGCGGCGTTGACGTTCTACGTGACCGGACATCCGGACGGATATATATCGTCGATGCGAACAAGACCGACATGGGCCCGCCAGTGGCGCTCAAGCTTGGCGCAAAGCTGCGCGCCACGCGCCGCATGGCCATCGCTTTTGCCGGTGCGTTCGCACCGAAGAAGCGCTGATCCGGGCGAGCAAGGCGAAAGTTCAAGAGTTAAAACATGGCTATTCCATACGTTCGGGGCATCGAGTTTGAATATGGCGAGGTCCAGCAGGTCTCACCGCTGATTCGGCGGGTGATTGCCAACAATCCCGGCCCCTTCACCTATGTCGGCACCGGCGTGTACATTGTCGGACGCGGCGAAGTGGCGGTTATCGATCCTGGCCCGATGGACGAGACCCATTTCGAAGCGCTGAAGGCGGCTCTGAAGGGCGAAACCGTCACGCACGTCCTGGTCACCCATGGCCATTCCGACCATTCCCCGCTGGCAATGCCGCTGGCCGAATGGGCGGGCTGCAAGACCTATGCGAAGAATTGCGGCATCCTGACCGCCAAGGGCGAACTGGGAAGCGCAGACGATCTCGGCTTCATGCCGGACGTGAAGATTGGCGACGGCGACAGCTTCTCCGGCCCCGGCTGGACGCTCGACGTGATCGAGACGCCGGGCCATACGTGCAACCATCTCTGCTTCGGCCTGCGGGAAGAGAATGCCTGCCTGTCGGGCGACCATATCATGGGCTGGTCGACGACCGTGGTCGCGCCGCCGGATGGCGACATGGCCGACTATATGGACAGCCTGGAGAAAATCCGTACCAAGGGTTTCGAGACGCTCTGGCCGACGCATGGCAACCCGGTCCGAGGCAAGGAATTCGTCAACACGTTCATCACAGAATATGCCAGCCACCGCCGTGCGCGCGAGGCTGCGATCCTGGAGCACCTGCGCAACGGCGAAACCTCCATCCCGGCCATGGTCGCGGTCATGTATGCGGATGTCGAAAAGCGCCTCCACCCCGCCGCTTCCATGTCCGTGCTCGGACATATGCTTGCCCTGATCAAGGCTGGCGTCGTGCGCGCCGACGACGCGGCGCCGACGGTGCGCTCCCGCTTTGAACTGACCCGCACGAGCGCCTGACGGGCTTACCTGTTCGCCAGCCGATCGAACCCGGCATACCAG